>Ga0247780_1000043_pt1 | contig 112668 bp, 63 predicted proteins | sample UWRJL079202R5_FD_179927 | JGI IMG/M metagenome (GOLD analysis project Ga0247780, IMG submission 179927) | Plant litter microbial communities from Arlington Agricultural Research Station in Wisconsin, United States - UWRJ-L079-202R-5 | ecosystem: Environmental > Terrestrial > Plant litter >...
CAGAGTGTCCTTGTTTCTTCCCTACTTCAAGCCTTGGCCTTGTATATCCCGCTCCCACTACCCAACCCTGAGGTTGTTGAATATTTCGGACATGCCTGAAAACTTGGCCTCTCACCCAGTGGTGCCGTTCTTCCCATCACCCTCGTCTGTTTCCATCTCTATTTCACTCACCCAGCTCATTTTCACCAGATAATCAGGCCTCTCTGCAATACAACTATGTTTCCCTCCCATCTCCTCCTTATCAAGCCTGGTCAGATACTTCGAGCCTATGGTCTGACTCAGATCGGCTCCCAATCCTTCTTCCATCAAACACACAGCTAGATCCTACTGTACTTGACAGGACGTACGCATTTTCAAGTCCTTGAATCCGAACTGATTCACAGATGGTTGTTTACTGTCCATCATATCCTCCATTCGGACCCATCTGCTCCGTCATCCATTCATCTCAGCTCGTTTAGCCGTCACTTGAATGCAGCTTTTGACACCAGCACAGCATTCACTACTGATATTTCCTTTCACCAGGTTCCCAGCAAAGCTCGCGTAACTCAAGCCAATCTATAGCCTTGTTTAGCAGCATAGAACAGAATCATCTTATTATTGCAAAGTTTCTATTTGAGAATGTCTATTTGCACTATAGAAATCTGCCTATTTGCACTATAAAAAATTTCCGCCCACATATAACCCTAACCCTTGCCTCGCCCACCCCCGAACCACCCTCACGGTCGCGCACCAACAAAGCGATTCAATTGAAATGAGCGCAAATAACGCAGCAAAGGCTAAAACTATCAATTCCGCAGTATAATCTCAATTGGTTACGTACAATTAATTGCTTACTAAGCCGTTCCGGCGCCTCCTGATTGGCCAATACTAGGGGGGTCCCTGCGACCGTAGGGGCCGACTTCCACGCGCTGGCTTTGAGATCCCTGCAGTTGTCGATGCCCTTAGGCTTCCAGATGCTGTTCTCGGGCCTCCCCTGGCCACGCCACTATTCCCACGGCCTCCGCGGGGGTTGGGTCTACCTCGAGAGGCGTTACTAGACACCACAATAAAGTCCCCATCACCAGAAACTGTCGTTTGGCTGCCCTTAAGCCTCACACCCTCCTATTGGGACCTGTTCCGCTGTATGGATGCCCTGACTGTACTACGGTGCGCCCTAGTGGCCTGACTACGTCTGGGAGCAGAAGCGGCCCTGCCGCCTCGGCTTCCGCGGCCCCTAATAGGCTGGCTGGTAGCAACCTCGATCGTTTCCACCACCTGGGTGGCCGGAATAACCTCCTTAACATCCTGGCTGCCCTGTGGGGGCGGCTGAGTTAGTATAGGGGCGTTCCGTTGATTGGTAAACGCTGTAGAGCTTTAAGGTCTACCCCAAAGAGCCTTCACACGATTAAACTCTTGGTATTGAAGGTATTAATCTTCGTTAGCGAGACTTCTAGCTAACCATTAGTATGAATGGAAATCTTCCTTAACTATAAGTAGTTACTTAGCTTTATGGCGGTTAAAGAGGGTGTAGCTACAGGGTATTCCGTACTAGGTAGTGAACTGGCTAGTACAGTCCTCTAAAGGGGTTGGTTCTGGATGAGTCTTTGTTAGAATAGCTCCCTTTACGATCCTGTACTGCTGAACTATAAGGCTTAACGCTCTCTTCGAGACAAGAGTAGGTGTCTTTCTAAGCCATTCTTGGCTACGGTAGTTAGTTATGATGGTGTTTTGCTCCTTGAGGGTTGATTCTCGGATGCGCTCCTCTATTGCCTTGATTATACGGTATGACTGCTGGATAACGGATAAGACGGTGCTGTTGCCGTTCACCACGAAGCTTTTAAGGTAGCGGTTAACGGATTCTACTGGTAATGTTATTCTTTAACCGAAATTCTCCAGTTTATTGGTGTAATAGGAGGCCCATTGCTTAGCCAGAGGCAGCTAGTTAGCTTTAAAGTAGTGGATAATCTTTGTTTAAAGGGAGAAGAAAGCCTTAAGCTTAGACCACGCAGTGTGAAAATCCTTAACCGTGTGCGCATATATAACAGCCTCCTAAAGCTTATAGATGCCGTTCATCAAGTACTCTACAGCCTTAGGGACTACCCTAAGCTTGCTATGAAGAGGCCGGCCTCCACGATTAACAACACGCTGTTCCTGGGCGTGATTAAGATCGTCTCCATTATCAGCTTTATTCTAAGGAGGAGGGAGGCCTATAGCGTTAGTAATGGCGGCTATAGCGGCCTTATTCTACTTCCGCTTGATGTGTAGAGCGGTATTCTTGTTCAGGTGGAAGATACAGATCTGTGGCTTTACTAGAGGGTAAACCCTTGTAATTACAGCCTTTATGGCCTTATTGTAATCTGTGATAGTAACTTTAAGGTATTTAGCCTCGATTAAGCCACGGAGATAGTTAACCTGATTTATTAACTAATTAAAGCCCTCTTACTTTTCGTTATTAATAAGGCTAAATCTACATGAAAAAGCCATCCCCAGGTTATTTAGCCTAACAACCTAAAAGAAGGCCAGCCCCTTATCGTTAGTTTTATATGTGTTATCGTACATCTGGACCCACGGATTCTGAACCTATTACTTCTTACACTACTTATATAACTAAAACAGGCCTTCTAGCTTTTTAAGATCGTCCTCACTACTGCTCGATAAGTTCTTCTCCCACTTAACGTAGTAAGAAACGCCCTTATTGTTAAGCAGCTTTATCGTAGCCTGGAAGGGAGTGTACCCGGTTAGGGTAGCCTTTCGGAGCTTGAAGCGGTGATTCCGAAGCTGTCTTATGGTAAAAATGTCGTCTGGGAAGTACTTACGGAAGCTAACGGCAAGCTTACGGTTCGAGATGCCAAGGCGGTCGGTATAAGAGGCTATAAAGGCCTTAAGTTCGACCCCAAGTATAGGTCTAGAATTGAAGCCATCGTTAACGTGGTTGGCGTGGCTCTCGCAGCCTTTCTTAAGCTTAAATGTCCACTTTCAGCTGTTGCGTTTCAGGGCTTTAACGCTAGCTTTCCAGGGGCAGCCTAGCTTCGTAGATAATGTGTGGTGAGAGCGAGCGATCGAGGGCCTAGAAGCCCCCCTTTAGTAAGTGAAATTAACGTGTGTAGGCCTAAAACCATCTAAATGGTTGGCAGAGCGAACCTTGACCACACAGAAGCCGGCTGAGGCTGCAAATTCGCGTAAATCAAGCTTAATATCAGCGAGGGAGCCATATTGTTTAGCGGAGAGCTTATAGTAGAGGGGTAGGTTAGATAAAGCCTTAGGGGGAGCGCTGGGATCAACGTCATCACACTCGGCATCGTTTTCTTCGTCGGAATCAATCGTGATGATGGTCGCATTCGGATCGGGCTCAGGACCGATGCGCGCCTCGCGCGCCGGGTCAATCTCAGGCATCTACGCACCAAATTAGCCAGGAAAACCGGGTAGAATTGCCATACGTACCTTTGCGACGATGGAAATCGTGAATCTAGAGCGAGAGAGCGATTGTTGATGGAGAGGAATTAATGCGTGGAATGAAGATTCTATTGAGGAGCCTTTGTCTGATGATGTGGGGCATGTGGGCGGGCAAGGGTTAGGGTTATATGTGGGCGGAAATTTTTTATAGTGCAAATAGGCAGATTCTTATAGTGCAAATAGACATTCTCTTCTATTTCCAGCGATGCTTCAGGTGAACCGTGACTAGACATGAAACTATCATTTCTGGAATGTTGATTTCTATCGCATATTTACCAAATCTTCAACCCAAGATAGCATCCGAGAATTAAGAACAGGAAGAGAAATTCAAGCAAGGACCCTTACACCCAAATTATCGCACATTTCATTTCATAGAGATGAGTGTTTGCTTGTTTTGGTGCCGCGGTTAGGTTGGTGTTATTGTTTCATTCATGTAACAAGGCTAGCCACATATTTGAGCTGGGGAACTTTTGATTAGCCAAAGGCCTGTCTAAATCCTGTGACAAAATGAACGTGGTTAGCCGTCTAGCTAAATGTGAGTGGTCACGCATGCCAAGCCCAAATGTCTCGGCCTAACCTACCTTAAATCACCAAATAAACTACGCCTGTGTGCCACCATTTGCACGCGAATCGAGAAAAAAAAGGTCTAGAGTGGGAATATAAAATATTAATCCCTAGGAACAGAGCTTTACCTCGTGTGGTCAGTCTCTCACCAAGATGTTGTAAATTACTGTAAGAAATCACCGAGGTTTTATTACTTCTAGTGGCTAGTGGTTATCGCTCTTTGGCGGTTTTGCTGTGGATATTCCCTGTCAGAGATTGTCGTCGTATTGTGGGCTCGTATTGTAGGCGGTTGGGACATGTGGTCTCTGGGCCGAGACCTTGGCCCCCCTGATTTATAGCCCTAACCCAACATGGCCCCCTTCAAAGCACTTCCTGCATTGCCAAGTATTTGAATGTATTAAGACAGGAGGCTAGCTCGCTTCTCGCTGTGTAATCCCGCACCTTTCTCCAACTCTTTGATTCATACCCAACGAAAGAATTCGCCCAGTTGCTCTTGAACCCGTTTTATGCAAGGAAAAGATCAATAGCATCGCAGCGTATAAGTCTCGATACTGCCAAACACCATAATGAGTGGCTCGCTTCATCCTCGCGCCGTCTGCCACTCTTCGAGCGTTATCGATCCAAGCTGCTTTCTTGGCGAGGGAGTTGAGATCGGGCCCTTTTGTATAGTTGGGGAAGGTGTACGCATTGGCGACCGCACGAGGTTGCTCTCGCACGTCACGATTGTGGGCTCGACGTCAATCGGCAAAGATTGCGTGGTACACCCTCACGCCGTCCTCGGGGGCCAATCGCAGGGACGGGGGACCATCGGGGGAAGCTTGAGTATTGGTGATAGTTGCACCATGCGCGAATCGGTGACCGCAAATGTTGGGACTGGTGGAACAACAATTGGGAATAACGTACTCCTCATGGCAGGATCACATGTCGCTCACGACTGCAAAGTTCATGACGATGTGATTCTTGTCAACGGGACTGCTCTTGCCGGCCACGTTACCGTGTACCAAGGAGCTATTGTTGCCGGACTGTCAGCGGTTGTCCAGCATTGCACTATTGGAGAGTTTTCTTACATTGGAGCAGGCACGGTTGTCTCCAGAGATGTGCTACCATTCTCAATGGTGAAGGGGTATCGGGGAAGGACGACTGGCATAAATGTCGTCGGGCTTAAAAGGAGGGGTTGGGACGACGAACGGATCCGAGTTGTGGGATTAGCGATGCAGATGTTTCTCCACAACGACAATGAGGGCCTTCAACTCCTGCTCGCTAATCCGAAAGCTACACGCGATATCCAGCGTATCATGGGTTTCTCAACCGGTTCAGAAAAAGGCTTTTGTCTACCAGGGACCCCCTCAATCGAACCAAAGCTATAGCGAAAGGCACTCGTTCATCGTCTTCTGAGTGTCGAGGATGGCGGCCATAGGGATGCCAAAGTTGGGGGCCGAGCCAGGACATGCGACCCTCGTTTTTCGCAATGTGGAATTTGTGTGCGAAATGGGAGCTTGTGTTATGTCAGAATCCATTCTTTTCCAAACAGCCAGCTTCTGGAACGAAATTGGTAGTAAAGCAGGAGTAGGAGTGGGCGAGGCGCTGCGGCTGCGCGACTGAGGAAAGAGGTGGGAAAGAGGTAGGAAAGTCAAAATAATTGAACTTGAAGATGCAAATGGTTTGGTGGGGGCCGCATGGGATGAAGTGAGGTAACAATAGCAAAATAAAGTCAAAATCAACAGATTAACTCGAGCAGAGAAGAAAGGGGAAATCCACAGGGGAAATAGAAACATTTAGGAGAGAGAATAAATAGAATTGTTACTTGTTAAATAGAAAGGGGAAAATGCCATTAGTATTGGCCTTGTAGACTGCGTCTTTCGAGACACGAGTTTAAGCACCTTGCACGCCATGTTCTAACAGCGTCTGAGAAGTTAACAATCATATAGCAGGTTGCGGGCTTGTGAAGTTGTTGGGTGGTGAGGGTATAGTAGTGGTAACAGGGCGCCAGGACGACCAGGACGCTGGATTGAGGCTCTTTGTGGATGGCGCCTGGGAACGAACTGGAGCCATGCCGCTGATGAACGCGTTGTCGGTAGAACTACTAGCCGTCGAGGCTTGGAAGCTGGGATCCTTCTCGGCGCGCTATATGTAGGGCGAGTTCGAGGTCCGATGAACTGATACTGAGACAGAAGAATGTGAAAAAGATGTTAAGCTTGGAACCGTGGAAGGGGAGCGAGAAGGAAATTCGAGGAAGGTGCTGGGACAGAATGGATGCTGAGTTTATTAGTGGGGCAGCGTTCAGGTCGAAAGGGAGGATGACCTGATTTACTCGTGCTCTTTTATTCACCACTCGACGTACTCCTGTAGGTGAATCGCATAAATGTGAGACTGTAAGATCGTATTCAACGGTGGCTAAGGACTATGCACCATCCTATGTCTGGTATAACATTCCCCAAATATAGCTCAAGATTCTGTGCACTGTGTATGGTTGTTCAGAGGAAAATCTCAGATGCCCCAACTAGCCCAAAGTCGGGGATTTATACATATCTTGATGCCTGTCGGGCCTCTTTTGCATACAGCGGAAGCGTCAGCTTTAAACACACTTCACGTTTGGTCGGCTTGCAAGCCACCGGTTTCCTAGGATGTTTCCATAGGTATGCAGTCCTAGGCAGAGAATCGCCGTCCGTTTTGGTTGCATCCCTCAAACTGCTCTGCAAAGCGATTTGAGGGCACGACGACATGACAAAGCCCCATCATTTGTCAAACCAACCACAGGCATTCAAATCCCACAAATGTATGAGAGCTCCCATATCATTTTATCTCCCCAGGCAAGTAATATGCATCGCACCCGTCACCCTAAATCCTCAAACCCAGCACTCACACCCCTTCCCTCCGGCAGACGCGCCAGCCTCCAAAACAGTGCTGCCAGTCCCCAGAGCCTACAATTTTTTCTCATCATACTCCCCATCCACCAAGTTTCCCCAAACCTCAAACCCTACCTATTTGCGCAAAACGCTTCGCGCAAACCGCTTCCCTCAATTCAATCCAAGACGGCATACCCACCGGGAGCCCCGGCCGCGCATCGACTGAAGTCGGCAAAGTGGATCCCCCCAGTGCTTGGCGGCCGGATGTCAGCACCGGCCCCACCCCGACACTCGTCGATCATAGCCCCGCTGTAGCCATGTTGTACTGCGTAAAGCGTCGGGTGTGACTGTCGCCCAGGATCCCGCATTCGCCTCCAGGGTCCAACGTGAAGAGGAAATTGAAGGTGACTCCCGCGGCCCGCATTCTTCTGGTTCTTCTGCGGCCTCCAGAAACGCAAGCGAAAGGCTAGGACCCAAGTAGGCAAGCCTCCCAGGGTCCCGTTTGCAATCGTCTCAGCCCTCTGCGTCAATGGACCAGGGTGTCAGGGTGCCAAACCGGCGCGACGAATGGAGGAGCGCGCGCAGAAAAAAAAGAGCGGGGTCGTGGTCCTCACGCCGTCGCGATGCTAGCCAGGTGCACGGCAGGCATTGGCACCTCATCTCCACATGGCGCCCCACGGCTTGCATGAGGGCGTGGGCAACCAAGCAACGACACCGTGAAGTCGGAGCTCCAGGAAATAAAAACGGCCATTAGGGGATCGGGTGTGGCGCCCCTCTGACCGCGTCCCACACGCCGTCACTTTATAAAATCTGCTCTGTCCCGACGCTGAGGAAGGGCGGTTTGTCTCTCACCTCACACATCTCGAACTCTCGTTCTCGTCGCTCTTTTGCCAGTCGCTCGTTGCTCGCTCGCTCGCTCGCCCGTGATCCCCTCCCTCTCTCACCAACAAAACTACCCCACCCCACACAAACAAAATGGCTGCCCCCGCACAGAACGCCGGCCCCCAGAAGCCGGGCCCCCTCACCGACGCCGACATGGACGACTGGAAGACGCGCATCAACGATGTCCTTGCCCGGCCCGGTGAGCACGTCAACTCCAAGTCGGCCGAGTCTTCGCAGCCCTGGACCAACGCATTCTTCGGGTGCTTCAACCCGATCGACCTGTGCCTCATGACCTGGTGCATTCCCTGCGTCACCTTCGGCAAGACGCACCACCGCCTGCACAAGGGCAACAACCTCGATGGCTATGAGCCCATCAACACCAGCGTATGTTTCCGTGCGTGCGCCTCGTCTCAAGTTGATACTGACGAGAACCTCTACAGTGCCTCCTCTTCTGCGGCAGCAGCTGCTTCGGTCTGCACTGGATTCCCATGTCCATGCAGCGCGCCGAGATTCGCGCCAAGTACAACCTGCAGGGCAGCTGCCTCGTCGACATCGCAACTGCCTGCTGCTGCGGCATCTGCGATCTCGTCCAGCAGGACAAGGAGGTTTCCACGCACGAGAAGGGCAGCGCTCCCATCCAGGAGCAGTACCACTCTTCGGGCGGCATGGAGTACGGCCAGAAGTAAATGGACGGGAAAAAAACGTGGAGCAATCCCTTGATGCCTCTGGAGCTTGAGCGCTGGTTTAGAAAGGTTACGGAGCTGGCAGTCTCTCAAACACTGCCTCCCTTATGTTAGACGTTGAATGATACCTCTTGTTGCCGTTGTCTTACACGCCGCGGGGAGCGAAAGCCCTCGAAATCTCATGGTGGTTCATTATGGTGCCTAGATTTCCATCAAATTTCCTGGTGTTCTCCCTCGCCTGATTGCCAGCATGGGCCCTTGTCGTTGCGCCTGTGCTAGCGTGGAAGGGCTGAAAACCCCCCCCTGTTCGGTAATCTCACGACGCCAAGGATTTATTGTTGTAACCGAGAATGGCATCCTGCGCGACCACACATTCGGCACATGGGGTCTTGATCGACAACCTGCCAGTACCCTTGTGCCGTTGCGGATCCGTGGATTAGCGAGGACAGTGCCGGATCCGGAGTAAGCACCCTTTTTTTCGGAACGAACTTTGACCGCAAGGATTTCGGTTCAGGCACAAACTCGGATGTTTTTGACGATGGAGTGTGGCAGGGCATTGAATCAGTCTGAATCCGGGTCGAACTCGTCTTCCCTGGTGAATGGCGTCCGCATCGCCGCCCGGCTCTCCCTGTTCGAGCCCTCGATAAAACTTCCCAGTAACATCTTGTAGACCGATCCGTCCCAGTTTTCCGTGTCGACAATGGATTCAAGACCCCTGTAATGATCTTCAGTTAGTGACATTCTCCGACTGGGGGACTGGGGATGAGCGCATTCCTCGACTCTTTGGTTTGCCCGTCTAGATCCGTCAGTTTCTTCGCCGATCCATCAGGATCCCCAAACCACACAAATTCGATGCTGAAAGGCCGATGTCGTGGATACGGTCGCCCAAACTGGCCCGCGAATCTAGAGACCTCCTCTTGAATGTCGCCGGGGTCTCCCTTTGCCCACAACCCATCCGTCAGAACAATGATTGTAAAGCCACGAGCTCTCTTCATCTTCTCCTTGTATTCAGCAAAGAGCTCGCTCAAAGTAGCCGCCATATCCGTCTTCATCGGCCTGGGCATATGGACCATCTGTTTAGTTCCCGTCGTCTGAAACTCGGTCTTCGGCGTTGCCGCGTCCATGGCTCTTAGAAACTGTCGCACGTTCCTCTCCTGGGAGACACCGAAGTTCTGGAAGGTGAAGCGTAGGTCGATACCTCGGATGTTGCTGACCCCTTTGGTCAACGCCACTAGTGTCTCTAATAGCATTGTTGCATTCGGCCAATGCTCCCGCATCGAAGGCCCGTTGTCGACGAGGAAGACCTGGCTCGGCTGTTAGCATCGTAGTGGGAGAAGTAGCAGCACCAGGGAACCAACAAGGTTTCTGTCTTTGTAGAACTGCGCCAGCAACTCATCACTAGTCTTTGAGCTTTTCCGCTTCATGCCCATTCTCTTGGCTGCAGAGATCAGCAACGATCGAGTGGGCGATCGGAGTCGTTTCTCGTTCAAGCGAAGAGTCCTCCTTGCCCAGGACATGTCATATCGCTGATCGAGCGAGTTCCCTGCCAGATTCTGGAATCGCACTCCTGGGCTTGGTTGTGGCACGGCAGCCTCTATCGCATCCCTCTCGGCGGACGTGTTCGACGTCTCCAAGTCTCTGCACAAGGGCCTTGAAGTCAGCTGCCCTGGCTTCCCTGGTTGTGACATAGGCCATGCACGACCTTGGGGATACTGCTGCGGTGATTTCGGAAAAGTAGGTGGTGATCTCTGAGGTGCCACAAGGGGTTTGGAGTGCTGCGAGAGTAGTTCGTCATCTGATACTTCCTGCTCAGCCAGCGCTATCATGTTGCGATGCTGCGACCACAACGTTCCCGACGGTTCAAAATCGGCGTTGGTGTTCGCGTCGCTGAGATATTTCTTGTAAGACTGGCTGATATCAACGGCGTTGTACCTGTCTTCAGCATCGCCTTTTAGCATGAACTGGTCTGCCAAGTCAAGGATTCTTCCCGTCAGGGGGTCGTTCCTCCGCAGCGAGTAGCGGAGGAACTCGTGCCAAGCCGTCACTTCTGGCAGCACGTCCTGTCCGCTATGAAAGTAGTCTCCTGTGTATAACTTCGAGCTCGGGTGTTCGGTTATGAGCGAATGGATGGCTGCTTGTCTAACTCGTTTGAAGTGAGCCACTCCAGGAGCCCCGAGAACAGCCCATGTTGCCACGACTGAGAAGACAGCGCCGAGAGACCAGATGTCGATGCTCGGCGTGATATTGGTCCCGTGGGAAGAGTGTGAGAAAGTTTCGGGAGCGCCTAAGCACATAATTCAAGTCCTATTAGAAAAGTACAATAGAGGGAGAGAGAAACATACCATATGTCACAGTGCCACCGACGAAGTCGGCTTTGCTCAATTCCTTGCCCAAACTGAGCTTGAATCTGGAGAAGCCCAGATCTGCCAACTTCCATTTGTTTCTAACCTGTATGATATTTTCAGGTTTGAGGTCTGCGTGCCATCTAAGGGACTGTCAGCCAGATACACTGTGGTTGCCTATCTGGCAGGGAGCCCACCCCTGAATCTTGACACTCTCCGTCTCTGTTGGTGCAACGCGAGAATGAAGCTCGCAGAGTGCGTCAATGACCGAAGCGAGTGAGTTCCAGACTTCGAAAACATCTCGAAACAGCACAGGGGGTTTTGCTGACGATACAAGTTGACTGAGATCAAGACGGCCCAACTCCAGTACAAGATTGTACTGACAGTCTGACTGATCGTGGATATCGGAGGATTGATGGACTTCGTAATGAGATAAGCACTGAACTACGGACGGAATGTCTTGTGTTAGGACAAAGTTAGAGAGGTCATCGTGGAAGTCGCTGGCGTTGCTGAACGATTTGACCGCAAATTCGTAGTACTTTGCTGTTAATGATAGCCCGGCAGTAGAATTTCTGGCGCAACACTTACGGAAATCTCATCAGTATCCATCTTATGGTCGGTAACAAGCTCCTGAATGGAAGGAGAAACATAGTCCGCAGGGATTTCGATGTGATAGACGGAAGCGAGTTGCCCTTTGTCGTTAACTGGCTCCATTCGAGTGATCGGAATAATGGCATTGGCGTTGAACTTGGTGACTTCGTGCTTGATCAGAGACCGACAACAGAAGGCGTACTGTCGAGAAACAAATTGCCGTGCCAGCTCGTGCGCATTTTCGGGAGCCGAGAGGATCCCACGAGACGCAAGATCAGATGACAATGATTCATGGGCCAAGGGTAAGTCATCGTCACATAGAAAGTAAGAAAGAGGTTCAATGAGGTGTCCCGCGCCAATGTCCAAAAGAATGCAAAACAGCCGAAGGATCGGTCGACTGCTCGAAAGCTTGATATCGTGGCAAATTCTCGTCAGACTGGGGTAATTGTCAATACCCCGGTGATATTCGTACGAGTCAGTCAGGAGGATGACAAGCCAAGAATTGCTCGACTGCTCGTTGCCCCTTTTCTGCATCCATTGGTCCAGTTGTTCAATGAGAACAAACTCTTGGTTGAGGTAGTTTCTTCGCGTGTACCGGTGGACTGCCTTCTTGAAGGCTTTCATAACTCCTGAAACCCTGATCGGAGATGATGTCTGTGACCCATTGTCTAAGACGGCTTCGAAGGATATCAGCGGGAGATCAGGACTTCTTGGGCGCAAAATCTCGGTTTTCGCGGTAGATCTGGTGGTCGGGTCAAATCCTGCCGTATCTTGCAAGAAGGCGATCGAAAGAGTATTGGAGCCACCCAAGTCTGCATTGCTGGTATCGAACAGGGTGATCTGCTCATACCCGGCGCGACGCAGCGAGTCCAGCAAATAACCGATCTCCACCGCGTATACTTCATCATTGCTACCGAGAGCGACAATCTGGTAGTGAGCCTTAAATCCATCGTCGGTCTTCTCCATCACCCACGCGCCGATGTCTTTGGATTCAAGGTCTGAAAAAAAATACGGTCAGCTGCGGATCAACGATAGACTGGTGGCCTGGGAGACAGGCGGGGGACAAATTCCACTCACGGAGATTGGGTAAAAGCCGAAGCTTCCGTGCCGGAAACAGTTGCCCAACGTTCCGAGGCTGTATCCAAGCGCTCGTATTAGTCAGTTCGCATCGAGGATACTCATTGGTGTCAGAGTCCGCGATAACGATGAGCTCCGTTGCCGGTTGGGGCTCGCCAGTTCCGATGGTGATCTGTTGGCCACGCTCGACGGAACCTGTAAGGGTAAGATCTGCTTGTTGGAAAGTCACAAGACACAGAGGTGGGTATGCTTCTCCGTCGATCTTTCCTGGGCCGACTTCCTTGGGAGCAAGGTTGTGCGCCAATCCGAGGCCACAGTTCTCGTAGACATCGACGGGGAAGTCGCCGGTCTCACTGCAGCCAGACGACTCCGCATGCAGTACTCGTATCTCTCCATCACCCCAATCGAAGGGCGGCTTGATGGGTTGGCGAAGGGATAGGGGCGAAAGAGATCGTTCGGTGAGCTTGTCACACACTGAAGCAGGTGTAACCCCGAAGACAAAGTATTGCCCGCCCCCAAACTTTCCTTGAAAGACACCGCCAATTGTCACCACATTTATATCATTGGTAAGACTTTCGGAGGTGTACAGGGCGCTGCATATTGCTCTCGGTCTTTCTGCACCGTGAGCTGCCCTTCTGCATAGGATATTCCCTTTCTCTGACACCGATGGCCCTGAACGGAGACTCGGGGTAAAAGCATAATGGAACCGTGCGGTATCCATGTCCAGAGGCTCAAGTGTTTCGCGCACACTGGGCGATTCCAAGTGAGATCTGATAGCGTGCCCGATGTCAGACGTGTCTGTCTCGTAGCTGAACAGACATCCCCAGGTAGTTTTGGAGTTGTTGGACTCGAAGCATGCGAGCGAGAAGCAGACGGCAGACCGGCAGCCAGCATCGCGCAAAGCGCTTGAGAGGGCGTTCGCATGGTTCCGGACGAAGTTGTCGTATCTTGCGCATATGTCTAGGCTCGGTGTCCGGTACACCAGCTTGGCGGTCTCCTCTGTTACTCCTGCCATTATCTCATCTCCAGCCATTCGGTGTGGCGGTCTTCGGCGCGGTCTCTGTACTTTATCGGAAGGGGCGCTTCTGCGACTGGAAGTTGGTCGGATGTTGGCAATTCTTCATCACCGAGTGAGACCGGAGTTTGAGGGGGTAACGGCTGGATTCCGGTGGTATTGAAAGAAACTTGGGCACATTGCCGTTCTCGTGCATCCATGCTGGGTGACACTGAGCGATAGCTGCGGCGCAGGAAAGCGGGCCAACTTGAACCAATGGAGCAGTGCTCCGCATGCAAGAACACCTTGCATCCCACCACTTTCCTTCCCTGCCACCCCTGCTTGGGCATCCAACGCTCCAGAGAGTACCGAACAATCGGGTCTGTCAACAGCAATGGGCAGGGGTGCGACGGCAGGAAGGGCATGCGGTCTGTCCATCTTCCATTTCAGACTATGTATCTGCACCTCTACTAGACGGGATTAACATTGGATTAGAGCTCGTGATTTTTGAGACACTTCAAACAAGACCCAGGCTCGGCAAATGCTTCCATCGCGCACATCGTATGAGCGTCGCAGCAACGGAGCCCAAGCGAAACTTGAGATGTCGTTAGGCCTCCTTGTTCCAGCCCAACACATCCCTGTCACGAGTCCCACTGCATTGCGAGGACTCATTGGAATTTTCAGCCGGAAAGATTCTTGAATCTTATCAATTCGGATCAATCCATTCTAAGGCACTAAGAGAACAAGAAAGCGAGCTGAGAATTTGTCGAACTGCAGCGGCAGTTCTTGGCGCTCAGGCGCGCAGGCGCCTTACCGCTCCAGGCTTGCCTGGAGCGCAGGGGCCTTAGATCATGTGCTCTCCCCACATATAAGGAGCTTCCATTTGTATATAAATGGGGAGTGCTTCGCACTCCCCTTTTCTACCAAACTAAGTCACTTTATAACTGCACTTCCACTACTCCTAAGCCCCTCGTTCCTCAGCCAAAACGTTCCACAGTTATAAGCCCGGCTCTATCCAACTGAGTAAAGTGTGGAATTAATTAATTAAGACGCTCACAAACAGCGCCCTCTATAAAACCCTTTTACTAATCCTCTAAATCGCCTATTATAACGGAAGAAAGCGCCCTTTATTAAAACATTCCAGCTAATAGTTAAAAGCTTAAGAGCGTGTAAAAGTGGCCCTCTTAATTTAAAACTTTTAAATACCACATAATAAACCAAGGGATTTAACACTTTATTAATCTTATTACTCCTAACGTAACTAATCTGTATATTAAACTAATTATTCTAATAATCTATAAGTTTATTAATAAACGCTAAAAGAAGGCGACTAAATTATATATCTTCACTTATAAATACTAGGAGTTAACAGCTCTATCTTTAAGGACAGTTAGGGATAAGTTAAAACTTATTATAATTACATAATAAGATATTAAAGAGGAATATAAACACTTAATAAACGAAACCACCACTTTTATCACAGCTATTATTAAAACCACCAGCTTATACTAACATATTTAAAACTAGGTTAATTATACAGTTAATAAAAGCCTTAAGGAACTAGCTATATAGAAGATAATCTAAAACAGTAGATATATAATTTAGGCGTTTATACGCTTCCTCTAGTAATAACTTAAGCCTAGTAAGATAAGCCTTACCTTCCAGATCCACCAGGAATATCACATAGTAATAGAACAGGTTAAGAACACTAACGTGTTAAAAAAGCAGTAAATTAAGGATTAGGAAACAGTTTATTATAAAGTAGAAGCGCTTAAAATCACAAAGATCTAGGGGCCCTTAACTATTAAAGACTAGTTAAGAACCATCACGGTATATATAACGCCTTAATAGGTAAATTAAAAGCTCTTTAAACTAGTAAAGTAAGAAACTATAAAACACCTAACGTTTAAAATTACAAACTACACTTACATCTTCTTTACACAGATTTATAAAGTAAAATACATTATTAACAATAATAAGTAAAGTGGAGTCTTCTTTACTAATAACCACTTTAAAACACCTAATAAGACTAATTAAAACTTTAAAAAAGACTATCCCTATAAAAGAAAACACTTATAAGAGCTTATAAATTATTAAATCTTACATTTAATAATTATTAAATCACTCTTAAACACTCTTACTTATATTAAACGTATTAAAATACCAGGATTTAAGATAAGGAAGAAGATTAAAACGTAATTTATAAGCTTTAAATGGTTAAAAGTTTATTAATCCTATTAGGAGAAATAGGGAGCCGTTTTAACCACTTAAGGTTAAGACCGCTTAAGTGCTTTAAAGTTCCTAGGATCTATTAACGCTGTAATAATTAATATTTATATAATAAAAGTGATTATTAAGGTGGTAGGGCAGTTCTCCACCACAGGTTTTACTAAGCACCCACTCTCTAATAACACCTTAATTAACAATTACAGAGTAATACACCTTATTAATTATAAATCACTTTTAGTTAAAGGGAGCTTTTAATATGTTAAAGCCAGAGATTATATCTAAATAGGGACTAACTTATTCCTAATTTTTAAATACGGTAAGTAAGTGATCTTAAAGGTGCTTATAAGCTTTAAAGGAACTAATAGTAAAGATCTAATATTTAATAACGTAACTGTTATAAAGGGTTTTTATATTAATATCGTTTTAAAAGTTTTAATTATTAAAACTAAAGCTTAATATTATAAGTTTAACTACACACTTTACTATAGTAATATAGAAAAGAACGTAATATTAAAGAAGTTAAAGTAATAGTATAATTTAATATTCTTATAATACACTCTTATTTTTACTTATTTAAGCTTCCTAATACCTTTTACTATAAGTGCCATAAGTACCGTGTTAGTAACTATAATAAAACAAGGAGTAAAGCACTTATAGTAATGGCTGCGCCTTTAAGAGGATATAAAGCACCTTTAACACACTTAGGTAAGGTATTTAAGGTTAGACGCTCTTAAGAAACTTGTTAAATAAGCACGTAACGTTATAATTACAGGTATAAAGATTATTAATTATAAACATTATACACTTATACACTTATAATAAATCGTTTTAAAACACCGTTCTGAAGGTTTCTCCCATCACCTGTTCTTATAAATCAGCTGGGACCTTTTTTACTTTAAAAGAGTATAAGATGGATTAATTTACTTACTTATAGTTAAGGATAAATATAATAGGAAGCTTTTCTGTTATCTATTAAAGGATAAAAAAAGGCTAGAAGTATTTAAAATTATTAAAAGCTTTATAAATTAGGTAAAATAACAGTTTAGGCTTACTGTGTGTATTATACATTAAGATTAAAAGACTTTAATAATCGTAATTAGGGGATACACACCATATCAGCTTTAAGTAATTAAAAAAGGGATCGAAATCAAAGCCACTCTGTTATATACACATAAATTAAATAGTGGGAGTAAATATGCAGGCTAGGAGCTGATTGTAAAATCTATTAAAATAAGGGAGGGAGTAAACCTTCCTAAATTAATCTGGCCTAAATACGTGTAAGTAACTACCTACTTACACAGGATAAGCCCCAGCTAATGAAATAACTAGACGTCATCTAATAAGAAGCTTTATAAATAGTTTAAATAATACTTCTAGTGGTATATACCACTAGGTAAGCTTAGTAAAAGCCTGGCTAATAATCACCACTTAGATTAAAGCGGGATCTACACTTACAGGTGCCGAGCTTACGTTTTTAATAAGAGGCGAGAGGTGGAGTAAGATAAACTTAATTTTAAATCTAAACCTTAAGGGTATATTAAGTATTTAGTTAGATATGTAACCTTTAACATCTACTACATTTAATACCTGTTAAAAAGCAAAAGGGGTTAAGGCATTAGAGAGCAGTGTGTGTTGAAGGTGATTAATTCTTTCTATCTTTAAGAGTGGAAGCCGTGTTATTATAGCTGTGAGGGTGGCCAGTGCACGGAGTGCATTAGCCACACTCGCTTCTGCGAAGCGAGGTTGGCTGACTGAATACGAGGTTGGTAGTGGAGTCTGGCGTTCTTAGCTATGCAGATCCACGGATGCAGCCGTAGAGCGGCTGCGTGGATCCAGCCACACTGTTTTAACCACACTGGCCGGGTTAGGGTTGTAAAAACCTAACAATACCTATAACTAAAAACGGTACTTATAACACGTAACGTAATGTTTAATAAAAAGCTCTTCTATAAGAAGGAGAGTGAGGAAGCAAAGGCATTACCAGTATAGGTTACTTAGCAGCTGCTTAGCTTTATTAAAATTAAGCCGCAGATATAAGACGTTTTATCTATACCTAAACTTCTTACTAATATTCTAAACCTAAATACCACACCCACACCTACTAATAACAAAACTCTAACCTTTAAATCTAATAACGAAAATGCTCTTAAAAGTCAGAACTTAAGGGTAAGCGCGCCTAAAGATAAAGTAGCACTTCTTTAGATTAAAGATAAACTTATAAAGCTTAAGGAAAGCTTTACAAGCATTAAATTAGGACTTCTAACCCTAGAGTTAACACTAAAGGTTAAAACTTAACCTTAAACTTAAGGCTTATACCCTCACCTAACTAATAAGCGTGTTAAATCACCTTTTACAGATTATAATAAGCTTAAAAAGACTAAAAAGCTCTTTAAGTAAGGGTTTAAATAATAAGAAACTTTAAAACAGTTAAACAGGGCTTTTATTAATAATGTAAAGCTATATATAAATCTTAAGGAAAGCGGCCACTTATAAGAGGATAGTTATAATAAGACGTTTATAACCTTTAAGTACGAAGTTTTAAAGGAGTATAAAGATGCCTTATTAGAAGATTTAATTAAAGATATTATCACAGTAGTAAAGCTGGAAACACAGAACATACACTTATAAATTAACTACCCTCTTACTTTAAGATAAAGTAGGAGATTTTAAGGGCAGCTAGCTCCCCCTAGATCACCTAAGTCAGTAATTTATACATTTACTATTTAGATTTATAATAAAGTAAAGATTAATTACCTAGTTTTTAATAAAAGTTTTATAAGCTTTTTTATAACGTTTTTACTTAATTAGTAAACAGTAGTTAAAAAAGAGAGTAAAGCTTACAGGATATTACACACTATATTCTAAGCAGTAGTACTTTAAGTAAAGGTAAGGCTTAACACAGTTTTAAACTTACCTTACCTTTATAAAGATAACCTTTTTAAATTATAACTTTTAAAATATTAAAGGGATCTTAAAAACCACACACTTGGCCTTAAGTTTAAAGAGGTATATTAAGTTAAGATACAGCACCTCCTTTATAAAAGAACGTAATGTAAGATAAAATGCACTGTAACGCTCTTATAACCACTCCCGCTTAAATAAGTATTTACTTATAAATTCTATAAAGATAACACACTTAAGAAGTGTAAGGTTAAAATCTGTGTGAGAGGCGACCTCCAGGAGGTTAACACACTTTAAAACACCTATATAGCAACTTTAACTACTTACTTATTTAGGATAATAATAATATTTACCACTTAGTAAGACTTAAAAGTCTAGCAGTTTAATATAATCCAGGCCTTTTTATACGCCATATAAGATAATAACTCCCTAATAATATATAAACTTCTAAATGGCTTTAAAGAAGAAGGCTTTTATTATAAGCTTAAATAAGCGTTATACAGCCTATAAGACTTACTATTATTATAGTATAAGGAGTTTACATTAATATTAAAAAAGCTTAGCCTTACCCTATTAAATAAGGAGCTATACCTTACATTTAATAAGAGTAAAACCGTATTTATACTCTTTTACGTAAACGACTACCTTATAATGTTTATAAAAAAGTATTATAAAGTTATAAAAGTAATTATATAAAAGCTTTATATATAATATAAAGTTTATAAAAAGGGAGAGATTTTTAACTTTATTAATATTTAGGTAATTAGGGATTAGGGTAAATAAAAGCTCTAACTAATCCATAACTAGTATATTAAAAAGATCACTAAACGGTATAACCTTTCAGAGGGTGTGTTCCTAAACATCCCCCTCCCTAGTGTGAAACTCTTTAAAAATATAGGAAGTGTGTTAAAGGTAGAAGTTAAGGAGTATTAAAAACTTATAAGATTTATCTTATATATAGTAATTATAATTTAATTAAATGTAACCTTTTTAGCCTTTATCCTCTTATAATTTCTTATTAACCTAAACTTAAAGTACCTAGCTGTAATAAAGCAGATAATTAGGTACCTGTACAGCTTATAGTATATAGGGATTAAGTATAAAGGAGTAGGGTAAAAGGTTTTTGTAATTATTAATAACACTTCTTTTATAGATAATATAAAGACACGCTATTTATTATAAGGGTATATTATAATACTCTTTAATAATATAATTAATTAAAAAGCTGCTTATTAATATACAGTTATAACGTTGTTAATTAAAGCTAAACTACTTACACTTATATATATAGTTAAGGAAATAATAATATTTAAAAGGCTTATAACAGATATTACCTGTAAGCTTAGCTTAATATAAAGGATCTTTTATAATAATTAGTAAATAATATAGCTAGTAATTAAAAAGAATAAGAGAGTAAACATTAAGCTTTAATATATCGATATTTATAATATATAGGCTTACCAGGAGTATGTGAAAGGCTTATTTAAAGTTACATATCTGCCCACATAATAAATACTAGCTGATAAACTCACTAAACTACTCTCTTAACAGCACTTTAAACATTTTATAACGCTTATAAAGTTAAAAGACACTAATCACATTAATTATAAAAGTAAAAGAACTGTTATAAGGGAGTTAAAAGATTAAAAGAGCACCACTTTTATAATCTCTACACGTAATGGTATATCCACACCTAAAGGTGTAATAAATAATAAAATAAAAATAATAAGTAGCTAGATAGTACGCTTAAATGTAGCTTACTAGATTAATAAGTTTATTAATTAAAGTTATAGCCTACTCTTTAAAAGAGCCAGAGCTCCCCACACCACTAACGACAGCAACCTTAATTAACTCCTCTTTACTTTATAAAGTTAAAGGCTCTGTAAGGAGTGCACGTAACACTACCCTCTGTTTTTTAAACTTTTAACATAAACGGTTAAAATGGAATAGCTTATAAAATACACCATACTTACAGAAGCCAGCACACCAGTTACTATAATAATAAGGAACTTCCTAGTAAAGGGTTTTATTAAGAAAGGATTAGATAGCAAGTTAGTAAAGCACGTAAATAAGTTTATAAAGAATATACACCTTTATATAAGAGTGTCCGCTTACATAATAAGTATAGTAAACCAAAACGCCTATATAGTTAAAATAATAGCTATCGTTATTACTAGTAATAACGCTCTTAAAGCACTTAAGGTAGGCCTCACCACACTTATTAATAAGGGCGGGGTGTGGGGATTTAAGGACGTGGTAAGTGGGTAATTAAGCCAATTTATTAATTTTAAAGTTAATAAGTTAAGTATTTATTAAGAAGAAAAAAGCAGCTTATATAAGGGTTTACAGACCAGCCACATTATAAGTAAAGTAATAAGGAGTTATAAAAGGCTCCTCCTCCTCTTTATCCTTATCCTTATCCTCCTCCTAATAAAAGGGTAAGTAAACAGGTAAAATTAAACTAAACGGCTTAGGTGACGGGGTTAAGGTGCAGGCACGGGGTGTAAGCTTCTTAACACTTAAATTAAAATTAACTACTACTTTTAAATAATAAAAATAAGTGAAACTTACGCTGTAAACACTCTCTACTTATTAAAAAGCTTTTAATTACAGTTAGTTAAAATTAAAGTAGAAAAAAAAGTAATGGAAACACTTACAGATAAGACTAATTACGCTTTTAATAAGATCTAGAAGGTGTAAGAGTAAGTTAGTAAGTAGAAACGACAGTTTTTTTAAGCAGAAAAAGTAGGACTTACGTTTTCTTAAGGTGTAAGCCTGCAGTCTTTACGTTAACTATAGTGGCTAGGAGTGGGGGACGAGAATAGTGGTGTTCTTAATTTTTTTTTATATTCACTTAAAGAAAGTAAATAAACAGGGAAAGATCACAAGCTTTTAATATAGAGTTAAGAAGCTTAGATTACCGTATAAGCTTACTATTTTAGGTTTAACGTACACTGAAAACACGACCATGTACTAACTTAAGTGGCATAATTTGGGAAGTTATAGGCTCGACTAGCCTCCGGACCTTATTATTTTCTATTTACAGCGAACTTCTTTTCGAACGGTCAGGCGCTTAGAACTGCGTTCTAAGCACCTGGGGGGTGTGTCAAACTGCAGTGGCAGTTCTTGGCGCTCAGGCGCGCAGGCGCCTTACCGCTCCAGGCTTGCCTGGAGCGCAGGGGCCTTGGATCATGTGCTCTCCCCACACACAGGGAGCTTCCATTTATATATAAATGGGGAGTGCTTCGCACTCCCCTTTCTACCAAACCAAGTCACTTTGCAACTGCACTTCCGCTGCTCCTGAGCCCCTCGTTCCTCAGCCAAAACGTTCCACAGAATTAGATTAAAACTCAATGGGCTATGGTACAAAGTCCGCACCACGCCGAGGTCCACTCATACAAACACGCCCGCCACCATTCGATCCTGAGAATTGCTTTTGTGCGAGCGAGTGGTGCCTGTGGAATGGCCGCCTATCAAAGCGGCAGCCAGTTACAGCCCTCGCCCTGCAGTTTCCTGACGGCAAGCCAATCCAGGCTGAAATCCGTCTCGGCTCTAGGTGAGGTGGCTATTCCGATGGCCGCCTAGAAGCCAACCACAAACCACTGAACTTCCCGCTGGGAGACGCTACAAAATACTACCTCAGGATTCTACAGGGGGACGCGACCATTAGCAGCTTGAACAGCACATTCGACACCAACGGCACTTTCAAAGATACCCTGAGCAAACCCGAACCTAGCGCCATAATGGCAACGCCAAGATTGCTGCGCATTTCAACACGTCCTACAAGCTGCAGAAGACTCAAGACACGTGGAAGATATGGAAGGGGGACCCTGATCCCAATATCAACTGCAGTATTCCTGACGGCCGGCTGGCAGCGTTACTCTCTGCATACAACAAGTGGGTTCAGTAAAGAGAGACCTGGGTTCTGCGCAACGTGAAATTATTCGGCTCCAACGCCAATACCGCCTTTTGAGCGTTGGGTGAAGAGTTGGGTATGGGCAGGTCTTCTTCGAGCATCCGTGGTTCTAACGCGTGTGGGCGGTCCAGGAGGCCCTCCTGGCCCGTGGAGCCCTCGTCCACTGCTGCTCTGAGTCGATCCCATGGCCAGAGCTACTCCTAGCTGACAAACTATGCCTCGCGTCTGAGTGGGACTAAGACCGCCGTGTTCGTGGGCAGCACACGATGCCCAGTATTTGGACCGAGTTGGCAGATTCGACGGCCCAGCTGAATAAGCCACCGCCCCCCCTTCTATATGTTCTTGTCGTTGCCCTCAAAACTCACAGGGACAAGCTGTCGCCAATGTCGTCACCGATTTTACGCGGTGGTTGATCCGCAGAAACCGCGCCCTCGACATCTTGTCACTTTTTCACTGCCATCCGTCGAGGGCGTGGCCGCGGACGCTTGTCACCTCGACACCCAGGCCCAGGGCGGCGACGACGGTATGGACCATAGTCACCGAAGACTACCTAGAACTACTCAAAATGGTCCCAGATGACGCTGCTCCGGCAGGGATCCGCTCTCAGCCTCCAAGGCCGCAAAGGAGCCCCAGACGAGCGTCTGGTCTCCTCGACCCAGACTCAGACCCGCTAGTCCTCCGCCTCTTTGGGCGCGGCGACTCGAAAGCTGCCGGTGTCTGGTGCGGCTTCGATATGCCTGAGATGAAGACTAACAAAGCTGTGAGCCTTCTACTTGTAGGCACAAGTGTTCCGGAAAGCGAATGGCACCCCGGAGAATACGGAAGCAACCTCCATGTAAGAAGTGGACTGGGTTGCCTGGGGTTGTTGGTGGTGCCAATGTGTGAAGGGGAAGGTCCACAGGGGTATAAGCGGGTTGGGCTATTTGAGATCACCACGCGCAAGCACACGATTTTGAGGCAGATTTTTGGAGCGGTTCCCGACGAGGGAGGTGGCTTTGTACTGAGCCTTGAAAATTTGAAAAGATTGATGCCTCTTGAAAATCTAGACTATCTATCCTAAGTGGGGGAAATAAGCAAGAAAATCAGGCGTTTTGTAAGCGTCAGCCGGCAGATCCCAAAGACTTATAAACGCCTGTATGTTGACGCAGGCGATACACATATAATACCCACCGAGAACTAATAAACATGCCCCAAAGGCTAGGGCCCGAATCCTAGAAAGCAACCGCCTTGACCAAGTCCATGTGTACGGGATGAGCCGGTATGAACATCTCGCCTCCTTTCGCATAGCTGCAATGTACGCGCCCCACATATCCTGCAACGAAAAACTTGGTGTTGTTACCAAGTGTTGAGTGATCCGTAGCACGTATGTCTGTATCCCGAACGTCCGCACAAGCAGATACAGCGTCACTGGCATCACCGCCACTCCCACCGACGAAACACGCCACATCAACTTCTCAGCCGGGGTCGGAAAATCCCAGTCCCACGCCAGCAAATGCACCCCCCCTTGAAGAACAGCCATCAACGTAGCACATAACTCAGCGCCACCACCCAAATGCGAGCCGACGTCAAAGGCTGCCCGGGCGAATATATTGAAAACACCACCGCTGGTCTTTCTGTACTTCTTCAGCCTAGTGGGCTTCGGAGAACAAGGGCCGCCCTCGTCAAACTCCACCGCCCTCAGCACTTCAGCTACCTCACGCGGGAGAGGAATAGGCACCGCAACATCGACTGGCTTTCTCCACCATAAAGCGTAGGTCCCAATGGCGAAAGGGATCTGGCCCAACACATGCAGCTCGAGCGGCGTCACCGGCAGACAGGAGAGGTTCCGTCCGGCACATTGCACCACCATCCAGAGTATCTGGACACAGACGATCGTTTTCGAAATGTTGTCCGCCTTGCCCTTGTCCTCAATGTTGCGACCGTTAAACTGCCATCGTTTTAGTGCCCCAGAGCATATCAGCTTCTTGAGGGTCTCGCCGTCGGGTTGAAGAAGTAACGCTTCAAACTCGCATACCGAAACGGTTCGTATGACGGCTTGCTTTCCCTCTCTTTTCCATTCACGCCGCCCCTCACTCGAATTCCCATCCGTCAAAGGCTCCAAGTCGGGATCGATGACATACCCGCCCATAACCACAAAGAATGCCCCTGCCATGCTCAGCCAATTTTTTATGTCCGGTTCGCCCTCCTTCTCCCAGAATTCTTGCCATAGTTTGTTGATGTACATTGCTTGGCTGAGCTGGGCGAAGGCGCAGCAGACAACGAATTCTGGCACCAGAGCGGCGAATAACATCCACCACAGCTTGTAGGCGGTTCGGGACCAAAAGGATTCGGTGTGCACTATGTCTGCGTGGATTGCGCTCCAGATGCAGAGGGCGAATGTGATGGAGCAACTCAGGAGGATGCCGATTGTGCCGCGCCGGGTTCGGGGACGTAGAGGCCGGAATGGTCGGGAGTGAAGGAGAGGTTTCCAGGGATGATGGAGGAGGATGATTGAGGATTGGTTTGGTTGGGCATGGGGTACGGTAGAGCTGGGGGGAGGAGTGCGAGGAGGAGGGTGACAAGGAAATATATGGGGCTTGCCATCGTTGAAGGTATCACCCTGGTTGCAAGTGATGTGGGTTTGTCTGAGTTTGTTGTCCGAGGTTCGCGGTCAGGTTGTCGGAGGTAGTGCCTGTCAGGACAGAGGCTTGCAGGATCATCCTCGACATATTATACCTAGAGATAGAAACATATCTGCACATGAGCCCAACAGAACCATCGCCACCAGACATGCATCGCCATTGAAGTTGGCGTGCGCTGTCATTTCTTTCAGCTTCGACAGTCCTGAGCGATTGCCGAAGAATCCGCCACATGTTGTTCTCAAGGCCTAAAAATGCCCCTTTCCCTCCCTGATTCCAGCTGTGACTTGCAGGCGCAGCGGAAACCTCGATGCTAATCAGTCGGTCCATGTTGGTGTAACTCTGCGGTCTTTGAGGGTTATTGGCGCCACGTCTTTGGGATTGTGCGTCATTTCTGACCTTGGGCGGGCAGTGTTGCAAGATAAGGTATCATGGCTTTTATCAGGCCGAAAGAGGGCTTGTTGCACACATGCAAGGACTCGGAGTTTGAACAACAAGGTAACGCAAGGCTTCCAATGACAACTCCACTACAAAATTAAGACACGTTAACATGAGGTACTTGAGGGAGTAACACGGTGCGCAACGCCTACGAATAGGTACGTGAGCTGGAGGTCGCATGCTCTTAGGTAGGGAGATGGGAGACATAACTCCCTGGAAGATTTAGAGAGTAATCTATATAAGTTTGCAGCTTGTAGTAGCTTTTAGGTGCACTGTAATTTTTGCCCTGCGAGAAGGCGAGCGTCCACCATTACTCTTGCAAGTCGCATAAGATAGTAGCTTGATGCACAGTGGAGTTGTCTCATTTCTGCCCTTTTCATACTGTGCGAGAACAGTGGAAGACTGAAGAATTACAACCAAAAGGTTCTCAGACCCGTCACATCCATCCACATCTTCCAACCCCAACCAACCAACCCTCTAACAAAACCACTACCCATCCGCCGTATACCCATAAGACCACAGGGCAGGCTCGTGGGATTACATCGACCACCTAGAATGTTCTGGGCAGCTGCGGGAGTTCTACCACGCATCAATTGGAACACGCCGATGTAGTTAGCCGAGGTGACAGCAACTATATTTTCTAAATTTCAGGATATTCTTCAACGCTTCTCTTGGACTCATCTGCTTCTGTGGTCTCTGCCGTTCATGTCTTCGGGCTTCCGTATAAACCACCTTGACAACATTTGGGCCCACCAATCTGCTGGACTGGACTTGGTCTTAAGCTGTTGCTACTTGAAAACTTGAGCTATGTAGCATTTTCAGGCCTTAACTAACTGTAAATTGCTAATCCCTGCTTTGGAAAGTGGCCCTAGATTTAGTGCTCCAAGAACACAGACCCGAAATATAGGGCAGTAAGCGGCAGTTCACAACGCATTTTGGACTACTTTGATCCGTCAAGCCACCTGCCCAGGAGGCTGTTCCCAAAAATGGCCAGCTTAGGGTTTACTGAAAATTGGTCTTAGGAAGTCTTGGATCTAAGCAATTCTAACTGCGATACAACGGCGATTCCCTATGCGACGGGCCATGAGGCGGTTCTTTCGGGGTCAGTAGAGAACCGGGGTGAATAACATCACGTGGGCAAGTGGTGTATTGATCGGTCGTCACAGCTAGAAAGTCACCTGCGGTGCGGTAGACTAGCTCACTCGCTCAGCATCAAACATAAAAGAAAACAAACCCTAAGAATCTCCTGTAATGTGTTTCTTATTGCCGATAGGGCCTTACTGCCTGCGCAGAAGCCGTGTGAGAATACCTAGTGCTAATGCCTCCCTGCACGGAGCATTAACTTCGTGCACCCTGAAGCGAAACACCGCCTGAAGCGGAACAAGCCGAACTACAGGCGCCATAATGAACTGGTGCGATGGCGCAATAGGGAAGAAACCACAAAGAGAACCACACCCACTGTCAGATGCACGGCACTCTGGATTGTAACTGTGTGATTGTATTGCTCCGTGGTTCTGGCTTCCAGCCAGAACCTCCTTCTTTATGGACCTTTCTGCAGGATTCGACTTCGTCACCGCAGTGGCTGAGGCTCACTAGCGCTAGGCATCTAGTTAGCTCCGCTGACTAGATGGCTAGGGACCCCTACTTTCTGACACCCACAGAACGTCGCAGTCGGCCTGGAAGGCCGACTCCCAGACTACTGGTCCTCCGATCGGAAGGATATAAATGCAACTGACGTAGAAAAACAGATACGTACATAGTATGGAACAGAACCTAGTATGTGACGGTGCCTAACATAGAATGGAGCCTAGCATGGAACAATAAAGGAAACGCGACTGTAGATTAGGTTATCTTCTTTCGATCGAAGGGTTAGAATGTCACTGGGCTTTCTATGAAAGGTCTTCGTAGTGAAAATTGTCTGATTGTTGATTAAAAGAAGCACAGTTTAAAGAACTGCAAAGCGCAGCCCCTTTTTGACGGGAGCACGTGCTAGAGAACGTATCGCTATGTATAAAAGCAGTTACAGTAATATTATATACAGAGCTTAAAAAGAACGACAAGGTTAGCTTGAATAAACGCCCTAAGTTAATAATTAGTATATAAATTCTTTTACTTTAATTTTAAATTTAAGATTTCAATTTATAAAAATATAAAAAAGTTTAATACTAATGTATTATTCTTAAAATTGCCAGCGTCGGTTCGTTTGTCATTACGTGACGGCTCTTTGCTATATTACAGGGCTGTGACGACCCTGCAGGCCGTCACTTGGGCCGGAGCGGCCTGACGAATCCCCCGTATAAGGAACAGTGTAGAAAGACAGTACGCACGGTACTGCGCACTGGGCCAGGGGTGCAAAGACCCGAAGCCCCTACGACCAACCAGCAGTTGCTCAGTCTTGGTAAAGGTGCTCACTTACTGAGCATCTGAGAGACCTCTAAGCAGGAGGTGCTTAGCAGCAGGTTACTTAATTCCTCACTGAGTAACAGGCTATTAAGCAAGGTATAAGGTACCTCTGGCTGGTTAGTATAAATAGTTATAGTTATGCCTATAACCACCGTGAGGGACTCTAGTTCCTCACGTTAGTATTTAATTGTTCATTTATGTCCTACTGTCCAGACTCACCTCTATGCATTATAATAACAACGACCTATAGTGACATTAAACCCCTATTTAAGAGTGTTAGTTTAATAAGCTGTCTTTAAAACGCCCCTTACCTGTTAGCGTCTTACTATACGTTCTGTCTTAACCCGTATTAATCCTCTTAAGGCCTGTGTTAGGTGCAGGTTGTAATACAATATTAACATCCCAGTTTTAAACGTTATTTATTAAATTCCCAGACATTACCTCTCTCCCACTAACATGTTAACTTCTAGAAAAGGTAAGGAGGTCGAGGAGGTGTAAGCCTAGCCTTAGCTCCTTACTATTAATAAATTGGTTATACGTTTTAAAGACTTAAACTTTAATTAGTAGGGATTAGTTAAGGAATTTAATAAAGCCTTCCCTAGAGACACTAAAAGCCATATTAGTCTGATTAAAAAACTCTAAGCCTGATTTAACGTTATTAAACTGGAAAATAATAACCTTAAGGGCTTATAAAAGAAACAAGTAAAGCTCCCTTTACCTTTACGTTTTAAAGGAGACTCTATATAACTAGAGTCCTAAATAGCCTAGCTTTAAAGTTATGTCACTTACTATAATAAGCAGTTCTTTAAAGAAGAAGGAAAGGTTAAGTTTATTAGAGCCTTACTAGATAAAGTAACCACTTACTGATATAAACTCCATATAAAGATAATTAATAACCTTTTTATAAATAGAGTATAAAAGGAAGCCCTTAAGACTTAGGCTTTTTTTAATAACTTTAATATGTTTATTGACTAACTTTAAATTAAATTTAAAGAATTAAACACCTTAAGGCGGGCTAAGTAACACTTTATAACTTTAAGATAGACGTCCTTAATCCTTAAGTTCTCTACACACTTTAAATTAGAAGTAGTAAAGACTAAGCTTAGTTAAAAGGCCCTAATAATGCTGTTTTAAAGTAGTCTAAAGGAGTACGTTATTAAAGACCTTTATTAAAAGGACTAACTAAACCGTCTTTAAGAGTTAATTAAGATGGCTATTAAGGTTAATAACTGGTATTATAATCACTATTATTAAAAGAACTTTTAAAAGGAACGGACCCTTTATTAGCCGGGTAAACTTAAAAAGGGGAATTAATTAACTGTGACAGGTCACTACTCTGGACTAATAGATATTAATATAGTAAACTGTCAGAATTAACCTAATTATAATAAGCTTTAATAGTAATTATAACAGAAGCAGCTTAAGGATCTGTCCCAGATCTAGTACTTTAACTGTGATAAAAAAGGATATATAGTATAGTAATGCCTGTTATTAAAGTAAGTCGGTTAGAAACCTATCCTAAAAGGAGGAAAGTATATTAGGTTTAACTTAAGAGATATTTATATTAAGATAACAGGTAACGAAGAAGATTACACTTAAATAGATAAGTGTAATTTAAAAGATAAGGAAGAAGAAGAGGAAGAACCTTAAGACGTAATATACCTAATCCTTAAGGGTATCTTAAAAGAGTTAGCTATAGAGGTGTAAGTTGTGGAAAACTAACTTTAAAGTGGAAACTTAGGATTATTAAAGGTGCAGGTTGTAAAAGCCTAACTTTAGGAAAAGATATTCTAATTAGCTATTATAAGCCTTAAAAACCTTACCCTGTAAGCCTAGGAATTAAGGAAGTTTAAAAAGGACCTTAACTTAGAAATTACTAAGATAGTAAAGGGAGTTGAAAAACTAGCCCTTTAGGTTACCTAAACGGTAAAGTAAGCCTTAAAAGGTGAAAGAGAATAAATTAAGGGAATTAAATTAAAGAAACAGAAGTTCTTTTTAATAATACCTTTTAAAACTTTTAAACACTTTAAGTACGTTAAGTAGATTAGCACCCTTACCTCCTTAAAAGAGGGACAGCTTAGGTAACTGCCTTGTATTAAAGTTAGTGTACCTTAAACTAGTACTTTAAGGGTCCTTTAAGAAGGTATAAAGTAAGTATATTAGTAAAGGGTCTAAGAGTTAAAGGAAAAATATTAAAAGTTAGTAAATAAAGTGGAGGACCTGTAAGTTAAAGGCCTTACTGTGATGTTTAAGGATAGAGTAGTAGAAATTAGGTTATAACTTTGTAATAAAGTTCACTTTACTAATTAGTTTAAGCACTAACTTGTTAGGGAAGGCCGCTTTATAGAAGAATAAGCTGGGTTATTATTACCTAAGTTTTAAGAAGAGGTTTAGGAGAAATAATAGACCTGGAGGTAAGTGGAAGAAAAGAAGGAATAAGGTGGCGCTTTATTTATTCTGTACTTTATAATTATAACACTTACAGTTAACATTAATTATCTTAATTATAAGGATATACTGTAGATTAACTGTATATATAATAACTGTACTTTTAATTAATATAATGGACTTAAGGCTCTTTATAACTATTTCCTTAGCACTTAAAGACGGGATTACGTTATTATAAGGATAAAGTTAAAATTAGCTTATTACTAAATCTCTTACTTACTAATAAGGGAGTTTAGTAATAAGTGGAAAGTTACTGTCGTTAATTAGGCTCTTATTACGTGCTGGTAAAGAGGAGTACTTAATAACTGCCTAGTTACTATGTACTTGCTATACCTTAATAGAAAAGCTAGAGAATAGTAGAAGTGAGAAGACTACTAGCAAATCTAAGAGTAAAAAGACATTACTATAATCCAGGCTTATAAAGTATACTATTAACTTATTAAAGACCTTAGGAACATTATACCGTTTAAAGTCAACTAGACGCTAAAGTGTGAAAACTTAAGGAAGGTTAATTATTAGGTTTATTAAAGCTACCTGTTTTTTTAAAAGGAATTAGGAAAAGGCTACAAGCCCTTTAAAAGGGCTGGAAACTAATAGTTCACTAATTAGTAAAAACCTTAAGAAGAAGGAGAGGCACTTAAAGGTTAGGTTAAATAAAACCTTAAGGACAGATGATTATTATAACTTAAATGTTAAAGGAGTATAAGCATTATTCCATTAATGTTAATATAACAGACGGAAAAGGGAGGTGTGACGACCCTGCAGGCCGTCACTTGGGCCGGGGCGGCCCGACGAATCCCCCGCAGAAGGAACAGTGCAGGAAGGCAGTACGCACGGTACTGCGCACTAGGCCAGGGGTGCAAAGACCTGAAGCCCCTACGACCAATCGTTGAGTGATCACTCTGATCTCGCCAAGAGCACGGTAATCACAGTGATCAGAGGCATTCTGATCACTATAATCACTCTTCGTGTTAAGTAAGCACAGTGATCAAGGTACAAAATACCCCTTAACTAGTTAGTATAGATAGCCATAGTTATGCCCACAACCACCGTAGGGAACTCTAGTTCCTCACGCTAGTATTTAATTGTTCATTTATATCCTACTGCTCAGACTCACCTCTGTGCATTATAGTGACAGCAACCTACAGTGACATTAAACCCCCGTCTAAGAGTGCTAGCTTAACAAGCCGTCTTCGGAACGCCCCTTACCTGTTGGCGTCCTGCCATACGTTCTGTCTTAACCCGCGCCAGTCCTCTCAAGGCCTGTGTCGGGTGCAGGTCGTAATAGGAGGCCGTTTAAGGTAAGAGCAGTGATTAATAGCAGGAGTGCTTCTAACTTAATACACCCTTTATTAATTAACTGAAAGAAACTCCTTAACTAAGAGTATAAAAAGGCTATTCCTATATAAAATAATGAAAGAGGCCTGTTTTAATATAATAATAGTAAAGTTACCTATTACTTACCACTTTTAATTAAAGTGGACAGGGACAAATAATAAGTAAACTTTAACGTTACACTAGTTATAAGATATAATATAATATTAAGTCTACCCTGGCTGGAAAAGTATAACCTAATAATTAATTAAAAAAGTAACCACCTTACCTTTAATAAGTCCCCTAGTTATAATTACTATTTAGAGAAAGCTAAAAAGGCACTAAACCGTTCTAAAGATGTATAAAGTACTTAAAAACACATTAAACCTTTAAAACTAAATATAGTTTAAGTTAGGTTTATTAAAACGGTTAAAGGATTAAAAGGTCTACTACATTACCTAAGTGATAATTTAAAAGGTAAAAAAAAACAGGAAGCTAATTTACAGATAAGTAAAAAAGTTAACTTATCTAAAGTACCTGTAAAGTATAGGAAGTTTACCCTGTTTTGAAAGAAGATGCTGTAATTACTAAATTACAGACTATAAGATTATAAAATTAAGTTAAAGCCGGGAGTAAAACTCCACAGCTTTTAGCCTTATTATTTAAACCCTTAACAGGTTAAGGCCTTAAGGGAGTACATTAATAAGAATTTAAAGAACGGGTTTATTATAAAGTCCCAGTCCTTAGCAGGGTACTTAATGCTGTTCGTCTTAAGAAAGGGAGACGGTAAGCTACATATAGTTATTAATTACTAAATGTTAAATAAGGATATAATTAAGAATCGCTACCTATTACCATTTATTATAAAAATATAAGAATGGATTACTAAAGTAAATTAGTTCTCTAGCCTTAATTTCCCTATAGGATTTAACTACGTTAAAGTAAAGGAAGAGGATAAATATAAAACGGTTTTTTAAACTTATAACAGGTATTACTAGTACTGTATTATACTAATAAGATTAATAAATGCCCTTATAACTTTCTAAGGCCTTATTAACAGTGTTCTCTGCCCCTTCCTTGATAAGTTTATCTTTATGTATTTAAATAACGTTTTAGTTTATTTTAAAATTTTAAAAGAATATTAAAAGCATATATGTTAGGTTCTGACAGCCTTTAAGAAGGTGAAGCTGATAGTAAACCTAAAGAAAAGCCACTTTTACATTTAAGAACTGAACTATTTAAGGTTTAAAGTAACCTTTAAAAGGTTTAAAATGTAACTGGAGAAGATAAAGGTAATTAGGGATTAGCTTACTTTAAAGAATTAGAAAGAGTTATAAGCCTTTATTAGCTTTATAAACTTTTATTACTGTTTTATTAAGTACTTTATAAAAATTATAAAACTACTTTATAAACTTACAGGTAAGGGAAAGCCGTTTAAGTGGATTAATAGATAATAAAAGGCGTTTAAAAACCTTAAACACGCTTTTATTACAGTATTAGTCTTAACTCTCCCTAATTTCTTAAAGCCTTTCTAAGTTAAAACGGACTTTTTAAAGTTCGTAATTGGTGGAGAACTTAATTAAGTCCAGGATAATAGAAAACGCCACCTAGTTACTTTCTTATTAAAAGGAATCTACAGCCTAGCCTTATAATATCTAATTTATAATAAGGAACTAATAGTGATTATTTAATACTTTACTAAGTGGGCACTATATTTAAGTAGTATGGAAAAACCAGTCTGGGTCTTTTTAAACTATAATAACCTTTAATACTTCCTAATAAAGGAACTTAATCTATAGTAAGTATAATAAGTAAAGTTAATAGCCCCGTTCCACTTCTAAATTCACTACGTTAAAGGAAAAGATAATAGGTAAGCTAATACTCTTAGTTAAAGATAGGATTATAAGGATGTTAATCCAGTCCTGGTTTTTATTATTATATTTAATAAAGTTAAGAACGGTATATTAAAGTATATATGTGACGACCCTGCAAGCCGTCACTTAAGCCGGAGCGGCCCGACGAATCCCCCGCACCAAGAACAGTGCAGGAAGACAGTACACACGGTACTGCGCACTGGGCCAGGGGTGTAAAGACCCGAAGCCCCTACGACTAACCAGCAGTTACTCAGTCTTGGCAAAAGTGCTCACCTACTGAGCAGTTATAAGACCTTTAAGCAGGAAGTGCTTAGTAACAGGGCGCTTAGTTCCTTATTAAGTAATAGGCCATTAAATAAAGTATAAAGTACCTTTAACTAGTTAGTATAAATAGTTATAATTATGTCCATAATTACCGTAAGGGACTCTAATTCCTCACGTTAGTATTTAATTATTCATTTATATCCTACTGTTTAGACTCACCTCTATGCATTATAATAATAGCGACTTATAATAACATTAAACTCCCGTTTAAAAGTGCTAACTTAACAAACCGTCTTTAGAACGCCCCTTACCTATTAACGTCCTACTATATATTTTATCTTAACCTGTATTAGTCCTTTTAAAGCCTGTATTAGGTGTAGGTTATAATACGATACTAACGTCTCAGTTCTAAACGCTATTTATTAAACTCCCAGATATCACCTCTCTCTTACTAACATATTAACTTCTGGAAAAGGTAAGGAGATTAAGGAGGTGTAAGCCTAGCCTTAGCTCTTTACTATTAATAAGTTAACGGCACACCTTAAAGACTTAAACCTTAACTAGTAGGGACTGGTTAAGGAACTTAATAAGGCCTTCCCTAGAGATATTAAAAGTTATATTAGTCTTATTAAGAAACTCTAGGCCTAACTTAATACTATTAAGCTAGAGAATAATAACTTTAAAGGCTTGTAAAAGAAATAAGTAAAGCTCCCTCCACTGTTACACTTTAAAGGAGACTTTACGCAGCTAAAGTCCTAAATAGCCTAGCTTTAAAGTTACGTTACATATTACGATAAGCAGTTTTTTAAAGAAGAAGGAAAGGTTAGGTTTACTAAAGCCTTACTAAATAGAGTAGCTATTTACTAATATAAACCCCACGTAAAGATAATTAATAACCTTTTTATAAACAGAGTATATAAAGAGGCCCCTGAGATTTAGGCCTTTTTTAACAACTTTAACGTATTTATTAACTAACTCTAAACTAAGTTTAAAGAACTAAACACCCTTAGGCGGGTTAAACAGCGGCTTATAACCTTAAGGCAGACGTTTTCAATCTTTAAGTTCTTTATATGCTTTAAATTAAAAGCAGTAAAGACTAAACTTAGTTAAAAGGCCTTAATAATACTATTCTAAAGCGGCCTAAAGGAACACGTTACTAGAGACCTTTACTAGGAAGACTAACCGGACCGCCTTTAAGAACTGGTTAAAATGGTTATTAAGGCCGATAACTGGTATTATAATCACTATTATTAAAAGAACTTCTAGAAAGAACAGACCCTTTACCAGTTAAATAAGCCTAAAAGGGGAAACTAGTTAACTGTAATAGGACACTACCCTAGACTAATAGATATCGGTATAGTAAACTGTTAGAACTAACTTAATTATAATAAGCTGTAATAACAGTAATAGTAAAAGCAGTCTAAAGACCTGTCCTAGGTCTAGTGCTTTAACTGCGATAAAAAAGGCCATATAGCACGGCAGTGCTTGTTATTAAAATAAATTGGTTAGAAACCTGTTTTAGAAGGAGGAAAGCATGTTAGATTTAACTCCGGAGATATTTATATTAGGATAGTAGGTAACGAAAAAGACTATATTTAAATAGATAAGTGTAACTTAAGAGATAAAGAAGAAGAAAAAGAAAAACCTTAAGATGTGGTGTATCTAATCTTTAAAGGTGTTTTAAAAAAGTCAGCTATAAAGGTGTAGGTTATAAAAGACCGACTTTAAGGTGGGAATTTAAAATTATTAAAAGTGCAGGTTATAAAAGACTGACTTTAGGAAGAGATGTTCCGATTAGCTGTTACAGGCCTTAAAAACCTCACCCTGTAAACTTAGGAATTAAAGAAGTCTAGGAAAGACCTTAACTTAAAAATTATTAAAATGGTAAAAGGAGTTAAAGAATTAGCCCTTTAGGCCACCTAAACGGTAAAGTAAGCCTTAAAAGGTGAAAGAGAATAAACTAAGAGAATTAAATTAAAGAAATGGAAATTCTTCTTAATAATACCCCCTAAAACTCTTAAACACTTTAAACATACTAAGTGGATCAGTACCCTTACCTCCCTGGAAGAAGGATAGCTTAAATAGCTGCCCTGTATTAAGGCTAGTATGCCTTAGACTAGTACCTTAAAGGTCCCTTAAGAAGGTATAAAGTAAGTACATTAATGGAGAGTCTAGGAGTTAAAGGAGAAATATTAAAAGTTAGTAAATAAAGTAAAGGACCTGTAAGTTAAGGGTCTTATTATAACGTTAAAAGATAAAGTAATAAAAATTAGGTTATAACTTTATAACAGGGTTTACTTTACTAATTAATTTAAGTATTAACTTATTAAAGAAGACTACTTTATAGAAAAATAAGCTGGGTTATTACTACTTAAGTTTTAAGAAAAGGTTTAGGAGAAATAACGTATTTAAAGGTAAGTGGAAGAAGAAAAGAAATAAGGTACCACTTCCCCCGTCCTATACTTTATAACCGTAACACCCACAGTTAATATTAACCACCTTAACCACAGGGATATATTGTAAATTAACTATATATATAATAACTGTGCTCTTAACTGGTATTATAAACTTAAAACCCTTTATAACCACTTCTTAAGCATATAGAGATAAGATTACGCTGTTATAAAAGTAAAGTTAGAATTAACTTATTATTAAGTCACTTACTCCTTAATAAGAGAGTCTAGTAATAAGTGAAAGGTTACTGTGGTTAATTAGGCTCCTACTATATGTTAGTAAGGAGGGGTATTTAATAACTGCCTAGTTATAACGTGCTTATTATATCTTAATAGAAAAGCCAGAGAGTGGCAGAAATGGGAAGATTATTAACGGATTTAAAAGTAAAAAGACATTACTGTAATTTAAACCTGTAGAGTATACTATTAACTTATTAAGGACTTTAAGAATATTATACCGTTTAAAGTTAACTGGACACTAAGGTGTGAAAACCTAGGAAAAGTTAACTGCTAAGTTTATTAAAGCTGCTTGTTTTTTTAAAAGGAGTTAGGAAAAGGCTGCAGGCCCTTTAAAAGGGCCAGAAACCAGTAGTTTACTAGTTAGTGAAAACCCTAAAAAGAAGGAGAAGCACTTAAAGGTTAGGTTAAATAAGACTTTAAAGATAAATAATTACTATAACTTAAATGTTAAAGGAGTATAAGTATTATTCTATTAATATTAATATAATAAACGGAAGAGGGAGGTTATTTAAGGTAAAAGTAGTGATTAATAACAGGAGTGCTTCTAACTTAATATACCCCTTATTAATCAATTAAAGGAAACTCCCTAACTAAAAGTATAAAAAGGCTATTCTTATACGAAATAGAGAAGGAGGCCTGTATTAGTATAATAACAGTAAGGTCACCTACCACTTACCACTTTTAATTAAAGTAGACAGGGATAAATAATAAGTAAATTTTAACGTTACATTAATTACAAGTTATAACATAATCTTAAGTCTACCCTAACTGGAAAAGTATAACCCTATAATTAATTAAAGGAGTAGCCACCTCACCTTTAACAAATCCCCCAGCTGTAATTACTATTTAGAGAAAGTTAAAAAGGCACTAAACCGCTTTAAAGATACATAAAGCACTTAAAAGCACGTTAAACCCTCAGAACTAAACACAGTTTAAGTTAAGTTTATTAAAACAGTTAAAAGACTAGAAGGTCTACCGTATTACCTAAATGACGATTTAAAAGGTGGAAAAAAGTAAAAAGCCGATTTACAGATAAGTAAAGAAGTCAACTTATCTAAGGTACTTATAAAATACAGAAAGTTTACCCTGTTTTAAAAAAAGATACCGTGATTACTAGACTATAGACTATAGGACTATAAAATTAAGCTAAAGCCGGGAGCGAAACTCCACAGCTTCCAGCCCTACTATCTAAACCCCTAACAGGCTAAGGCCTTAAAGGAGTACGTTAATAAGAACTTAAAAAACAGGTTTATTATAAAGTCCCAGTCCCTAATAAGGTACCTAATGCTGTTTATCCTAAGAAAGGGAGATGGTAAATTACATATAGTTATTAATTACCAAACGTTAAATAAGGATATAATTAAGAATCGTTACCTATTACTACTTATTACAGAAATGTAAGAACGGATTACTAAAACAAATTAGTTCTCTAGCCTCGATTTCCCTATAAGGTTTAACTACGTTAAAGTGAAGGAAGAGGATAAGCATAAAACGGCTTTTTAAACTCGCAACGGGTATTACTAGTACTGTGTCATGTTAATGGGATTAATAAACACCCCCACGATTTTCTAAAGCCTTATTAACAGTGTTCTCCACCCTTTCCTTAATAAGTTTATCTTTATATATTTAAACGACGTTCTGGTCTATTCTGAAACTTTAAAAGAATATTAAAAGCACGTGTGACAGGTTTTAACAGCTTTTAAGAAAGTAAAGCTAACAGTAAACCTAGAGAAGAGCCACTTTTACGTTTAGGAACTGAATTATCTAAGGTTTAAAGTAACCCCTAGAAAGCTTAAAATGTAAGCGGAGAAGATAAAGGTAATTAAGGATTAGCTTACTTTAAAGAATTAGAAAGAGTTATAAACTTTTATTAACTTTGTAAACTTCTATTACTGTTTTATTAGGTACTTTATAAAGACTGTAAGACCACTTTATAAACTTACAGGTGAAGGAAAGCCGTTTAAGTGGATTAATAGATAGTAAAAGGCGTTTAAAGACCTTAAATATACCTTTATTACAACACCAGTCTTAACCCTCCCCAATTTTTTAAAGCCTTTCTAAGTCGAAATAAACTCTTTAAAATTCGTAATTAGCGGGGAACTTAACTAAGTCTAGGATAATAGGAAACACCACCTAGTTACCTTCCTGTTAAAAGGAATCCACAGCCTAGCCTTATAATATCTAATCTATAATAAGGAACTAATGGCGATTATTTAATACTTTACTAAATAGGCACTATATCTAAGTAGTACGGAAGAACTGGTCTAGGTCTTTTCAGATTATAATAACCTCTAATACTTCCTAACGAAGGAACTCAGCTTACAGTAAACACAGTAGGCAGAATTAATAGCCCTATTCCACTTCTAAATCCACCATATTAAAGGAAAAGATAATAGGTAAGCTAATGCTTTTAATTAAAGATAGGATTATAAGGATACTAATCTAGTCCTAATCCCCGTCACTATGTTTAACAAAGCTAAAAACGGTATATTAAAGTATACGCTGTAAATGTCAGATAACTAAATACCAGAATAAACCATTAACGTTTATATAAATTTATAAATAAAGTATAATATCTATTAGTAATAACAGGACTTTTAAGTAAGGAGGCTAGTGAAAGGTACCTGTAAGCATAAATACCCCTTAAAAGACTTCTTAGGGTATATATAAGACTATAATAAGGAGTGCCTAAAGTATCTAAACTATAATAAAACTAGTTATTAGCTAGAATAGCTGTTAAAAGGTGTAAATGGCGTACTTAAACTAGGAGTAAGGCTTTAATATTAAAAGAAACTATATATTTACAACCTAGATAAATAAAAGGAGTATATCTAACAAGTTTACAAATCTCAACTTAAAGGATATATAAGCTAAGCTAAAACTCTTATATAAGCCTAATAAGTGTACACCTTCTTAAGAATAAAGAAGCTAGTTAAGGAAGTGGTTAATAACTACGATATCTGCCACTAAAAGTAAAACTAACACTATAAGCCTTATAGATTTCTCAAACCACTCCCCGTACTACAGGCGCTATAGAGTTTAATCTTACTTAACTTCGTCACTGGGATCTTAAAGTCTAAGGACCTTATTATAAGAGTCACTTATAACTAAATCCTTATAGTAATTAATAGATTAATAAAATAGGCTTACTTTCTACTAACCTTAAAAGATATAACAGTAAAGTAACTTACTTATATCTTTAAGAAAGAGGTAATTTTATAACACCTCTGGCCAGATAATATCGTTACGGATTAAAATAAGCTAATTATATTAAAGTTTTAATAAGAACTGATGTAAAGAATAGGTGTGAAGAGTAAACTTTTAACAGCATTCTACCTATAAACAGATAGCTAAACGGAGTAAGTTAACTAAATACTTATAATATATCTCCAAACCTACGTTAACTTTAAATAAAATAATTAACTTAAGCTGTTACTAATAGCACAGATAACTTATAATATAATACTAATTAAGTTAACAGGTGTATTACTGTTCTTTACTAATTACAGTAAAAAGCCTAAGCTCCGTTAAAGCCCGCTTACCAGCGCCCCCTAAGCCGTAATCTACGCAGACTGGATATAAAAACTACATAACCACTTATAAGCTGAACTTAAGTTTACACGTAAACGGATGAAGAAGTTTACTAATAAACACTAAACTAAGCAACTAATACTTAAAAAAAGACTTTATTATAATAGTAAATAAGTTAAGGGACTAACTCTTTAGGAGGGGGATTATATCTACCTCTTTTCACAAAACCTGTATTTAAAACAACTTAATAAAAAGCTTAACTTTAAAAGGTACGGACTGTTTTAAATTAAGAAAAAGGTTATTACCTTTAATTATAAATTAAACTTACCCGCTAATATAAAGGTGCGGATTAAGGTTTTTCACATCTCACTTCTAGAACCTACCTTAAAGGGAGTTCCTTTAGAAAAGAAAATCGAGATTAATACCGACGAGGACAAATACGACGTTAAAGAAGTTATAGATTTATAAAGGGGAAAAAACACGTTTAAATATCTCGTTAAGTGGCTAGATTACAGCCTTAAAAGTAACTTATAAAAACCAGTTAAGAACTTTAAATGCCTAAACCTGATTATAAAGTTCCATTAAAAGAATCTAAATTAATTAAAGCTAACGATAAGAACTAGAAATAAGATAAGATCTGATATTTAAATTACTATACTAAAAAGTAAGACCACTGTGGGACCTAGAGCTTAAAAAGCGGCAGGAAACTCTTTAATAAATACGGGAGGATATTTATTAGAACTTTAACCAGGGTTAAAAGGACCTTAGACCCAGTAAAGAGGCCGGACCTCTAAAACTCCCAGTAAGCTTTATGTAAAAACAAGTTAGTAAAAAAAGGGGTGCCCTTCACGTATAGGAAAAAAGGAGCTATAGATTAAGTTAAGAAGAAGTTATCGGCTATGGTAACCCCCTAGAGAAAGAACCGGTAGGTGTTCCCGCTAAGAAGCCTCTTTAGTTAAAGGACTTATTAGCTTTAAAAGGAGTGGCCAGACGGGCCTCCTCTTACTCTTAGAAACGAAGGATCTCTACTTCCTAGCTAAACGTAGAAAAAGCTTACTCTTCCGTTTAGCGGTGCTAGACTTTAATCCGTTTAAATTAAGTAACAGCTTTACGGAGCTTTTAAGTTTTTAACTTTAAGTTTTATGTAATAGCGTTATGCTTAACGTTAAAATAGCACTTCTTAGAAAGGAGCCGTTAAAGGAAAACGTCGCTGTAACTAAACGTATTACACGAAGATGAAGCCCTTATTAGTAAGTATTTAAAGTAACTGTCTGACTGTATGGTAATAAGATAAAAAAGTGATTTTAAAAAACAGTGACTATAAGGTGACATTTGTGATTTAAAAGTCAAAGTAAAGTCTGTAAGGTTACGGTGATGGGAGGTGCTGTTTTTCGAAATGCACTTTTACATATGGTTAATAAGTATAGTTGCGTTAAGAAAGAAGGAACGTTCTTACTAGGATTCTTTATAGGAAAAGAATGTTAAAGAGGGGGAATTGTGTGACGACCCTGCAGGCTGTCACTTAGGCTGGAGCGGCTTGACAAATCCCCTGTATTAAGAACAGTGTAGGAAGACAGTACATACAGTACTGCACACTAGGCTAGGGGTGTAAAGACCTGAAGCCCTTATAACTAACCAGCAGTTACTTAATCTTAGTAAAAATACTTACTTATTAAGTAATTATAAGACCTTTAAACAGAAAGTGCTTAGTAGTAGGGCACTTAGTTCCTTACTAAGTAACAGGCTATTAAGTAAGGTATAAAATACCTTTAACTAATTAGTATAGATAGTTATAGTTATGTTTATAACCACTGTAAGGGACTCTGGTTCCTTACACTAATATTTAATTATTTATTTATATCTTACTGTTTAAACTCACCTCTGTGTATTATAGTGACAGTAACCTACAGTGACATTAAACCCCTGTTTAAGAGTGCTAGCTCAATAAGCCGTCTTCGGAACGCCCCCTACCTGTTGGCGTCCTGCCATACGTTCTGTCTTAACCTGCGCCAGTCCTCTCAAGGCCTATGTCAGGTGCAGGTCGTAATAATATACTGTAAGTGTTAAATAATTAAACACTAGAATAAATTATTAACGTTTATATAAACTTATAAATAAAGTATAATATCTATTAATAATAATAAAACTTTTAAGTAAGAAGGTTAATAGAAGGAACCTGTAAGTATAAGTGCCCTTTAGGAGATTTTTCAAGGTATTTATAAAACTGTAATAAGAAATGCCTAAAGTATTTAAATTATAATAAAACTAATTATTAGCTAAAACAGCTATTAAAAGGTGTAAACGGTATACTATTACAACCTGCACCCAACACAGGCCTCAAGAGGACTGGCGCAGGTTAAGACAGAACGTATAGCAGGACACTAACAGGTAGGGGGCGTTCTGAAGACGGCTTACTAAGTTAACACTCCTAAATAAGGGGTTTAATATCACTGTAGGTCGCTGTTACTATAATGCACAGAGGTAAGTCTAAACAGTAAGACATAAATGAACAATTAAATATTAACGTAAGGAACTAGAATCCCTTACAGTAATTATAGGTATAACTATAGCTATTTATACTAACTAACTAGGAGGTACTTTATACCTTATTTATAATATTATAAGTGTTTATTATGTAAGCACTTTACACTGCATAAGCGTTTTGCTTATAAGGTTTCTCCTACTTACGATGTAAGCACTTAGCATACTGCAAGCAGTACCTTATTAATTATAAGGGCTTCAGGTCTTTACACCCCTAACCTAATGCGCTTAGATAATATATACTGTCTTCTTACACTATTCCTTCTACAGGGGATTTATTAGGCCGCCTTAACCTAAGTAACGGCTTATAAGGTTATTATATAATTCCCCCTCTTTAACGTTCTTTTCTTATAAAGAACTTAAGAGGTAAGCTTCTCCTTTCACCACTTTACTATGTAATAAGTATCTAACTCCCAAGTCTTAAAACGGGAACAGAGTAAAAGCATTAACCGCCGTCTAAACCTTACAGCTTACATATATACGTTTAGTGGCAAGATATCCCCTTATTCTTTTTATAAATCTGCTAACCCCCTACTTATCTGTTAGGTTTCGAACCAGTCTGACAGTTATAATTACTATTTAGAGAGGCATTAGCCTTCCCAGTATAACGCTTTTAATATAAGTGAAGTAAAGTTAAAGGCTCTTTTTATTAAAAAGTAAAACCTTAACTTATAAATTAAGTTTACTACTTAATAGCTCTATAAGGCTACTGCTAAGCTTTAAGAGGTATTAGCGTACTTAATACGCTTTTATAAGTAATAGTCTTACTTTAAGGACTGGGTTACGAAAGCGTTTAATTGTGAAACGGAGTTATTAAAGTTTTAAGAGAGTAAGGAGGCTAGGCTGAACGCTCCTCTTAAAGACGTAAAGTCTTTTAATTAAGGGAACTTTCTAATAAGGTCTTTATAACAAGTAGTTACTTTATAACTAGGTTTATAACTTCCTTTACTAAGGGCTTATAAGTATAAGTCCTATAAAGGTCTTTTCGTCGTTTTTATTTTCTTTTTCTTTTATTAATTTCTTTCTTTAACAGCACTTATTTTTATATAGAACGTGCTGGGAACTCTAAAGGAGGCCTAACCTCCTTATTAAGTCTAAGGTCTTTACAACCTTAATTAAGGGTTCTGATAAATATCCTCCTGTACCTACTAAGGAGTTTCCTACCGTTTCTTAAGCTTTAAGTCCTATAATAGTCTTACTCTTTAATATAGTAATTTAAATATTAGATCTTATCTTATTTCTAGTTCTTATTATTAGTTTTAGTCAGTTTAGATTTTTTCAGTAAAACTCTATAATCAGGTTTAAGTATTTAAGATTTTTAACTAGCTCCTACGAGTTACTTTCGGGGCTGTAGTCTAGCTACCTAACGAGATATTCGAACGTGTTCTTTCCCTTTCGTAAATTTATAACTTCTTTAACGTTATATTTATCCTTATCAGTATCGATCTCAATCTTCTTTTCTAAAAGAACTCCCTTTAAAGCAAGTTCTAGAAAAGAGATGTGAAAAACCTTAGTCTGTACCTTTATATTAGCAGGTAAGTTTAGTTTGTAATTAAAGGTAGCGACTTTCTTTTTGATTTAAAACGGTTTATACCTTTTAAAGTTAAGCTTCTTACTAAGCTGTTTTAAATGTAAGTTTTGTAAAAAAAGGTAGACGTAATCCCCTTCCTAAAAAGTCAGTCCTTTAACTTATTCGCTATTATAATAAAGTCTTTTCTTAAACACTAATTACTTAATTTAATATTTATTAGTAAATTTCTTTATCTGTTTATATATAAACTTAAGTTTAACTTACAAGTAATTATATAGCTTTTACATTTAATCTACACAGACTATAACTTAAGAGGTGCTAGTAAGTAAGCTTTAATAGAGCTTAAGCTCCTTACTATAGTTAGTAAAGAACAGTAATATACTTATCGACTTAACTAACGTTATATTATAAGTTATTTATACTATTAGTAATAACTTAAGCTAATTATCTTATTTAAAGTTAATATAAGTTTAGAAATATATTATAAGTATCTAATTAACTTACTCCGTTTAGCTATCTATCTGTAAGTAGAATGCTATCGAAAACTTACTTTTTACATTTATTCTTTACATTAATCTTTACTAGAACTTTAATACAATTAACTTATCTTAATCCGTAATAATATTATCTAATTAAAGGTATTATAAAACTACTTTCTTCTTAAAGACGTAAGTAAATTACTCTGCTATTATATCCTTTAAGGTTAGTAGAAAGTAGGTTTATTTTATTAATCTATTAATTACTATAAGGATCTGGTTATAAGTAACTCCTGTAGTAAGGTCCCTAGACTTTAAGATCTTAGTAACGAAGTTAAGTAAGATTAAACTCTATAGTGCTTATAGTATAGGGAGTAGTTTAAGAAGTTTATAAAGCTTATAGTGCCGATTTTGTTTCTAGTAATAGATATTACAGTTATCGACTATTTCCTTAACTAACTTTTTCATTCTTAAGAAGGTGTACGTTTACTAAACCTACGTAAAAGTCTTAGCTTAGCTTATGTGTCCTCTGAGTTAAGACTTATAGACCTGTTAGATATACTCCTTCTATTTATCTAAGTCGTGAATATATAGTTTCTCTTAATATTAAAACCTTACTCTTAATTTAAGTATACTATTTACACCTTCTAATAGCTATTCCAGCTAATAATTAGTTTCGTTATAGTTTAGATATTTTAAGCACTCCTTATTATAATCTTATACGTACTTTAAAAAGTCTCTTAAAAGGCACTTATACTTACAAGTTCCTTCTACTAGCCTTCTTACTTAAAAGTCTTATTACTATTAATAAATATTATACTCTGTTTATAAGTTTATATATATATTAATAGTTTATTCCAGTATCTAATTATCTAACATTTATAACGTATATTCTAAAGTACCGTTCTTTACTTCGTTAAATATAGTAATAAAGATTAGAATTAAGTTAGTATCTTTATAATCCTATCTCCGACTAAGAATATTAACTTACTTATTATCTTTTCCTTTAATATAATAAATTTAAAAGTAGAATAGGGCTATTAACTCTACCTATCGTGCTTATTATAAGCTAAGTTCCTTTATTAGGAAATACTGGAGGTTATTATAATCTGAAAAGACCTAGACTAGTTCTTCTATTCCACTTAAATACAGTACTTACTTAATAAAGTATTAAATAATCGCTATTAGTTCTTTATTATAGATTAGGTATTACAAAGCTAGCCTGTGGATTCCTTTTAATAAAAAGGTAACTAGATAACGTTTCCTATTATCTTAGACTTAATTAAGTTCTCTACTGATTATAAATTTTAAGGAGTCTATTTCGACTCAGAAAGGCTTTAAAAAATCGAGAAGCGTTAGGACTAATACTGTAATAAAGGCGTATTTAAGGTCTTTAAACGCCTTTTACTGTCTATCAGTCTACTTAAACGGCTTTCCTTTACCTATAAGTTTATAAAGTAATCTTACGATTTTTATAAAATACTTAATAAAATAGCGATAAAAGTTTACAAAGCTAATAAAAGCTTATAATTCTTTTTAATTCTTTAAAGTAAGCTAATCTCTAATTACCTCTGTCTTCTCTACTTACATTTCGAGCTTTCTAAAAGTTACTCTAAACCCTAAATAATTCAGTTCCTAAACGTAAAAGTAACTTTTCTTTAAGTTTACTATTAGCTTTACTTTCTTAAGAGCTGTTAAAACCTATCGTATATGTTTTCAGTATTTTTTTAAAGTTTCAGAATAGACTAAAACGTCGTTTAAATACATAAAGATAAACTTATCAAGGAAGGGGCAAAGAACACTGTCGATAAGGCTTTAGAAAGTTATAAGGGTGTTTATTAATCCTATTGGTATAACACGGTATTAATAATACCTGTTATAAGTCCGAAAAGCTATTTTATACTTATCCTCTTCCTTCACTTTAACGTGGTTAAACCCTATAGGAAAATTAAAGCTAGAGAACCAATTTACTTTAGTAATCCGTTCTTACATTTCCGTAATAAGTAATAATAGGTAACGATTCTTAATTATATCCTTATTTAACGTTTAGTAATTAATAACTATACGTAACTTACTATTTTCCTTTTTTAGGACAAATAATACTAGGTACTTTGCTGGGAACTGGGACTTTACAATAAACCTGTTCTTTAAGTTCTTATCAACGTATTCCCTTAAGGCCTTAACCTGTTAAAGGTTTAAATAATAGGGTTAGAAGCTGCAAAGCTTCGTTCTTAGCTTTAACTTAATTTTATAATCTTACAGTCTGTAGTCCAGTAATTATAATATCTTTTTTCAAAATAGGGTGAACTTCTTATACTTAACAGGTACTTTAAATAAGTTAACTTCTTTACTTATCTGTAAATTAGCTTCTAACTTCTTTTTACCTTCTAAATTGTTATTTAAGTAATATAGTAGACCTTTTAATCTTTTAACTATCTTAGTAAACTTAATTTAAACTGTATTTAGTTCTGAGGGTTTAGTATACTTCTAAGTGCTTTATGTAACTTTAAAGCGGTTCGGTGCCTTCTTAATTTCCTTCGAACAGTAATTACGGTTAAGGGACTTACTAAAGGCAAGGTAATTACTCCTTTAGTTAATTATAAAGTTATACTTTTTTAGCTAAAGTAAACTTAAGATTATATTATAACTTATAATTAATATAATGTTAAAGTCTACTTATTATTTATCCTTATTTACTTTAATTAGAAGTAGTAAGTAATAAATAACCTTATTATTATTGTACTGGTATAAGCCTCCTTCTTTATTTTATATAGGAATAGCCTCTTTATACTCTTCGTTAAGGAGTTTCTTTCGGTTAACTAGCGAGGGGTGTATTAGGTTAGAAGTACTCCTGCTATTAATTACTACTTTTACCCTAAATAGCCTCCCTTTTCTATCTATTATATCGATACTGACGGAATAATGCTTATGCTTTTTTAACATCTGAGTTATAATAATTATTTATCCTTAAGGTCTTATTTAACTTAACCTTTAAATGCCTCTCCTTCTTCTTAAAGTTTTTACTAATTAGCGAACTATTAGTTTCTAGCCTTTCTAAAGGGCTTATAACCTTTTCCTAATTCCTTCTGGAAAAATAAGTAGCTTTAATAAACTTAGTAATTAACTTTTCTTAAGTTTTTACACTTTAGTGTCTAATCGACTTTAAACAGTATGATATTCTTAAAGTCTTTAATAAGTCGATAATACGCTTTACAGGCTTAAATTACAGTAATGTCTTTTTACTTTTAGATTTATTAGTAATCTTCCTATTTTTACTACTCTTTAGCTTTTCCGTTAAGATATAATAAGTACGTTATAACTAAGTAATTATTAAGTACCCCTCTTTACTAACATATAGTAAGAGCCTAGTTAATTACAGTAACCTTCTACTTATTATTAAACTCTCTTATTAAGGAGTAAGTAACTTAGTAATAGGCTGGTTTTAACTTTACTCTTATAATAGTGTAGTCTTATCTTTATATATTAGGAAAGTAGTTATAAAGGGCCTTAAGTTTATAATGCTAGTTAAGAGCGCAGTTATTATATATGTAGTTAATTTACAGTATATCCTTATAGCTAGAGTGGTCGATATTAACTGCGGGTACTGCAGTTATAGAGTATGGAACGGACAAAGTAGCACTTTATTCTTTTTCTTCTTCTACTTGCCTCTGTATACGTTATTTCTCCTAAACCTCTTTCTAAAACTCAAGTAGCAGTAACTTAACTTATTCCTCCACAAAATAGCCTTCTTTAATAAGTTAGTACTTAAGTTAATTAGTAAAGCGAACTCTGTTATAAAGTTATAACTTAATTTCCACTACTTTGTCCTTAGACGTTATAATAAAGCTTTCGACCTGCAGGTCCTCCACTTCGTCTATTAACTCTTAATGTTTCTCTTTCAACTTCTAGACCCTCTGTTAATATATTTACTTTATGCCTTTTTAAGGGACCTTTAAGGTACCTATTTAAGGTATACTAGCTTTAATATAAAGTAATTACCTAAGCTGTCTTTCTTCCAGGAAAGTAAGAGTGTTAATCTACTTAATATACTTAAAGTGTTTAAGAGTTTTAAAGAGTACTGTTAAGAAGAATTTCTGTTTCTTTAGTTCAATTCTCTTAGTTTGCTCTTTTTCACTTTCTAAGGCTTACTTTACCGTTTAGGTAGCCTAGAGGGCTAGTTCTTCAACTCTTTCCACTATCTTAATAATTTCTAAGTTAGGGTCTTTCTTAGACTTCTTTAGTTCCTAAGCTTATAAGGTAAGGTTTTTAAAGCTTATAATAACTAACTAAAACATTTCTTCCTAAAGTTAGTCTTCTACGACCTGCACCTTTAGCAGTTTTAAGTTCCCACCTTAGAGTTAATTTTCTACAACTTACACTTCTGTAACTAACTTTTCTAGGATACCCTTAAGGACTGGGTATATTACGTCTTAAGGTTCTTCTTCTTTCTTATCTCTTAAATTACACTTATTTATTTAAGTGTAATCTTCTTTATTACTTACTATCCTAATATAGATATCTTTTAAGTTAAACCTAACGTGTTTTTCTTTTTCTAGGATAAGTTTCTAATTAACTTACTTTAGTAACAGGTATTATTATACTATATATCCTTTCTTATTACAGTTAAAGCATTAAACCTGTAATAAGTCCTTAAACTGCTTTTACTACTATTATCGTTAAGGTTTATTACGGTTAAGCCAGTTCTGTTAGTTTACTATGTTAATATCCATTAGTCTAGAGTGGTGTCCTATTGCGGTTAACTGGTTTCCCCTTTTAAATTTATTTAACTAATAAGGGGTTTGTTTTTTCTAGAAGTTCTTTCGATAATAATAATTATAATATTAGTTATCAGCCTTAATAGCTATCTTAATTAGTTCTTAAAGGTAGTCCAGTTAGTCTTCCCAGTAAAGGTCTTTAATAACGTATTCCTTTAAACTGCTTTAAAATAGCATTATTAAAGTTTCTTAGCTAAGCTTAGTCTTTACTGCTTTTAATTTAAACTATATAGAGAACTTAAAGACTGAGGATATCTGTCTTAAGGCTATAAGGCGTTATTTAGCCTGCTTAGGGGCGTTTAGTTCTTTAAACTCAGTCTAGAGTTAGTTAATGAAAACATTAAAGTTATTAAAAAAGGCTTAAGTTTTAAGGGCCTCTTTTCGTGCTCTATTTATAGAAAAGTCGTTAATTATCTTCGCATAGGGTTTATACTAATAAGCAGCTACTTTATCTAATAAAGCTCCAGCGAACTTAACCTTTCCTTCTTTTTCGAAGAACTGCTTATTATAGTAAGTAATATAACTCTAGAGCTAGGTTATTTAGGACTTTAGCTGCGTGGAGTCTCCTTTAAAGCGTAACAGTAAGGGGAGTTTTACTTATTTCTTCTGTAAGCCTTTAAAGTCGTTATTCTCTAACTTAATAACGTTAAGTTAAGCCTAGAGTTTTTCGATAAGACTAATATAACTCTTAATGTCTTTAGGGAAAGCTTTATTAAGTTCTTTAACTAGTCTTTACTAATTAAGGTTTAAGTCTTTAAGGCATGTAGCTAACTTATTAATAGTAAGAAGTTAAAGTTAAGCTTACGCCTTCTTAATCTCTTTACCTTTTCTAAAGGTTAATATATTAGTGATAAGAGGGAGGTAATATCTAGAAGTTTAATAAACAGCGTTTAGAACTGAGACATTAATATTATATTATAACCTGCACTTAATATAAGCTTTAAAAGGACTAGTGTAAGTTAAGACAGAACGTATAGTAAGACGTTAATAGGTAAGGGGTGTTCTGAAGACAGCTTACTAAGCTAACACTTTTAAACAGGAGGTTTAATGTTACTGTAAGTTATTATTACTATAATGTATAGAGGTAAGTCTAAACAGTAAGATATAAATGAATAATTAAATACTAACGTAAGGAACTAAAGTCCCTTACGGTAATTATAAGTATAATTATAGCTATTTATACTAACTAATTAAAAGGTACTTTATACCTTACTTATAATGTCGCAAGTGCTTATTATATAAGCACTTTACACTACGTAAGTGTTTTGCTTATAAGGTTTCTCCTGCTCGTAATGCGAGCACTTAGTATATTGCGAGCAGCACCTCATTAGTCGTAGGGGCTTTGGGTCTTTACACCCCTGGCCCAGTGCGCCTAGACGGTGTGCACCGTCTTCCCGCACTGTTCCTTCTGCAGGGAATTCATCAGGCCGCCCCGGCCCAAGTGACGGCCTGCAGGGTCGTCACATATACCTAAACTAAGAGTAAGGCTTTAATATTAAAAGAAACTATATATTTATAACCTGGAAAAACGGAAGGAGTATGTTTAATAGGTTTATAAGTCTTAACTTAAAGGATATATAGGCTAAGTTAAGATTCTTATATAGGCTTAATAAGTGTACGCCTTTTTAAGAATAAAGAAGCTGATTAAGGAAGTAGTTAATAACTGTAACGTCTGTTATTATAAGTAGAATTAGCGCTATAAGCCTTATAAGCTTCTCAAGCCACTCCCCGTACTACAGGCGTTATAAAGCTCTATCTCACTTAACTTCGTTACTGGGATCTTAGAGTTTAAAGACCCTATTATAGGAGTTACTTATAACTAAATCCTTATAGTAGTTAACAGATTAATGAAATGGGCCTACTTCCTGCTAACTTTAAAGGATATAATAGTAAAGTAACTTACTTATATCTTTAAGAAAAAGGTAGTTTTATAACACCTTTAGCTAGATAATATTATTATAAATTAAGACAAACTAATTATGTTAAAGTTTTAATAAGGATTAATATAAAGAATAGGTGTGAAAAGTAAGCTTTTAATAACTTTCCACCTATAAACAGACAGCTAAACGGAGTAAGTTAACTAAATACTTATAATGTATCTTTAAGCCTATATTAACTTTAAATAAGATAATTAGCTTAAACTGTTATTAATAGCATAGATAACTTATAATATAACGCTAGTTAAGTCGACAGGTGTGTTACTATTTTTCACTAATTACGGTAAGGAGTTTAAACTCCGTTAAGGCCTGCCTATTAGCACCCTTTAAGCCACAGTTTATACAGATTAAATGTAAGAATTATATAACTATTTGCGGGCTGAATTTAAGTTTACATATGGACGAATGAAGAAGTTTACTAATAAACATTAAATTAAACAGTTAATGTTTAAGAAAAGACTTTACTATAATAGCGAATAAGTTAAAGGACTAACTTTTTAAGAGGGGGATTATATTTACCTTTTTTCACGAAACCTGTATTTAAAATAACTTAATAAGAAGCTTAACTTTAAAAGGTACGGACTGTTTTAAATTAAGAAAAAAGTCGCTACCTTTAATTACAAATTAGACTTACCTGTTAGTATAAAGGTGTAGACTAAGATTTTTCACGTCTCACTTTTAAAACCTGCCTTAAAGGGAGTTCCTCTGGAAAAGAAGATTAAGATCAATATTAATAAAGATAAGTACGACGTTAAGGAAGTTATAAATTTATAGAAGGGAAAGAACATATTTAAATATCTTATTAAGTGGTTAAATTACAGCCTTAAAAGTAACTTATAAGAACTAGTTAAAAATTTTAAATGCTTAAACCTGATTATAAAGTTCCACTAGAAGAATCTAAACCGATTAAAATTAACAACGAGAATTAAAAATAAAATAAGATTTAACATTTAAACTACTATATTAAAGAGTAAAACCACTGTGGGACTTAAAGCCTAGGAAGCAGTAGGAAACTCCTTAATAGGTATGGAAAGATATTTATCAGAACCCTTAACCAGGGTTATAAAGACCTTAGACTTAATAAAGAAGCCGGACCTTTAGAGCTCCTAGTAAGCTTTATATAAAAAATAAGTTAGTAAAAAAGGGTTACCTTTCATATACTGGAAAAAGGAGCTACAGATTAAGTTAAGAAGAAATCGTTAGTTATAATAACCCCCTGGAAAAAGAACCAGTAGGTGTTCCTGTTAAAAAGCCTCCTTAATTAAAGGACTCGCTAGCTTTAAGAGGAGCAGCCAGACAGGCCTCCTCCTGCTCTTAAAAGCGAAGGATCTCTACCTTCCAGTATTACGACCTACACCCGACACAGGCCTTAAGAGGACTGGCGTGGGTTAAGACAGAACGTATAGCAGGACGCCAACAGGTAAGGGGCGTTCCGAAGACGGCTTGTTAAGCTAACACTCCTAGACAGGGGTTTAATGTCACTGTAAGTCGTTGTCACTATAATGCACAGAGGTAAGTCTAAACAGTAGGATATAAATGAATAATTAAATACTAACGTGAGGAACTAGAGTCCCTTATAATAGTTATAGGCATAACTATAGCTATTTATATTAACTAACTGGGAGGTACTTTATACTTTGCTTATAGTGTCGTAAGTGCTTATTATGCAAACACTTTACACTGTGTGAGCGTTCTGCTTATAAGGTCTCTCTTACTTATAATGTAAGCACTCAGTATGTTACGAGTAACACCTTATTAGTTATAAGGGCTTTAAGTCTTCACACCCCTAGCTTAATGCACCTGGACAGTATATACTGTCCCTTTTACACTGTCCCTTTACGGGGGATTTGTTAGGCTGCCTTAGCCTAAGTGACAGCCTATAAGGTTATTATATAATTCCCCCTCTTTAACGTTCTTTTCCTATAAAGAACTTAAAAGGTAAGTTCCTCCTTTTACTATTTCATTATATAATAAATATCCAGCTCTTAGGTCTTAAAACGGGAATAGGGTAAAAGTACTAACTACTATCTGAACCTTACAACTTACACATATGTATTTAATGGTGAAATGTCCCTTTATTCTTTTTATAAGTCTACCGACCCTTTACTTATCTGTTAGGTTTTAAACTAGTCTGACAGTTATAACTACTGTTTAAAGAAGTACCGGCCTTCTTAATGTGACACTTTTAATATTAGTAAAATAAAGTTAAAAGCTCTTTTTATTAAAAAGCAGAACCTTAACTTATAAGTTAAGTCTGCTGTTTAACAGCTTTATAAGGTTACTACTAAGCTTTAAAAGGCGTTAGCGCGTTTAGTGCGTCTTTATAAGTAGTGGTCTTATCTTAAGGACCGGGTTACGAAAGTGTTTAGTTATAAGGTAGAACTGCTGGAGTTCCAGGAAAGTGAGGAGGCTAGGCTAAACGCCCCTCCTAACGACGTGGAGTCTTTTAACTAGGGGAACTTTCTAGCGGGGTCTCTGTAGTAAGCGGTTACTTTATAATTTAGTTTATAACTGCCTTTTTTAATAAGAGGTTATAGGTTTAACTTTCCATAAGAGTCTTAACGACTTTTTTTTCTTTTTTTACTAACCTCTTTCTCTAACAGCGCTTACTTTTATATAGAGCTTATCTAAAGCTCCAGAGGTCCTACCTCCTTACTAGGTCTAAGGTCTTTTTAACCCTAGTTAAAAGTTCTGATAAATATCCTCCCGTACCTATTAAGGAGTTTCCTACCACTTCTCAGGCTTTAAATCCCATAGTAATCTTACTTTTCAGTATAGTAGTTTAAATGTCAGATCTTATCTTATTTCTAATTCTTATCGTTAGTTTTAATTAGTTTAGATTCTTCCTATAGAACTCCGTAATCAGGTTTAAGTATTTAAGATTTTTAACTAACTCTTACAAGTTACTTTTAAGGCTGTAATCTAACTACTTAATAAGATACTCGAACGTGTTTTTTCCCTTCCGTAAATCTACAACTTCCTTAACGTTATACTTATCCTTATCAGCGTTAATCTTAATCTTCTTTTCTAAAGGAACTCCCTTTAAAGCAGGTTTTAAAAGTAAGATATGAAAAACCTTAATCCACACCTTTATACTAGTAAGTAAGTTTAGTTTATAATTAAAGGTAGCGACCTTTTTCTTAATTTAGAACAGTCTGTACCTTTTAAAGTTAAGCTTTTTACTAAGTTATTTTAAACGTAAGTTTTGTAAAAAAAGGTAAACGTAATCCCCCTCTTAAAAAGTTAGTCCTTTAACTCACTTACTATTATAATAAAGTCTTTTCTTAAGTACTAGTTACTTAATTTAATGTTTATCGGTAAACTTCTTTATTTATTCACGTGTAAACTTAAGTTTAGCTTATAAGTGGTTATATAGTTCTTACATCTAGTCTGTACAGACTGTAACTTAAGGGGTGCTGGTAAGTAAGCTTTAACAGAGCTTAAACTCCTTATTATAATTAATAAAGAATAGTAATACACCTGTTAACTTAATTAATATTATATTATAAGCTATCTATACTGTTAGTAACAGTTTAAGTTAATTATCTTATTTAAAGTTAATGTAAGTTTAAAGATATATTATAAGTATCTAGTTAATTTACTTTATTTAACTATTTATCTGTAAGTAGAAAGCTGTTAAGAGCTTACTCTTTATACTTATTCTTTATATTAATCTTTATTAAAATTTCAATATAATCAGCTTATCCTAATCTGTAACGATATTATCTAGTTAAAGGTGTTATAAAACCACCTTTTTTTTAAAGATATAAGTAAGTTACTCCGCTATTATATCCTTTAAGGTTAGTAAAAAGTAAGCTTATTTCGTTAATCTGTTAATTATTATAAGGATTTAGTTATAAGTGACTCCTATAGCAGGGTTTTTAAACTTTAAAATCCCAGTAATAAAGTTAAGTAAGATTAAACTTTATAACACTTATAGTATAGGGAGTGGTTTAAGAAGCTTATAAAGCTTATAACGTTAATTCTGCTTTTAATAACAGATATTACAGTTATTAACTACTTCTTTAACCAGCTTCTTTATTCCCAGGAAGGTATATACTTATTAAGCTTATATAAAGGTCTTAACTTAGCTTATATATCCTTTAAATCGAGACTTATAAACTTATTAAACGTATTTCTTTCTCTTAACTAAGTTATAAATATACAGTTTCTCTTAATATTAAAGTTTTACTCTTAGTTTAAGTATACCGTTTACGCCTTCTAGTAGCTATTCCGGCTAATAACTAGTTTCGTTATAGTTTAAATACTTTAAGCACTCCTTATTACAGTTTTACACATACCTTAAAAAATCTCCTAAAGGGTATTTATACTTATAAGTTCCTTCCGCTAACCTTCTTACTTAAAAGTCCTATTACTGTTAATAAATATTATACTTTGTTTATAAGTTTATACACACATTAATAATTTATTCTAATATTTAGTTATTTAACACTTATAATATATATTTTAATATACTGTTCTTTACTTTGTTAAATATAGTAATAAGGATTAAGATTAGGTTAATATCCTTATAGTCTTATTTTTAATTAAAAGTATTAGCTTACTTATTATCTTTCCCTTTAACATAGTAAATCTGGAAGTAGAATAAGGCTATTAACTCTGCTTATTATATTTATTATAAGCTAAGTTCCTTCGTTAGGAAATACTAGAGGTTATTATAGTCTGAAAAGACCTAAACCAGTTCTTCTGTACTGCTTAGATATAGTACTTACTTAGTAAAGTATTAAATAATCGTTATTAATTCCTTATTATAAATTAGATATTATAAGGTTAGGCCGTAGATTCCTTTTAATAAGAAGGTAATTAAGTAGCGTTTCCTATTATCCTGGACTTAACTAAGTTCTCTGCTAATTATAAACTCTAAGAAGTCTGTTTCGATACGGAAAGGCTTTAAGAAATCAGGGAGTGTTAGGACTAGTGTTATAATAAAGGTGTACTTAAGTTCTTTAAACACCTTCTGCTATTTATCAGTCTACTTAAATGGCTTTCCTTTACTTATAAGTTTATAAAGTGGTTTTACGATTTTCGTAAAGTACCTAATAAAACATTAATAAAAGTTTGTAAAACTGATAAAAGCTTATAACTTTTTCTAATTCTTTAAAGTAAGCTAATCCTTAATTGCCTTTATTTTCTCTAGTTACATTTCGAGCCTTTTAAAGGTTACTTTAAACCTTAAGTAGTTTAGTTCTTAAACGTAGAAGTAGCTTTTCTTTAAGTTTACTGTCAGCTTCGCCTTCTTAAGAGCTATTAGAACCTATCGTATATGTTTTTAATATTCTTTTAAAGTTTCAAAATAGATTAGAATGTTATTTAAATACATAAAGATAAACTTATCGAGAAAGGGGCAAAGAACACTGTTAATAAGGCCTTAGAAAGTTACAGGGGTGTTTATTAATCCCATTAACATAATACGGTACTAGTAATGCCCGTTATGAGTCTGAAAAGCCGTTTTGTGCTTATCCTCTTCCTTTACTCTAACGTGGTTAAACCCTATAGGGAAATTAAGGCTGGAGAATTAGTTTACCTTAGTAATCCGTTCTTACATTTCCATAATAAGTGGTAGTAGGTAACGATTCTTAATCGTATCCTTATTTAACGTTCGGTAGTTAATAATTATATATAGCTTACTGTTACCTTTCTTTAGGACGAATAGTACTAAGTACCTTACTGGGGACTAAGACTCTATAATAAATCCATTCTTTAAGTTTTTATCAATATACTCCTGTAAAGCCTTAACCTGTTAAAGGTTTAAGTAATAAGGCTGGAAGCTGCAAAGCTTCGTTCCCGGTTTTAACTTAATTTTATAATTTTACAGTCCGTAATCTAATAATTATAGTATCTTTTTTCGAAATAGGGTAAACTTCCTATATTTGTTGGGTTTTTACAACCCTAACCCGGCCAGTGTGGTTAGAACAGTGTGGCTGGATCCACGCAGCCGCTCCGCGGCTGCATCTGTGGATCTGCACAGCTAAGAACGCCAGACTCCACTGCCAACCTCGTATTCAGTCAGCCAACCTCGCTTCGCAGAAGCGAGTGTGGCTAATGCACTCCGTGCACTGGCCACCCTCACGGCTATAATAACACGGCTTCCGCTCTTAAAGATAGAAATAATCAATCACCTTCAACACACACTGCTTTCCAATGCCTTGACCCCTTTTGCTTTTTAACAATATTCTATAGGTACTTTAAATAAGTCGACTTTTTCACTTATCTGTAGATTAACTTTTAACTTCTTTTTACCTTTTAAATTATTATTTAAGTAATGTAGTAGACTTTCTAGTCCTTTAACTGTCTTAGTAAACCTAACCTAAACTGTACTTAATTTTAAAGGTTTAATATGCTTTTAAGTGCTTTATGTATCTTTAGAACAGTTTAATGCCTTTTTAGCTTTCTTTAAATAATAATCACAGTTAGGGGACTTGCCGAAGGTAAGGTAGCTACTCCTCCAGTTAATTATAAGATTGTACTTTTCCAGCTAGGGTAGACTTAGGATTATATTATAACCTGTAACTAATATAATGTTAAAGTCCACTTATTATTTATCCCTATCTACTTTAATTAGGAGTGGCAAGTAATAAGTAACTTTACTGTTATTATACTGGTACAGGCCTCCTTCTCTATTTTAAATGGGAATAGCCTTTTTATACTCTTTATTAAGGAGTTTCCTTCGGTTAATTAATAAGGGGTGTATTAAGTTAGAAGCACTCCCACTATTAATTACTGCTCTTACTTTAAATAGTCTCCCTTTTCCGTCTATTATGTCGATACTGATAGAATAGTGCTTATACTCCTTTAATATCTAAATTATAGTAATTACTTATCTTTAAAGTCTTATCTAGCTTAACCTTTAAGTGCCTCTCCTTCTTCTTAAGGTTTTCACTAACTAGCGAATTATTAATTTCTAGCCTTTCTAAAGGGCTTACAGCCTTTTCCTAATTCCTTTTAGAAAAACAGACAGCTTTAATAAACTTAGTAATTAACCTTTCTTAGGTTTTTATATCTTAATATCTAGTTAACTTCAAACGGTATAATATTTTTAAAGTCCTTAATAAGTTAATAATACGCTTTATAAGATTAGATTATAATAATGTCCTTTTACTTTTAAATCCATTAATAATCTTCTTACTTCTGTTATTCTTAGGCTTTTCCGTTAAGGTGTAGTAAGCACGTTATAACTAGGCAGTTATTAAGCACTCCTTCTTATTAATACGTGGTGGGGGCTTAGTTAACTATAATAACCTTCCGCTTATTACCGGATTCTCTTATTAAGGAGTAAGAGACTTAGTAGTAAGCCGGTTTTAACTCCACTCTTATAATAGTGTAGTCTTGTCTTTATATGTTAGGAAAGTGGTTATAAAGGGCCTTAAGTCTATAATGCCAGTTAAAAGCGTAGTTATTATATATACAGTTAATTTACAGTATATCCCTGTAACTAGGGTGGTTAATATTAACTGTAAGTGCTGTAGTTATAAAGTATGGAATAGATAAAGTGGCGCCTTATTCTTTTTCTTCTTCTACTTACCTCTATATGCGTTATTTCTCTTAAACCTCTTCTTAAAACTTAAGTAGCAGTAACTTAGCTTATTCCTCCACAAAGTGGCCTTCCTTAATAAGTTAGTACTTAAGTTAATTAGTAAAGTGAACTTTATTATAAAGTTATAACTTAATTTCCACTACTTTATCTTTAGATATTACAGTAAAGCCTTTAACTTATAGGTCCTCCACTTCGTTTATTAACTTTTAATATTTCTCCTTTAGCTCCTAGACCCTTTACTAATATGCTTACTTTATACCTTCTTAAGGGACCCTTAAGGTATCTATTTAAGGTATATTAGCTTTAATACAGGGTAGTTATTTAAGCTGTCCTTCTTTTAAGGAGGTAAGGGTACTGATCTACTTAGCGTGTTTAAAGTGTTTAAAAGTTTTAAGAGGTATTATTAAGAAGAACTTTCGTTTCTCTAATTCAATTCTCTTAATTTATTCCCTTTTACCTTTTAAGGCTTACTTTACTGTTTAGGTAACCTAAAGGGCTAATTCTTTAACTCCTTTTATTATTTTAGTGATTTCTAAGTCAGGGTCTTTCTTAAACTTCCTTAATTTTTAAACTTATAAGATAAGGTTTTTAAAGCCTGTAATAGTTAGTTAAAATATCTTTTCCTAAAGTTAGTCTTTTATAACCTACACTTTTAATAATTCTAAGTTTTTACCTTAAAGTTAATCTTTTACAACTTACACCTCTATAGCTAACTTTTTTAAGATACCTTTAAAGATTAAATACATTACGTCTTAAAGTTCTTCTTCTTCTTCCTCATCTCTTAAGTTACACTTATCTATCTAGATATAGTCCTTTTTATTACCTATTATTCTGATATAAACGTCTCCTAAGTTAAACCTAATATACTTTCCTCCTTCTAAAATGGGTTTTTAACTAATTTACTTTAATAATAGGTATTGTTATGCTATATAGCTTTTCTTATTATAATTAAAGTACTAAACTTAAGACAGGTCTTTAAACTGCTTTTACTACTGCTGTCGTTACGGCTTATTACGGTTAAGTTAGTTCTAACAGTTTATTATGCTAATATTTATTAGCCTAAGGTAGTAACCTGTTACAGTCGATTAGTTCCCCTTCTTTAGTTTACTTAGCTAGTAAGGGGTCTGTTCCTTCTAATAGTTCTTTTAATAATAGTAATTATAATACTGGTTATTAGCCTTAATAGCCATCTCGATTAACTCCTAAAGACGGTTTAGTTAATCTTCCTAGTAAAGGTCTCTAATGACGTGCTCCTTCAGACTGCTTTAAAACAGTATTATTAGGGCCTTTTAACTAAGCTTAGTTTTTACTGCTTCCAGTTTAAAGTGTATAGAGAATTTAAAGACTGAGGACGTCTGTCTTAAGGCTATAAGGTGCTGTTTAGCCCGTCTGGGAGCGTCCAGTTCTTTAAACTTAATCTGGAGTTGGTTAATAAATACATTAAAGTTATCGAAAAGGGCTTAAGTCTTAAAGGCCTTTTTACATACTCTATCTATAAAAAGGTTATTAATTATCTTTATATAAGGTTCATACTAATAAGCAGCTACTTTATCCAGTAGGGCTTTAGTAAACCTGACTTTTCCTTCTTCTTTAAAGAACTGTTCGTTATAATAGGTAATATAACTCTAAAGCTGGGTTATCTAGGACTTTAATTACGTAGAGTCTCCCTTAAAGCGTAACAGTAGGGGGAGCTTTACTTATTTCTTTTACAAGCTTTTAAGGTCGTTATTCTCTAACTCGACTGCATTAAGTTAGGCCTAGAGTTTTTTAATAAGACTGATACGACTTTTAATGTCTCTAGGGAAGGCTTTATTAAATTCTTTAACTAGTCTTTACTAATTAAGGTTTAAGTCTTTAAAGCGTATAGTTAACTTATTAATAGTAAGGAGCTAAGGTTAAGCTTAGGCCTCCTTAATCTCCTTACCTTTTCTAAAGGTTAATATATTTATAGGAGGGAGGTAATATCTGGGAATTTAATAAACAGCATTTAGAATTAGGACGTTAGTATCGTATTACAACCTATACCTAATACAGGCCTTAAAAGGACTGGCATAAGTTAAGATAAAACATATAGTAAGACGCTAATAAGTAAAGGGTATTCTAAAGACAGCTTATTAAGCTAGCACTCTTAGACAGGAGTTTAATGTCACTGTAAGTCGTTATCACTATAATGTATAAAGGTAAGTCTGAACAGTAGGATATAAATAAATAATTAAATATTAACGTGAGGAATTAAAGTCCCTTACAGTAATTATAGGCATAACTATAGTTATTTATACTAACTAACTAGGAGGTACTTTATACCTTACTTATAGTGTTATAAGTGCTTATTATACAAGCACTTTACACCGTGTAAGCGTTCTACTCGTAAGGTCTCTCCTACTTGCGATGCAAGCACTTGGCATGTTACGAGCAGCACCTTATTAGTTATAAGGGCTTCAGGTCTTCGCACCCCTGGCCTAGTGCGCCTGGACAGTATGCACTGTCCCTTCTGCACTGTCCCTCTACGGGGGATTCGTCGGGCCGCCCCGGCCCAAGCGACGGCCTGCAGGGTCGTCACATCCAGTTAAACGTAGAAAAATCTTACTCTTCTATCTTATAACGCTGGACTTTAATCCGTTTAAATTAAGTAACAGCTTTACAGAGCTTTTAAGTTTTCAGCTTTAAGTTCCACATAACAGTATCGTACTTAGCGTTAAGACGGCGCTTCTTAAAAAGGAGCCGCTAAAGGAAAACGTCATTATAACTAAACACGTCACACGAAAATAAAGCCCCTGTTAGTAAACATTCAGAATAACTGTCTAATCACATAGTAATAAGACAGGAAAGCGATTTTAAAGAATAACGATTATAAGGCGACATTTGCGATTTAAAAGTCAAAGTAAAATCTGTAAGGTTACAGTGACGAGAGGTGCTGTTTTTTAAAATGCGCTTTTACATATAGTTAATAGGTATAATTACGTTAAGAAAGAAGGAACGCTTTTATTAAGATTCTTTATAGAAAAAGAATGTTAAAAAGGGGGAATCGTGTGATAACCTTACAGGCCATTACTTAGGCCGGAGCGGCCCGATAAATCCCCCATATAAGGAACAGTGCAGAAAGACAGTACACACAGTACTACACACTGGGCCAGGGGTGTAAAGACCTAAAGCCCTTATAACCAACCAGCAGTTACTTAGTTTTAACAAAGGTGCTTACCTATTAAGTATCTGAGAGACCTCTAAGCAGGAGATGCTTAATAGCAGGTTACTTAGTTCCTCACTAAGTAACAGGCTATTAAGTAAGGTATAAAGTACCTCTAGCTGGTTAGTATAGATAGTTATGGTTATGCCTATAACCACCGTAAGGGACTCTAGTTCCTCACGCTAATATTTAATTATTCATTTATATCCTACTATCCAGACTCACCTCTATATATTATAGTAATAACGACTTACAGTGACATTAAACCCCTATCTAGGAGTGCTAGCTTAATAAGCCGTCTTCAGAACGCCCCTTACCTGTTAGCGTCCTGCTATACGTTCTGTCTTAACCCGCGCCAGTCCTCTCGAGGCCTGTGTCGGGTGTAGGTTGTAATAAGGGCGCTCCATTCCTCACTTTCGCTCCTGGCAATTTTAGCGTGGGGTATTAAGCTTATTTTAATAAGTATAGCAAACAAAGTAACAGAAACCTGTCTAGAGGCTAATATATCTGTGTAAAAAGGTAAAAAAATATTAAAAAGAATAATAATTAAGGTTAAGAAAAGTAATCCTTATAAACAAATCTTACTTTTTATTAATCTTATTTTATAAAGTTTATAAGCTTTAATTTTTAAGATTCATATACTTTGTTTTATAAAGTTTAAAGAAATAATAAAAAGAATAATAATTAAAAATAAACTTTACTTTTTAAAGACTTTATTTTATAAGGCTTATAGACTTTTTTCTACAGGGTTTACAGTCTTTATTCTACAATTTACAATTTACATTTTTTTTATAACTTTCACAAATGCAATTCGAACTGGGAACTTCTTTAATTTTGTTAATATTTAGCCCCAGCTGCCCTGTAGGCAACTGCTGTAAGCAGTTGCCCTCCACTGCTGCTTACTCTGTAGCTACGGCTCGCACTGTAGAGCCGAACCTTTTAGAAGGCTCTAGAGCCCACAGGGCCCCTATTAAGCCTCGAAAGCTCTGGAATCTTGGGCTGTAGTGCTCTGACTCACTGTAGGGCAAGCCCCATAGAGTCTTCCAGAGCCTCCTACAACCTATAATAGGCTTTGAACTCCCCTGTATGTAATCTTCTTTAAGCAAGTAACTTTATTCAGTTTGAGTTATTGTATATGGGACTGCCTTCCGGATCCTCTTGTTTCCAGCGTTAATATTCGCTGTGACACCCTTATTTACAGTAGCACTGCCCTGTAATTCAGGCTTTTGTTTGCTTCCTATAGTGCCTACAGCACTGTAGTACAGCTTGGACCAGTATGCACTTCTTCCTCTGAGCCACAGCCGCTGTACTACAGCCCTGTAGGTTCCTGAAGTTTAACAAATTTATATTACGCTATTAACTACTATACTATTTTTATTTCTGTCTTTGAAAAACTTAAGGTTTTTTTTAACTTAATTAAGCGAATTAAAGTAATAATTTAATAATTTTTGATGATAAGCTTATATAATCAAATGATACGTGTTAATATGCATCACATAATATAGAATCCGATTTTCACACTGTTTTCAGGGTTAGGGTTAAGCAAAGGGAGATATTCAGGTTTAAAGTGAAAAAACCATGACTTTTATAGTTATTATTTTAGTTTATAATATGGAAAAGGGTAGTATTATGCGTAGATTTTAACTGTAACTCTTAATCTAAAGCCCGATTTGGAATAGTTATTAAAACCAGAGAGATATTTAAGTTTATGTTAATATTATTATTATTATTTAGGTTTAAACAGTAATATCTTTGTTATTATAAGTCGCATACGCCGAGGTCCACTTATACAAACACGCCTACCACCATTCGACCCTGAGAATTGCTTTTGTGCGAGCGAGTGGTGCCTGTGGAATGGCCGCCTATCAAAGCGGCAGCCAGTTACAGCCCTCGCCCTGCTGTCTCATACTAGATCCTAGGGTTAGGGTCTACGCTGGCATTTCTAAGTGACACGACTGGCGTTTTTGGCGTTGAGGTAAGGCGGTAGAAAAGCCAGGGTCGGTAAATATGGATTGGGCCTCTGGTGAATCATCGATAATGCGTGGTTTCTTGACGGCAACCCAATCCGGGTTGAAATCCGTCTCGGCTCGAAGTGAGGTGGTCCAGGTAGCTGCTCCGATGGCCACGCCGCGCTGGTCGGCCCTCCGCGTTTCTGTGGCATGCAGCGCAGTCAACCATCTAAACCTAGCTAAACCGAGGCCCGATTTTTTTTAGTTTGTTGGAAAAATGGAGGTTTTAGTTTAGGACAAGCTGGATTTGATTTGTTTACCTGGTTTACATGGGTTTACCGAAAGGGCGCTCCCTTCCGCCGTCTTCTAGAACCCGGCATCTAGGTCTTGGAGGCTGCGGTTTCGACACTCTCAGGGAGCTGCAGAAGACGGGGGAGAAGATTACGCAGCCGAATTGGGTGCAGAGTTTTGCGCATGCGCATAGGAAGGATAGTTTGGCGAAGGGGAAGGGGGTCGATTTGGATTTGGAGGATGGGGGATTTGGACTTGGGCCGGAGGAGGAGAGATTGGAGGAGGCAGGAGTGGATGTGCAATGTCAGTGGGAGAGGTTGGGTGAGCAGGTTTTGGTTCTGGAGAGGGTGTACCGGAGGGAGGGTCATGGGAGGGAGGGGGGCCCTGTAGATGTACAATCAAAGATTGATAATGGTTAATTGGTTTTACCAGTCGGACCGTACACACTCGAGAAGTTGTGATTCGAACTATTTGTCACCGTGTGCAGAACTCCAATGTTCGAGCACAAGAATCTCGGAAACATTTCAGAAGATTCCATTGAAAGCACTGCTGCTGATACTCTAATTGTCAAAATACTCACTACGATAATGAGCCTGAATTCGACCAAAACCACGCGAGGCAGCTTTGGTCTCGTATCAGACAGACTCAAGCTCCCTTCCATATTGAACTTGAAAGTGAACATCGCCCCTAAACTCGAAAATGAACGTTCGCCTTCTACTTTCCTATCGCTAGCAGTGTCGATTTAGGTGATACCCCAAAACTCCGATAGATACCCACCATCTACCGTTTAGGTATCACCAGTCTGCTCACTCTCAGTTGAAGAATCCAGCGCTCAGTGCGCCAACAGACTTTGTTCAGCCAGCTTTGCTGAATCTTCTTGCCTACGCCGAAGTCTAGCCACTAGCCAGACTTGTCGTTTTTCTTTTTCCTGTTCTTCGAACTGTACCGAGTTTCTTCTGCCAGGCAAGTTGCTTCCAAGAGCACGGAAAACCAGCAGAGACTCGGGCGCCAGATGGAGGGTTGCAAATCGGCAAATCGGGCACTCTCAAGATGCCAAATTGAAGCCTTTGTAAAGAAGTTACAAGAGACAAAAGATCTCAATCGAACCCCTTCAGGTCGATAACCGGTGGCGGGTCCATCCTTGTTGCTTGCCATGGGGGATCATCCCCCGAGCCAAAGTCCCCCATCCTTGCAAAGTCTCCGGTACCAATATCAGGAGAAACAAGAAGATCCGATGGGCAGATGCAGCCAGAGGGCGATCGGAAATGTGCGTCCCAGGATGAAGCATTGCAAAAACCAGCCGGAAAAGGCTGACCCCAATTGTGGTCTGCAATGATGCCAACGTTCGGTTCCGGGAGTGTGGCATCCAGGGGCGGGCGAATGTCGACTGCCGTGTCTTGGGTGGTGAGACTGTAAACCTTCGAGGTATCGTACTCATGCGGGGATATTTCGGACTCGCAGATAGTGGAAGACTGGGACGAAATCTCGCTGGGTGGTGGCGGTGTGCTATCCTGGCTAGTAGGAACTCCACCCTCCCCGAAACGCATCAGAAGGTGTTGAAGGTGCCGGCCGACGACCTCAAGTCGGTAAGCCATCATTGACTGGCTTGTGGCAGCGAAAGGGTCGTCCTTGTAAACCTCTGAGTCTATTTCCTCCTTATGTTCAAGCCAGAACTTGTACACTTGGTACGTCATCTCCCCCCTTTGGCTCTCAAGGTATGCTGACCATGGCCTGTCGACACCAGGAAATAGGAAGTCCCATAAATCCATCCATTGCTCTTCCTGCGATTTGCTGCGACCGACGCCCGATTCTTTTGACTCTCCGAATTTCTCGAAGTGATAAGAAGATATAAAGCCAAGCGCAGGGCGCTCTCGCCATTCGCAGGGCGGGATTTTCTTCTCGTGTGCCTGTAAGGGCGATAGCGAGTCGAACACAGCGTGACAACGCGTGCAGAACAACTGCTTCGTGTGTATCCGTTTGATGTGCTGCTGCACATCCTTGAAGCGGCGGAGTTTATAAAATCGGCAATCTGAATACATCTCTGACTCCAGCTTGTAGTAGTGGCAGGCGAATGTCCGATTCTCCGCGACATCTGGCTGTGGGGAAGGACGCGGTGGCTGCGAGCATCTGGGAAGGTGCATTTTTGGCCTTTGGCCCCCTATCTCGGGACCGACGGTATGGGGTTTATCGGAGCCGTTACTTGCTGCCCTGTCCGAGCCCGAGGTCGGCCCAGAAAACCACGATGTGCTTGAGGGGCTCTCAACAGAGCCACACGGTATTTGTAGACCCAACTCCGGCTTGTTCTCGCCGCTCGACCGTCCGTGTTGCCGATTGTCCGGACTCGAACCGCCAACAGCGAACCCTCCCACTCCTAGTAAGTTTTGCCTCATGATGGAGTCATTCCAAAGTAGCCGAGGGAATTGTCCGCCATGGTTCTGGTGAGAGGATCGTGAAGAACGCTTCGGTGATCGTCGACTGCGGGCTGCTCCCATTTCGGGGTCGTCTCGGGGGTCGCGGTTGGGTTGTTGTCTTATTTTGCTTTCGCCGCACAAGAAAAACAAGGCCCATGTATTCTGAGCTTGGGGGGAATGATAGACTTGACGACTGCGGCGAGATATTATGTTGAAATTCTGAAAATAGCGCAGGTTGTGCGGTAAAACCGACCCAGAGCATCTATCACCGCTTTACGCCCCAGTTTTTCTCGACACAATCTGTGTTGGAAACTGCGATGGGGTCTGTGTTGACGTGAGCCCTTGCAGGTGCGGGGGTACTAACGTTAGGGTAAGCTGTGAGTGGTCCAGATCCAAAGTGGCAACAACCCCCTGGCATGGACCCATGTCACTGCCCCAATCCACACGTGAATACGATCTCACAAATCCACATCGTCAGCGGCAGTTCGACAAACGGGAAATGTTGAAATAATTATTAATCTGCAAGATCTATGTTTCTCATTCATGTCGAGTGTCTACGAGTGCTGTTTTCGGCTTCTTCATGCTTCGAAGAACCTCTTGGTATGCCAGATTGGTATCTCTCCGACCCAAAATCTCCAGCTCCAGCACCAAGGGTGCAGCACCTTCCATCTTCGCGTTTCCCTACCAAAAGTCACACCTCCGATCACCTTCAGCCCGGGAGTGTGGGCTTAAACATCTCGTCAAATCTTGTCAGGGCTGCCCACGCATTGGTCGTCTTTTCCTCGACACGTGCATGGTGACTAATCGGCGCCTGCAACGCGTCCTCCGATAAGCGCCCATGATTGATGGGAGGGGACGGGTCTCTCAGCCAGAGGCCAAGAATCAGGGGTTCGAAGGTGGCCGCATCGAAGTTGGCCGCCAAGCTGAAGCAAAAATGTCAGCCCAGTGTGTCATGTCACCAAACATGAAATGAAATACAGTGATGGGAGGCCTTACGCTTGCCCACCGGTTTGGGTCGATAGGTCACTCATTTGGCTTGGTGTTAGTGGTCTCGTATGTGCCTGTTGCTCTGGCGTGTTGGGTTCTGTGCCGAGGAGGAAATGCCCGGAGGGTGGAACTTAGGTAGGTTCTGGGATGCATTGGAGGAAAAGGCGTTCCGTGAAGATAATGCATCCACTGGAAAAAATCCGATGCGGAAAATGCGACACATGTTCTGTCGGTTCTTAGGACACAAAGTGTGTTGAACTGCCCGGGCAAATAATACCGTGATCATGATTGGTGGGTTTGCCACACATCAACACAGGGGCGTAAAAGTCCCTTTTGAACTTCGAGGAGAGCCGCATGGAGAATCTTGAAACCGTGGGTATGGGAATCAAATGAGACGGCCTCATGGCAAGCCGAAATTCCCGAAGTGCAGCAAGGGGCTTGTCCGAAGACTGACCCTCAGCGGTGGCCGGGCCAGACGAGACGACACCGCTACAAAAGGGTCAGACCTGACACCACCCCGCCCACTGCCACATAGCCTGGTCGTTCATACCAACACAACTTGTGTCGAGGTTCAACACACAACTCAGCTCTGTCATGATGGATCATTTTCGTCACTCACTTCATGAGAACCACTGACAACGAACTTATGTGATTCCATACATATCCCGGAACAACCAAAAACACCAACAACAAATACATCAACTCACCGCGATTACCATTTCACCAGCTAGAGCGGCCCGTCAATATAATAATCATGGCCCCCAGTCGCTCAACCACCGATGCGAACAAGACGGCGGGTCCGGCCCCAAAACGCCAAAAGACGTCGGTGAAACTCGACTCGGACCCGTTCCCCTGCCCATTCGCACATAAATACCCCTTTGCGTTCCCTAAATGTATACCGCATCCCGACAAGCCGAAGAATGGTGGCCAACCTGTCGCTAATTCCTTCCTCCGGATTTGCGATCTCCTGCAACATCTCGCCCGATCCCACCCAGCAGTGCTGCAATGTGAGCGGTGCTTCGCCGTGTTCCCTGGCACCCAGGAAGGTGAAAGACAGCGCACAGAGCACTATAGGGCAAACGGTTGCTCGCAAGGGACACAGAGGCGTCACATCGCAATGACGATCGTTCAGCAGCACGAAATCAGGGCAGCTCTCAAGGAGGCAAGGAAGGGCAAAAAGGGGAAGAAGGGCAAGAAGGGTCCAGAAGTGAGCGACCTTGATCGATGGAACTGGATCTGCCGCACTCTGTTCGGCGAGAACGAAGATACCAACCCGATGCCCCCGGTCGCGAATCCAAAGACTTATCTGCACGATGCCATGGCCAATCTCTTGGAGTCATTCAAGCAGAACGAGGGCAGTTCCAACGCAGACTACCAGACGGTCGAACGATTCCTTCAGTATGCCAAGTCGAAGTGGCCGCCTTGCCCCGATTTCATCCCCATTCCTGCGACTGGACCCACTGTCACAGCACCGGTTGGGCAGTCAACACCAGAGCAATTCAAACAGATTTCCCAGCTTTTGGCAGATGATCACGTTGATCATACCGATAGGCCATCGCCAGCAGCCAGCTTGGGCGGGACTTCGAACCGCTGGGATTTCAAGGACAAGGGTGATGAGTTTTGGGGTGATAATTACGGGTCTTCCACGCAGCAAAACTCGGCACTGGCTGTGGCTGGCCCCAGCAACTCAAGGTGGGGAGTCACACCTTCCATCCAGGACTTTTCACCCATGTCTCGGCAGGAATCCGAATTCCCAGTGGACCCAGGATTAGAGGACATGTTCACCAATCATGATGATGACGAGTCAGACACCGTTATTGTCGCCAACCCCGAGCCGTCGTGACGACTTCCCGCCCTTATTAATATTTTCCTCGATACCCCCCCCAACCACCTCTTTACGATTTCCCGGGAGTTTTTGCAAGGAGCTTGGGCATATTGCTCAGGTTTTGGCCGTTACATAGTCGCCTTTATATAGAACTAAAAATAAAAGCGGCTCTTTTCTCCTATGTTCACTTCTCACTTCTCGCCATGTGTATCTCCTCCAGCAACACCCGCTCAAGAACCCCATCCAAAACCTCCGCCATCAAGAGGTCCATCTTCTTCCCCACAACCTCTTCAAACGTCTCTGCCACTAATCCCGCCCCATTCCTCGACCAATAGTCTCTCACTGCCTGGACGACTCGTACCTGCCGACTCTCACCAACCCCGCCAGGCATCACAGAACGGAAGTCTTCGCCGTAGAACAGCAACTTCCACATATCTGCGAATTTCTCCCCTTTCGACAAGGACAAGCTAATACTGCTATCATCCCGCTCCCGCTCCCGATACCGCTCCCACATTAATACCATCGCCTTCAACTCATGCATCGTCCCCTCATCAAGCCCCTCAAATACAGGAGGCTTGTCCGTCAACTTACACCCGCGCTTGGCAATGTGTTGACCGCGATCGATGTGGTACTCAAACGTGGCTCCGCACCGGGGACAGTGCGGAGTGCAGCGGTGGTGCAGGAGGAGATGATCCATTAACTGTGGTAGATATCCGTCAGTTCTTTCTTCTTTTCTACATTGGTTATAACAGACTTGATTATCTGTCGGAAACCAAAAAAGGAGAACAATGACTGTAAGGGAATACTTGCTTGGTGGGCCTTAGAGAAATCAAGGCGGAGACAGAGACCGTGAGCTTGGAGGTCGCGAAGGGCGAACGGGCAGACCCATTTGGGGATCGTGCTGGGACTAGGAGGCGGGGTGGCGGAGTGGTGATGGCTTTTTCCAGCTGCGGAAGTCGCGTCTGTGCTGTGGGGGGTGGAGTCCAGTTTGGTGATCATTTGGAAGGAGTCATCGTCTGAATCTGTGGCATGCTCGATGAGGTTGTCCATGTCGAGGTCGCTGCACAAAGGTGAACTTGGTGTGACTGGTGTGGCGGGCCCGCTGTAACCTGTATTGCACCTCTCAGGGGAACTTGACGGTCGTGATGGTGGACGTTTGCTGTTGGATGATTTCAAGAGTGGACAATCACGGAGCAAAAGCTTGAATGCCCGGTCGATCAAAGCCTCAAGCTTCGGCGCATAGTCGGCGCTCCACGGGGTATTCTCGGGGTCGGGGTTCGAATTGTCATCAGACATGGTATCGCTGCCGTCTGTGATCCAGACGTGGCCTAGAGTCTTGCCTGACATGGCGTCGTTGGCAGTTACGGTGCGGGTTGGAGAGCTCGCACTGTCAATGAGAGTATCGCCCATGATGAAGCCAGCATAGATGACCCTGCTCGTTGACTCCGTGGCACCGTCGCCATCGTTGGCTGGTACCATGGTGGGTTGGTGAAGAATTACGCCAGGCTCGGGGTTCAATGTCTGGGTCCTCTCTGGAGAGACTCTGGCGATCGAGAGGCGAAATGGGCCATCGTCTGGCAGTCCGATGGTTTTTCGCTTTTTGGGGGCCCGGCTATCGGGCGTGACGACAAGTTCTTGGCGAGGGTTCCAGGTCTTGGGCTTGGCGGATGATGGACGTAGGTCAAACTTGCATTTCCTTGGCGTCTTGGTGACGACATGAAAGTCGGCTGCTCTTTCCATGGCCTCTGGAGACGCCATCTTGACGTTGGCTTTGGAGAGGGAGGGTTGTTTTTGCCTCTGGAAGCAAAAGGTAGTGAGCGTCAAAACGGCGGCCGGCATAACCATATTTTATACTTTGGTGGCAATCAAGAGTGAGCAAAACAATGAGTCTCGGAACACCGAGGTTCCATGTTGTGGGATGGTTCCACTTGTGGCCTGGCCACAACGGCGCACCAATCAAAAAACCTGCGTTCTCGGGAGGCGGCAGGCCGCGCTCAGCTGCGACACCAGAGGCCGAACAAGGCAATCGTGCAGCGCAAGGCGTCAAATTACCATTGGCTGGATTGATCTGTCGCATCTCCTTTTCAGGAATCAGGTGGCCGGCCGCCTCAAAAGCCTCTGGCCAACACCTTGGACACGCCCCCTAGAAGCAGCAAAAATGCCACATGCGCCCTTGTCGATTGCAAACCTCCACGTCTGCAGGTTGAACGGGGCGAACCACCGCTGCCAACAATGAAGGCGCAGGGATCCACCCACGGGTTGGTGCGATCATCATATTGCTATTTTTCAGACACCATGACTGGTGCGCGATCCATGTGCCGCAGTCCGCCCATCCCCATCCACGCCTACCGGCGGGATGACTGTCAAATTCCTAGCCCAAGACCCTTTGGCTCCCACGGTAGCTTCATGTAGAAGCCGCCTTATGGAGATCATGAAATCGCCAAGCTCGCGCCCAAGCGGCTAACCTAGCAAGAGGCAAGAGCAAGTAGAAAGCTGCTGCCAGCATTCATTCGAACCTCCCTGGGACACATTTACCGGTGCCCGACGGTTGGCATGGTGTTGTTTCATATCGGACACAACCGACTCCAAGGAAGATTGCATGTGGGCAAATGACAAGGCAATTTCCATGTAGAAAAAAACGAGCAAAATACCTCCCCATGCGGCGGTATAACCCGTGTTGCGCATCCACCGGCACAATTCACATCAACCAGACATCCTCCACGCAGCCGGGAGATAGCTCAGATTGCTGGTTGATGCCGTGATACCAACCCATGAGGACAAGCACAAATGGAACACCCATTCCTAGCGCGCCACTCTTGCCCGGAGGGTGTGTTGAAACTCCCGTTTCGACACATGAAGCATTAACAAGCAGTGATGTTGTCCGTCACGCCCAGCACCACGAAAAGATTTGGAACTACTTCTGTTGGCATTATCTCCCTGCTCGGAAAACAACCTACCATCGCCTCTTGGCCGGAATCCCCTCCGCAGCTCTACAAGAGATGAAGAGTCGGTCTCCTCGGATAGACGAGCCTCATTTCTGCGCTCTAGAAATGATAGAGTAAAAATTGAAGACCAAACGGATCGCCTCCCGTCCTCTTGACACCAACATTTGACGGGTGCCACCCGCGACCAACCAACTCCAGCGGCTTCACTATGGCCGACATCTTGCTTTCCTGCGCCGTTCTGGGGAACGAGGACATGTACGGTCTCGGAATACGGCTTGGTTTTTACTTGCAATGGCTTGCCTCCATCACCGCGAATTTTCTGATGATGAAGAGCGAGATTGCGCCCACTCGGTTCGCGATGCATCCAGGACACTTGCGGGAAGGGTTCTCTTTAGGTGAGCAAGTAGGTTCCGAAAGTAGAGATATCGCATGGCGCCCAGGCACTGGTCGCAAAAGGCGCCCTCGCTACCAAGGAGCTCAGGAAGTGCAACCTCCAACATGTTTGCGCCGAGTTCGATACTTGCGAATGTGAAGACTGCCCGGTTGAGGGATTTCTGAGATAAGGTTCGGTTCGATTAAGGACAGTTGCAGTAAATCGTGGCTGGGAGCCACTGACCAAAAAGGCTAGACGAGATGGTTGCGCCAGCGCCACCGGAAAAGCCCAACAGCCCTCCTCGACACTACCATTGGATGATGCGGAGGTGAAAGCTTTATCCTCCGCCGCGATTTCCATTCCGCACTTGCAAGCAAGAGAACTATAGCTATAGAAAAGCGGTCGGAATCCACCGCCATGTTATCAAGCGGCGGCGTACGGGATCACCGTAGCTCAGGGAGGATTCAGGGGAAGCTCAGGACAAATCAGCCTCAGCTCACCCCCGCTCAGGGCGACGAACCAAAAAGGAAATTTCATGTGCCCAGATACGTTGCAGACAACTAGGCTGCACAATCTTCTCCGTTCCCAAAGCCAAAGCTGCATTTTCCCCTCCCCGGGACTAGGCACATCAACACACACAAACTCGCTGGCCAAGGACTCAGGTCTCTTGCACCACAACCCGCGTCCCAAAGAAACACACAATGCCGGACAACACAACTCCCCTAGCCTTCACCCTAGGAGACGACTTCCGCATCGTAAGATCCGATTCGCATGGCCTTTTCTTCGAAACTATACCCGACGTTTCCATCAAGGTCTTCAACAAGACAGGGCACGCCCACGTCTGTCTCCCCTGCCGAGGGATCATTATAATCGGCAGCGAAGGCACAACCAGCTGCGGCTGCGACGAACGGATTTACCACCCTCTCCAACTGACGCTGCACCACACATATGTGCGGTTCCGGGGGAGGGATCGCTCCTGGAACCAGCATGTGCTCACACACCGGGAATGGAATGGGAGGTGTGGGCTGTCGGGGGGCCGGCTTTTGGAGACTTCGGATGTCTCTCCTGACGACACGCGCGTGGACAGCCCGGATACGGCTTTTTTGGGATTTTTAAGGGTGATGGGGGTTGTTCTCGTGATTTTCGGGCTTGCGGTGATGTCCGGGCTTTGTCCGTTGTTGGATTTAGCGGCGATTGGGCTCCCAAACTCCCGCAGCTTTCTCGCAGAAGGATCCATGATGCTGGGCCTCCCAACCCAACGACAGCCCGCAGTTCTCGCTCGTTATGCAAATACGAATCGGGCAACAGAAGTGGTCTTGGCTGCTTCCGGATTCTTGACGAAAACTTCAGCAATCGGTGAACCGTCGACGAAATTGTTGGGGAGCAATTCCCATGACCGAGATCTCGACACACCAGCAGGTACAGCTTCGGCTACGACACCCCAAGTGACACACGGCACATCGGGCCCCATCTTTCCCACTAAGTGTGTTAGCCTCTATCGTCGGCCCGGGTTCAGAAACTAGCAGCCTTGTCCATCTTCCCTTAGGCTTATGATCATTACCACGCTCCTTTGGCCGATGACAGTAATAATATTACCCTTATAATAAGGCGACAGTGGGTTGAAGGGCGTTCCGTCGGGGAGATTCGATATATTAGCCCTCATCATCGTCTCGACAGGCTCGCTCGGCGGTTTCTGGCTAGCGTATCGAGTCCCGCTAAAAACTGGAACTGCCGGGGATGAACAAAGTCATCATGTGGGCCTACTACGTTTGTGGATGGTGCTGCTAGATGATCGTTAACCGCCTGCCCATTAAAGACGTCCTGGAAAATTTGGACACCAAGTTGGAAAATGAAACAATCAAGAGAATGTTGAGGAAAATGGCCACAAAAGAGACTCGATTGAGGCTGAGCCTAACGGCTACGGTCGACTTAATGTGTTCATTCTCTTCTGGGGTAACATTGGCAAGAGCGCTTGTGGCTAGAGTATCTGTTGATCTTGGTTGGGTATCTTGGTTGGGTGTTTCCTTTTGCAATTTCCTATTTGCATAGGAATCCTCATGGGGTTTTAGCAGCCAAAAGGGGTCTTTCGACAGAGCGACTGCGAACCGGAGCCAGTTGTGATTATGCCGGACGTTGAGCCACTGGAGGCCAGACAACTTGCTCCGGCGGCCCGAGACGGATTGGCCCCAAATGAGATTCAGCAAGGAGTGGTGGAGAGCCGGGCCGAAGGAGTGGACGAAACTGAAAAGAAGGGGCGGAAGTAAACACCCACCGAGTCTGAGCAGGTTCTAGGAGATAGTTGAGACGATGATATGCTTCAATGAATGAGGATTCCCATGTTGGCTCGTGGTAAGGATGCTTTGATTGAGAAAATCTCCCAGAGCCTGGTGGCTGCCTAAAATACTCTCTAAAAGCCGGTGGAGCCAATTTGTCGTTCTTTATCGGAAGCAACTTCCAAGTCTAACGCCATTTGACGTCAAGTGAAAATCCATGCGTCTTTAGCGTATTGAGGCCCGCAAGACTACGATCACTCGCCTGCTTCCACCATCCGTAGGCGAAGATGGCCCAATGAGACGCCCAGAACAGGGTATGGAAAATTATCTTTGAAGGCGTGAATTGTTTCTTGGTTAAAAGTGAGGAGCGGCATCTCGGTGGCCGAGCCTGGAGCATGGCGGCAGCGAACAAGCTCAGCACGAAAGCTGAGTGAGGATAGGGAATCCGGAGCAATGTGTGATCTGAACTAGCAACGGAAAGAAGGAAAGGAAAAAAAATGAGGAACGGAGTTGGTCCATGGAGGGCCTAGGGGTGCGTACACCTTGTTGCCCTCGATAACCTCTGGCTACAACGGTGCTCGCAGCTCAAGATGGCGCGGTTGGAGGCTGGGATGCTTGAGGCTGGGGGAGCGAGGATGGATGCTAGATGCCCGTTGGGATGGGAGAAGATTAGGCGTGTCACAACGTACCTTGGGCACTTTAGCCAGGGCCGTGTGAGAGTGGGAGGTGGGAGATACGGGGGCGTGAGCCACGATGTTTGGTGGAGCAGGAGGAAGGCGATAAAGAATAAACCCGGGGGAAAGAAGAGCAAACAAACTGTGCGAGAATTAGCAATCGGGCGGGAGCAATGTCCCTACGGCCACGCTGCTGAGTAAAGGTCAGTGACCTTGGTTGCTCGGGTTTGGTTCCAGGGGTCGGATCGTGGCTACCTGTGTGCTGTTGGCGTCGCGCTGCAACGCGCTCCATGGCATTACCAAAACGCACCCACCAACTTTTCTATCGGGCGTTAGCAGGACTTGTTTGCGTTCCATGCTGACAAGAAAAAGGCACTGTCGCTCGTCAAAGAAAAAGGGGAGATTGAGGTGCCTAATTGCCTGGCCTGGGCGTGCAATGGATGCCGAATTAACCCCGCGGCGAGATTCGACATCACGCCACCTCTGAAACTTCGCCAGGCCCAGACGCCGTAATCGCCCGAGTTGAGTGCTGTTGGGGCCCTGACACTATTCCCAAAAGACCGGATTAGGCCAGCGGGCCGTCAGCCTACATAACACAGGCGGTTTGTTCCATACAAGGTTGACACAAAGCGGGTCCGCACTTCAGGGGGGGCGCGGCACGCGAGCCGATAAGATTTCATTGCGCAGGCCGTTCCGACTCCGTTTCTAGCCTGATTATCTTGTTCTTGCTCCTGTCATACACTAGCCCGTGAATTTTTAGGCCTCTGCTACCCATGGCACTGGCTACCTCGGGGACGTTTGCCAGAGCCTGCATTTGTGCAAGGACGTTCAGCTCCACGAAGCGTCTATCGCTCTCGCCCCCGGCCAAACCATCGAGTTGTCCCGCGCATTCGGAACGCAGGGCATTGAGTTTGCTTCATGGTATCAGCGCCAATTGCGATTTTTACCAATTGGATACACCTGCGACATACCTCCGCCATGGATCGCCCAGGCCAGCATTTGACGATGCCTTGACAAGACCGCAACCGTAGTGCCCGCAGACGATGACGTGATTCACTTGGAGCATGTCGAGCGCGTACTGGGCCGTACTCATGCACGTGGGACCGTCGTCGAGGAACATGTTGCCGATGTTCCTGAGCACGATTGTCTCGTCGGCCCGGAGGTCGAGGGCCGCAATCTCGTCGAAACTGCTGTCTGAGCAGCCGATCCACAGGACCTGTAGCTTCGATTCTCCGGAACTAGAGAGCGTCATCTTGTGCACTGACAAAGATGGGGGAAGAAAAGCCGGTGGAAGTGGTTGCTTGTGTCCGGTGGGGAACGCCTGAGTAGGTCAGGAGGTAACGAAGGTTGGTGATTGCTGGCGACTTGGGAAACCTCTTTAAGAGGTCGAATCGAAGCCAGGGCACCCATGACCCTCTTTGAGACAGTTCGTCTATTCTGTGGGAACATGCATGTGCACATGCCAGGCCGTCCTCTCCGCCATCGCCTCGTCACTTGAGCTTCCGATTCCCGCCGAAGATCCATGTCCGCCACAATACCCATTCACCGGTCTTTTCTCCTTGCATCTCTCCTCACTTTGTTCTCATCCTAATAACCCACTTCCAAGCCCTTCTCTTCTGCTTTTTTTTCTTTCTTTTGCCTTCTCCGAAGACATGAAGTGAACAACTCTGTCGCACCAACAACGCCTCACAAGTACCCCTGGAGTTCCCTTCGATGCGACTCGCAGTTTGCGTTATTCCTACCGCCGGCTAAGATGTTCATCACGCGGGCGATTTCCCTTACCAACTTCTTCGTTGCCACCTCAGCGTTAGGGTTTCAGGTGTGCGTCCTGTACCCATGGCACAAACAGCTAGAAGATGATTTCGAAGCGCTGAAAAAGGAACACCTGCGCGTCCTAGATACTATCAAGAGCACCAATACTCGTGAAGGCGCCGCGAAGCCCAAGGGGGGACGACTTCAAGGGGTGCTGAGCGGTCTTGGTGGATGGAGACTATGAGGAATGCCGAATATCAGCAGTTGTCGACCTTGGAATTCACATCTACCCTCTACAGCGGACTCGGACACACGAACCCGAGCATCTCACCTGCGTTGACACCGCGGTCTTTTGCTACGACAGCCCAGATGGTACCCCGGCACGCGCCTGAGGAAGTATCTACAGGCAGATTATCGGACAAGCTCCACGGCGTTGGGCTATATTATCGATACGTATTGGCCGGCGCGGTTTGTTGCGCCTTCACCCACGCCATACTCACGCCCGTCGACATGTAAGCGCGTTAAAACGACCCTTTGGGCCGGCGAGTCAAAACCCACCCCCATGATTCTTCGCAGGACGAGATGCTGATGCTGTTGCGTACCATGCAGTGTCAAGACGAGGATCCAGCTCCACCCTCTGGAATACGATCGCAGTCTCTTCGTCGGGCTGCGCCAGGTTGTCGCCAAAGAAGGCGCAGGGTCTCTCGCGACAGGCTTTGGGCCGACCATTGCGGGATACTTCCTGCAAGGCGGCTTCAAGTTTGGGGGTTACGAGTTCGTCAAGACGCGGCTCATTGATGCGCTGGGGCACGAGACGGCGTCCAGGAATCGCTATGTCGCGTACCTGGAATCATCAGCCGTTACCGAAATGACTGGGGACGTGGCATTGTGTCCCTTTGAGGCGCTCCCGCATCCGCCTGGTCTCGTAGCCGGGATTTGCGCGTGGTCTGTGGGATGGATTCGCCAGGATTGTTAGGGAAGAGGAGGTTCGAGGGATGTACTCTGGGTTAGGTCCGATACTTCTCAAACAGTAAGTAGTGCTCATACTTTGGATGGAAAGTGGGCTGATCGCGCCAGGGTACTATACACAATGGTGAGCTTCGTCGTGTATGAGCATACCCTCGAGGTGGCCTACCAGTGGGTCGACAAGTCCACTATATCCGGCGCCTCGGCCATGGGCATCAACCTGGACTCGAGCCTCGTCGCCGGTTTCGCCGCAGCGGTTGTCTTGCAGCCAGCAGATGCCGTGCTGAGCCAGATCAGCAAAGAGAGGGGCGAACCGGGGCAAGGCACATGTGCTCATTTGTGTAAAATCTCCACAGAGACGGGTCTTCGGAGAAGTTATGCTGGTTTTCGTGCTCGGCTGGTCATGATGGGCAGCATGACTGCTATCCAGTTCGCAATCTACGGAGACGTCAAGGAGGTGTGTTTCCTGTTCACTGCTCGATCTCGGGTCGACGTCAAGATAGATCATCGACTAACAGTAGTAATTCTAGGCTCTCGGGGCGGCTGGCGGAATACAGATCAAATCGTTGGTAGCGTTGAAGGAGCCATAAGCTAGCAGGGATATGGGGGAGAATGCTCTCCATCTAGGTGTTTGAATAAAAGACCCTCGCCCTCTTTAGACGGCGCCGTGATGGGTACGCCGCCGTCTCGCTCTCTTTCACCCGTCCCACCGATTTCACCATCAGCTCTGCTCGAAATTCGGATAGCAGATACATTCGCGCCTTCCATGAAAAGATGCATTGCAGGCCTCTGGCGCCTAGCAAACGAGTCCCCTTCCCACGTCTTTGAATCCTCCTTGGCTCGTCCTCGGTTCCTCCTAGGAGACTCCTTAGGAGGAACTGGTTCCAGCGGCGCCTTCCGCCTCCATCCAGTTCTCCATCTCTAGTACAGCCAGATCGAGCCGGAGCTACTGCTTTGTGTGGGCCAATTCGCAAATGTCTGCAGAGACATTGTGTCCTCTGTCAGCTACCACGTGCTCCACTTGGCTGAACTATGCCCCACTTCTCGGCACATTCCATTCAAGGTTTGGCTTGACTTGAAAAAGGGCACCCTTCCCTTCTTCACCTGTTCTCCACGATCTGCTTCTTCCCAAACTCACTGTGCACACATAAGATGTCCCATCTACCGACGCCTAAAGCCACGGACTCGAGCGGCAGTCGTCGCCGCCGCCGCGCCGAAGCCTCAAGCTCCGATGAGAGCGCCCTTGGCACCTTTGCCATCTCTAACCTCCGAGACCGGGTTGTGACCCCCCCGCGTCCCCTCCCACTCGAGTCTTACGGTCCTCGCGACGGCACTGAAGCACGCCGTGCCGAGATCTTATTCGGCGATGAGTTGGAGCGCAAGGCGGTCGAGCTGGCCCGGGAGCAGAGCATCCCGGAACTCGCAGCGGTCAGCCTTACCGAGCGCTACTTCCGCGACGATCCCCGGGATACGCAGGCCACAGTTCTCATCGCCGTCAATGAGTGGACGCCCGAGTCCATGAGCCCTTGGGAAGCCGTGGTGCGCAAACTGAAGCTGCATATCGGTATGCCAATTTCCGTCTTTTGTATTGCGGTGATCAGGGCTGACATTATGACTGGTCGAATAGATGAACGAGTTGCCAGCACGGCTGGCGCTACCTATCTTGACATTAGCGTGGAGATGGTCTCGATGGATTTGCTCCGACCCAAGTATTTCAACCTCCCACGCGAGGACGGACCAGATTTCCCCCGCCTGGTGAAATCATGGCCTCGTATCCAGGATGAAATAATTAACATCCTGGAGTCCTTCAGTCCCACAACCGGTCATATGACGGCCATATCTCTCTTCGAGCTCGGTTTTGACGAATGCAACAACCCCAGGACGGTCTACGTGACGGTTGACTACGACTCACAAGCCTCAGGGTGGCCACCAGTTTTGGACGCGATGCAGGCTTGTGTGGATAAGTTTGGCCTGGGCCTTAGGGTCCATCTCGAACACAACGTCTTCCATCACCATGCGTTTCAGCTTCTGAAATCTGACCTGACAAAGATGGAGAGAGATACCAGAGAGGATGACTTCAATTATACGCTTAAAAAACCCTATTCCACAACAGTCAAGGCTGGGGACGACATTTCTGCCGGACGCTACATCCGCCGCAGTGACGGCAAGCTATCGAACCCCATAGTGGGGACTCTGGGCTGCTGGGTCGAGATTCTCGTTAAAGACCGCGGCTGGAGGAAGATGGGACTGACGTGCTATCACGTTGTCCGGCCTTGCCTGAATGGCTACACCATGGGGACGAAAAAGGTCAAGACTGACAACGAGCAATGGGTTTTCCGAGGCGACATGGGAAATCCTGTTCAGGACTCTGACCTATGGGCCGCAGATTACGAAGGCTTCGGGACAGAGGGCACCGCACGGCGTGCAAGGGTAGAGCACCCCGCTCGCATCAAGCACAACTTCATGGTCGAGAAATGGCAGGCTTCCATCCAGCATTACCAATCCCAAGGCGCATCAGCAAAGGCACTGGAAACCACGGCTCTGCTGGACCAATCGATCGCCTTTTTTGACCGAGATGAGCAGTTTTTTGGCAAAGTCTGCTTCGCTTCGGGATACACAAGGCGCACCAAAACAGGCGCCAGACTCGACTGGGCACTTATCGCACCTATATCCGATAACCGCATTGGAGGCAATCCGCTTCCCAGTCTGGACGACTGGGTTGAGAAGAAGTACGATCCGGAAGATGCCCCCCTAACCGACGAGCAGCTGAAGCCTCAGGGTCAGTCACTTCATGACTGCATCGAGGGTGACAAGGTCGTTCATAAAGTCTCAGTGTTCAAGAACGGGGCCTCAACGACCTGCACCATGGGTTATCTATCCAAGATCAAGACCGATTGCGTGATCTCGGATGAGAAGTACATGTCCAAGGGGGATTCCGTGCCGCGTCGAAGCCTATCGAGCCTGCGGTCTAGGGAGTTTGTCGTCAAGGCTGAGGTTAGGAGGGCTGGGAGGTTCGGCAACCGCGGTGACTCTGGTGCCATTGTCTGGGATGCACAAGGAAGGGCTGTTGGGGTGTTGTTTACTGGACAGCAGCCCCAAGGTACCGAGGAGGGCTATTGTCTGGTAACGCCAATAGAGGATGTATTTGAGGACATTAAGGACAGGTCGAGAGGGAACATTCTCGATATCCGGATTCCTGCTTTTGGCAGCAATGAACATGTTGAAATGAATTCATCCTAGGTAGATTGCCTATGTAGGTAGACAATTTGGTTTGGGAATTGGGCTTTTGACATGATCTAACTTCCCATGGAGACCAGCAGTATCTCGATGCTGAGAGAGATGCTGGGGAAGATGCTTAGATTGTGTGACTTTAGTGAAATGCAGGACTAAGAAAAGGCTTGAACGCTTGGAGACTAGTAGTTTCCATGTCATAAGCTCACGCTCATGCAATCGGTTTATATTCATATACAGATCGAAGTCCTTACTATGTGCCTCGTCTGCTTTGCTATATCTGTCTCTTTCCCATGTGCATGCGATCTGGCCTATGCAAAGGTGTCCCTCTAATAGCGTCCTCAAATCAGTGGCTTCGTCTCTTAGATGGTGTCTCTTTGTGCTTTCCGGCGTCCTTGCGTTTTGGGGTCGGCTTGGCTACAAACAGATGTCAGAGATGTCCCGATAAATAGAAGCGGGGCCTGAAGTGAGCAAACCTCGGGGACGGCTAATGGAGTCAGGCAGAGTCGTCGTGTTTCCAACTATCTTTTTTAAGGTTGCAAATGGGTTGGTGCTGCTGAAGCCAAGCTCAGTCCAGTTCTCGTCATCATATTCAAAGACCTCGTCGTCCTCCTCCTCTATAGTCTCGTAACCATACTCCTCATCTTCTTCCTGGACGTCCTTGGTGGTATTCTTGCGCTTGGGAGTTGTCGCACGCTGAACGCCCCTGACACTTGGAATGGCCTGAATGGCTCCACGGCTCATTGAATCTCGACGACTCTGAAGAGGGCTTATCAAGGTTCAGCCCCACGAACCGTGACCTGCGCCAATCGAGCCGTATCAAAGTCACAATGGCCAGGAAAGTCCCGTATCGAACCACGAGGGCCAGGAAAGGTTACGCCGGTGAGCGCCTACTGGTCATCATCCAGAATGGCGGAGAATTCCGGTCCCTAGAGGACCTCTGTATTTAGAAAGACATATCTGGCCTGGCATGATTGGGGAGGACAAGGACCTTCATACTCAATTATTGTGTTCAGAATAGATTTGTTCAGCGCCCACAGGGCTACACTCTGTTCCAAGCCGTAGTCACAGCGCCTGTGATTACCCCTTGTCACAAGGAGTAGACTTTGCGGCGTTGTCGAGCTTGCTGGAGACCATTATGTCGGGGGACGAATAGGAGGTCGCTTGCACACGGCGCTTCTTGCTCGGGGTCTCGGAGATGTGGGAATCCATCTCGTCATCGGTCGCGTCAACAGTTCTCTTCTTTATGGTAGTCTGTGCGCGCACCAGTGCAGGTTCAACTTCTGACGGGTTGTTTACCACTTCAAACACTTGCATTTTGACGAAAACTGGGCTAAACTGAAAGAGATCTGATATTCTGATTCTCCAGCCAATTTTGCACCGAGTGGTACTGGTTGCATCAGTAGGAAAGCCCTGTATGACTTTAAAAACGGTTGTAAAAATCAGGTGGCGTTTTTTTTCAGCCCCAAATTGGCCAAGTGGCAAGGAAAGAGGGCAGTGCTTATGTTTTGACCTAAAGGATGACGGCCGCAACGCCACGACTGCTTGCTACTCTATCGATGGCGGCAACCTTCAACATGCAATCATAACTCTCTAAAGGATACATTGTCAAGCAAGTCGTTGATTCAGAAGTTTTAAACGATAGACCACAGTGAACCATGTATTGCTAGCGTGAGGAACGAAAAGGGTCACTTACCCATCGTGGGCACGATGATGGTATCTATACTACAGAGGTAGGGTACGTACCTTGTATTTTGATCACTGTGATCACTTCGTGTCGCCCCTTCGTGCAGCACAGTGGTTCGCACTGACGACCATGCGGGGTCACGTCGAGCCGCTCCGGCCTGCGCTTCCAAACGGGTCGTCACAATTTGATGGTATGCCCGTTTGATGACATGTTACACTTGATGACATGGTTTACTTGATGACATTCTCCACTTGATGATATCCTTCGCTTGATGGCATACTTTACTTTATGACATCTTTCACTTGATGACGTGGTAGAGAGAAGTGTTGGAAGCGCGGCACTCTGGATTCAGTGGAGTTGTAGGGGTTGCAACTGCGTGATTGTATTGCTTGTGTTCTCTCTGTTTCTCTGGCTCTGGCTGGAAGCCAGAGGCTTCTTTATAGACTATTCTGCAGGATTCAGGCTTCGTCACTCTGGTGGCTGAGGCTCACTGGCGTACTGGCAGTGCCAGGTATCCAGTCAGCTCCGCTGACTAGATGCCCAGGGCCTCTGAACCCCCTTCTTTCTAACAGCAGGAGAAACCTCACAAGCAGAGTGCTCGCAAGAAGCAGAGTGCTCGCCCCACAAGCACTCACAGCACTACAAGCAAGGTACAAAGTACCTCTTAGTTAGCTAGTATAGATAGTCATCATCGTGACCACGATAGCCGTGAGGGACTTCTGGTTCCTCACGCTAGTATTCAATTGTTCATTTGTGTCCTACTGTTCAGACTCACCTCTGTGCATTATAGTGGCAACGACCTACAGTGACATTGAACCCCCCGTCTAGGAGTGCTAGCTCAACACGCTGTCTTCGGAACGCCCCTTAACTGTTGGCGTCCTGCCATACGTTCTGTATTAACCCGCGCCAGTCCTCTCGAGGCCTGTGTCGGGTGCAGGTCGTAATAACGCCCTCTTTCCGCCAGTATAGCTATAGCTATTCTACAGAGCTAGGCCTTCGTTAGAGCTTTTACTGAGGCTTCTGTCAGATGGAATGGATGCCTGGCTGAGCCACTCCGCCAGTAAGCCTGAATACGATGGAAAGGTCTATAAAGAAGAAGGTTCGGGCCAGAGTGCCAGAACCACAGGAGGAATAGAACTACGCAATTGCAACCTCAATAAATCCACTGAATCGTTGCCGTGTTATCTGACAGCTTCTTCATTACATGCCCAAACTACCAGAAAAAGCCTCTTCGTCAGGCAAAAGCCTTTGCACTGGCCATTACGCCTCGTTATAGGTAGTCGCTCCGTTAACGCGGCCCCACAGCGTAGTATAGGGGATCTTGGACTTCCAGGCCATACCGGGTAACGGCTTGCCTGAATTAACCTTATCGACCGCCGACCGTAAATCCTGCTCGTCTAAATTCGCCATCGTCAATTTAGTGAGAAACGGGGCCGAAATGCGGGTGTTGTAGTGGTTGGAAGGCAGAGGGTGTCGCGACGCGGTGGGAAATCGCGTCGCGGAATAGTGATCGTCAGGGGGGTGTGATCGGTAAGGGGGTCAAAGCTTCTAGCATTCGTAAGTTACGTGTGACAACCGCCAGTACCCCAAATTCGTATAATAAGGATTGCTGACTAAAAGGACTAGCTGGAAGTGGAGACTGATTGAATATCAGCCAAAGTGGTCACTGGTGATTGCTGCAGTCAAGATGATGCACAAGCAGTGGTATTGACGTTACTGCCGTAAGCGTTCTACTCAGACCGGGCCCATCGTTTCTATACATCATGACTCTTGGCAAGCCGATGGGCCGAGAGAGCTTCATCGGCCTCTCGGCCCTGTCCTGATTGGGTTTCTGGGGCCGATTCCTAAACGTCGTCCCCCATTCCCCGCCTTTGGCATCGCTTTCATTTCGCGACCGCAGAGAACAATTACCAGCTTTTACTGTGAATCTCTCTGTTGGGAGTTAAGTTAAAGAGGGCCTCTACTCCAGGACGCCAAGCTGACTCTTTGAGCCGGGGAACACATCGCGAGCCAGGCAGGCCTCACCGGGTGCCCTCACTAACTTTCTACATCACGTGCAGATGTCGGTTTACCCCGCCTCGATCCACATCAGGCAACCACATGGTGTGATGGTTTTCTCCCCTTGTACAGCGAGAAACGTTAACCGATATAACTCTCAACACCACCGATCAGACGAGCTCCAAGATGGAGGCGCTTGTAGCACTTGGTCTTGCCTGCAATGTCATGCAGATTCTAAGCTACGCAAGTGAGACCTGTTCGCTGTGGAAGCGCCTACTGGAGACGGGCGATGCGCATCCTACTCTTAGGGAGAACGCCGCCGCTATTGCTACTTTATCGGCAAGCCTGCGGGATTCATTGACTAACCTTCCACACCCTATTAGCGAGGCCGAGAATCAGCTCCTATCGCTTGCCAACTCCTGCTTAGCTGCGTCTGACAGCCTTACTTGCGAGCTCAACAGAACAATCAAGATTGCCGCCAAGGGAAAGCTGGGGGCAGCAATCAAGTCCGCAGTGAGGCTGAGGCTAGGAAAAAGCCGCCTAGAGCGTCTAGCAAAGGATGTGCGGGTATATCGGGAAACCTTGGAGTCTGGACTTCTCCTCAGGATCTGGTACGCGCTGGTGCCCCATATTCATCCTCTCAGTCGTTCATCAAAATAACACGTGACGCTAGCACCTTGGCTGATGCGAATGCCCTCCGCCACCGACAAGACTTTCATACGCTCGACGACGCCTTCCAGGGATTCGTCATCGCATATTCTAACGGACAGACCCGGATTTCGGATCTAGTTACAGGAGTCAAGCAGCAAGTGTCGACAGAGTTCACCAAGTTTTGGGATGAGTCTATTCATACCCGACTCCTACGCAGCCTCAAGTACGACAAGATGAACGCACGCCGCAGCACGATTACTCCCTGCTACAGTAATACATATGAGTGGGTATTCCAGGATGGTGACTCCACCCCCGCGCTCGAAGTTAGCACTCCATCCTCTACCGCAGCGCCCGGCGAAGCAGAGCGCCCGACCCCATGCTGGGATAGCTTCACCGACTGGCTGCGATCGGACGGCCAGCTATACTGGGTAAACGGGAAAGCCGGCGCGGGTAAAAGCACTCTCATGGAATTTCTCGCAAGAGACCCTCGCACGCGTCAAGTTCTCGAGAGCTGGAGCCCGGGAGCGCGGGTGGTATCCCATTTTTTGTGGAGTTCAGGTACAGCAATCCAGCAGAGTGTCAGAGGGTGTCTTTGCGCATTGCTGCACCAGATGCTTCTCAGTGATAATAGCCTGCTCATCGCTGTTCTCCAACAGGTCCCGACAGTACAGATGAAAGATGAGGTTTCAGATTGGTCCGAGGAAGAGCTGGAGGAGACTCTTCTGCGGGTCTTCTCGAACGCGGCCACGGTGACGTGCATTTTCATTGACGGCCTCGATGAAATATTGCCATCCGACGGCCCGTTTAAGCTTCTTGATTTAATTTCGAGGCTCCAGCGAGTACCGGGAATCAGGCTGTGTGTTTCGAGCCGTCCCGAGCCTGCGTTTGAGAAGTATTTCGGCCATCAGCCTAAATTAAGGCTGCAAGACCTTACCAAACACGACATTCATCGATTTGTAACGGCCACTCTAGAGCCGGTCCTTCTCTCAAATACTGAGGAAACGCACTCAGCCAGTCGAGAACTAATACAGACAATATGCGAGAATGCCGACGGCATTTTTCTCTGGGCCCGAATCGTGCTGGATAGTCTCAAGAGGGGTTTGGCAAATGGCGACACCTTGGATGATCTACGCCGCCGTATCAACACGACTCCGAAAGGCCTATACGAGCTCTTCCAAGACATGTGGAGACGTCTCGGAGATGACGTTACTTTATATCAGGCCTCAGCGGCTCGATACTTCAACCTAGTCCTTTCGTCAAGAGGGATTAAAGGTGGCCACGAGCCATTCCACCAAAGTGTCTTGGAGATGGTGATTGCGACCGACAAATCAATCACATCGGCCTTCAATGTTGGGATAGGACTCGACGCAGAACCGCTCTCACGGAAATGCGAAGCGTTTATAACAACCATCACATCTAGATGTGCTGGGATTCTAGAGTGTAGCCATATCCCCGGAAATGCTCTTCCGGCCAGTCCTGGTCCATACGATTCATTGTTTCCCTTCTACGAGACTCAGGTTCACTTCATCCATCGAACGGCGCGCGACTTTTTAACGACTACAGTCGAAGGAAGCGAAATCTTAGGATACGATCAATCATCTTTTGATGATCGCTTCTGCGATTGGCTGCGGGTCGACTTGGTAGTCGCCCGGATATGGACGCTCATTCTGTCCGTGTCCCCGCCTGGCTCCGATACCCTTAATACGAACTCCGCCGCAAGTTGGCTTCAGAACGTTGGGGTGCTCGGTTGCGGAGCTGAGGACATTCCTATCAAATTACCCATCTTCAAAGAACTCCTTTGGCAGTGCTATTGCTTGTACAAAAGCGGTTGCTTCCCTTACTTCAACCATCGAGTCGAGATGCCGATCTCCATGGATAGAAAACCCGACTTCATATGCGCATTGGCCCTGGCAGGAATCGGCGGCCTGGTCGGTTCTCTGCCAGACTCCCTCGAGAACGCAGTCGATCACAACTATGCGGCCTATATTGCCCATTGCCTCGTAGAGGGCATGTGTCGGGCATTTGCCGGCTGGCCACGCCTGCATCGCGAAATCACAACGCTTTTAAGAGCCGTCACCGATATTGCTCAACGAACTCTACTTCCATCCGACTTTGGCTTCGATATAACTGATGACCGCTTTCGAATGTTCGGGTGCCCCCAGTCACTCCACCTACGCATTGCCAGCGATCTTCTTAACCATGTTAGCCGGCGCTCACCTGTTCATATGCTACGCTTGCTGGAAGAAATTCTCAGCCGGGAGACTTCACTGAGCGAACAGGTAGTTGTCTGCCTCTGCCCGGGTCTCGCCGAAGAAATGATGTTGTCGGTTGAACTTGTCCGGGCATTAGAGCACCTTAACAGCCCATATTCGGACGAGTTGGCATTTTTTACCGTCTCTTTGGGATATCTACTCCGAAGCACATTAGAAGGAGGCTTTTTAGGCACCAAAGAGTCGGCACCAGGGGAGATTGCTGAGCCGGTACAGGCCTGTCTGCGGCGGCTTCCGCTGACGAATTTAGCCTCCGAGAGCCCAAGGCTGTTAGCAATCAAGAAAATTCAAAGGTTGTCTGATGGCTCCGCAGCAGAAATCCAGCTTTGGCAGCCTAAAGACCGAGGCAATACTTGCTCGGCAATCACCCCCCTTGAATCGACCGTGTCGGGGTATTCCTGGAGCGTGGCTAGAGATATTACTACAAGTTTCTGTGTTTTTTACAATGGCCGAGTGTGGGACTTTTCTAGCGTTTCCGAGCAGGATTATGAGGCATTACCATTGTCCGAATTTATATCTACAATGCGCGGGGGCGGTCATCTTGTTAGGGCAGAGGACTGTGGTAAAGCTATTCCGCGCTTATCCCCTACTATTGAGGAGGCAATTATGCGTGAGAGTCTATGTCCCTAAAGTCTCTCTTATAGAAAGCGCGCCCTTGTTAAGGGCGCGCGGCGAAATAAACTCCAGCGACCTATCTTCACAAAGCCATCTGACTTAGACAATACTATAGTGTAACCGTAACTAGGACCACTGACGACGGATTTCCAAACCCCGCCAGTGCCACCCTAGCTTATCGCCGTCAAGGCGCCCGTCCACAGCAGCCCCGACAGCATTATCGCCGCGAGATTTGCCACGACGCCGATTGCAAGGATATAGATCTAGGTAAGTCCGACCGAGTTACATATCGTTAGGTGTCCCCTATCGGTGGGAGGTTTGTTCTTTTTGAGGGTTGAGGGTTTTGAGCGTTTATAAGAATGAAGGCAAAAGTGTATGGTGCTAACTAGGTACCTTGGGGAGTGGCAGGGGTAATATTTTACGTTTGATATGCGCGGCACGTTGAAGCTCTAACGGCCCAGAACGGCGCAAACATGGCAGAGGTAATTGGTATTTTTGGCATCTTTGGCGTCATCGACGTCTGCTGGAAGTGGGGGAAGAAACTCGTCGAGACGTACGAAGCCTTCATACATGCAGACACCTAGCCTAACGAGTATAACTTTCGTCTCGAGATCCGCTGGGTAAGCATTGAGGACCTGTTGTATTTTAGGGGCTTCAGAGGTAGTTCATTCTAAGGTGGAAGAATGCCTTAATTTAACAAGTGGAATTGGCCGTAAGAGTCAATGTTTTGTATGTATAAAATGGAGCTTCAGGGTCTAGTTTTCCAGTTGCCAGGTGTTGCCCCTCCACCAACAGACATTTGCAGGAGGATGGCGAGTGCGTGGTTCTGGGCCTACCTAAGAACACCACAGGACCAGATTTGGATGGTTCGTAAAAGGGAACCGCTGCTCGACGGCCGCCACCATGCCACTGAACAACGGTCCTATATAGAACTAGGAACGAAATGGTTACGCAGCTGAGGTACGTGGGACACTTTTCAAGTGGCATATTAGGCATCCCCATAACATCTGTTTCCCAGCTAGTCTTAGTTGTCTCAGCTGACGACATCTGGCCCGGGGAGTGCAGCTCGTGGGTCATGAGAGTACAGGACGGCAGCTAGCTAAGCATGCTAAATAGCTTCACTCCAACACTTAGTAAGGGGTACCTACTCCCAATAGCCGACATTCTCGATAACATACATTAGCACACGGGACAAGCTATTTCCTTACTAGGCCCTAATCACACCAAATCAGGGGTTTCGGAATACAAGTCACTAAAAGCATAACTTAATGCTGACAAGACGAAGAAGCGGGGTTATAGGGAGTAGCATCCCGCCACTTTAACTGCCATCGCTAACTTAGCAGTACTATACAGACTGCAGGGTAGAAAGCGGTATACTGAGCTAATAGTGATCCGAATCTTAGACATCAGAAGGAATATCCTCGGGGAAGAACATCCTGATACGCTCACCAGCATTCTGCGATATGGGCTAGCTAGCGAGTGCCCTACTCTAAACTGCAGTCTCAAGGCAGGCTGCTAAAGACAGAATTCTATACCCTAGTCAGAGGCAGTGTCATTTGATTTTGTAGAGTTGCTCCAGGGGTTGGAAAAGTTAAAGAGGTCTTATAGTTAAAGGAATGATGGAAATTGGAGACATACAACATTATATCAACTTGACAAAAGTTTCGGTCCCGAACTGACCTTATTCTCTAACCTCCGCAGTCCTCTCCTACGCCTCCTCTACACTCCTAAGCAAGCACCCACCCCAGCCGTCTCCTCAAACTCGCCACCTAGCGTTTTTCGGCCCCGAACCCGCGATGTCTCAGGACACGCTTTATAATCCGTGACTTGTTGCCCGAAGGCTTCTACCATTATCAGTTGGATCCGCTTAGCTCAGCTTTAGGCTAAGGCACTTCGTTCTAAAAAAGGAAATAAAAGCTCGTGATATCTGTCGGTAAAACCACTTATTACCCTTCCATCTAAAATTACAATATTCAACGTAGCAGTGATAGACAAATATATCTAAACAATTTCGTCCTCTAATAGGGCTTCTTATCCTTCTCCTCGCTCGGCAGTAAGCTCGACATACCCTCCTCTTAAGTTAATAGCAAGCTCGACAATCCCTGCTCTTCTTCTTCCCCTTCCCCTACCAACACTAGAGAATTAAAACGTTCCCCTAACACAACCTGCTCAACATCCTTCTCATCTCCTAAATCCGGCAGCTGCCTATCAACTCTATTCCTAATTAGAGGTGAAGTCTGCGACTCTCTCCTATCCATCCCCTAACCTAACTTAAACAATAACTCCAGAGACGTAGCCGCCTCCACCTCCTTCTCCTCCAACACTGTCTTTAACTCCTCTTCCTTCCCTATTATTCTCTCAATAACCTCTATCTCCTAACTTAATAGTAAAGCTAAAGGCATCTATATCAAAAAGGATAACGAAGGGCTTAGTGTCTTTACTAATCTCTTTATCGACAAAGTAACGTATCCCCTATATATACTATCTATTCCGCTAGTGTTAGTATAATAAGTAACTCCGCCTCGTCTTTTAACAGGCCAATAAGTATAGATAATCTAAGCGATCTTATCCGACCTAGTGTAAGTGAACACGGTAATATCATTATTACAGTTAATAAGGTAAGTGATATAATTCCCGTTCCGTTTAAGTTTTCTCTTATGATTTTTAACCCTTTAGACAGGGTAAAGTCCCCTTATAGCGAACTAGTGCGATAGCGTAACAGGGAAGAAACCACAAAGAGAACCACACCTACAGAACGTTATTATCGGCCTGAAAGGCCAACTCCCAGATTACTAGTTCTCCGATCGGAAGGACACAAATGTAACTAATGTAAAAGAACAGATACGTACCTAGTATGGAATAAAACCTAGTATATAACAGTACTTAGTATAGAACGGAGCTTAGCATGGAATAATAAAGGAAACGTAACTGTAGATCAGGTTATCTTCCTTTAATCGAAGGACTAAAATGTCACTAGGCTTTTAATAGGAGGTCTTTATAGTGAAAATTGTCGGTTCGATTATTAATTAAAAAAAAGCACGGTTTAAAGAACCGTGCGGCGCGGCCCCTTTTTAACGGTAGCAGGCGCCAGAGAATGTATCGCTATATACATAAACGGCTACAGTAATATTATACATAGAGCCTAAAAAAAAAAAGAATAACAGGGTTAGCCTAAATAAACGACTTAAGTCACTATTAGATATTTAGTATAAATAAACATTATTATAACTATAATAGCTGTAAGGGACTTTAATTCCTCACATTGATATTCAATTATCTATTTATGTTCTTCTGTTTAGACTTACCTCTATGCATTACAGTAATAACGACTTACAGTAACATTAAACCCCTATTTAGGTGTATTAGCTTAATAAGCTATCTTTAAAACACTTACTAGTCTTTAGCGTCTTGTTATACGCTCTGCCTTAATCTGACCAGTCCTCCAGGTCTATGCTAAGTAAAGGTTATAATATTACATTTAATAAGATAGTCAAGTTTATATAGGTGAAGGAGGCTTTTAATAGAGATAGTAAGGAGTTTATAACAGCTAAGGAGAAGGCTAGGCAGAAGTTAAAAAATGTGATAACTAAGGTTTAAAAGAATGTTAAAGGCTTTATAATAGTAGTAGAGCGGACTATTAAAGAGAGGATAGAGGAGTATATCTAAGCTTTGATCCTGATATACTTCTTATATAAGACTAAAGGGATTGTGACAGCTAAGCATTAAAGGTAATATATTAATTAAGAATCAGTAAGTATCTTAAAAAGAGCTTTACTAAGGGGCAGTAGTCCTTCTAAGGTTAGGGTTTTATACATCTGTGACGACCCTACAGGCCGTCACCTAGGCCGGCGCAGCCTGACAGATCCCTTATAGAAAGAGCAGTGCAGAAGAACAGTATATACAGTACTACACACTAAGCCAGGAGTGTAAAGACTTGAAGCCCATATATCTAGTTAGAAGTTACTTAGTGACTTATAAACACTGTTAACACTAAGCACCACCCAGTTCACTGCTTAGCTGTAACTGCATAGTGTACCACTAAGCATAATAGACTAAGTAAGGTACGAAGTACCTTTTAGGTAGCTAATATAAATAGTTATTATCGTAACTACGATAACTGTAAGGGACTTCTAGTTCCTCACGCTAATATTACATTATTCATTTATGTCTTACTGTTCAGACTTCCATCTATATATTATAGTGACAGTAACCTACAGTAACAGTGTATCCTTATCTAGAAGTGCTAGCTTAATAAGTTATCTTTAGATCACTCCTTAAGTTTAGCGTCCTGCTATACACTCTATCTTATCTTATCTAGACCCCCCTTAGGCCTTTATTAAGAGCAGGTTATAATAACATCCCACTAGCTCTATCATTACTACTACAGAAAAGCAATTATATTTTACAGCAATCTACACCTTTAATTAATGCTGTATATAATTCTATATGTTCTCTATTGACTTAAGGCGTTTGTTTAGGCTAATCCTGTTATTCTTTTTAAGCTCTGTGTGTAATATTACTATAGCCGTTTATGTATATAGCGATGCGTTCTCTAGCGCCTGCCACCGTCAAAAAGGGGCCGCGCCGCACAGTTCTTTAAACCGTGCTTCTTTCAATCAACAATCAATCCGACAATTTTTCACTACGAAGACCTCCCATTAAAAGCCCAGTGACATTCTAGCCCTTCGATCAAAGGAAGATGACCTGATCCACAGTTGCGTTTCCTTTATTATTCCATGCTAAGCTCCGTTCCATGCTAAGTACTGTCACATACTAGGTTTTATTCCATACTAGGTACGTATCTGTTTTTCTACGTCAGTTGCATTTGTGTCCCTCTGATCGGAGGACTAGTAGTCTGGGAGTCGGCCTTTCAGGCCGACAACAACGTTCTGTGGGTGTGGTTCTCTTTGTGGTTTCTTCCCTGTTGCGCTATCGCACCAGTTCACTATAGGCCTTACAAGTTTAAATTGGAAGCTTGTGATTAGCCAACATTAGAGACTTAAGCTAATAACGTAGTAGTAGTATTGTTGCGCGAAGTCCCCTTGAATCGCCTTTTCACAAGGCTTTCCCTTTAGTCGTTAGTTTAGCTGCCCGGCCACTCCTGGTCCGCTTGACGGGCGGCTCAGGGACAATTCCGTCCTCTGCCACCAATTCTTTAGTAGTAGTCCCCGGCGCTCCCCGCTTCCTTGACTGAGTAGTTCGCTTACGCGGAGCCGCCTCAGGCCTAGTAAGTAGTGATGGCCGTGACTTTAATGTAATATTGAACGTTGTTTTTAGCTCTGTACGCGCCTCTGGCTCATTCTGTGGCTCAGCCGAGGGCTCATAAAGGAAGCCAGTAGGAGGACTGGAGATAGCCTCGTCAGCAGAGTCGCTCTCACTGTCGCTCTGATCTCCATAGGCCTTATTTTCGCTTGAGGTGGCAAAGCCCTCCCATTCCGATAGATGCTGGGCTTCGGAATCAATTGGTGAATCGCTAGAATCGCTAGAATCGCTCGAATCGACTAGAAGGGCCTCGATATTAGTGAGATCTATGGGTATACGATTGATTGGTATGAGGTTGAGGCCGATTCTAACTTGCTCTTCTCACCAAGTCCCGGTGAAGCTCAACCAGGATTCCGACACGTGGGAAGACTGTGACGAGTATGCTCACGGCGAGATGGACACCGAGGACAACCGTAGGAGCTTTCCAGATGGTTTTTGGTACCCTTGCTGTGAAGAACAGCTTGGGATAACTGGGTGCACGGGGGGGAGACACTGGGCTGCCGATGATCCGGGAGGCATTAATCCTTTAACGGACTCGGAGCCGGAAGAGGGCGATGATGGCCCGGGGTTTATTGAGATAAGTGACGATGATGACTGATTGCAGGGGTTGGTGAGAGCTGAGAACAACAACTCCAGTTGACTAACGGACCAACCAGTGGAGGTAGACCCTAGCAAGAACAAACGCCACCCCGCCGATTCCGCTCACTTGAAGACTCGCTTGATCCATCGGCTCCATGGTTTCCCGTCCTCCTGTCGCATTTGTTCGACTGGCATATTCAGGGGTTAGTTTTGGCCGTCACCTGGTCCCACCGGCGAGTTGGTTAACCGAGTGAGAATGGGTTGCAGCGATTGCCCGGCTTGAGATCGCCCTGGCTTCAGCCTGTGCGGCTTTCTTACCTTTTCCTGCGTCTTATGGCCGGACCCCATGGGATCCCCGTTTTGACTCTGGTTCGAGGGCGTCGGTGAATTGGGTCCATTCCCTTGGTCTGGTAGAAGCAAGTTCGCTGTCTGACTGGGAGAGATTCACTGCGCGTTCGCTTTCAAGAGTCTTTGAATGTCGGGCTGATGACCTCGGGCGACTTCTCTCAATTCCTTCGAGGAGAACGTATTCTGCTGGTGTAAATGCTTGGCGTAAAGTCGATTCAACAGTTCTCCGGCTGAAGGATCTGTAGGTCTTGCGGCCTTTTGTTTGGTTGCTTGTGTGGCCCATGTGATTAGAAACCGCGCACATTTTGATCACACAAGGTTACGTGAGGAAAAAGGGACAGAAGAACAGAAAAGGGGGCAAGGACGCAGGATCTTACCGGCAACCAAAACACCCAATCCGACCTCAGCAGACAAACGTCCAGGATCGAGCTTGTAGCATGCAATCAGCGAAGGTCGAAACCAAATTCGACTCTTGTCCCTTCAAGACGGCTCTCCATTTCACGACCCCTGGCGAAGGCAAAAGCGTCTCCGACCCGCTGATGCCACTCAAGCATCCTTTCCGAGAATTGTTGGACATGTGGAATATGACGAATGAGCAGCCCGCACCCTCTAGTGGGAAACACAAGCCGGGGCCGCTCGATGAGCTTGACTTGTGGCATTGGGTAAACTACACCAGGCAATTCCAGTCAACAATGCGGCGCGACGGGTTTTCGCCCTTTTAAGCTTGCCCATGAAACTCGGAGACGAAAAGCCCGTCAAGCTGACGACTGACTGCGACAGACCATACTACAAGTACACACCAGCCCAGTCCACCGAATGGGTACAGAACCAGACCTTGACTCTCCTTTGCCTCCAGTTGCTATTCTTGGTATCCAGGTATCCCCGAGCCACAACACCCTGGCTGCCCATCGCCACGACCTTGCACGGAGCCTGGTTGGGCAACAAGCTCGCAGAATGTCGCCGCCGGTTTTCACCCAAGACCGTACTCAAGTATTCTGCGGACCCCATCATATCCACAGATGGGCGACTCATCAGCGTCACAGGTATTGGCGTAGACCGCATCGAAGTCGTCGACCCAGGCCCCGATCTCACCATTGTCCCCCAGTGGGAAAACCCAAACAGCAAGCCAACGGCACAGGCCTTGGAAGGGCAGCGACAACAACTGACCCAACCCCTTCAAAAGTGGGAGCGCCTCACCCTCCAGCACAAACTGAGCCCCTACCCCGACAGGCGCGAGGCCTTCAGTCGTGCCGTGGCCGGCAACGGACTCAGAGACCATGCCCACTGGCTCTTGCACCTCCCTACCATGACAGATGACTCTCTATTTCATCACTGTGCGAGCCTCTACAGCGCCTTCACGGGATCGCAGAGCCTCGCAGAAATGTCCAAATCACTGAAAAAGATCGACCTGCAGCGCGTCGACATTTACGGTACGGCCGCCCTCCGAGCCATTCGCGCACGCACCTTTTCATCACCGAGAAAGGTTACATTAGTCTGGGGCCCCAGAGTGTCAAGAAGCGGGGGACTGGGTTGTTGTGCGAAGCGGAGGAAAAGTGCCGTACGTTTTGAGGGGTGCCACAGCTAAGAAGGAGAGGGTCTCCACGTATGACATGTTTGCAGGCGATTGCTACGTTGAAGGGATTATGTAGGGCGAATTTTTGAAGAGGCTAGAGGCCGAGTGGTATCGCGTCAGGACTTTTGATATATGCTAGAACTGCAAGGGGTCGAAGTTGAAGTTGCACTGGCGACATTTAAGCTGAGAAAATGAACGGAAACTTGGCAATTCGTTTGTGGCTCCGAAAATTGTGAGCTGGATTGTCGAGGGCTCACGTCAGAGATTTCAAGTCTCTGACACTGATGGACACGTATTTCTTTGAGCGTAGGGCGTAGTAGACAGGGATTCGTGACGGAAGGAGGGCCAAGTCATTTTCCTCGAGCGGATGTCGAGGGCGAGTGATGGCCCTCAAGTACGGGACCCTTCTCAACTCAGCGGCGAGCTGCTGCTCTTCGCATTCCTCACTAGTCCTGAGGTTATCGGAGTGGGCTTTGATTAGTTTTGACCGCTCTGTATCAGCCCATACTCTGATTTTGTGCGGGCTATTCACAGTGGATCTTGGTGGCACGTCGTCTGCCAGTTCGTAGTCCACTAGCGTATTTTGAAGCCCCCGGTTGGCCTTGTAGGTTCCTATATAGTTGTAGCGGTCAGCAAGCGGACATCGTGGTAATCCCAACAGTTATTCATACCCTTGAGGTCGACGATGACCTCGCCGTCGATGTATTCCGAGTCAACCGGCCGACCTTCGACCTCATCCGGCGTACCGATCGGTTCCGTGCTGCAAGTCCAACCTTGACACATCATATTCTTCTGCAACACGGCTGCTGTAAATAATTCACCTGTTGCCTTTGCCTCCTGGAGCAAGCTGCTCGGGTCCTCGGCAAACCGGAGTGGGTAGATCTCCAGCTCTCGGATGTCCTTCTCGCCTTCATAGTGAAGAATTGTGAAAGTATGTTGCACCGCGCCGTAGCCCTCTCCGTCGAAGTCTAGGTGGTAACATACGACACGGAACGCCACCCCTCTTCCGCCGTCCCTGTCAAGGTGACGGAGAAATCCCCGGTGTTGCGGGAGCACTTGTGTCTCGGGCATTGGGAGCCTGGCTACCAGTACCTTCCAGATTCCTGACCTTGACACAGCGGTCTCCCATGGCCCGTCCTGTCGGGTGAGTTTGAGCAGAGATCTTTCAGGGACGAAGATCAGGTCTCCGGGCTTGAAGAGATACCACAAGTCCTCGAAGAGAATCCCGGGCGTGTTGGTCCCGGTCGCTTCTCGGATCCGAGCGAGGTTGGGGAAAAGCCTTCGCTCGGCGAAGTCAAGATAGTGACGCAGGCCATCGATGGAGCGGGGTTGGCGGTTTTCAGACTCCATCTCTTTGAGTTGTTCCGTCAACTTCTCATGATAGCTGAGAAGGTCGGGAAATGGCCGCACAAATGTGCCTACTCAGGGAAGGCGTAGGGTTAGCTCAAATCCGGACTGGAGATGGGGTGGGATGAACAAACATGACAGGTTGCCCCAACTGTATCCAGCAACCTTGCTGAATACAGCGAGCAACTCTGGAGACTGGATTCGGACCATGTGGTCCCACTTCTGGCGGCCGTCTCCCGAGTTTCGGACTTGAGCGGATTCCGGCCGGGAGGGGCCGAGCCGGGCTGAGTGACGGCGGGAGGCGTGACGGTGGGGAAAGCGTTTTGCCTCTTCGGCGGCAACGTGCTCTTTAAGCTCCGTTCCAGCAACCAGAACCTGGATCGAGCAAACAGGTTCATCTGGGGCGAACCGATTGACAAAATGCTCCCAGTCACATTCCTCAACCCCCGGAATGGTTTCGTGGAGCTCATTTTCGTCGCAGCTAACATCTGTGTCCGAGTCGGAATCGGAATCGGAATCGGAGTGGGGCTCGCGATGGCGCTTCAGCATTGCCAGCAACCCGCCGATGGGATGCAGGCGCACAGGAGGGTCACCGGTTTTGGTCATTCTGGCAGGGACTGCATCGCCCGGCGATCGGCTTTGCGGCGCGTTGGCGCTTTTTGACGCTGATTCAGACATGATGAGGAAGGCGCGGAGTTGGGAGAAAACGCTGCCGCCTGGCAAGCGAGGGGGATTTCAGCTTTGGGTGCTGTGGGCCCACGGCGAAGCACCTCAGCCACATTCATGCGGCAGGCACGTCAGTTGCACTGCAAAGGCAATTTCTGCCTGCTGCATGACAGTCACGTCACCGCGGCACTCGAGCCGCAAAATTCTTGACACTACAAATGTGCGCGACATCTTTCTTGTTCAACCTCGAACCTTCCAACTTCTTGATCTGACATGGAGCAGCTTCCAAACTTCACCACCACTCATCGACGCAATCCCAATGCTGACAACATTTCCGCCTCCCGGGATAATAGGTGATGAGACGTCAAAGAAACTCGGTGATGGTATAATTGTAACCAGTACTCCGCCATAGGGCTACCGATTCGACTGAGAGTCACTTTTAATCTGGCAATACCTTGCGTGGACTCAAAACTAAAAACCGCTTATTTTATATGTTGTAATGCCTATGAACCGTAATATCAAATTAAAATATATTATATAGGTTTTCTAACGCTGTAAGTTCCGTAAATAAATTATCAGTGAGTTAGATTAGCAGCCTTATCCATAAGCCTGTAGAACGTACATTAATTTGGAGGAGTCATGGCGAGATGCAGTCTGCTACAGGCACCGGAAACTCCCATCTAGCTAGAAAGTAACGTTGCTAACAAGGGTTAAGACTCTACATTACAGCCAGGGAATTGCTGCCGCCATCATCACCTAACTATTCTTCAATCAGTCAAGGTGTCCAAAATCCTACATTTAACGAACAGATACTTCCTAGCCATTACGTGACGTAACGGCTGGCCCGACACAGCACAACTCTAAGCTACAGCTTACGTGACGTACTGTGAATATAACGGTTTAGTTAACCGCTTGACGACAACGTATCGGCATGCTTATTGGAGTAGGCACTTTAAGGACGACTAAGTTTCCTAACTTCAATCAATGCTAAGCTGAGGAGATAAATAAAATTAAGTATATTAAGTCTGAAGTGGACCTTTTTCGTCAGTCTCTTAATTATCTGCCTTTTAAAAGATCTTAAACGTTAAGCAATAAGCCTTATCTGTATAGCTACTAAAGATTGGTGGCTAAGGGCCTTGCAAACAACCTTGTAGTATTTAATGGGGTGGACCGCTAATAGGCAAGTGGAATGGGAGATAAGCCTATGGAATAGAGTAGCTTGGTAATGGATTCGAGTGATGTTAGATTTATTCTCTATATTCCGGCTAGTGTTGTGAGGACACTAAGCCGAATTAGGAAGATAGGGAGGTTTTATTACGTAGATGAGTCACGTGACAAGGTGGTATCTAAAGATGGAAAGATGTGACGACCCTGCAGGCCGTCACTTGGGCCGGGGTGGCCCGACGAATCCCCCGCAGAAGGAACAGTGTAAGGGGACAGTGTATACTGTCCAGGCGCACTGGGCCAGGGGTGTAAAGACCCGAAGCCCCTACGACCAATAAGGTGCTGCTCGCAGCATGCCGAGTGCTTGCATTGCGAGCAGGAGAAACCTCACGAGCAAAGCGCTCGCGCGGTGTAAAGTGCTTACATAACGAGCACTTACGACACTATAAGCAAGGTATGAAGTACCTCTTAACTAGTTAATATAGATAGTTATAGTTATGTTTATAACTACTGTAAAGGACTTTAGTTCCTCACGCTAGTATTTAATTATTTATTTATATCTTACTATTCAGACTTACCTTTATGTATTATAGTAACAGTAACTTATAGTGACATTAAACCCCTGTCTAGGAGTGTTAGTTTAATAAGCTATCTTTAAAACGCTCCTTACCTGTTAATGTCCTGCCATACGTTTTATCTTAACCTGCGTTAGTCCTCTTAAAACCTATATTAGGTGTAGGTTATAATATAATATTAACGTCTTAATTCTAAACGCTATTTATTAAATTCCTAGATATTACCTCCCTCTTATTAACATATTAACTTCTGGAAAAGGTAAGGAGATTAAGAAGACGTAAGCTTAACCTTAGCTCCTTATTATCAATAAGTTAACTACACACTTTAAAGACTTAAACCTTAACTAACAGGGGTTAGTTAAAAAGCTTAATAAAGCTTTCCCTAAAGACATTAAAAGCCGTATTAGCCTGATTGAAAAACTCTAAGCTTAACTTAACGTTATTAAACTAGAGAATAATAACCTTAAGGGCTTATAAAAGAAACAAGTAAAACTCCCCCTATTATTACGCTTTAAGGGAGACTTTATATAACTAAAGTTATAGATAGCCCAGCTTTAGAGCTATATTACCTATTATAATAAGTAGTTCTTCGAAGAAGAAGGAAAGGTTAGGTTTATTAAAGCTTTACTAGATAGAGTAACTGCTTATTAGTATAAACCTTATACGAAAATAATTAATAACCTCTTCCCAGATAAAGTGCGTAAAGAGGCTCTTAAAACTTAAACCCTTTTTAATAACTTTAACGTGTTTATCAACTAACTCTAAACTGAGTTTAAAGAACTAAATACCCTTAAGTAAGCTGAGTAACACCTTATAGCCCTAAGGTAAATATCTTCAGTCTTTAAATTCTCTATACACTTTAAACTGGAAGCAGTAAAGATTAAACTTAGTTAGGAGGCTTTAGTAATACTGTTCTAGAGCGGTCTGAAGGAACACGTTACTAGAGACCTTTATTAAGAACATTAACTAAACTGCTTTTAAGAGCTAGTTAAGATAGTTATTAAGGTTAATAATTAGTATTATAATCACTATTATCAGAAAAACTCTTAAAAGGAACAGGCTCTTTACTAGCTAAGTAAGCTTAAGAAGGGGAATTAGTTAACCGTGATAAAGTATTACCTTAAGCTAATAGATATTAGTATAGTAAACTGTCAGAATTAACCTAACCGTAATAAACCTTAATAATTACAGTAATAGAAGCAGTTTAAGGACTTATTATAAGTTTAATACTTTAATTACGATAAGAAAGGATATATAATACAGTAATACCCGTTGTTAAAGTAAGTTAGTTAGAAACCTGTCTTAAAAGGAGGAAAGCACGTTAGGTTTAATTCCGGAGACATTTATATTAAGATAGTAAGTAATAAAGAAGATTATATTTAGATAAATAAGTGTAATTTAAGAGACGAGGAAGGAGAAGAAGAACCTTAAAACGTAATGTATCTAGTCCTTAAAGGTATTTTAAAAAAGTCAGCTATAAAGGTATAAGTTATAAAAGACCGACTTTAAGGTAGAAACTTAAAACTACTAAAAGTACAGGTTACTAAAGACTGACTTTAGGAAAAGATGTTCCAGTTAGCTGTTATAAGCCTTAAAAACCTCACTCTGTAAGCCTAAGAACTAAGGAAGTCTAAGAAAGACCTTAACTTAGAAATCACTAAAATGGTAAAAGGAGTCGAAGAACTAGCTCTTTAAGTTACTTAAACGGTAAAATAAGCCTTAAAAGGTAAAAGAGAATAAGCTGAGAGAATTAAACTGGAAAAACAGAAGTTCTTCTTAACAGTACCCCTTAAGATTTTTAAACACTTTAAGTATACTAAGTAGATTAACACCCTTACCTCCCTAAAAGAAGGACAGCTTAAGTAACTACCCTATATTAAAGCTAATATGTCTTAAACCGGTACCTTAAGGGTCCCTTAAGAAGGTATAAAGTAAATATATTAATAAAGAGTTTAAAAGCTAAAGGAAAAATATTAAGAGTTAGTAAATAAAGTAAAGGACTTATAAGTTAAAAACTTTACAGTAACGTCTAAGGATAAAGTAGTAAAGATTAAATTATAATTTTATAACAGAGTTCGCTTTACTAACTAACTTAAACACTAACTTATTAAAGAAAGACATTTTATAAAAGAATAAGCTAAGTTACTGTTATTTAAGTTTTAAGAAAAGGTTTAGGAGAAATAACGTATATAAAGGTAAGTAAAAGAAGAGAAAGAATAAAGCGTTACTTCCCCTGTTCTATACTTTATAACTATAGTACTTATAATTAATATTAATTACCTTAATTACAGAGATATACTGTAAATTAATTACGTGTATAATAACTACACTCTTAACTAGCATTATAAGCCTAAGGCCCTTTATAATTACTTCTTAAGTATATAGAAACGGGACTACGCTATTATAAAGGTAAAGTTAGAATTAACTTACTATTAAGTCTCCTACTCCCTAATAAGAGAGTTTAGTAATAAATAGAAAGTTACTGTAATTAATTAAACTTTTATAACGTGTTAATAAGGAGGAGTATTTAATAACTGCCCAGTTATAACGTGCTCGTTACACTTTAACGGAAAAGCTAAAGAATGGTAAAAGTGGGAAGATTATTAATAGATTTAAGAGTAAAAAAATATTACTGTAATCTAAACCTATAAAGTGTATTATTAACTTATTAAAGACTTTAAGAATATTATACTATTTAAAGTTAACTAGACGTTAAGGTGTAAGAACTTAAGAAAAGTTAATCGCTAGGTTTATTAAAGCTACTTATTTTTCTAAAAGGAGTTAGGAAAAGGTTACAGACCCTTTAAAAGGGCTGGAAACTAATAATTTACTAATTAATAAAAACCTTAAGAAGAAAGAGAGGTATTTAAAGGTTAAGTTAAATAAAGCTTTAAGGACAGATAATTATTATAACTTAAATATTAAAAAAGTATAAGTATTATTCTGTTAATATTAATATAATAGATAGAAGAGGGAGGTTATTTAAGGTAAAAGTAATAATTAATAATAAGAGTGTTTCTAACCTAATATACCTCTTACTAATTAACTAAAGGAAACTTCCTAACAAAAAGTATAAAGAGGCTATTCCTATATAAAATAGAGAAGGAGGCTTATATTAGTATAATAACAGTAAAGTCACTTATTACTTACTACTCCTAATTAAAGTAGATAAAGATAAATAATAAATAGACTTTAACGTTACACTAATTACAGGGTATAATATAATCTTAAGTCTACCTTAACTAGAAAAGTATAATCCTGTAATTAACTAAAGGAGTAATTACCTTACCTTTAGTAAGTCCCTTAACTGTAATTACCGTTTAAAGAAAGCTAAAAAGGCGTTAAACTGCTTTAAAGATATTTAAAGTACTTAAAAGTACATTAAACCCTTAAAATTAAGTATAGTTTAAGTTAAGTTTATTAAGATAGTTAAAGGACTAAAGTATTTACTGTATTACCTAAATAACGATTTAAAAGGTAAAAAGAAGTAAGAAGCTAATCTACAGATAAGTAAAGAAGTTAACTTATTTAAGGTACTTACAGAATATAAGAAGTTCACCCTATTTCAAAAGAAGATACTGTAATTACCAGATTATAAACTGTAAGATTACAAAATTAAGTTAAAACTAGGAGTAAAGTTCCGTAACTTCCAGCCTTACTACCTAAACCCCTAACAGGCTAAAACCTTAAGGGAGTATATTAATAAAAACTTAAAGAACAGGTTTATTATAAAGTCCTAATCCCTAATAAAGTACCTAATATTATTCATCCTGTAAAAGGGAGACAGTAAATTATATATAGTTATTAACTACTAAACGTTAAATAAAGATATAATTAAGAATCGTTACTTATTACTACTTATTATAAAAATGTAAGAACGGATTATTAAGGTAAACTGGTTCTCTAACCTCAATTTCCTTATAAGATTTAACTATATTAGAGTGAAGGAAAAGGATAAGTATAAGACAGCCTTTTAGACTTGTAATAGGTATTACCAGTACTGTGTTATACTAATAAGATTGATAAACGCCCCTGTGACCTTTTAAGACCTTATTAATAGTATTCTTTACCCCTTTTTTAATAAGTTTATCTTTATATATTTAAATAACGTTTTAATTTATTCCGAAACTTTAGAAAAATATTAAAAGTATATGTAATAGGTTCTAATAGCTCTTAAAAAAGTAAAGCTAACAGTAAACTTAGAGAAGAGTTACTTCCACGTTTAAGAACTGAATTATTTAAGGTTTAAAGTAACCTTTAAAAGGCTTAAAATGTAATTAGAGAAGATAAAGGTAATTAGGGATTAACTTACCTTAAAGAACTAGAAAGAGTTATAAGCCTTTATTAACTTTATAAACTTTTATTAGTGTTTTATTAAGTACTTTATGAAAATTGTAAGATTACTTTACAAACTTATAAGTGAAGGAAAGCTGTTTAAGTAAATTAATAGATAATAAAAGGCGTTTAAAAACCTTAAGCACACCTTTATTACAGCATTAGTCTTAGTGCTCCCTGATTTCTTAAAGCCCTTCTGAGTTAAAATAAACTCCTTAGAGTTTGTAATTAGTAGAGAACTTAGTTAAGTCTAAGACGATAGGAAACGTTACTTAGTTACCTTCTTATTGAAAGGAATCTACGGCTTAGCCTTATGATATCTAATCCATAATAAGGAATTAATAGCGATTATTTAATACTTTACTAAGTAAGTATTATATTTAAGTAGTATAGAAGAATTAGTTTAAGTCTTTTTAAATTATAATAACTTTTAATACTTTTTAATAAAGGAACTTAATTTACAGTAAGTATAGTAAGTAAAGTTAATAGCCTTATTCCACTTTTAGATTTACCACATTAAAGGAAAAGATAATAAGTAAGCTGATACTCTTAGTTGGAAACAGGATTATAAGGATATTAATTTAGTCTTAATCCCCGTGACTATGTTTAACGAAGCTAAGAACAGCATATTAGAGTATACGCTGTAAATATTAGATAATTAAACGTTAAAATAAATTATTAACGTTTATATAAACTTATAAATAAAGTATAACATTTATTAACAGTAACAGGACTTTTAAGTAAGAAGGTTAGCGGAAAGAACTTATAAATATAAGTACTTATTAGAAGACTTCTTAAGGTATTTATAAGATTATAATAAAGAGTATTTAAAGTATCTAAACTATAACGAAACTAGTTATTAGTTAGAATAACTGTTAAAAGGTGTAGATAATGTGCTTAAATTAAGAGTAAGGCTTTGGTATTAAGAGAAACTGTACATTTATAACTTAGATAAACAGAAGGAGTATGTTTAATAGGTTTACAAGTCTTAACTCGGGAGACATATAGGCTAGGCTAAGACTTTTACATAAGCTTAGTAAACGTACGCCTTTTTAGGAATGAAAAAGTTAATTAAGGAAGTGGTTGATAATTACGACGTCTGTTACTGTAAGTAGAATTAACACCATAAGCCTTATAAGCTTTTTAAACTACTCCCTGTATTATAAGCGTTATAGAGTTCCATCTCGCTTAACTTTATTATTAGGATTTTAGAGTTTAAAGACCTTATTATAAGAGTTACTTATAACTAAATCCTTATAGTAGTTAACAGATTAATAAAGTAGGCTTACTTTTTACTAACTGTGAAGGATATAATAGCGGAGTAACTTACTTATATTTTCGAAAAAAAGGTAGTTTTATAACACTTTTAACTAGATAATATCGTTACTAATTAAGATAAGCTAATTATATTAAAGTTCTAATAAAGGCTAATGTAAAGAATAAGTGTAAAAAGTAAACTTTTAACAGTATTCTACTTACAGATAAACAGCTAAACAGAGTAAGTTAATTAGATATTTATAACGTATTTTTAAGCTTACGTTAACTTCGAATAAGATAACTAGTTTAAGTTATTACTAATAGTATAGATAACTTATAATATAATACTAGTTAAGTTAATAAGTATATTACTGTTTTTTATTAACTATAGTAAGGAGCTTAAGCTTTATTAAGGCTTACTTACTAGTACCTCTTAAGCTATAGTCCGTGCAGACTAGATATAAGAACTACACGACTACCTGCGAGCTAAACTTAAGTTCACACGCGAATAAATAAGGAAGTTTACTAATAAATACTAAACTAAGTAATTAATGCTTAAGAAAGGACTTTACTATAATAGTAAATAAGTTAAGGGATTGACTTTTTAAAAGGGGGATTACGTTTACCTTTTTTCCCGAAACCTGTATTTGAAATAACTTAGTAAGAAGCTTAACTTTAAAAAGTACAGACCGTTCCGAATTAAGAAAAAGGTTACCACCTTTAATTATAAATTAAACTTACCTGTTAATATAAAGGTGTAGATTAAAGTTTTTCACATCTTATTTCTAAAACCTGCTTTAAAGGGAGTTCTTTTAGAAAAGAAGATTAAGATTAATACTGATAAGGATAAGTACGATATTAAGGAAGTTATAGATTTACAGAAGGGGAAAAATACGTTTAAATATCTTATTAAATAGCTAGATTACGGCTTTAAAAGCAACTTATAGGAGTTAGTTAAAAATCTTAAGTGCCTAAACTTAATTGTAAAGTTCTACTGAAAGAATCTAAACTGATTAAAATTAACGATAAGAATTAGAAATAAGATAAGATCTGACATTTAAACTACTGTACTGAAGAGTAAGACTACTATGGGATTTAAAACTTAAAAAGTAGTAGGAAACTCCTTAATAAGTATAAAAGGATATTTATTAAGACCTTAACTATAGGTTATAAGAACCTTAAACCTAATAAAGAGAAAGGACCCTTAAAGCTCTTAATAAGCTTTATATAAAAATAAGTGCTATTAAAGAAAGAAGTTAGTAAAAAAGACTCTTATAGGAAGCTAAACTTATAACCTCTCACTGGAAAAGGCAGTTATAAACTAAGTTATAAAGTAACTACTTACTGCGGAGACTCTGTTAGAAAGTTCCCCTAATTAAAAGACTCTACATTATTAAAAGGGGCGTCTAGCTTAACCTCCTCACTTTCCTAAAACTCCAGCAGCTTTACTTTATAACTAAACGCTTTTACAGCCCAGTCCTTAAGACGAGAACGCTGCTTATAAAGGTATATTAAGTGTATTAACACCTTTTAAAGCTTAACAGTAACCTTATAGAGCTACTAAGTAGTAGACTCGACTTATAAGTTAAGGTTCTGCTTTTTAATAAGGAGAGCCTTTAACTTCACCTTATTAATACTAAAAGCGTCACATTAAGAAGGCTAATACCTCTCTAAACAGTAATTGTAACTGTCGGACCAGTTTAAAACCCAGCAGATAAGCAGAAGGTCGGTAAACTTACAGAAAGAATAAGGAGACATTTCGCCATTAAACGTATGTATATAAGCTGTAAGGTTTAAGTAGTAGTTAGTACTTTTACCCTATTCCCATTTTAAGACCTGGGAGCTAGATACTTATTATATAGTGAAATGGTAAAAGGAGAAACTTACCTCTTAAGTTCTTTGTGGGAAAAGAACGTTAAAGAGGGGGAATTGTGTAACGACCCTGTAGGCCGTCATTTAAGCCAGGGCGGCCTGATAAATCCCCCGTAGAAGGAACAGTGTAGGGGGATAGTGTATACTGTCTAAGCGTATTAGGTTAAGAGTGTAAAGACTTAAAGCCCTTACGACTAATAAGGTGCTGCTTATAATATATTAAGTACTTACATTATAAGTAGGAGAAACCTTATAAGTAAAGCGCTTACGTAATGTAAAGTGCTTACATAACGAGCACTTACGACATTATAAGTAAGGTATAAAGTACCTTTTAATTAGTTAGTATAAATAGTTATAGTTATATTTATAACTACTGTAAAGGACTCTAATTCCTCACGCTAGTATTCAATTATTCATTTATGTCCTACTATTCAGACTCACCTCTGTGTATTATAGTGACAGCGACCTATAGTGACATTAAACCCCTGTCTAAGAGTGCTAGCTTAATAAGCCGTCTTCGGAACGCCCCTTACCTGTTGGCATCCTGCCATACGTTCTGTCTTAACCTGTGCCAGTCCTCTTAAGGCCTGTGTCAGGTGCAGGTCGTAATAAAAGAATTATAGTTGAATTGATGTGATGAAGGATGAAGAGAGGAATGCCCTGTTAGAGAGGGAGACTCTTCTTTATATATCTAGTTCTCTAGATCCGCTTTTCCAACCCACTTTGAATAAGGTTTATTATTTAGGTTTATTTCCGCCGTTATTACCGTTATCTCCGAGAGAAACGTGCCGTTAACCTTAATAAGGAAAACCGTATTATAAATCGAAATATAAGAAAAGCTTATATAAAATAAAGTTATATATAAGTTTTATACTCTATGTTTTAGCCCGAACACCCTCAGCTTATTTAAACCTTATTACAGTTAACACCCCTGTTTCTGCAAGGATTCTAGACTGGCAAACCGCTTGCATTTTGTGGATGGCTTGCAGAAAAGGTTGGATAGCTTTCCAGCCCTGGGTAGTCGTTGCTGACCTCCCTGGGTCAGTCCGGAAGCCTCACTGAGCCATTCAATCGGTAATAGTGACGGGCGGTGTGTATAAAGGGCAGGAACGTAATTAACGTAAGCTGATGACTTACGCTTACTAGGGATTCCTCGTTAAAGAGCAATAATTGCAATGCTCTATCCCCAGCACGACAGAGTTTAACAAGATTACCCGGGCCTTCCGGCCAAAGGAGTACTCGCTGGCTCTGTGTAGAGGGCTTACTTTTTTTAATATTCCAACAATTGGTTCTAGGCCTGAAACTATTATAATTATACTAAACGCAGTAAAAATACAGGCTGTTTCCGGGGCCAACCAGTTATTTTAAGTCTTCTACTCACGTGAATCCACTACTACTGCTTTTAACTTTTGCTTAATTCGTTGCAGGTGTGTTATTGGTTAGTAATAATTGATTTTAATCTGAATAATTGATCTGAACGATGGAAAAAGACTGGTTTGAACTGGGCTTTTAAGGGCGAGAAAATAAGGAATAATTGCCATTATTTAGCTGGTTTGGGAGCTGGTTTGCCTCTGAAACCACTGAAAAATACAGGGCATTCCACTTCTAAAACGGTCCAGAATCGCTGAAATGGCCCCCTCTTTGCGCAAGAATCTAGCCCTTAATTGCGGTTTGCGGACTTGCGTTTTCCGATAGTAATTGTTAATTTTTAGCCCCAGCTGCCCTGTGGGCAACTGCTTACAGCAGTTGCCCTCCACTGCTGCGTACCCTGCAGCCACGACTCGCACTGCGGAGTCGAACCTTCTAGAAGGCTCTGGAATTCTTCTAGAGCCTCCCACAGCCTATAATAGGCCTTGAACTCTCCTGCATGTAGTCTTCTTCAAGCAAGCAACTCTACTCTTTTCCAGTCATTATATAAGGCACTGCCTTCTAGATCCTCTTATTTCCAGCGTTAATATTCGCTGTAACACCCTTATTTATAGTGGCACTGCCCTGTAATTCAGGCCTTCGTTTGCTTCCTACAGTGCCGTAGGCACTGTAGTACGGCTTGGACCAGTACGCACTTCTTCCTCTGAGCCACAGCCGCTATACTACAGCTCTGTGGATTCCTGAAGTTTAACAGTAATTAATTCGAACTGGAATGTGGCTTGCGTTTTGTGAGTAATTTGCAGAAAGATGGGGTTGCGGAAACAGGAGTGTTGACTGCAGGGCCTAGGTTTAGCTATATTAAACCTTAAATTAAGGTTTACACAACTTCTAACCCTCTGGACTTCCTGTCCAGAAATTCCAGAAATGGAATAATTATATCTATAGGGTACCCAGTTGCAGCTGCAGGGTACGCAGTATAGTTATAGCTAATTGCTTATTAATGCTTTATAAGCTGTAGCTCAGTTTATGCTTAGTTTATAGGCTTATTTAGCCATATTAATAATTATAGCTTATAATTACACTATTTTTATAACCAGAAGCCTTAAGTGTATTAGTATATATTTATAACTGTCATATAAGTGGGACTGATAGCTAGTCTTAAAGGGAAGTGTAACTTAAAGCGCCTGTAAAAGCTAACCTTATTATTCTTTTAAGGCTTTATAATATTACTATAGCTGTTTTATATGTAATAATATGTTCTCTAGCGTATATTACCGTTAAAAAGAAGCTATTCCACATAGGTCTTTAAACTATACTTCCTTTAATTTATCATCTGATAATTTCACTATAAAAAATTCTCATTTAAAGCCTAGTGACATTCTAGTCCTCTAATTAAATGAAGATAACCTAATCTATAGTTACGTTTCTATTATTATTCTATGCTAAGCTCTGTTTTATACTAAACACTATTACTAATTAAGTCTTATTCTATACTAGGTATGTATCTGTTTTTCTACGTTAATTACATTTATATCCCTCTGATCAGAGGACCAGTAGTCTGGGAGTCGGCCTTCCAAGCCGACTGCGACTCTCTGTAGTTATGACTCTTTTAGTAGTTTCTTCACTGTTACATCACTATACCAGTTTAATATACGGATGTCCACTTCAAAAGTTTTAACCAACACGCTAGTCTGTTTTTGGGCTTGCCTAGTCTTAATATCATACTGATCGGCGTTTTAGGGGAGGAGGCTTATATTCAAGGGATGCAATCGGTGGGGCATTAGCGTACGTTTTTGCCTATCCTGGATTTTCAGTGGCTAAAGCTCAGCAGTAAATTCATCTGGCTAAAAAGACTAATTACAGTCCCAATAAAGTATAGCGCCTTATTTAGCCTGGTCAAAACTTTTGAAGTGGACATCTGTATACCGTTAGCACCTCAATTACATATTCTGCCTAATTGCTTTTATTAAGTATGTGCGCAAGAAATGGGCAACTATAGTGATTTTATACAGCTCCTTAAGGGTATGTATAAACGGCAGTTAGCTTAAGATGACAATAGATACTTATTATTACAACCTGCACTCGACACAAGCCTTGAGAGGACTGGCACAAGTTAAGACAGAACGTATAGCAGGACGCCAACAGGTAGGGGGCGTTCGGAAGACGGCTTGTTAAGCTAACACTCCTAGACAGGGGTTTAATGTTACTGTAAGTCGTTATGACTATAATGCACAGAGGTAAGTCTGAATAGTAAAATATAAATAAATAATTAAATACTAGTGTGAGGAACTAGAGTCCCTTACAGTAGTTATAAGCATAACTATAGCTATCTATACTGATTAACAAGGAGGTACTTCGTACCTTACTTAGTTTATTATATTTAGTAGTGCATTACGTAGTTACGGCCAAGCAGTTAATTAAACAGTACTTAATATTGTCAGTCCTTATAGACTATTAAGCACTTCCTTACTAGTTATAGGGGCTTCGGGTCTTTACACCCCTAGCCTAGTGTGTCTGGACGGTATATACTGTCCTCCTGCATTGTTCCTTTTACAGGGAATTCGTCAGGCCGCCCTAACCTATATGATAGCTTACAGGGTCGTTATATAATTCCCCCTCTTTAACATTCTTTTCTTATAAAGAATCGTTAGGTTAGTTTCCCTCCTTCTCTACCTTCGCTATATCTTCTAACTACGTTAAAAAGTGTAAAAGATAGAGAAAACAGGAAAAGGCTTCTTACGACCGTTACATTCGTCTCACAGAATCCCTTAACGCCTTTAGTTTACAGATATCTCCTTACACTCATTACTAAACTAAGTCTTTACTGTGTTAAGTCGTAACGTAATCTAACAGTTACAGTAAATGTTAATCCGCTAGTATACCTTCTTTATATAACGCGTTTAGTCACTCTAATAGGTTTTTAAGGGTTTAGTAAATAAGAAAAAGGAGCTAGACACCTTATATAACTAAGTAGTTACTAAGTATTATAACTCCCTTATAAAGTTACAGCGTATCGAAACTTAATAACACGTTATTAAAGCGAAGGTAATAAAAGTGTTTTCTTGTAAGGCTGAGGTTTTATCCTTCTAAAAGCAGGTAGAGGTAGTAAATCTAGTCTAAGCTAAGCTGGTTTCTTAAGACTAGGACTCTTTCCTTACAGGCTTTCCTCCTAAGGGGTCGCTACAGCCTGCGACGTCTTCTTAACTTAATTCGTAACTTCTTTCCTTTAATAAACAAAAACGGCTCTTTAGCGCAGAGGCAGCGCGCTTACTTCTTTTAATAAGAGGTTATAAGTTTAAGTCCTATAAAGGTCTTCCACTGCAAATCTAAAACCTAGCTTAGCTTCTCTATCCAGTCCAGTCCTAGGCCTTTAGCGGCTTCTTTT
>Ga0247780_1000044_pt1 | contig 111641 bp, 141 predicted proteins | sample UWRJL079202R5_FD_179927 | JGI IMG/M metagenome (GOLD analysis project Ga0247780, IMG submission 179927) | Plant litter microbial communities from Arlington Agricultural Research Station in Wisconsin, United States - UWRJ-L079-202R-5 | ecosystem: Environmental > Terrestrial > Plant litter >...
ACACCTCCTATCGGATGCTATCTCTGGGATCTGAGCATTAGCTCTCTGAAGCACGAGCACGACTGGCCTGATAGGTGATCTGTGCAACAATCAGCCAAATACGTCCCCGCCACCGCAATGCGGCCCGTCTTTGCGGCAGTCCGTAACGCCGTACTCGTTCAGATCGCCGTCCGATGACTTTCAGGCCCCGCATCCTGCCTAGGATTCCCCTCCGGCCCCCAACAAGGTCAACTGATCGTGTCTATGTATTCTTGCGCCCTTTTAGGTGCCTTCAAGCATACGCAACACTCCCGTATCGGTTCAACGTGCACGAAATGCCGTATCAGCTCCTCACACAGTGAAACATGTCGTCGACGCTGTGGTTAATCAAACAATCGCCTCTTATCGGCAGATCGCAGTCGGAACTTCGGGGCAGTTGGCTGTTTTGCGTTGAACTGAACCCGGTTCGCCGACTTCTACAAACCAACTTGTCCAGGGGCATAATGTGTATGACTAAAAGTTGAACCACATGGTGCTAGTCTGTGTCCCAACCGGAGACGGTTATCCTTAGCAATGCAAGCCCGTGTTTATGCGGGCTCCGGCGAAAAGAGTGTAGTCGTTGGGGCCGGTACGAAGTACCTAGGAGACTGCTCACTACCCAGTCGGTTTCTTGATCAGCTCCTACCGCCCTCCTAAAGAGTTGCAGTTCAGGTGTGAGCCGTATGTGGATTTACCAAAGCGACCCTCTTTTCTCGCAAAACACCCGTGCTTTACCGCCGGAGCCGAAGTTGCTGGCGACACAGAAGGAAGCACACCAAAGCTCCCTATCAAGGATTCCTGCTGCAGAGAAGATGCAATGCGACCGAAGGCTCCTCCTGCCTACATTGGTAAGCACATCGCGGCCATCACCTGAAGAGGAGCCTTAGGCCGGGATAGTGCAAAAGCACATGCTGCTTGTCCTTCCCGGTTCCAGCCAGCCGGCACCCAGTAGGCAATCGGGGTTTACTTGAAGACCCGCATTGAGGTATCACCCCGGTGTACATCTTCAACTACCTAATTGTTACTCCAGCGGGAATAAGAGTATGTGGGTCGGTCTTCTCTCAACCTACCCTACAATGCACCTCAGAGGGCTAGATTTTGTACCCTGTAGCAATTCTCTAATGATCTTCTAGCACACTAGTAACATCAAATATACAAATTCTACGCCAGGAACGCTTTTATTTATTTTGTCGGGATTTGGTCTGTTGGCTCAGATTCAAACACCGAAGCTGGACCTGGAGAGCAATACAGTTTATACCCATCGAAAGATGAAATACGGCGAGCGATTTAGCAGTGACTACCCAACCAACCTGTGAACATGATGACAACGACCAACTCGTTCATAGCCCACATCAGACAGTCCACACAAGCTGTCATGTAACTATTAATTAGGTTGAGAAGCTTGTTTTTGAACACACCTGACGTTTGAGAACTTTCTCGAAGGGTACAATAGTTGTCATGGCCCCCAGCACAAGCTCTCACAAAATCGACAATCCTGACGTCCCTGACCAGAAATCATTAGAATAGATATTGTATTGTACAACACTTCAAGGGGTTCATCGCCCGAGTCTAGATGTGGCAGATCAGACAGCGGGGAAGATGAGTGGTATACACATTGTGCGTGCAATGGGTCAAATTTCATGGTTGCTCCCCCCTTTTGTCGCCCGATCCCTCTTTATGCCTGAACGCCAACGAATTTATGTCGTTTTATCACGCAAACATGGCTCATCTGCCGCCCATATCATAGCTCAGACAGAGGGAGTTTGAGCCTCTGTCAGGGCTCCTGCCACGAGCCTGTTCACCATTTCCTTCTTCGTCCCAGATCCTTGATTCCACCATGAGTCATAGTTCGTTTAGCTCGAGAATCTGCGGGTGATCTTGGCAATGACTATTGTAACGTGTCAGCTTCCACATGCAAGGATTGCAGCCCATTGATACCGGAGCCGCAGCTCTTGGGTCGAATGAGCAAAGATGCAGGGTATGGCTCACTGTGCAGCGCCACGACGCTGAAGATGAAGACCAGAGAGAGAACAAGGACAACGACGGGGTCGACCTTGAGTCCGGGCGACTCATCAGTGTAAAGACGGAGCATTGTGCTGCTGGAACCACCGGCGCCGGCCGCCCGGGTGCTGCTGGGGCGCACATTGGCGATCTTCTCCTTCTGGTCGGCCGCGGCACGGCGGCGGATGGCTGTCCGCGCGCCACCGGGCGCCGCTGGCGAGGAAGGACGGCCGCTGTTGGCACCGGTCGCGACGGGCGCGCCGACTGGGGATGAAGCACGAGGAGAAGACTGCATTGGAGTAAGACATCAGCGGCTGGTGTGCAATTGATGGAGGAGCGCAGGCATCAAGCCAGGTTGCCCTTCACGTGCTGCTGATGGGAGCTTCAAAGGCAGGGCGCAGAGCAGGGCTTACCATGTTCAGTATAGATTGGGATGACGGATAGCAGAGGGACAGAGGAAAAGGAAGGGAAATCCGTCAAGAAAATGAGCGAAGGTGAAGCGGTCTTGGTTGTCTTTTGACGTTTGTCGCGTGGATGGGACGTGTTGCGAAGCTGGGAATGCAATCAGTCCACGGTATCTTCCCCTTATTACAATGGGGACCCTGAGCTGGCAATTGAGGCCACGGTGCCAATGCTGGGAAATTTTGTCGCAATTACGTTATGCCGGGAACCGCGTCTGGGCGCCGTGTGTGGCACGTGCGGCAACTCCCAACCCCAGGTTTGCCAAGCCCTGCGTTTCCAGGGACTCCCCGGCGGGTCAATTACAGCGCATCCTGATTTACAATTCGGGCATTTCATGTGACACTCTGAGCTTCAAGTTGTGAACTTCGACAGGAGACGACGGATACATGGGATTAACTCACCCGCATCTTTCTAATTCTCTCTACCTGTTGGGGATGGGCTGCCTCTCTCCAGACCGCCAAAGTTCAGAGTGCGGAAACATTGAACCTTACTGCACAATGAACAACAGGCATAGGAACTCAAGCGGCAAGTTATTCATCCTTTGAAATTCGCCTCAATTCGTGAAGCTCTACACAGTAGTAGCCTAGAAGTTGGGGCAACAAAACGGTGAGTGGAGCGTACGCCCTCTCTCGCAGGGCTTCCATCTCCAGATCTCCTCCCCTTCCTCCCGAGCAGCCACCTCGTATCTCTTTCCTGGCCAAAGCGAATTGCCATCTTATGCTCTCCAAGCCCTCACCCCTCACCCCCACCCCTCAAAACGCTCTCTACTTCCCCAGGAAATGAGTTAGAGACTGTAAGTTGTGGAGAGCTTGTATGCCGTCCCCTCTCCGCCAGCTCATCTTATCAAGCCTCCAGTGGACAGAGCCAGCACGAGCCCTTCAAAATATACATGTATGATCGAACAATGTGCTAAGTTGACAAGGGAAAATAGAAAGGTAGAAAATGAGCAGAAGAAAAACATTGACAAAAGAAAAGCAAGAGACTGTATCAACACCGTTTGACGGGCTTTGGCATGGCTTTCGCCGTGCAGATAGGCCTGAGATCCGCCGTGGCAGCAATTTCCTCGCTAAGACGAGGGAATGGCTTCTAGCCACGCGCACTGTTTCCCAACCTTCCTCTTTCAGTTTGCCCACCTGGAAAACATTAACCCGCGCTTTACCAAACTCCCATGATGACCTTGCTTTTGTTCAAACTGGAGCCTATATCCGTACTCTTGTGCTGCCCATAGCCAAATCCCCGAGCAGGACCCAGAGAAGCCCCCCCCCCTCGAAGACCCCAAGTCTTCAGTGCTTCTGCAATCTGGGGAACCAACTTATTGACTGGAGGATCATATTTCGGGTTCGTTGCCGTACCGTATTTTGAAATATTAGGGAATATAAGATACGACAACGATGTGGATCCCACTGCATCGACGAAAAAAGAACCGCCGGCACCGTCATACGAATGGGCGTCGCTTTGGTATCGCGTCTGGTAACAGGCAAAAAACATGTATCCTTAAAGAGTGACGTCCAGGACAAGGCTGACATCTTGGACATTCGACTCGGCCAAATCCTCTAGAACCGGGATGAGGTCGAGCAGCTCGTTGTCATGAGCATCCGAAAACCAACTGCTGATTGGGACAGCATGCTGGGGATGGAAAATGTAGGACGTCGGTGAGTTGTCGATAATGATTGTTTCCTTCAAGTCACGGCCAACCTGCGAGAGGTCTTTCACATAGTTTCCTTGGTGATTGTAGCAACTCTCACGGAAAAGTCGGTGGTGAACGACTTTGTGGATATCCAACTGATCAAGAAGCGGGTCTCCATACTGTTTTTCTGTGTGAGCGACTTCCATGGCCCCGAGATCGTGTCGGGAAAATCATACCTTGGATACTGAAGCAGTGAAAACTACGACTTCGTACAGCTCGCCAACTCTCTTCATGAACTGATCCACGCCGGGGCGCTTGATTACGTAGACATTGTGGTAGTTACCCTCAATCTCTACCGGTATTGTGAAGTCCGCTTGGTGGAGGATCTGTACAAGTTAGAGGGGGCAGCGCAATGGAGGACATTTCAGCTACTGACCTTGAAGGAACTGTGAACCAGGGTTTCGTCCAGATCAAGAACCAGGCACTTTTTGCCCTTAAATTCCGGTGCTTGGGGAGGCAGCAGAAACCTTTGCGCCTGCTGCTCGGCAGCAAAGACAGGCGGTGTTTCAGCTGAGGTGGTGGGAGGGTTCGGTACTGCCGGAATCGGCCCTGGTGGCGGGGGAGGAACTCTGGTATATGAGTCTTCCTGGGTCCCGACAGCTGGTTGTTGTCGGGCACCTTCGGCATCCGGCATGGGAACGTCGCCCTCCGCATCCTTCTCAGATGTAACCTCCTCCAGAGTTTCTGCGTCCGAGCCCGCTCCGTGTGGTGGCTCCACCGAGATTACGGGGTTGCTGGAGCTTGGGCCGACCAAAGTTGTCTGCTTCGACTCTGCATCGCGGTCGCCGACAGTAGACTGGTCTTGCGTGCTCGCTCCCGATACTCGCTTCCCATTTTTGTTGCTATCATGGGATGGTTGGACCGGCTGTGCCGTCTCTTTTTCATACAGCTGGGTCCTGCTGCTGGAAGGTTGGTCTGAAGGCGTCGCTCTCCGGCTCGCGGTTGCTGGTCGCGGGGGGATTTTGTCCAACTTGTGGTTTGGCACTGGTGCGTCAGCCTCCAGGCCATTTGCGTTGTCAGGTACACCACAGCAGCCTAGGAGGGCGAAGAAGCCGCCCTTCTTCCTTTTATAGGAGGCAACTGCGGGAGAGCTAGGCTCGGAATTGCCCGGAGTCGCCGTCGGTCCTGTTGCAACACCTAATCGGTTACTAGACGCGCTGCCATTTCGATGTCGTCCTAACATACTGCCTTTGGATTCCTTGGAATGCCCACCAATGCTGTCCCTCGGCTCGCCAGCGGTGGCACCGCTCAATCCAGTTGTCGTTGGCGACGGCTGGATTCGCTGAGATGAGGACCGCGATGGTACAGGGAGGAGACCTCGACCCTTCCTCGAAGCTGCTCCCTCCTCGGGGTTCAACAGCTCCCTCTCTTTCGAGCCCTCGGGAACGACCCTCTCGGGGGCAGTTCGTGCCATGCTATTACAAGAAATTGTTTGCACAATGTTCTTGAAAACGAACGTTTAAAACCTAGAATGATCACCTCAATTAGTGCCCGCCAGCTAAAGACGAGAACGGGTTGGGAAGTAGAGGGGACAGCACAAGGCTCGCAGCAATGGGAGTCGGAAGCCCGCACACGCACTGCCGCACAGCCTCGCAAAACCCGATTGATCGGCTGCGCGCGGGCGATCCATGCTGAAGCTCCCGTCACCACATCAGGTGGAGCGGGGTGACGAGAGAGCTACAGCTATCGCGGGAATTTGGTCACGACAATGGATGTTCGCGGCTGTACGCACCTCTCCTCCGAGCGGAGCTGATCTTGACAGCCCTTGGCGTTGCCCAACCCCTATCTCAGCAACGTGCGGCCGTCTGAGGCCGAGTCTTGCGTGCTGGTCCACTCTTTCAGGACGCCGGGACGTCTATCGGAAATTATCGAGTACGCGTCGCCGTGAAAGATCGCGAGTGATGTTCACAGTGGTCGTCGGAGTCTGTAAAAACTGGCGCGTGAGGCCGGGACGGTGGGCGTGAGACCGGGGGTCACTGGCTTGGTGTATATTACCCGTTCGGAAGAACAGCAGAAAGATGATCAAGAATGAAATAATCGACGTCCAAAATACCCAGCCAAGAATCAGGTGTCGCGATCCGATGGCAAGCCGATGGTCGTACTGATGGAGGAGAAGGAGAGGGCGTATCAGAGGCTGAGGAAGCCGCGAGCGCAAGCGAGATGATTGACTTTAAAGGTGGTTCTGGGATCTTTCACGGCGCAACGAGCACGACGGGGGAGCAGAGTGACGAGAGTGGATTAGTGGGATTGCCCCGAAGAGATTAGCCAACAGGGAAGAACATAGCGCACGGGGCGTCAAGTTGGTGGAAGATAAGGATTGGCATGTGCAGGCCATGTTATCTCTAACGCGCCCCATCGCTGGGCTGCAGTACTGAGGTCTTCCACCTTGGGCGCTAAATTCGTCCAGACCCGCGACCTCGCAGATAGTAGCGCAAAGCACTTGCTTGTGGAGGGTGACTGCGAAGTTCGCTGGCCACCTCCCCCGTCCTTCTCGCTGTCCCCGGCTTCCCCCTCTGTCGGAAGTTTGACCAGCGCTGAGCCAGGTTTCCATTCTTCCAGAGGGCATTGAGGTGCCGAATTCTTCTGGCAAAGAGAGCCAGCCATACAGCAACCAAACTTCCGTATCCCGGCATGGCCCGAAGTTGGAGGTCGCTGGGTAAGGAACCAAGTAAATTAATGCCCAGCGATGCTGGTGACCTTGCCCAGACCTATCTGAAGCCATCATTGGGATCTCGCCTCCCGGACAAGCTCCAAGCGTGAGACCAGGACTGGCTTGATGAAGACCGACCGCCTTTTTCGACCCCACAGCTCGAGGCAAACGGCAACCGCTCTGTTCCAGCGCTGCATGTCTCTGATCTGATGAACCCGGAGCCGCGAGCAACACACCGAAGAAGAAAAAAAAGAAGAAAAACAGGAGCACGATAACCACCTGGCAAGGGCGGCACCGGGCCTGTATCTCTGGGGCGAATTGGGGGCCGCGTTGGCATTCGGATGGATGCCTATGGCGATTTCACGAAAGGCCAATTGCACAATTGCCCTGTCAAATTCGGGCGAGCGTCTTCTCTCTCCACATCTTCCCCCGGCCCACGAGTTGGTGGTGCTCCAGTCAAGCGGGATGCAGCCCACCCTTTCTTCTGCGGACCGCATTGCTATCGGACCAGGATTGCTGGGCGAGGGAACACCACTCACAGGAGCCAGGCTGGTGGCAGGTCAACATGCAATGGTTGATTGGTCGCGGTGCCGCCCATCGTCGTGACAAGCCCAATGCCAGAGGAATGGCGTGCGGCCACTCACGGGACAGCCTAATCGCTGCGTCTGCCTCGAGCGAGTTTCTCCCGCGCTCCAGACCGTACCAGACCTCCTGCGAGCAGCCGGTTTGTACTGTACGGTGAATAATGCCGGATCCGAGGCCCCCAAACTTCCCCTGAGAGAGGTTCCAGAAATCTACCACCAGTATGTCTCCGGCCCTATCTAGATCGACCTTCCCGGCCCCCGCATCTCCTGCTTCCGTTCTGCACCGGATGGCAATCCGGCTCTTTTTTTGGCGGCCCCCCATGGCGCGCGCTACTCGCATGCCGCTGGAAATCCCGCATCCGCCGCCTCTCCAGCCAGTGTATTTAAAAAAGAATACATGCCCTTCTGAGCAATACGATTGTGCTCATACCCGCTGCGGACGATCAATACTGCGGTAAAGCTGGGGCTTGTACGATACTTAAGCGGGGTGGCCCATGGTGCTTGGCTCGGCAGATTTTCGACTATTCAAAGAAAATCGAACCTGGGAATCTGAGTGACGCACCGACCTCAGAGAACGTCTTGCAGTTTTTGACTTAAGATCCGATAAGCGAGTCCCATATGTCCTAGAGTGAAGCAAGCATGGGAAGAAGCACATCTATGCCTCCCCAGGAGTGCAGAGGACTGTTGTCAATGCGCTTCGGAAAAGAAGAAATCATCGCGGCAGCACTAATATCGTTACGCACCTTTAGGCCTTTGCATACGGTAGCGCTGAAGATGTTTGTTTGGCGGCACGGTGCCACCGCTGGTGCCAACCTAAAGCCCCTGATGGAGGATAGGGGCGCCCCGGACCCCACATTTGCGGTGGCTTGAGTCTGGGGTAAATCATGACGTTGTGCGCTGTGGCTTGGCAGGGAGCTGTTACCTGCCACAGTTGGTCATGCCCTGGCCTCGGGATATTCGCGGGCCATCACATGCTCGTCGCAACCTTCGTCCTTTGGTTGCTTGGACGCTGCTCGTAAACCCGCGGCGATGCTTGCAATTGTCCGTCCTGAGAACCACCGAATGCCGCCGGACTGAGCGCAAGTGTCGTTTTTATCCTTTTGACAATCACCTGTGCTGGCTAGCTCGACCGTTGTGCAACAACAACCTACGGACTACTTTTGCTTCAATTCCGCTGCCTCCCCAACCCTCGAAGCACCCCTCTCTCGCTCCTGAGCCTCGCACCGCACCGCATCGCATTTCGCGCATTTTGACTATCGTGGTCCATCATATCACACGTCCATGTCGATGGAATAGCGCATTCGCCCCGAACGATCGGGAGAGCAGTCGAGACTTCATCGGACCAGCGAACTGCGGGTCGTCATGACCGTCCAGTCCACTCTCCGCGGCACCGCTGCCGAGGAGGCCATTGCTGCTTTCATCGAGAAATACGGCGAACTCATTCGCACCCGGCTGCGCAATACCACCAAGACGACACGCCTTCTCGCTACGCTTGCGCTTGCGACATCGATAATTATAGCTGGCGATGGCAGCAGGCGGTGGTGGAGGCGCTGGCATGCGGAAAAGGAGCAAGGCATGAAGCTAGTACGGACAAATTCCTGGCTTCATAATAAAGATGGCTCCCGGACCATATACGTCCCATACAAAGACAGCACGTCCAAGGTGGTCATCCACAGCACGAAGCCCCTCACCTTTGAGGCTCATAGACGCCTGTTCCTAAACCCGCCGAGGGTCTCAGGCCTAGGAGATGGGCATGTCCCCTCGGCGCAAACCAAGCCTGGCCTTAATCTTGCTTTCCTCCACCAATTCCTGAGCTTGATGAGCATCATGATCCCTCGTTGGAATAGCAAAGAGGCCGGGTTGCTGGTGAGCCACGGCGCCTTTCTGATGCTGCGCACATATCTGTCACTAGTTGTCGCGCGGCTGGACGGTGAGATTGTGCGTGATCTTGTCGCAGGTAACGGCAAGGCCTTCTTGTTGGGCCTCGCCAAGTGGTGCGGACTCGGTGGCTTTGCCTCGTACACCAACGCCATGATCAAGTTCTTGGAGTCGAAGGTCTCCATCGCCTTCCGGACACGCTTGACACGCTACATCCACGACTTGTATCTCAACGACAATCTCAATTACTACAAGTTAACCAACCTTGATGGCGGGGTTGGACAAGGGGCCGACCAGTTCATCACCCAAGATTTGACGTTGTTCTGTGCGGCCGCCGCAAATCTGTACTCATCGCTTGGAAAGCCTTTTGTTGATATATGCGTCTTCAACTACCAACTCTACCGCTCGCTCGGTCCATTGGCTCTCACAGGCCTCTTGAGCAACTATTTCCTCACGGCCAGCATTCTGCGCCGCCTTTCCCCTCCATTCGGAAAGCTCAAGGCTGTGGAAGGGCGCAAAGAAGGTGATTTCAGGAGCCTGCACGCGCGGCTTATTGCAAATGCTGAAGAAGTCGCATTTTACGGAGGGGCGGAGATGGAGAAGACTTTTTTGAACAAAGAGTTCAAGTCGCTCAAGAACTGGATGGAGGGGATATACATGCTCAAGATCCGATACAACATTCTTGAAGATTTTATCCTCAAGTACAGCTGGAGCGCGTACGGGTACCTCCTGTCATCACTCCCTGTATTCCTGCCGGCCTGGGGTGGTCTCGGCGGGGCATCCGAACAGACAGACTTCACTGAGAAGCATGGACGGGAGAGGACTCGAATGAAGGACTTCATCACCAACAAGCGCCTCATGCTCTCGCTAGCCGACGCTGGTGGCCGCATGATGTATTCCATCAAAGATCTTTCGGAGCTCGCTGGCTACACAAGCCGCGTCTACACGCTGATCTCCACTCTTCATAGAGTTCACGCAAATGCCTACTACGTTCGTGGACGAGAGAACGAGCTCTACTCGCTGTCAGATGTCCAAGGTACCATTCAGAAGGGGTTCGATGGTGTTCGACTCGAGAATGTTCCCATTGTGGCTCCTGGGTTGTGGCCACAAGGAGGCGAGGAGCTGCTCGAATCTCTTTCCATGATTATCCGCCGGGGCGACCATCTTTTGGTAAGTAAAGCATTTTCAGTGTTCACCAACCAACTTAATCTAGAAACAAATAACTAATTACGTGCACCTGTAGATCTCGGGGCCGAATGGCGTGGGCAAGAGCGCTATTGCCAGGGTAATCGCTGGGCTGTGGCCCGTCTACCGAGGGCTTGTGAGCCGCCCGAAGCAGCAAGGCGAGGATGGGATTATGTTCCTACCTCAGAGACCGTACCTCAGCATTGGAACACTACGAGACCAGGTCATATATCCCGACGGCGAGGCCGATATGCGCGAGAAGCGGAAGACGGAGTATGATCTCAGACACGCCTTGGAACAGGCCCGTCTCGGTTACCTTCCGGATCGTGAAGGTGGCTGGGACACCAGGAAGGAGTGGAAAGACGTTCTTAGTGGCGGTGAGAAACAGAGGATTGGGATTGCTCGTTTGCTTTATCATGAGCCTCAGTATGCCTTTATCGACGAGGGCACGAGCGCCGTCTCGAGCGACGTCGAGGGGTTGCTCTACGAGACATGCAAGGAGAAGGGAATCAGTCAGTCTCCAACAACTCTTCCCAGTGAGACGCGAGAATCAAGGTTGCTAACAAAAACTTCCAGCTTTAATCACAATTTCCACCCGTGCATCACTCAAGAAGTATCACACGTACAACCTCGTTCTTGGAATGGGTGAGAGAGGCGATGAGTGGGAGCTGCAGCGCATCGGCACGGAGCGAGAGAAACTCCACGTCGAGCGTGAGCTGCAGGAACTGCGGGAGCGGTTGTCACAGGTGGAGGAGTGGAAGTCCCGACACGACGAGATCGAAACGGAGCTGGCCAAGGTTTGGGTCGAGGGAGGAGACGACCTGGGCCCGCCACCGTACGTCGAAAAGGAGGCTGAGAAGACACTCGAAGAGCCTGAGACCGAAGAGGGGACGCTTGTTGAGGCCGGCGCGACGTTGTCGCTGTTGTCGCTGTAGATATCATGTCGTCCGCGAGGGCGAAGAATCACATAAACTACCTAGAGGGCGTATTCGTCAATGTTCAAGATGTTAGTTATTGCGCGCCTTGTCTTCGCTGAGCTGCCGCCTTGTGAAATCAATAGTCTCAGATTAGTACCACTTAGTTCCAGGTGCTCATTTCCAGGCAAGCCACCGCCTTGCCTTGGACCCAAACTGCCGTTAGCCCAGTGACGAAACCCAAGGAACAAGCCAATGGCGGCTGTTCTTCCGCTTCATTTGGCGACTTCCAATTTCTGCAGACGTTCCCGCCGGAGGATCAACCGCAAGTATTGTCATTGTTCGCATGCACGTAATTCTTGCAGTCGTTCAATTGGCTTGCCCTGCAGCCCGTTTTCTGCTTCTTTTTTTATCGAGCCACTGGTGAGGCACAGCGTCGCACAGCGTCTCAATAACTCACATCCTGGCAGCAACTCCTTCCCAAACTCCTGGAAACCGACGCCTTCCCCTCCAAGTTGCGATGTTGTCGTCTTACAGTTAGTCGCTGCACCTGGTCGGGCCAGACGCCGGCCTGGCAGCACGAGACCAGGTAAGACCAAGTGAAGAAGATCGACAATGCACAGGCTATCGAATGTTCCTTTTTCTCAGCCTCCCCCGCGGGCGGGCAGGGGATCGCCAAAGTGGCCTATCCCCCAGACTCCTCCCGACCATTTTCCTGTTTTCTCAGTTTCTCCCTCAGAAACTACCTTACATTCCCTATTTTCGGCTTGTTCCTGTTCCTGTCTCCGTCCAGCGTGCATTGCCGCTCCCGGGCGCATCTGGACTGACGGGACAAACTCCATCCATGGCGCCCGGGAGGCAGTCGGCGGCGCGTCCTTTGGGACTCTCACTGCCGCTGCCCATGATCGTCGAAGATGCAGTGGTCCCGCCGGCTATCCCCGCAAAATCCCCCCGGCGGTTGACCGCCAACGGTACGGGGTCCATGACGCCCAAGTCCCCCAGTTCCGCCCCGCAGAGCAGCGAGGGGAGCGTCCCAGACCGGACGTCAGACGCTCTCGAGAAAGGCCTAAGGGAACACAAGTGGATCGCAAAGCGCGGTGGTTGGTACAGGCTCGTCCTCGGAACACTGCTGGTGCTCGGCTTGATTATCGGACTCGCTGTAGGCCTCACCATTGGGCTCAGAGACAAGTATGTCTTCGCAGCGATCACTCCCGAGAAACCCATAACTGACCCTCCCTCCAAGAAACCACACACCACCTCCTCCGGCTCTCCCAACCGGAATCTTCCCAGCCGGATCATACTCCTTCACCACCGCCCTCACCCGCACATCCACAGACTGCACAGCCAACCCCTCGGCCTGGCGCTGCTTCCCCTTTTCGACATTCACACCCTCCGCCCCAAACCTCTCAGCAGCAACCTTCGACTGGATAATCCAACCCGTTACCACATCCTCTTACACCATCTCATCCTCAGCGAACCCCTTCGCACCCTCCTTCGCAAGCGTCCCCCTCACCCTGCTCGACGGAAACCAATACACCGAGCGCTTCACATTCCGCTTCGCCATGAACAGGGCTGTCACGCCCAGCGCACCACTGGACTCGAGCAACGGGGCAGCCACCTGCTACTTCAATGAGACTATCATGAGCGCCACGATATGGACGCGTGTGCGCGCCTCGTACCCGGCAGATATTGTGGATGTCGCGGCGCCGGTTAATGCGACGAATGTTTTCGCGCCTTGGCCTTTCGCAGTCGAGGTCAAGCAGGTGGCTGGGGGGCCACCGGAGTGTAGAGATGCGGAGGGGAGGGTGGTAGGTGGGGAGTTGAAGCCGGCGGGGGAGGGAGCTGAGTGTCGGTGTGGGTATGTGAATCATGGGGAGGCGGTGGGTGGTGGGAGGGAGTTAGAGTGAAGGGATTGCAAGGTGTGTTGGTAGGTGAGTATGTTAGGGGTCGGAAAGTGGAAATATCTACATAATGTATATGGGATGGATGAAAGCAAGTCGACCACCTGTCGGCTGCACATAGGATGTTGTAAGATGGAAAGGCTATGGCTGTTGTACACATAAAGGCATATATTTACGGTGGTAGGCTCGATTGGGCCGTGGCTCTTCCCAGGCTGTATATTATAGAACAGGAGAAGAAAGTAGAGTTAGTAAATCAAAGCATATGATATGACAAAGTCCAGTGGGACCTTTGATGGGTAGTTTAATTGCTTGTTAAAGCGCCCTGTGGGAGCAGATGGGGGCTGTGCTGTACTTGGAGATTCCACTTCGGAGCAAAGGACCAGCCTGGATCCGCCACCTCTGACCCCCATCTTCACAGGACATCCCTCGGTCCAGGCTGAACATTTGGCTACCAGACACACGTGGTTAGTGGTCCTTTTCGGACCTAGCACCACATCGATACGGGCTACTCTACGGTACTCGTGGCGAGTGGCCGTCCGGGGACTCATGCAGGCAGGGACAGGCACGATCCCGCTCCCTTCCCGAAGCACTAGAAGCAATATCCAGGTGCTAAGATCTAAGATTATGTGGTCTGGGGCCCTTCCCGCCTTCCTTCTAGAAGTACCAGGTCACAGACCGCCCATGTAGGTATATGGCCTAGCACACGTCCATCGAATTTCTCGTGTATGCACGAACCCACGGGCATTTGTATGGATTGGCATTTTCTCACTTGCCAGGCTCCTCCTACCTGAGTAAAGTAGGTAGGTGCCCGGTCGGATTTGCGGTTGCCTTTATATCCCTTTCCTCGTGTCTCCTGAGAAGACAGTCCTCCGCCTAAGGTCAAGCCAAGCGTAACCGGGCACCCACGCGAAGGAACTCAACGGGTATTTTTTTTATTTTTGCGAAATAAGAATCGATCAAATGTTTCCGAAACGTCCAATTTCATCTATTCTCTCGGTAGCAAGTGTGGTTTTCCCGAAACGAAGGTCCCAAGGACCACGGTGCGGGTACACCTGCCGTGAGCACTCACACCCTGGCCAACTCTATCTCACTTTTCAATCAACCTCCGACACTGGCTTCCCCGTCTTCCTTGACATCAATCACCTTCGGAAGGGTTTTCAGTGCTCACAAGGCAATGGATTATGCAACAAAATAATAAACAGCAAACACAACTCCTCACATTTGCCGTTTCACCGTCACTAAGACCGAATGCACGACGTCTGCGGGCTGTTTCCGAGGTCGGCTATAGTCACTACATACTCTGACAGGCTTCTTCCCTTGTTGCTTGAAAGCGAGGATGCAGGTCTCGAAGTTGCCGTTCACCTAGAAACTCACCACGGTGTGAAGTCCACCAATACCCCTGCTTCCTCTGGCCGAACCTGCAGCAGCGCGTGGTACTTCATAGTCTCTCCGCCTTCACCCCCTTTCGCACTATAAATTAGCCGGGACCTGTGGTTGGCCCCGCGGGTAAAACAGGCTAAATTGCCATCATGCCGGGTTACCGGGTCAAGCCTGACTCTGGGCACCAGTGGAGCCTGAGGCACGACACTGGTCCGTCTCCATTGCCGGGGACCTCGCTGTGGTAGGGCGAGAGCCAAGTTGCAATTGCTTTCGGTGCCGTCCTTTCGGGCCAGGCCACGGGCACAGGTGAAGATCCCACAGCCCAGTAGCCCCAGCGAGATAAGCATAGCTGACCAGCCGCTCTGAAGCGCGGGATTCGCTGACGCTCGGCTCCAGAGCTGGCGGTTCCGACCATGCAGCCCGTCGTCGAAACGCCAAGCCCAGTACAAGGCAAGAGAGCGACGAGTCGTCCAGAGAAAAGAACCGGCGGAGCAACGGGCCCTGTCTGGGCGGCCCTGCTGCTCAGCGACGCTAGCTACCACAGCTACCCCCCCAAAGTCCACAATTCTCTAACCTCCTCGTGATAGCCATTTGAGCCGCACAAATGGGCGCGCAGCAGCCGGTCCCACTGCCTTGGCCCTGTGTCGGTGGATAGGCTGGACTCTGGCTGTATTAGCCATGCCAATCAGTGAGCATGGCCGCGGGAGGGCAGTCGCGGCAAGCATCTCGACCCTCACCGTCGGCCAGTCGGAGGACAGGCATTTTCCATGGCAACCCGCCTTGCCCGACGACGCGCAGCTTCGGACTCTTGTCGGGTCATATTCCACCTGTAGCCTGGCCCCAGGCTCTCCAGGCTCTCCAACGCCGTATGACGATGGGGGCGGGTCTGGAATGGAGAAGGAGGGGACCACGGCTGGAGCACGGGCGGGACGGAATGACCCTGCTTCTCGGCGGCATATCATCTAGATGAAGCGGAACCGGTGAATTGTCGGAGGGGCAGCTAGCAGCTAGACGGTGCTCCCCCTCTTCCTAGGGGAGCTGTCGAGACGAGGAGGCCATTATAAATACCGCCAGCGTCTCTCCGACCTCATCTACCCGGCTGTTCTTCCCTCGGATCTATAGACTTCATATCTGACATCTCGAACTCAAAGGCAACAGGCCAACAGTGAGTTTCTCCAGCCAGTGTTCCGTGCAGAGCACTCCGCACCATCACTATGAGACGCAAACTCTGACGCGCTACAAGATACAGATTTATATACCCAAAGCTTCCCCCAAACTCAAATCAAGATGGTCGCCGTTCCCAACATCAAGCTCAACAGCGGGCATGACATGCCCCAGGTGGGCTTCGGCCTCTGGAAGGTTGACACCAAGGTCGCTTCCGACACGGTCTACGAGGCCATCAAGGCCGGCTACCGTCTGTTCGACGGCGCATGCGGTGAGTTCGTCTACTTACCGAGCCGTCCTGCCGTCCACTCTCACCTTCTCTCGGTGCGGCAATAAAACTGGCAGTACCAGAAAGCGAGCCAGCCAACCTGCAGTCCAAGGCAGCCCAGCCGACGAGCAGCAATGCGACGCGGTTTGCGAGGCAGCTCCATGGAAGGAGGGGCACGCGAGAGATTGAAATTTACCCCGCCCCCTCCCCTTTTTCACCCCTCCCCCACCTTCGCCCCAGAAAGGGGGGCCAAGGGCCTCGACTGCGAACCCCTGTCAGCCGTTCGGCCATTGCAAATGTCGTGCGACACACACCACCCGTCGCAATGGGCCGTTGAAAGCTGATTGTTGCTGTAGACTACGGCAACGAGGTTGAGTGCGGCCAGGGCGTCGCCCGCGCCATTTCCGAGGGCCTGGTGAAGCGCGAAGAGCTCTTCATCGTCTCCAAGCTCTGGAACACCTTCCACGACGCCGAGCGCGTCGAGCCTATCGTCAAGAAGCAGCTTGCCGACTGGGGCCTCGAGTACTTCGATCTCTACCTCATCCACTTCCCCGTTGCCCTCGAGTATGTCGACCCCTCGGTCCGCTACCCTCCCGGCTGGCACTACGAGGGCGATGAGATCCGCCCCAGCAAGGCCACCATCCAGGAGACCTGGGGTGCCATGGAGGGCCTCGTTGCCGCTGGCCTTTCCAAGAGCATTGGTATCTCCAACTTCCAGGCTCAGCTCATCTACGACCTGCTGCGGTCCGCCAAGATCCGCCCGGCCACCCTCCAGATCGAGCACCACCCCTACCTCGTCCAGCAGAACCTGATCAAGCTCGCCAAGCACGAGGGCATTGCCGTCACCGCCTACAGCTCTTTCGGCCCCGCCAGCTTCCTCGAGTTCAACATGGAGCACGCCGTCAAGTTGACCCCCCTCATGGAGGACGACACTATCAAGAGCATCGCAGCCAAGTACAACAAGGATCCTTCCCAGGTCCTGCTCCGCTGGGCTACCCAGCGCGGCCTCGCCATCATCCCCAAGAGCACCCGCCCCGCGCTTATTGCCTCTAACCTGGCCTCCATCGAGTTCGACCTCTCCGAGGAGGACATTGCCAAAATCTCTGCCTTCGACAGGGGTATCCGCTTCAACCAGCCCACCAACGTGAGTTTGCCTAACTTTCCATGAAATTTTCGTTGCTGACCCGGTTATGCAACAGTACTTCCCCACTGAGGCCCTCTGGATCTTCTAAATACCCGGAAGCGAGAGAGGCATTGACCTCCATTCGTTGAGGACGCAGGGTCGGTCGAACGTTGCCCCAGACGTCGCTCCCGAGCTTCTAGCGGACCCCGCAAGTCTGCATATGACACGACTCAGGACTTGAAGTGAGCAGAGGGGTTAATCTCCAACCTCTGCCAGGTGTCCGCAAACAACCAGATGACGAAATGACCCTCAGCGGCAGGGAACTTCCCTCTACTTTGAAGGGGGAAGCTGGCTTTATGATCAGCCGGTTTCTTATGAATGTATCTTGACTCTTTATATCCTCCATACTATTTATTCTCAAAATCATGGCAGTGTATGCCTGTAAATTTTCTAAACCGTTCGGAAATAACTGTTCTCACCTATGTCAGACAAACTCTGGAGTGGAGTATTGCCTTCTTCCAACCTTGCTGGTGGTGTTCGTCCTATCTCGACAGTGAAAAACTCTATGCCTGTTTAGGCCCAGAGCTTTGAAACGCTGCTAGAGACCATGACCTCATAGTCCAGAAGTACCTTTATGCCCGGCCCTCTTTAAATCACAGGGTCATTCCCGGGTAGAACTCCCGGCATATTTCACCCCGAGAAGACCCCCTGCAAACCATGTGTTGATCATGCCTCTCCAATTAAGGACTCAATTTTTAATCCCAAATCTCAAACACAATCCTGGGTTAGTGAAGGCGATTGCTGCATTCTCTCTAGGGGCTTCCTTGAACTCTCTGAAGCGCTTACTGCCTTGTCTTTCTTCAGAGGTTTATCATGACGTCAGTAAAGGACTTCTGATAGTCTTATGCCACACAGCAAGGATATCTTTTGATAAAACTATTGATCGGTCTACTTACACTAGGTTACCTATGTGTGCAGACATACATACACAGTCCCCAGATATTGGTGATATGTACTATTGATATCCCGCGAGGTTTCACATAACGATAAGGAAGTAGTTGTGTCAAGAACACCAGTAAGGCCATCCGCTACCTGTATCCCCACTTCATCCAGAGAGATAATCGCTCCCAACTCACCACCAAAAACGCCATCCCATGCATATCGTGACATGAACGTGTGCATACCTCTTGCGCCTACGCAGTAGGGCTTTAACGCACGAACAAGAACCCTCTGAAAAAGGTGCCGGGTACTCCATTAAACGCAAATTTCCACCCACTACCGGGCGTAAGCCCCCTTATATCTAGGATGTTCGCACATATGCTGCCACATTGTTAGTAACCTTTCATCTCATGTTGATGGAAGATGGGATAAAAACGTACTGGCATCAATTTGCTGCACCTGCGGCAGAGCGAGCCGCACCTTGTTCCGGTAAAGCGCAGGGGCTCTCAACTGAAGCGGGTTGCCTTCGAAATAGACTGTGGTGAGATTTTTCTTGTCGGCCAGCTCCCGCTCAACCTCGGCGAAGTCGGAAATGAGATTGTAGCTTGCCCAGAGTTCCTCAAGCTCTGCCAGTGGCGAGAGCCCCTCGAGGCTGGTGATCTTGTTGTTTGAGATTTCCAGAACGCGCAGCTTGGCATTGAGCTCGAGTCCTTCAAGTGACACCAGGGCATTGTGTGAGATGTACAGTTCCTCTAGCTGGGGGACTGCTCGGAGAGGGGCGAGATCGCTTATCCGGTTGGACTGGATACTAAGGAGGCGTAGATTTGGTAGGCCGCCGAGCCCGGTAAGTTCGGTGATCTTGTTCTTGGCCACCCAGAGCTCCTCCAGAGCGGGGAGGGCCTCGAGGTTCTCGAGAACGCGGATACGGTTTGAGCCTAGTTCGAGGTTGCGCAGCTTGTCCAGACCGTCAAGCCCCTCGATCTTGGATATCTTGTTTGCGACGAAGAAGAGATCTGTCAAGTTCTTGAGGTGGTTGATATGTTTGATGTGCTTGATCTTGTTGAAGCTCAGGTCGAGGTTCGTGAGGTTGGTCAAGTCGTCCAGCCCCCTGATGTGCGAAATGAGGTTATCGTAAAGGTCGAGGTCCTGTAGCGTCCCCGCGATGGCCGAAAATCCTTCGATGTCCTGGATAAGGTTCTGGCGCAGGCAAATGCGCACGACCTTTTGGAACCGCTCAAGCCGCAGCGCCGGGATAGACTGGATCCTTGAATGTGTGCACATGATTTCGTCTGTCTCGGGATCTTCGGAATCAAGAAGATCTGGACAGGGGGGATACGGCGTCAGCTTGGCGCAAAGGGAAAGATGGGATGTGCTCGCTCACCTTCGTCAGCTGCGACCTCCTCTCCCGCGACAACGTTGTCTTCATCCGAATATTCTGGGTCCGACAGGGCTTCTGGGTTTGCGAGGACGGCGCTCTTGGGCACTCGAAGCTTCCCATCCCAGCCCTTGCTGTTCTTAAGGCCAGGGCTGGACTCGCCATCGTGGCGCGGCGATGGGTTGTCATCGACAAGTTCAATATGATGGCCAGGCGAACGGCCGCCTGCTTCGAGAGGTGCCGGCATGTTGGTGATCAGGACGGGTCGGGTTGCGTTCGCTGTTGTTCGATGGTCGCATTAAGATGGCAGAGTTGAGAAAGGTGAGATCTGTGTTCAGTGCGGGTGTGCAGAGGCCAAGAGCGGCTGGATATGGGAGGCGATCCAAGTTTATACAAGCAAATTTAGAGATACAACCGGCCGTTTGTTATCCACAGCCGCGATGGAGGGGTCGGCCACTCTTATCATGGGCAGCTCACCCAGCCACTGCTGTGTAGTGTAGAAATGCGGGGCGTCAGCTGTCGATCCCCGGATGCATGTGGAGAGGTTGCCAGCGCCTGATGTGCCCAGCAAGCCATTTCTTGGCCTCCCGATGGCCCTAGCTGGTCCCACGATCTGTATTCTCGTCTCAATCAACATCTTCTTCAACCAACTAGTACAGTGCATCGTTGCATTGTTTGGCCTTGCTGGACTAGGTATACTCATATTGCAACATGATATGGTTTATCCTTAAATAAGCCTTCACATGGGGTAATTCTTGCGCGCACAACGGGCATTCCAAGTCGTGACCTGTCTCAGCAGTGGAAGGCGCTCCACCCCGGTGTGGGTGGCCATTTCTTTTGGTCGGATCCCTCATCCTGCGTCCAAATACGCCTGGCTACCTGATATCTGGGGGGCTTCTTCCGACCAAACGAACCGGTTGGGCGGATTCGATGTCCCTCGCTACGGGCATCATCTTTGAATGGACCTTGATCATTTCTTCGGCACCGCGGCTGACTTGCGACTCTCTCGGCTTGCTTGCAATGTTCTGCTGCCGAGACTAAGGCGTGACGAATTGCGAAGCGACAACACCGATTCTTCTCACATATTTCTCTCTCCGATTCCCGCCCAACTGAACCAATCCATCGTTCATCGAGTTAACAGAGCATTAGCGGCAGGTGGGGCTTGCTGCAGAACGGTCCAAAGGGTTTGGGCGAGTCGCATGCGAACACATGATTAGGCAATGGCATGAGAGCAGTGCCATATTCCACGCAGGCGACATCTCTCGCTGCTGTCCCAACACGCCATCTGCATTGATGCAACTCATCATCCCGCGCTGCGATTCCCAATGAACAGCCAGCGATGTCGACGCCGCTCGCCTCGGCTGTCCGCCCTCCGATGCTCATTGCGTCGGCCCAATGGCATCGAATGCAAACGAAATACTTGCACGCGAGCTGTCGCAGCATCCGTGATGCGCCGCCACGGTTTTGGGCTCTCACCGTCTGGCCTGCTTCGCTGTCAAAAGTCCAATCGGGCTTCTCACGCGCCAATGTGGGCCGGCGATGTATCCATGTTCCGCCTATTCTTCTTCCGCCAGTCCTTTTCACGGGTCTTTTTGTGTCTCTCTGGATCTGGAAGTGCGTAATGCTCGTTGTTTTTCAAAACAATATCATTTACATGCCCGGACTACCTCCTAACGCCCGGAGCGAGACCATCGCGGCTTATGGTCACCTGTGCGGCGGTGTCCAGTGGCACGAGGAGCGGATTAGCGCTATAGATGGCAAGGCTCTGGGGATGGCCATCGCAACTACCACTGTTCCCGGAGCACGCGGCTTGACACCTGCCTCGGATCCGAAGCCCGCAGCCGTATATGTTCTCTACTTTCAAGGCAACGCATCGTCAATACCACCGCGGCTGCCCGATCTATCGCGGGTTCTCCGCATTGTTAGTGACAGCAGAGGCCCCATACCAAGGCCTCTGGAGTTGACGTTCGTCTGTCTGAGTTATCGAGGGTATTGGACGTCGAAAGGCCGGCCCTCAGAGAAGGGCATTAGACTGGACGCCGAAGCTGGCATGCAATGGATTGCGGACCGCCATCGGCAAAAGTCCGGGAGCTGTAGTGGGAAACCGATTGTGTTGCTCTGGGGCCAGAGCATTGGATGCGGTGTGGCCACAAACCTCGCAGCGACCGGAAGGCTCCCAGTAGGTGTCTCGATCGACGGGCTGCTTCTCGAAACCCCGTTCCTCTCTGTCAAGGCAATGCTAGGAGTCTTGTATCCGCAGAGGTGGCTCCCGTATAAATATCTCTGGCCGTTCCTTCGGAATCAGCTGGACAGTTGGACAAACATCGGTCAGCTTGCAGAGTCCTCAGGGCAAATTGGCGGGGCATCGCCGAGCATCTTCATCCTCGAAGCGGATCGAGATGAGCTGGTACCAAAAACACACGGAGAGGTGCTTTTTCAGAGGTGTCAGGACCTCGGCATATCCGTCGAAAAAGGGTCCGCGCCATTTGCATACCATAGCGAGGCAATAGCAAGAGGAGAGGGGAGGAAAATTGCGGCCCAGGCTATCCTGAGCCTGACCAAACGAGCTTTGAACCAACAAGGCCATAGTTGGCGGCAATGATTCCGGAATTGGGTGGTGGCGATGATGATTTATTTGGGTGGTGTCAAACCAGGCCATGCCCCTGTAGCGTCGCCGTGGCACCGGGGACTTAGGCAAACAAATGCGCCCCGGTGGGTCACTGAAAAAGGGGCTGGCACTCCAAGAGGCCTCTGGAAAAGAAAGAAAAAATGCATGAATTGCGACGCAAATGGTATCACCAAAATTCGAATCTGTTATTCTAACAGTGTCCCGAATTCTCCTGCCGCTTTTTTCCCTCCTTCCTCTCCCGCTTGGTGAAGAAGCTGGAGGGTCTGTGTGAAACAACCGTGAGGGGAGCTGTGATGGATCTTCAGGCGTGGTGCGCAGCTGTTAAGATAAGACGGCTCCAAAACGGCCGGTGAAAGCTGCTAGGCTCCGGACTCGAGTTCGGCGCCAATGCTTTGCCATTGTTTTCGCAAAGCAGTGGCGGACTCAATTGATACTACGACATGTAGAGAAAGCCATTACATTTCTCTTTTTCCTCGAAGTCGCATTGCGTCGTCGTCGACTGCGAGGCTTTGCTGCCTTGCCTCTCATGGTGGTGGCTAGCAACACTTAACACCAAAACGGAATGCACAAGGCTACCGCAGGATCAGACCCACTTTCGCCTTCCTGAACTGCACGCCAAAAAGCAACGACACACACCCCAGCCCCGAATCCTTCATTCCCCTGCCTCGGGACACCATTCAACACGGCACTTACCAGCATCCATCTCCACCTCACCAACCACCGATATGAGACTGTTAGCAATGACTCCCACTCCCTTGCAACACACAGACCAGGCAATTCCGCTTGCTTCTTTCCCCCCGCTCACCCAAAATAATCCATGGAATGGCCCCTGGCGATTCTCAGCTATTTGCCCAAAAAGGCGTAGCCTTGTCACCTGATCACGGGTCAGTATCGGGTTTCCCCTCCTCCCACTTAACGCGTCGCTCGTGTCTGCCTTTTCCGGCCCGCCGAGACGAGGGCGTCCGCTTGTAAAATGTCCAGGCACCTGTGCAGTCGTAGTTTGCTATATAAGACTCAGCCGCCCCATTTGAGACGAAAATTTCCATCCTCTCATCTCTCACAGGTAGGTGGGTTCTTATCATCATCATTTGCTTCATCAGGAACGAAGCCATCGACAACAATCATCTCGTGTCATTTCCATCCACACTCACCGTCGCTTGTCATATTTTTATTCCCGTTCATCAAGCCAGACGATATCGCATCATCCTCCGCCATTCCACCTAGTCGCAAATTTGACCTCGAATGATCTAAGTCGGTCGAGATAAGCCACAACAGCGACCAGTAAATCACAATGTTTTCCTCCCGACGCTACGAATATCCACCTTCGAGCTCCGCCCAGCCCAAGAGCTTCTCCAAAAGCCAGCGCGTTGGGAGATCAAGTTCGTCATTCAGCAAAGATGCCGGTATCTCGAAGCGTCGGCTTGAATCGTCCCGTCGCCGTCCAGCGACCTCGAGCTCCATGAATGCCGATTTCCCAGCAGAGTAAGCTATACATGTTTCCACATCAGAAGGTTTCGTATCTTACTGATGTCGCTGCTCCAGAAACTCCATTTCAGCAATCGTGACCCTTGTTGTCGGACAGGAGCAGAGAATCTTTGCGGCGCACGAGAATGTTCTGGCTGCTTCCCCTTTCTTTCAGGCCGTCTTGCAGAACCAGATGCTCGACTCTCAGAGCAAGAAGATCTCACTGCCGGATGAGGAGCCCGAGATCTTTTCCTCTGTCCTCGAGTATCTCTACAAAGGCGACTACTACCCTCGTCTACTCCACAACAAGAAGCGGAACTCCTACGAGCTGGAGCAGCACCCGGAGGAGGCTCGCAATGAGGCAACCGTCTATCACCATACCGTCGAGGGTGAGCTTCTGAAGGACACTGTCATCTACTGTGCCGCCGAGAAATATGGACTGGACGAACTCAAGCGTGTTGCTCTCCGGAAGCAAGGTCTTCGTATGTTCCAACTCATCCACAACTTTCTTATGTTGCTAACCACGTCGCAGAATCGGGAATCCAAGCCAGCACCATTCTTGCGTCCGCTCGGTACGCATACGCCAATACTCCTGACACCGACTCCAAGTTACGGGCACACTACCTGGCTCTCATCATCCGCAGCCGCAGCACCTTCAAGCGAAGTGGTACCATGCAGCTGGAGATGTACAACGGAGGCACACAACTGTTCTTTGACCTCTTTGTCGCGCTTTGCAACCACGTGGACGACATCTCGACTGCTTCGTAAGTATTCGGTGCCCCTTTTCTTTCCGGCTTGATCTAATTCGCCGCATCAGCAGCACTCCTCGGACGCCTCGCAGCGGTCGCCCCTTTTAGGCTTCCCTCCCGGGAATTAGCCTCGTCATCTCCTACTTACCCGATACCATCCTCTCTCAAAAAAGACTACCACTTCTCAACACCTTTTTGTTCTTTTCTATTTTAATGACTGATGCAGTTCTGACCTTTTCATATTCTTACATGTCACCTGTCTACCAGGGGATACTACGGTTGGGTGGGTTTATCATAGATTACTTGTATCTCAGGAGGCTCGGCGTTTTGGTGTTTTGGGGGGATCTTGGGGCGATGGCTGTTTTCTTCACCCAGAAAACAAAAAACCTGTAACAACACAGTCACGATTATTGTTTGGCGGAAGCCAGCGGAGGATTGTCTCGCTCGTACCCGGGGAGTGTTTATCAGGTGATTCTGTTCACTCTTATTGCGGAAGGATCTTTGCCAGGTGCAGTGCTCACGGTTTTGATGTTCAGGAGGATGCCGGAACAGGGCTGAAGAGACACTGGTCATCAAAGCGGAACGGTCAGGATATTTTGGGTGCAAGAGCCAGCATGGACTGTATTATAATTCTTACGCTCGCTCGTAGCATCAGTTTTATCACTGAGAAACGCCCTCCAAGAAGGGCTGTGATCCAGCGAAATAATCAGATACGGATGCTGGATCGTCTCACTTTTACCACAAATAGACGACAGAAATGGGTTGTAGACAAACTTCCAGAGCCTCATATGTAATGCCAGCTCTTGGTGCGCGGTCCGCGGTGTAATTCAGCACTTGCACAAACGGTCATCCCAAACGGGACTATCTCACATTGCCGCACCCTCCATTAGGAATCACACCCCCTGAAGCAAACACAACGTCCCGTCTCCAAAGTTACCACCAATAAGGGAGCGGGCCAAGTCGGCGAACCATACCCACCACCATATCGGTCTCCCCTTTTCACCCACGCCGAAGACCATAGAAAAAAAGACGGTTGACTCCTAAGGCGCCACACCACCACTCTTCTTCCCGCTTCCACCCCAGCTCTAGCTTGATCCAGATCACAATCTGACACACACCATCCCATCACACACCATCCACACCAGCCCAAAACAGGTCGAGCCGACTTGTGAATCCAGCCTCGGCAAACACACGCTCTGACTCACGCGCGGACACGCAGCAGCGTTTGAGCGCGGGAGACTCACACCCGGCATCCCACACATCCCATCCACACTGCATACGGATAGAACTTAGACTGGACCGCGGACGACGGCATGCGAGCACCAAAAGAGCACCCCACTCCACTCCACCCAACCAAACCCACGCGGCCTGTCTTGCCTGCTGCTGCAGCGAAGCGATCGGCACTTGAGGGAAAAGAAATAAAAAGACAGAAAGAAATGAAGCAAACGGATAGATAGATCAATGATTGGTCGCACGGACGGGTACCCTCCTAGCAGTCATCACCACCGCTGGCGCTGCGAAAAAGAAAAAGAAGGAAGGGGGTTGAGCTGCAAGAATGTTTGCTGCGCATTGCCCGAATAGGCCGTTTCCGAAGCAACTGCAGCCTCGCGAGCGGAAAGAAAAGGAGTCCACATCCAAACGGACCAAACGGTTATCGAAAGCCAACTACACTGGTTTTGTGTCGCGCATGTGAAATTTAATAGTGTTAACGTGTCTCGAATCTATTGCGCGACACGGCGAAGTATTGCGTACAGCGTGACTTGCCTAGAGTAATCAATCGCTGATCGCTGTGACGGCCGTAATGTGATGGAGCAACTGTTATTTGCGACCCTTTGCGACATCGCTGCGCAGGTGCGCGAACCCTGACCATGGATTATCCGCTGCGGTTGAAGGCCAAAGCACGCGACGGCAACCGAAAAGGCCTCGGAATTTTCTCCCCGATTGTTTGTCACAAAATGTATCCTCTAGTTGGAAGGCGATGGATCGTATTTCTCGTTGCTTTTTCACGGTGACGTCCTCTGAGAATCACCCTGTCCCAAGATACACGCTATCTAGGATATGATTCGACCATTTGGTGGCCAAAAAAAAGCGGGGAAAGAGCAGCTTCACCAACCACGCCCTCAAATCCCCGTTCCCGGGAACGCCCCTGACTTACTCAGCACCACAAAGCCCCGTTCGCGGGCAATGTAGCCTTTCATGAGGTTCTACGCCAGAAAATGGTTAGCAAATGAGTCACTCTGTGGGCCAAGCAATCGCATTGCACGGACTGGCTGCTGAAGCGACTGATGGTTGGCGAATGTTCCAGGCAACAAGGCATCGACCCATGGAGGACTGAGGCAGCCACCCCGTATCAAGTAATGCCCCCTTGTGTGTTGTTTGCGCCCGAGAAAAGTCATGGGAGATGTTTGACTCACCTTGTATATCATGTTGGCCATCAGACATTCAACCTCGTCGTTATCCAGCGTCTCCTTACTGCCCAAGCTAATGGCTGCTGCAAACTCGGCGATTGGAACACGGGTGCGTCGCACCGGCTTCTCCCCTTCTGATTTCGGTTCCTCGAAGCCGCCGGCAATGAAAACTTTGCGTAGTAGATTACGTAGAGCAATGTCGCGTCCTCGCTCGAGTGTGAGGTAGATTCGACGTTTTACAAACTCGTCTTCGCCTTCCTGGAGCGCAAGGTCAAAAGCATGCAATTCGCCCTTTCTGATGTTCCTTGAGAGCGGTAGGAATAGCTGCTGTAGCCTTGGGTAAGGTTCTAGAAGCTTCTCGTTTGGCAACGTGTGTGTTGTGAGGAGATGACACGGAACAAGGTAGGTCAGAATCAGCCTTCACGTCCGTCAGTCATAAGCTCTCATAGTTAGAGCGGATACACTCACTCCTTGTTTCTTGTCGCATCCTTGTGACACATTCCCCAGGCCTCAGTCAAGTGCTTCTCTGCCTATACTCTGTTAGCAACACTATCTTTTGATGATTGGATAGCCGCTTTACCTGGACATAGTCCTCCTCTAGAAAGCGAAGCACGCCTTCGTAGTATTTGAATGTGACTTGCTGGGACTTGGGGAAGGCCTCGAGCGGCGGCATATCTCCCCTACCCGCAGACAATGCCTTCAAAATGTTCTTCGACAAGCTCGCCGAGTTCAGTTTGAAGTACGTTTTGAAGAGAAGGTTGATAACATAGTAAATGCCCCATTTTCGCGAACTCTCAAGAGGGGCCCTGGAACCCGGTCAGTCGAAACCCTTTTAAAATGGCAGCTTGCCTACCTGTCACTCAAGCACAGATTGAAGACCCGATTTAGCTGCCGTGCGCAGTCCTCCAGGTGGTGGTTTTGCTGGGCCTCCGGGTCAAAATCATCCTGGAAATTTGGCTCTGCTGTGCTATCGAGCATGTTGCTTCGCTCGGCATCGGCTCTGATGGCGAATTTGCGGAGGTACTTGCCAGTCACATAAAGACAGGGAATGGTCCATGACTCAAAGCCGCTGGAGTTGTACCCCCTGATCAAAAGGGACAGCATTTCCTTCCATTCTTCGTACACCTTAACCCACGACGCCTGTGACGACTACGAGAGACTGTGAGACACGCAACCTAGCGGGGGAGGAGTAGCACTGACCTTGCTGTTGACGCCGGATGCGTCCCGAACGGCAAAAATCTCCCCAACAGCCTTCCAGTAAGCAGTGTACACCTCGACCCAGCCCTGGAGTTCCTCCTTAGGGATAGCTCCTTTTTTGCCAATCTCGCTGCTCTGGAGGCCGCGTTTTATGACGGTCTTAACGTCATGGGCGTTGCATGACTTCCAGATAGCCCGCAACTCGTCATTTGGGCGTGATGGAGATAACGTCTGAGAGAGAAGGTTGCCATTGCATTGCTTTTGGGCGTGTGAGAAATCCTCAAATATGGCGTCCATGTCGAGCGGGTGTGCAGACCGTTGGCTGCTTGCCGTTTGCCGTTTGACGCTGTTACTGCGACCGCAACGGCCAAATTTCACCGGCTTTGCTTGATTCTCACAGTCAAAGGTTGAAATGAACTGGGTTGTACTGCCTGCAATTATTAGTAAGTCCAGTATGAGCAGCTATATGTGTGAACAGTGAGGCGGCAGTCGTTCAAAGATGAGATCCAGACCCCTGTTGTTTCTGCTGTTTGCGATGTGATTGGTGGTGGGGAGCACTCTGCCTCTTGCCGCTGCTGAAGCTGCCCCGCCGTGCCCGCCTTTTCATAAGCCACTTCATGTGCCACAGTGTGGGGCATCAATTCAAAAAGATCCCGGCACCGCCACAGTAGGCTGGTGCAAAGGTCCGAGCTTCTCTGAGCCCTAACCAAGCACACCCGATTTTTTTCTCCCTTCGTGGTGCTAATTCGAGATCCTCGACAGCTCACTCGACAAATCTTCGCGATCCATAGCGACCAACAATCATATTAAGTGCTCACTATTCGCGTGTGTTTCTGATTCCAAGCATTTTCTAACATAATAATTAGATGGGTAAGCAAAATTCATTTCTCCCGCTGCTGTCGTGCACGCAAACGCAAAGCGAACTCCGATGTCAATTCGATCGAAATGCGGGAAGACCACATCGACACACACAACGACGACATGGCCCAGGTTGCTACAGCCGAGTTCAAATGCTCTTCACGTCACTTGGAATCACCAACCGTTTTGCAAGACAAGACTGGCTACGGTTGTGCTGGCATTGACGATGGAGACACCGGACGCTCAGCAATAACTACTTTGGTCGACCATAGCAGGACGATGCGATTGATTGCGGGCTACTGGATTCTCGATATCGCTGTCTTTGCTGCCATGCCAGCTGCGATATCTCTAGAAGAGAAATACTGACAGAAGTTGCTTCAGGTCGTCTTCAGGAATACCAGGTCATTGGGCGCCATCTGCCCACGGAGTCCAACCCGACCCCGGCCCTCTACCGCATGCGTATCTTTGCGCCCAATGCCGTCGTTGCCAAGTCCCGTTTCTGGTACTTCCTGCGCGGTCTCCAGAAGGTGAAGAAGACCACTGGCGAGATCGTCAGCGTCAATGTCGTATGTGCAACCGTCTGGGAAAACGTATGGGAAAGGAAGCTCACTCTGCGGTATAGATCTCTGAGAAGCACCCCCTGAAGGTCAAGAACTTCGGTATCTGGATCCGCTACGACTCCCGCTCCGGCACCCACAACATGTACAAGGAGTACCGCGAGACCTCGAGAGTCGCCGCCGTTGAGGCTCTCTACTCCGATATGGCTGCCCGCCACCGCGCTCGCTTCAGGTCGATCCACGTACGTCGATGCGACCCCATCTTCCGCTGACTGCAAATTGCTAATATTCAGGCAGATCCTCCGCGTCGTTGAGATCGAGAAGTCCGATGATGTCAAGCGCCCCTACATCAAGCAGCTCATCACCAAGAACCTCACATTCCCCCTGCCTCACCGCATCCCCAAGATTGCCACCAGCAAGATCTTCAGTGCGAAGCGCCCGTCCACTTTTGCTTGAGGTTTCATGGTTGTGGTTGGGGTTGGCAAGGTTCTTCGGGTGTTCATTATGGAAGATGGGATATCCTGCATTTGCTCCCTAGATCGAGCACGAAATGAATAAATGGTCAACCAAGAGGTTCCAGCTGCCGTGTGGGAGGCGGTTTTTGCGGTGATTCCCAGTCGCCTCTGCTTTGGGGAGTTGTAGACGTCTACATAATCACGCTGCAGCGGCGGTTTCCCGCGATAGCGCCAATTCGAGATCCGCGTTATGATGAAGATAATGACTTGTCGAACGTCTTGCAGTGGGTGATAGTGTATTGTTCGTCAAGTGCCGTCCCCAGAATGCAGAGAGCGGGTCCCCAGTTCAAACGCCGACGAGGCCCGCCCGGAGCCGAACCCGGCTCCGGCTCGGCTCGGCGAACATCTCAATGCAGCGTCAACTTGGAGTTCCGAATCAGGCAGCTCGGTCGAGTATTCCCTATGATCTACCTGTCACAACGCTGGCGGGATCTCAGTGAAGGTCAGCTTATATATCTCAACTAACCATGCAGCTGTGTGGCATGACTCACAGACGGTATCCAAAATGAAACCGTGCCAGTACAAGGGTTTACCTGCTGTAACTATTTAAGATTCTGTATAGAACCCATATGCTAACCATGAGCACTCTCCATATCTTCACTAGATATCAAACGTCTTATGACAAAGACAATGTCATCCACCGAGCCACCCAACAAAGATGCTTTTGTTGTTGTCAGGACCACTCGTCCCTCCCTCCCGTTTCCCACCAATGAGGACCGCCAGCCAATCCTCACGGAACGGCTGATTCTCCGTCCATTTGTACCGGAGGATATTGATCAGTTCCATGAGCTGCGCACACAGCCCGAGGTGATGAAATGTTTGTAGCCCACCTGCTGCATATATACGCTGCGTTCTCCCCCAGGCTGCCCACTGAACAGAACAGGGACAGTCCAAGCTCGCCCCGACCGTGATATCGCGGAGACACGCGAGCGCATGGAGCCCTTCCTGGGGGGCAACGCCGTGAATCGCTAGTATGTGCGGCGACGTCCCCCCCGGGAAAATCACCATTCAGTGGCGAGGGAGTTACTGATGCCGCATAGTAACTTTGCGATATGTCTCCGCTCCACGGGCGAGTTCATCGGATCAGGCGGTTCCCATAACCCCGCGTCTTCGTTTGGCTGGCCGGAGCTTGGCTATATGCTCAAGCGCGAACAGTGGGGCAAGGGGCTGGCGACAGAATTTGTGAAGGCGTTTCTTTCCGCGTGGGAGGCGCTGCCGCGCGAGGAGGTCGAGCTGGCGGTTGACGAGCGGAGTGTTGTGCTGGGCGAGGATGGCCGAGCGAGGGAAGCGATGATTGCTACGACGGATGAAACGAACGGGCCGAGCCAGAAGATTCTTGGGGAGAAGTGTGGGTTTGAGAAGTTCGCGGCCTGGGGGGAGGAGGTGACGAAGAATGGGGAGGCTGTGTATCAGGGGTTGCTCACTTGGAGGTATTTCCCTAGGCAAAGGGGGAGGACTTAGGGGGGTTGGTTGTCAGACGGTGACGTCCCGTGTTTAAAGCTTGGGGTGAGAGTCCTCTGAAATACTAGAAGGGATGATTCCTTGGCCTCTGGGGATAGACATCACGCGTTTTGAAGGCTAGAAAGGCATAGGGGGGCAGTACAGTGTATTTACATAGCTGATGCTGATGTATGAGCTTAAGATGCGTCCGGGATTTTGCCTCGGATGATGTCTCCTAGCACTAACAAATCCGTCCCACTTGCACTATACACCCACAAAACTCGGCTCCTGATCCTCTCTGGACCCAAGAGAGGCTTGTCTCATCTCGACTATTTCCTTTGGGGGGAAATCTCTGAGACTTGTAGAGTGATGCCGAACTTGTTTACGCTGTGGCTGTGAAATGCAGGCAGGAGATGTGCCTTTGGTAACACAATTGTCGGTTTAATGGACACGAGCAGCCATGCCAGGTACCACCAAATTCGACCGCCAAAATCGACGCAAAGCTTTGAGGCATAGACTGGGTCTTCACCCCACTGCATAACTACCATAACCGGTGCTGTGGCCTCCTGCTGTGCTAGGGAGGACAACGGATTTGAGTATACCACAACTTTAGCGCTGTTCAACCAAACTCGGAGAGCGCGCATCACACAACGTCGAACTTTGTCCCTCGCTGACAGGCAGAGGAAGGACATTGGTGCCAGGCACTGGTTGGAGCCCTTTTTAGATCGAATCCTCGCCTTACTCAGCAGCAGCAAGCAAAATCGTTGCCCTGGATGACGCTGACCGACCCTGGCATCAGCATTGACGGGGAAGCAAGCCATACCTCAGCTCGCCGATGACCAGCGAATAGTAGACGAGATGCTTGCGTTATCGGACTTCCCCCGCCCCTGAGCGTTGATCCCTCGTCCCGAACTCGGTAGTCTGACGGGACGGCTGAACAGTGGCATTCACTCCTTCCCTTCGCGTTTTGTTCGCACTGCTATCTGAATTGTGTTGTATCGGGATATCTGGGCGCTAGCTCTTTTCAATACCTTGGCCCGGGATCCCGGCAGCGAGGGATTTTAGTGCGAACCGGAAGCGCGAAGCGAGACCATCTTGGCATTGCATGACGATGGTCTGGGTGAGTGGGAGCTGGAGGCATCCAAGGCGAGGGTAATTGAACCCTAACCCTCCACGATCGGACGATCGGCGGATAACTGCACGGCAGAGCTGGGGCAGCTTTTCTAGACTGATGCACTGCCTGAGGGCTACGTTCAAGTCAGCCCGGCGGTGCCTGGTCGTAACAGTGGGGTCGAAAGATCACGATCGACCCATTTCGAAGAATATCTTGAAGCAGGAATCGTGGAAAGAGGGAAAACAAGTGGGCGCGATTCTGCCTGTTGGGATGCGTCGTTGCCGATGCACGTGTCGCCCTCTCAAGCGTCGACTGCCTTTCGCTGCCCCCCCCTCGGCACAGCTTTGCGCCAAAAACCCTGGTCTGATCCATGCGCTGATCACGTTCGCTCGTTGGTTTTGGCATCTCAGACTTCTTTACTAGTGCGGCGCACCGCACAAACGTGCCGCAGCAGGCAAGCCGTTGCGACTCATCATTCCTGAAAAGCGGTCCCTTCTGCAACTTGACGCCAGCGACCGTTGAGTCAAAGCCTCCCTCTGCCTGCGATCCCGGCCTGTCTATTGTTTATTAGCGCAATACTCAGGCCCTGCAAGATCTGCGTCAGCCTGGATCAGGGGTCTCGCGATTGAGGGCGCCCGAGTTGACTTATATGCCCAACCCGCCTTCTGGCTGCCGTTGCTGTGAGCACCGACCTCGATATCTACTGAACCGCCCTGCGTCATCTCTCTGAGCCCGCCACCCAACTACCGAGTATCCGCGCGACGTCAAAACAAACCCAAGGGTCATGTCCGCTGGACGGCCATATTGCTACACTTCGCACACCGAGCTGCGAATGAAAGCCTGCTCCAATGGCGGCTCCAACAGACGACGTGAAGAAGGATGCGAAGAAGGACGCAAAGAGGGATGTGAAGGACGGGAAGGCCTTTTACGGCTATCTGTACGACAAGAGGAAGAAGCCCATTCCGGAGCCGACACCCCTCCATAATGCGCTCCTGAGGGCCATCGCCCTGCATATTGTACGTCGTGTCATGTTTTCGCAGCGAACACCTCCCTCTCTAACCGGCTGTCTAGATCGATGCAATCGGCGACAAGAACGACAATAACTTGACTCCCTCGAAGCTGGCTGCTTTCTACAAATCTGCGGGGTATAATTATGATGGTGAGTAGCCCTTGTCTAGAGACAAGCTGGGATATCCCACGCTAACAACCGTTGCTCATTTCCCCAGGTCTATTCCTTGAGATGCCGGCGCAGTCCATCTCCTTTATTTATCAGGTTCAGGCCTGCCAACACAACCTCGTCCAGCCGGGCAATGAGACCGAGGCCCCAAGTATCCCGGCGCTCACGACGAAGGGCTTTATTCGCTGGCAATCAATCCAAACACTGCTGGATCCGCAGACCCATGTCCCCATCATGCAGTTTGCGGTGAAGAACTGGGCTCTCAAAAACCCTGACGATGGGACACCTTTCCCCGCAGACCTCCCCAAGGAATCGTTTCCGCTTGAAACTGACGCCGATACCGACCTTTGGCACCAAGACTGTGCTATCAGGCTACGCGAGCAAGCGACACCAAAAGAGGATCCCAAGCCTAGCTTTACCGAATTCAAGAATGGTCGCCCAGTTCCCAAGGACGACCCCAAGCCCGGCTTCGCTGAGCGCAAAGTTCCCTTCGCTCACGTACGGGTTGATCCATCGCAGCGTGACTACTTCTCTTCACGAGTGAACTATGTGAATCCGGAACAGGGCATCCCGCGTGGAGTGCCGTTGACTCGGTCCCCTGAGCGTGACAAGCACCGCGATCGTGACCGAGATCGGGAGCGAGACCGAGACCGGGATCGCGACGATCGTTTCCACGATGCCTACGGACGTCGTCATACTTCTTCGTCAGACGAACCTCCACGTCGTCGCCGAAGTGGTGACCGCCCTCACTTTCCGCAAGAGGCACACTCAGCTCATCTACTGCGCAAGATTCCAGCGCAGAACCCCGCCCCAAGGCGTCACAGCCAACCCCGGCATTACAGCTCTGCGTCTGACCTTGATGACAGCCCAGTGAGCCCTGGTACTGTACGCCGACGTCGTTCCCACCACTCAACAGAACCTCCTCATCCACGCCGGCCCTATGATCTGGACGGAGTGAGAGTGGGATCTAGCCATCCCCACTTACCCACCATCGCCGTTCCGTTGCCGCCACACGAACACGGACGGAAAGGCTCGCGCGGGGATGACTCGAAAAGGGGCACATTATACGACATCAAGGACAAGGTTATGAGCTTCCTTCCAGTTGGCAGCGGGGAACGCCAGCGAAGCGGGTCTAGGGGACGCAAAGACGAGGGGATTCGACACGACAAATACCCAGAGCCTAAGGGCCGAAATCACCCAGCCTCTAAGCTCAGGGGCTCATGGTCGGATTACAACTCGGAAGAGTCGGACTCTGACAACTCGTACAGGAGACATCGCAGACCGGACAAGGAACGAGACAGAGAGAGGGATAGAGACCGGCCACGGGATAGAGATACTCGGGAAAGGGAGCGAGACAAAGCTCTTACACGGGATCGTGAGAGACCGGCTCATGTGAAGGATCGTCCTCGGGACAGGGATCGCGACAGCGATGAAAGGCGTGAACGGGACCGGGACAGGGATAGGCACAGAGATCGTATCGTCCCCGATGGCCCTCAGCGGAGGAGCCGTGACCCTTCCGATGAGGACCTCTCCCCCAAGACCCGTACTCGCGGTGCAGGGGTGAGTTCGCACCCTTATTTGGTGCGTCCAGATGATGGCTTTCGCCGCGCTAGCAGCCATGCCGATATCAGCCGAAAGCGTGATTGGGACGTCAGAGATCACGATAGACCTCGTGACGACAAGTATAGGGACAGAGACAGGGACAGGGAGCGTGAAAGAGAGCGATCAAATCGCGTGAACGAGGCACGTTTGCCGAGCCCGGGCAAGGGTGTATCGGGCAGAGTGTATCCCGAATTCAACTTCGACTGAGGTCTCCGCCGCTATTCCAGTTTGGGGATTCTCTCCGTTTTGGGAGGTTATCATGGAATTTACGACAGCGTTTTGGACGAGTTATTTCACATTTATCACAGCCTGCAACATAAACAGCGGTACCCAGCTCGCTGCGGCTTGTACAATACAGATACGAACGAATTATGACAACAGATATGGACATGGGACCGCAAGGGAGGACTTTTGGATGGTACATGAATGGTTTTGCAGTTGGAACAGGGTTGGCTATTCACAGCTTCACTCAACTTTAGCTATATTGGGCTTGGATTAAGCTCTACAACACGGATGGATAGTTTGTCTCAAACTTGGAAGCTTCGTTTTTGCCTCCGCGCCTCTTCCCCATAGTGACAACGTGCCGGTGTCTAAACTTGCCTTATTTACTCATTTCTCGCTACCTTTAAGAACAAGATTCGGATATGCAGGAGCAAACAGCAAAGTAAGTTGCGTGACTCAGCCTACCTTGTCTGCCAGTCTCGAAGAGGACTTAATTAACAGCTTTCCTTTCCGTGTGTCTACCGGACCACCAACGTCCGTCCCCGCTCCACCGCAGCAAGTCAGCCAAAATGGCCTTCCACGATCTCATGAACGAACTTGAATCAATGGCACAGTTTGCCATAGACTCCCCACCAGACGAAGAAATCGACGAGCTTACTATCCAGCGGTGGCAGGCCCTCTTCGGCTACTCATACTCTGAGTCAGTCCAAAAGCTCCAAGATCACAGGGCCGACATCTCCTGGCAGCCTGTCTCCTCCATATACTGGAACTTGGTGCGCGCCGAAAAGGAGGCCCAAGGATACGACAAGGAGGCTTACGAACATGCATGCCAGACCTTGCTCCTCGGACAAGCCCGACAGGCGCCAGTCCCTCCCACGGCTCGTAGCTCTCAGCCCAGCAAAGCGACCAAGTACCTCCTCAAGATGGAAAGGCCCCTCCACAGCATCGACGCAATCCAAACGGCAGCAGGGCATAACACCAACGCCATCCCCACCCTCCTGGGGACCGACTCCTCCGGAAACGCAGCTACATTCTGTCTCGTCGACGCCTCCACACGAGAAGCCATCCTCGCCTGGTTGGGATCCCAAAAGTCACCCTTCCAACCGACTTTCGTGCGCTACTCGCAAGCCGAGAAAGCCCTCTCATCTTACTCTCCCTTCCTGACCCTCGGAGTCGATACCACCCTCCCACAACACAGACTTACCTCCTCCTCCTCCACCCCTTCCCCCGCACAGGACGAATACCCAGTGTGGTATTTCTCTTATGGGACTCTCGCCGATGGAGCCGTCCTCAGACGGCTCCTAGACGACGACATAGCGCCTGTATACCGGCCTGCGAGGGTACTAGGCGGGGAGCTAACAACATGGGGCGAGAAATACAAGGCGTTGGTTAACGCGTATGGTAAAGGGGCGGCGGTGGAGGGGTCTGCTTTCCTGGTCCGGACAGCGGCGGAGGAGGATGCCCTGCGGTGCTACGAGACGGACAGGTATGAGGTTGTGCGGTGCACGATGGAAATGTTGGACGACGGGACAAGCGTCATGGGGTTGTCATTTCACTTTGTTGGTGGCTGAGACTGGTTTGTATGTTGGCTGATGGTGGAGCGTCGAGTTGCTGTTGGCAGTGACACAGAGTACTTGTGGGGATGTCTGTTGGGGCTTGGGTTTGAGGAGGTGAAGGGTGTAAAAGACTTAGGGGCGAGCAGCTCAAAGAGTCTTAGGAATTGGGGGCAGGCCATCGCGCAATACTCTCTTCTCTGGGAAGCAAACTTATGGTATTGCCTTTCTAATGGGCATGCCGGGGGCGGATGAGAGGGCTCAACGGCGAGCTGTGCGCTGCATCCCAGTGTCTAGGATCGACTGATCCTGTGGTAGTTTAGACGAAGGAGAATATCTCGCCAAGGACTGAACAGGCAGACAATTGCACAACAGCGAGATCCGACCTTGGAAGCCCTCACTGCGTTGACTCGCCTTCGAGCGAGCTTGAGCCGTCCCTAGAAGCCAAATACAAAGACCGGGAATTGCCACCTCCTATATGTATATGCAGTCATGTTCCGATGTGACCTGAGTCTATCGGGCAAATCGGGGCTCGAGAACGACGCGCGCTGAAAAGGTGTTCATGGATCGACCCAGTCCCGGGCCCGGCCGGCCACCCGGCCTCGTCATCTAGGTCGAACTTTGATATTCAAGGGTCCGAAAGCGTAGGCAGAAATCCCAGCTCCGCAAAGAAAATCACCTGCCACCACGGCCGGGTGTCGGGCCAAGGCCGTGTTTTAGGACCCAACTACCAAGAAAGCTCATGATTCTGTGTCTCTCCCGCCACCTAGTCATCCCTTTACCATAGCGCTTCCATACCGGCCGCCCCAGGCCACCCGGGATTTGCGGAGACCCAAACGCGGCCATGAAATGAGCGGGAGGGGTTGAGGGTCCGCTCGATGCAAGAAAACTACACGTGCAATCCAATAAAGCTTTTTTGAAGAGAAGTCGGCCCGTCACTAGGTCGGCGTATCATGAGAGAAAGGCCCAGTTCTGCTGGAACTGGGTTGGATGCAGACCAGCCAGTCTGATGACCTCGCCATCTCGATAGGTGGTTCGGACTTGGGCTCGAGTGACACGAGTAGGTCAGCGCCTCTTCCCTATTGCCTCATGCTGTCTCAAAGGATTTGGCTCTCTCAGGGCCAGAAGCACGGAGAGGATTTTCATGGAGGATGGCAAATATGCAGACCGAATCCTTCTTGACCGCGACGCGCATCGCCCGTACGCCCTTTGAAAGAGAGTCGGAAGCACGAGAGATAGAATTTTCCCCATCTCGCTCGGGTGGCTTTTTACATCCTGTTCGGGACAGGAGAGGTTGCCTTCCTTCTCCGGGGGTGCTTCATTCGCCGAGGATACTCGCCGACTGCCGTTAGAGCGGGGCGGCCGCCGTGACCAAGGCCCGTGGCCGCGGCGAATTGAGCGGACTGACCAGGCCAAAGCAGCACCCAACGTGGAGGCTAGATGATTGGACAAGACAGAGAACGAGTACGCGCCGTCCTCCAGGGCAAGCCACGGCATCACGATTAATAAAACCAAGTCATTCGCGAACTGGGCCGGGTCGAGCGGAGTGTTCTCTCCTCTTTTCCTAACAGAATGGGAAGGGTAGCGGGTAACTGCAGATTAGGTGAGCGACACGTTGAATTGGCTGGTACTGTGCAGTGTGTGTGGCGCCAGCGAGACAGGGACTTTGGGCTGACGAGGTGAACCGGGGACGCGAGGGGGATGGCGTGCCGGAAACCACGGGGGTGGGCCGCAAGTCGGCCGGCCGGCCCATCCCACGGGCAAGGCGGTCATGCTAGTGATTTTCGAGAAAGAAAAAAAAAACACCGATAAAAAAAGGAGGCGAGCACGGATGGCTGGGGTTAGATCGCTTCTGGATCAGCAAAACGCACTGCACGCCATGAGGCAGAGGTCGGCCTTGAAACCGATTTGATATTCGGCGAACAGCCGATAAAGGAGTCTCAGCTGAGGCCAGACGGCCCGTTGCGGTCAACGAGCGAAGATCGCTGTTGGTGATAGATATGTGCCAACCTTTGACGTTGGAGCTGCGAGGGACGGAAAGGAACCAATCCTACCGCCACGGCGTTGGTGGGATGGATCCGACCGGTCGATGGAGTGCGTTGAAGGCCTGCGAGCTGCCACGGTTGGTTGACTTGTCACCCCATTAGAGGTCTGCGCCGGGTGGCATTTATCTGCACTTTCGGGACAGACGCGCCGCCGATGGTTGGAAAATGGAAATGGAATGCGCTGCATGGGACGGAATTTCATCCATGGATGGATTGACACAATGCCGGAAACGAAGGATCGAGCAATATGTGCCGCAAAGCGAAGGGTCGGTATTGGGTGGTCTCTGGAAGGGGAAACGGACAGGGACGGAGCTTGCAGAGAGAAGCACGAGAGCCTGTCAACCGCCCATCCACACATCCCGTCGTCGTGGCTCAAGGGGTGGTACCGACGAGCGCATGTGTGTTGCAGACGCAAGGAGGTGGACCGAAAGTTCTTGGAACGAATTGCCGGTTGCTGATGGAGGTGGTGTGCTTGCTTGTAACGTCCTGCAGGCACGGGTCAGGTCGACGCTGAACTTGATTGAATCAGTCCAGTGCGTGCCTGAGGTGGCGATTGGCGACAGCTGCAAGCTCCCAGCAAATAAGGTCCCTAGGTCGCGCTTGCCAACGTTCCGCTTCAGCGCCCAGCACGTATCTAAGCTGCGCTAGGGTCCAGGTAGGGTATTAGTGTCCCACAAACCTTTGGGGTTAGGTTGCTTGTCAGTGGCTCTTTAGCCCGGTGGCTCTGTCGTTAGGTACCTCTGTACCTTAGCCTCGACCCTGGTCCCTGCGCGGTCTGAACGACCTATCCCAGGGTTCTCCTCCTTTCCACCTATCCTTCAATGATCCATCTCCACCTCCCTTTCCGACTCACTTCCTCCTGTCCACGACACCGCCGCGCTGACCACGACCGACCGCAGGCCACCGATCACAACCGCCCACCGCTTCCGACCGCCCATTTTGGAAGCCCACCAGAGCATTATACATTGAGCCTGGCCCCCGGCAATCCACGCTTCGGGCTCGCACTCTGCTATCTTTTCACCCTTTGTGTCCCACCGTGACTGTACTCCCGCCCACTGGGTCCGGTCCCGGAACCGATCCCGGCGCAGTCTGCAAACCCGACACAACAGCAGTAACCCATTTGAACCTCGCGGGTTTCCTCACGCACTACCCGGCAGCCAGCTAGCGGTTTCTGCTTGCACTCGGCTCGCATCGGCCGCCCTGGCTCCGTGAACATCCGTAACCTCCACGCAAAAGTACCATCATCGATTAGAACCTAGGATATTGGTCAAGATGAAGGGCCGGCCTATCGACCAGCTCGTCTGGGAGACCATGTTCCCGAAACCTCGGCAACAGGACCCTCACAACTTCCAAGCCCTTCTCCAGCGGCATCTCGTACTCGAAGTCCGACAGGAGGTGCACTCATTCTACGGGCACCTGGACACTCCCGAAGCAAAATATCCGGGCCTCGATTACACCCACAACATTCACCGCATCCGCCTCAGCCGATGGCCGTGGCACCGCCGTCTTTTCCGCGCCTTCGACGCTCTCCGCCTCACACACGCCGAGATCTCGGGGCTGACTAAGTGGGAGGGCACAAAGTGGGCGAAGGAGCGGTTCGAGCGGGAACAGGGGATCGTAATTCGCGACACCACAGCAGACGGGTTCTCTGAGTATGTGGAGCCCGAACACCGCGTCACACCCGCGGCGCCGAGGGAGGAATCCCAGGAGGCAGAAATTCGGGCGCCCGCGGTGGACAGCACTATCTTGGGAGAGGAGAGCGACGAGGAGCTGGAAAGCGTTGGTGTCGCCCTAAACGAACGTCTGCGCCAACGAGTGGCCCTCCGCAACCAATCCGGCGACATATCGATGCCCCTAGACGAGGAGTGGGAGAACTGGCTGAAAAACGCTATCGAATCGGGGGAAATCCCACATATCGCCGATCAGATTGCACGCTTCAGCAGATCGAGCGGGACAAACAGCTCCATAACGGCTGATGATATATTTCCGCCACGGATGGTAGCCGCCGCGCGTGCCGGGCAATGGGACGAGATTCCGGACTTTCTGCACGACATGATTCGGCAGGGTCTCGGGACCGAGTCAACGCAGCCACGGCAGAGGGCAGCGAGAAGGATGCCTGCGCCTCCGAGCTCCAACCCACGCTTAACCGGACGCCTGGCCAATATCGCAACTCGCAACCACTTGATGGCTCACCTTGACGACATCCTCCCTCGTGATGGAGACGAAGAGAGGCAGCATGTGGAGGCGGCTCCACATGTCGAGGCATGATGGGTCCAGGTTTGATCCACAATCTCCAGCTTTTGGCCAACGAAGTATGGTATCCCCAGCCACGCACGGCAAGCGGTTTTGGAAGAAGCTTATGCCAATGACACCGCGTCTACGACCCGCTTTCGTCGGGTCCAGCCCTGCGTATTTGGGCACTGTCGGATGTCCGCCTCTGGTTGACGATGGTTCCCATGTTGCCGAGGCCAGGCCTTCTGCTCCTGCTGCTTTTACCCATTCCTCTCTATGCATGGCGTTCGAAGTTATTTCGTTGGAGCTCCCCTTCCGGATTAAATTTTGAGATTAAATTTGCACATACCTGGTACAACGGGAGGAGTTTGGAGTGGGATACCGAGGAGAGACTGATCTGCCTCGGGCCTACTAGGCATTTGGGGGGACAGTGAAGGAACCGGAAATGCAACAATTATCCGACGGCAGCCCCCTGGGAGATAAATGTTTCCCAGGATAGGAACAGGGGGCAAATGTGTTGAAGGGAGGATGTCGAGGAGAGACGGAAGGCCATCGTCCTGGTCAGCTCATCGCGTGACCAACAACAAAAGATGGGCGGGCGGATACGATGCGCCAAGCGTATTCATCGATCGTATAAAAACAAATTCAAATCCCAAATACGTGTGATCATGCGTTATTATCAGCCTCAGCAGTCTCAGTTCTGATTTCCACGTCTATTTTGGAAGCAGGCGTTCGCTCCGGTTACACTGTATCTGATAATGATCAGCAGCTATTGGATAAGAATAGGGGCTCATGTTTGCGCCACATGGAAGTCAACACAGGAATGTTGTGTCATAGCCGCGCGTGCTAGAACTAGGCAGCCATGAAATGGGAGTTCGTCGGGAATGATTGTATTCAAGGATCTCTTGGCAAAAGCCTGCGAACGGCCAACCACCCCTGTGGTGAAGTTGTATTGGACGAACGGAAGCGGTATCTTCCGTCAGGAGGCAGATGCTCATCAATCGCCAACACGATCCGCTGCCTCATCCCAATGTTTGTGCGGGCCGGGGCTCACGGGAGCGGGAGTCTTCGAGCCTGCAGTCTTTGCAGGGCGCACGGCATCGTACCAGGGGCCAGACATGAACATTCTGGAGAGATATTGGCTTATTCGTCGTCAGCCGTCGCGGCGGTGCAGGCTGGTTTGGATCCGCAGGGCAAAGACATCCATGCCAAATAGGTACCTAACCCCAGGTATCTTGGCGGGCGTAGCAATAAAAATAAGCTTTTCTGGGGTAGAGGATGGGGCGGTGTTTAGTTATGGCGTTCATTGTTTCAGGGTGATGAGGCAGCTGTTTAGTTGAGAATGCTTGATTATGCAAGGCTGCCATTGAAGAATAAACATGTTGGCTGAGAATGGGCACTCAAGCAGGGAACGGGACCGTAATAGCTCATAATATTCGGTGAGGTGGACACCGACTCTGCTGGGGCAGCCCTTGCGGGTCGGGAATGTGGATTTCTAATCGCTTTTTCAGCACCGGTGAGAAACGAGAAGCAAAGTCGACACTGTGAAGGCTGTACGCAAGCGGGGAGCAGCTGGCCGTGCTCATCCGTTACCGCAGGGATATTGCATAGCCATCAGATCATCGACAGTTTTATCGGTATTTTATCGATGTTGTTTGGAGTGACATGCTCGGATGGGAAGACGCCGGGGGTCACACCGCCAGCCGCGACTCGGACGAACATTCCACGGCTCCGGGGGTTCGGCAACATTCCCGGGTGTTGAATCGGAAAGCTCAACAGGGCACTGGACACTGGAGTGGGCGTCAATGTCAAAGCGCAAGTAATCTAGCGCACTTCAGAAACACAGCGAGAATAGAGCTTTCGGATGCTATTGGATGCCATTGGATGCCCAAGAGTCGGTCAGCGGCCTGAAGCCTTTGTCGCGAGTTACGTCCGATAGGTAGTTACCGGCGGGGCGTCATGCGCTATATGTCTGGTTGGCTGCGCTGAGGAATGGACCGTTGAGGCCGTCACCATTTGTATTGTTAACCCCGAACATGATATCTGAGCCCGAGACCCCGCGATACCTCTTTGAGGATATCGAGCTCGTCGCGAGTGCAGCACCTACGCTATGCCCCTCAAAGCGAAGGATCGGATCGGATGGTCGAGAACGGCTGCATCTTTCCAACCGGGCGGTTTCAGTTGCTTCGTCTTCTTGGGAAGTTGGCTACCTTGTGAGGTAAGACTGTTGAAGAGGTCGTTCGCCCACGAATAAGAAGCTCACACTGGAACCTGCTTGCAGGAGGAGATGTGCTGACTGCAGCACCGCCAAAGCACAACTCGCTGGGTGCAGGTGAGGTATCAGGGACCTGGCCGCGGGGGTAGGTAGGTGTGGGAAGACGGGAGGCGCAAGCGGCGAGCGGGTGCTAACGCTAGGTACAAAGTAGTGGTCCTCGCGGGCTTTTACAGGCGGCGCCATCATTCCCAGCGCCCCGGGAAGGAGCGACGGGAATTCAGGACTGGTACTTCGTAGGGCTGCATCTAAGGAAGGCCCATTGCACTGCTGGGCCCCGGGGTATCCGTGCCTGCCCGGGCTGTGAACCAATCGCTGTTGCTGCCTGGGGACGCACACCTGTTGGTGCAGGGCCTCCTTGCTTCTCGTCGTCACCCATCGCGGAATGGAACGTCCACTGCACCCACAGCTTCATGCCCACTATCAAATCCACCACAAGGCGGATACTACGTACGCGAGTGCGAGGGGTTCCGATGTCAGAGTGAGGTTCCGGTTCTGATGAGGCTTTGCACACTGTGGCTCATCGGCGTTTGCAATGCAGGAGTCCGAAAGTGCAAGCTGGAGATATCGGCCTCGAGCCGTCCGTCGCTGAAGAGAAAATAGCACACTACCATAACAAGCCTCCAGCTACGGGCCTCGCATTTGGATAGGATGGCACGGGTCTTGATGCCCTGGCACCCCCCTTACACATGCTCACTGTCTCGCTTCCAAGCTCACTCCCCCCGCGAATCCTCACGGCATCTCAGCGCCAAGAACGAGCTACCATCCACCGTTGTTCCTCGAGCAGATCTGACTCATCTTTGGGGCGGGTGGTTCCCTCTTCTTGCGTTACGGATGTCACAAGCCACACCAGGATCTATCTTGGAAGCTATACAGCGAATCCTGTGAAATGAGCCCGGAAGCGTGGGAAGCGCGGTGGTGCGGGCCACTATGATCCCACGAGTCTCCTCTGCCCTGTGCACTCACTCCCACACCTCCCAAATGTAGCGCCTACGGCAGCCATGGATCTCTTACGAGCTAATCGGCAAGCTTCGTGGCTTTCCTTCGCCCACTCTGCGCCGACTCCCGCCGACCCGATGCTCTCCCTGCCTGGCCCGAGTGCCTGAAGCCTGGGGGTTCCCGCTGCTCTGGTCTCGGTGAAGTTGAATACTTACCTCCCATCATAGCCATGCCGCTGCGGTGAGTGATGGCTACCCCAGACGATGGAGACATTATTCAACCTCGAATCTACACCATCTTGCCCATTCTCTCTCCCCACGGAAGTCACCAAGCTCTGGACGAATGGACGACAGTAGTGATGAATCGATCATCATGGAGCATGAGAAGCCAGCCGGCTTCTTCTCAACCTTCTCCATCGCCGATCCTGACGGAAGCACTCGTGAGGGCCATGGCAGAACCCAACGCCGCAACCGAAGAGTCTTTGTGTGTATTCCATGTCATCGACGCAAGCTGAAATGCGACAAAGCTCAACCCTGTTCCCGCTGCGTGGCTTCCGGAGCACCCAGCGAGTGCGTCTATCAGCAGGCCCCTGGTCAGAAGCATGAATCAGGTGGCGAACCCGACGGCGTTTCTCGGCCTGAAGCCCATAGTACCCGGCAACCCAGTCCTGAACCCTTGAGACCGGGACCAAGGACCCGAATAGACGGCGCCACTCACTGGAGAAGTATTGCTCGTGAGGTAGGTTCGCTCCACAGTTCACCGAGACTACACATTCATTACCGGCCGCTCCCCTGACGGCAAGGCCCTCGAGGGTACGCCCTAAGGTATCTGAGGCTGACAGGAGGACCGCGTAGTTCAAAGAGGCATGGCCCTACATCGAGGGCTCTGATCCGCAGTGGCAGCCCAGATACCAGCAGATCTTGGGCCTGGAAGGCTTGTTTCCATCGCTGCCGAGTAGCAACTTCCCCTTCGGCAACGCATTTACCTTTTCGCAGAGCAGAAGCCAGGTGCTCGAGAGCCTGCCTCCTCCACAGGTTATCAACGCCCTAATACAGTCATACTTTGGCGCCTTCGAACCGACTCACCGGCTCGTACAACGGCAGGAATTCGGCGATGAGCTAAACGCCTTTTGGATCAATAATGACCAACTTTCCGAGCAATGGCTCGCCCAGTTCTGTATGATGCTGGCGCTGGGCTGCCAGGTAACCCCTTACCGCGTTCTCGCAAGTACAGGCCGCAGTGGGGAAGACTGGACAGATACGTTCTTAGATGCTGCCCAGTTCTTCCTGAAAAACTCATCCTATTTTGCAAATCCCAGCCTGACAACTCTAAGGACGTTGTGCCTCTCTGTTATTGCAAGGATGATGGAGATTGTCAAGGGGGGTGAGATGACACACCTGGTCTTCCTCATGGGGTTTGTGGTTCGGCTGGCGATGACAATGCAGCTCCATCGGAAGGCCTCTCTCTTTACAGACATATCTCCGTTCGAAGCGGAGATGCGGAAACGGATATGGGTTACAATCCAGCTCCTAGATCTCGACATTGCCATGAGGACGGGCACATCATATCTTTACCGCGAGTATGATGCCGACCCCCCCTTGGATATCAACGATACCGACTTTCAACGCTCCGAGCATGGATGGATTGTCCAACCTCGATGGGGAGCACACGGGGGACCAACCGACAGCACCTTTCAAGTAAACCTGGCCGGTCTCCTCCCCATCATGACCGAGATCATCAGCACCGTCAACTCACCGACGCAGCCGCCGATCGAGCTTGAGAAGGTGAGGGCCTGGGACTCGCAACTACGCCAGAAGCTCCAGGACGCAGAATCTGTGTTGTCGCTTCCACCCTTTGGGCCGAGTGTGTCCCCTGGCAAAGCCAAAACACAGATTCATTTTCTCAGGGTACTCGTACACCGAACGTTGCTATCGTTGCATTACGATTACATCTGCGCCGTCCGAGCAGGCCAATTCCGGGATTCGACGGTATCTGTGATGCAAAGCTCCCTGGCGCTGTTGCGGACGCATCACACTTGGCATGCGCCACCTCGAAACATGTCGGCGACAGGGACAGGAGTGGGTGCTGTAGGAGTCCAGACTCGAGCGTCCTCTTCGTCCGTGACGGGGTTATTCGAGCCGTTGGAGCAGTCGACCTTTTCCCAAACGTGGCTGAGCGATCTATGTCACGACGACTTCGGAGCCGCGATGCTCCACCTTATCCTGACGCTTCGGAGGGGTGATTTCGATAATGTCAAGCACGGGACTCTCCCATCACGATCTGGGGCTTCCGCTATGCTCCAGCAGAGCCTGGAGTACAAAAGACTAAGGGCTTGTCGATCGATTCCCCATTTTAGGGAATACGTCGGCTTATCTGTTTCGGCCAGTTGTCTTCAAAGTCTTCAAGCTGACGAACCGATACTGCCGACACTCCTTGAGATGGCTGGCCAGATAGAGCAGACAGTGCTTCAGAACAGGCAGGACCTGCTCTGGACACAAACCAGCAACCCATTTTCTGGGCAAGCCGGTTTACCTCCTGACCCTTTTGTCTTTGGTTTTGGTCAGTGAGGAGGTGGTATTGGGCACCCGTTTGGTTTTGGAGTATTCGGGGACATAAGCGCGGAGTACTTGTCTTTAGATTTGATTAGCTGGATACAACATTCGGAAGCGCCTTGCTCATGAGGTTATCGAGAACGTCAACAATTCGTGGCCAATCCTGCCTCTAATTCTGTTAATGTACACATATACAGCGTAAACACGGGCTAAAAAGGAAATGTCTATGCCGTAGTGTCGAGTGTACTGCATTGATACACCACGTCTTGCTAAATCGACGACGAGGGCCATTCATATGACTGCGGCCCCCGTGGATTCGCAGGCGTGCTCCCGAGGGTTCATCATCCTCGAGGGGAAGTCTTTCGTTTCAGCATTCCGAGCGTCTCTGCCGAGCTTTCCAACCCTGTTGCCTGCCTCGCACCCGTGTGCGCTGCTCAATCGCTCGCCGATTGCGTCCCCATCATGGATCCCGCCCATTAGGCCTGCGCTCCTAGCCACGCCTCGAGGTACTCCCCGAGATCACCCGAGTCTTGATCAATGTTAGCTCCCTATTCTAAGGCGCGAGTGTCCTGCGCTACCTATCGGATAGGTATACGTGTAAGGTAAAGACGCAAACTCACCTGCTGCCTTTGATGTTGTCGCGGAGGCGGGCTGCTTGGACTTTGCGTAGGCGGCCTTGGCCTCATCTATTAACTTCTGCTTGTGCTCATACTCGCGCCGTGCGGCCGCTGCCCGTGTCGCCGATGTGATGTTCCTCTGGTGGTAGAATCCGTAGAAGACACCGAGGCAGAGTGCCGAGTACCGGAGGACCTATTGGGCAGGAGAGTTAGCGGTGGGAATTCCGGGGGGGATCGTGCTCCTATTGATTGATGTCTGGCTTTTTGGGAGCGGGGAGGGTTCGGAAAGACGGCGCGTCGATGATGGGGATTTCGCATGGTTCGATGGTGGTGGCTGCACTCACGTTGGTTCCGGATGTGGTAGACATTTGGACGACTGTTTTGCGACGACTTCGCGACGTTGCCGGGGAGAATTAAAGCGGAAGGACGGGGGGTTTCTCGTCAATTGAGCGTGAGTCGGGCGGTTGGAAGTCAATTGGCCCCTGGGTGTCGTCGTCGAGGTAATTATTAGGGGGGCGTCGGCCGATGGGAAGGGTGGGTTGGCGAGGGAGGCAGGATTTGGAAGCTCGGGTGTAGTCGCGGTTTTTTTTGCTTCAAGGTCCCACAGCTCGGCTTGAGATTCCACTTGGCAACGATGGGGTTACGTAAGACAGGCGCCGTTTTGTCACGTGCTTGGCGCAGGGCAGAACCATTTCCGCCAGCAACCAGAACCTCATAAGACAGAATCCACACCACAACTTCCACATACGACCATACCCACTGGAGAACTCGGGATCCCGTCCGCTCTACCATAGATAAGCCAGTGAGGGCCAGACTAGTAACTGGGTCGCTGACGACCAGCGAATCCCTGGTGTTGTATGTCCTTTTTGTCACCTGAAGTTTGATGACTTCTGCTTCACCTATCTCTTTGCTTAGTGGGAGCCTCTGAACTTAAGTATCATTTCACTATCACTCAAATGGTGTCAATTTGTACGCTGGGGGGTGTTGTGAACCACGTCGCCCAGCTCGGTTCAAGCAATGTGAGAAGTCATCTGATGTGTCGCTGCAAGAAGAAAAGTGACTTGTTGCTTTGGCCTGACGTTACGAAAAAAAAAAACAGCACAATATCAGTAGCGGTTATTGTGAGCAGTGTAAATTCCATGGAGTTTAACAGATAGGTGGTAAAATACCTACCTACGATTGAAGTGCAATGTTGAGTTGAAGAGCCATACACCGTACGCAGTACACGGTCACGTTCAAGCCTTCCTGTCCAGTCGGCATCCCTGCAGGAAGCTGAACGCAATTACCCCCTGTCAAGTGGATCCCGCCAAAGCGCCCCGGTCGCGAGCGACGCGCATGAAAGTGGTTGAAGGTCGCCAAACACCTTCAATTTGATGGTCCCCTAGCTACCACATCTAGCACAAACGATTTATGAGTTTCGCTCGCCTGTAAATTCTGACGATTGATTTTACCACGACGCTTGTACACGCCAGACCTTCAGAATCGCACACAGCTGGATTCCAACCGCACAGCGAGTTTACGGGAGATTGGAAAACGACGGGGGCTCCCGCTCGTTTGTCGTCCTGCAGCCGGGCAGTACCAGAGGGTTATCGGGCTGTCTGAAATGGGTGTAGGGGGTCGGCAAGATGCAACAACGTCGCGATGAGATTCTCGCGAAGAAGGCGAAGCTCGCAGAGCTTAAGCGGCAGAGGGAGCTGCGGGCCAGCCAGGCCACAGCGTCCCGTCCGAGCATAGGGAGCTCAAGCGATGTCAGTACTGTTTGCTCGGCTACCCGTCGTGCGGAACATTCGAATGCTGATATTTGTTTAGCTGATGTCTTCTCAGATCGGCCAAGTCGGTCGAGCCGACCGCCGCGAGATCGAGAGGCTAATCGACGATTTGGTCGGCGAAAGCAGACCTGTCTCCGTCTCAACAGGAGCCAACTCGCCCGCACACCGCGGTAGCCGGCCAAACAGTGTGTTAAGTGCTGGTGAGATCAGTAACGAGACCTCCGAGGCCGGCGCCCCTGCAAACGGCCAAGTAGCAGTATCCAGGCAAACACCACAAGTTCTATCCACGGTCCCCCTAGCCACCGTCTACGAGTGCCCGCCATCCCCAGTGAAGGAGGTGTTTTCCTACAGTAAAGGTGTACAAACGACGGAAGAATGGACATCCCCGAGCAGGCCACGCGCAATTTCGGAGTCGGACAATGAGGATCCCGTTACTTCGACGCCGAGCAAACGACTCAGCAGGAGAGAACGGGACCGGGAAGAAGAGCTTCGGGAAAATTTACGGAAAGAAATCGAGGAAGAGCTGCGGGCTGCCAAGGAGCTGGTGTCGGATGGCGTTTTAAAACCGTCCACCACCGCCAATTTTCCTGCGCGTAGCCTCACGACCGAGGAGCTCAGGGCTGTGACGCTGTCCGAGGATTTCATGGACTTTATCGACAAGTCGACCAAGGTTATCGAGAAGGCGCTGGACCAGGAATACGATATCCTTACAGATTACACCCTTCAAGCAACTACGATTGATGACGACGATGAGCAGAACGGCAATACCGGTGGCAAAGGGCGCCGAAAGGTGAAGGAGCTGGCCCAGTTTTATGATGAGCGGTGGTCTAAGAAACGCATGATCAGCTCCATCAGCTTCTCCCCCAAGTTCGGCGAGCTCGTACTCGCATCATACACAAAGAACCCCACAGCACCCCACGACCCCGACGGCATCGTTCAGGTCTGGAATATGCATCTTCAGGGCCGACCGGAATACGTATTCCATGCACAGTCAGATATCTTGACCGCTAAGTTCTCGCCGTTTCACCCAAACTTAATCATTGGCGGCTCGTACAGCGGCCAGGTCCTTTTGTGGGACACTCGTGCGCGCGCGGCACCCGTTCAGAAGACGCCGCTGACGGGCTCTGGGCACACACACCCGGTGTACTGCGTCGACATTGTTGGCACACAAAACGCCAACAATATTATCTCATGCTCGACAGATGGCGCCGTGTGCGGATGGAGCGTCGATATGCTCGCGCAACCCCAAGAGTCGCTGACACTGCTCGCGCCGCCGCCGTCTAAGATCGAAGACCTTAGCCCAACGTGTATGGCATTCCCGCAGGCTGATCCAACATTTTTCCTTGTTGGCTCCGAGGAGGGCACCATCTACCCGTGTCATCGCTACGACCGCGCTGGCGCCAAGGCGGGCGTTGACGCCCGCGTCAGCTACAAGGGCCACGCCGCGCCCGTCATGTCGGTTGACTTCCACCCAGCCCGTGGCCCCGTCGACCTAGGCGATTTGGTCCTGTCATCCAGTCTCGACTGGAGCGTAAAGCTTTGGAAGGTCCGCGCCCCAGCTGCGACCTCAGCTGTCGGCTCAGGACTGAATACCGTCCTTGGCGAGTCGCAAGTCACACCCCTCCTAGACTTTGTGCGCGAGGACGTGGTTTACGACGCAGCCTGGTCGCCCATCAAACCAGGCGTGTTCAGCTTGGTGGACGGCGCTGGGTGGCTCGAGCTGTGGGATATCACGGTCGAGACGGAGGAGCCTGTCGCGCGTATCTCGCCCAGCGCACGCAAGGATGGACGCACGATGCTGAGCAAGAGTCTGAACAGGGTGGCGTGGGAGCCAACTGAGGGCAAACGGCTGGCAACGGGTGGCATTGATGGCTCATTGACTCTATTTGAGGTCGGGCCAGATCTGGGCGGGAAGGAAAATCTGAAGAATGAGGAATGGGCGAATGTGAAGAAGTTGGTGAGCCGGTACGAAGGGGCCGGTGTTAACGGCTCGGCGACGGTCTGAGTCTGGTGGTTTTGTCTTGTCGTCGTAGCGGTAGCGGTGGTGGCTTGGGGTTGTGGGTTTGTGTGTGGTGTGGTGGGGAAGGAAAGCGTTCTACATAGCTCTTTCGTGAATACTGGATGGAAGAGAGGAATTGTCTTCCGTGTTTATACCCCTTTCCACACGGTATTGCCCGACCCGAGATGCGTTGTGCCAGGAACCTTGATGTGGATTCGTCGCATTCGACCCTAACCCTGCTGTTGTGGCCGCTTATGTAAGCCTCCCAGCGACAGTTTTGTCAAAGAATTTTTTCGCTCCTCAAGCCTCCTCTGCTTCATTCGAATAAAACAGCGACGGTACAGAATATCCCCTTGGATTTGCAGCAAGTGCTGCAGGCACGCTATGCTACCATGACATGACATACTTGTAAGTTTTGATCTCTCATCATTCGATATTGTATGGCTTTATGATGAATGATTCTTCCAAGAATTCTGCAATTCTTAAGATCCCTCGACCTGAGGGTTCGCTGTGGACCTTTTATCACATACACTATTTCCTGATAGCCATACAATATCTGTTTTCTATTCATCGGAATATATGACGTATCTTTTGTCGATTGCAGAGACTGACAGTTTTGCCAGGAAAAGAATAGCAGGATTATGGTTCATATTCAATTTGAAGAAAAGTTTATTGTTATAAAAATGACTACTTCCTAGTGCTAACTCTGCTGTCATGATGGTCATCCTTGGATATCTGTGTGTGTTGTGTGTGTGTCTATGTCTAGGTGTTGATGGGGATGTAGTCGGGGTAGCGGGCGCCCTTGATCTCAAACTTTGCGAGCGTTGCGTCAATCTCGCCCAGCTCGGCGTCGGTGATGTCGACGACGCGCGAATTCTCCTTTACTGCCTCGGTGCGCGTTGCGCCAGGGATGGGCACGATGGGGACACCAGTACGGCGTGCCATTGCGCGTGTCCAATTGATGGCGAGCTGTGCGGGCGTGCAGCCCTTCTTGGCGGCGAGGTCCTCGACTTGCTTGACGAGCTCGAGGTTGATGTGGAAGACGTCGGGTTGGAAGCGGGGGTAGTTCTTGACCATGGGGTTGGGGATGTCCTCGGGTGACTTGATGCTTCCGGTGAGGATGCCGGAGCCGAGGGGCGAGTAGGCCACAATAGGGAGGTTATACTGCGCGCACGCTGCGGCGACACCGTTGGTGAGAACATCGGTGGTCCACAGGCTCATCTCGATCTCGACGCAGGTGATCTTAGCGACCTTGACGGCGGCGTGGATCGTCTCGGGGGACACCTCGCTGAGCGCGATGCCACCCACGAGGCCCTGATCGACGTATTCTTGGATGGCGGCGAATGTCTCCTTCATGTCGGCATTCTGATCACGGCGGGCGCATTCGAAGATGTCGATCTTCTTGCGGCCCTTGAGCAGTCGAAGGCAGTTGTCGATGGAGCGGCGGATGCCCTCGCGGGTGCCATCGGCGTGGTACGTCGTGAGATCGGCGCCGCCCTTGATGCTGAGGACTACCTTGTCGGCGTCCTCGGGGTACCTAGCGAAGTAGGCCTCGAGAAGGGTGAGGGAGTTGTTTTCGGGCGGGCCGTAGAACTCGCCGCCGTTCCAAAAGTTCATGCCGTTGGCCAGCGCGGTGCGCATGGCCTCGAAGGCCTTCTCGTACGGCGTCGGCTCAGGCCGCCATGTGAATCCCATGAGGCCGTACCCGATCGGGCCGATCTCTTGTCCATTGATGGTGAGAGTCATGATGCCGGAGATAGCTTTGCTGGGGTGTTTGAAGGGGCCTCGGGGAAGAGTCTCGGATGGCCGCTGTGTTGGGTGGATGTTGCAATGATGATACTGCTAAGTGGATGCTCTCGTGGTGAGTGGATCTTGCTGTGAGTGTGTGAGAAGACGAGGGATAGAGTCCAAGACAGAGTTGGGCTCATGTCTTCTTATAGGCATGCTGCTGGACTGGCCATTTCGACAAGATTGTTCATGGAGGCTAGCAAATGCCTGGATCGCGAACAAAATGGTTAAGTCCGGGCTTTGAGCGCCAGAGACGTCGCTGGGAGACAAGATGTGAGGCTGCGGGGAAATGCAGCCTGTAGCTTGTCACAACGAGTCCCGGGGTTTCGACCGAATTGTGGCTCGTTAGAAACCAGAGATACCCCCAGGCATGTCCCGCGCAAACCGAGTCTATTAGAATTTTCGTGATTTTCCATGCATACATAGGGTTTGATATCGCAGCCAACATGACAACTCCGCAGCGCAACTGCACTTACAAAGGTTGAATGGTGACGATGAAGTCCAGTGCGTACTCAGTATTTCGTACAGTGGTGGCCAGACTTTCGGGGTACGCTGTGGGGCAGTCTGGCAGGCACGCGGACAACGTCATTGGTCGCAATGCTATCTCCGATGTTCAAAAACGCGAGCTGCCGAGGAGGCGCCCGTAAAACGCCGGGCAGCTGGCAGCGGTCGCTACAAGCCGCCCCTAAGTCTATCTTATCACCGCGCCGAGTATTGTCGGGGTGTTCTGTTTGTAGCCCCTTTTCCCTCCAACCCTCTGTGCGAGCCTGACTAATAAGCTCTGGAGTTAACATGAGATAGCCGCGAGCTGAGAGTTCACTGGTCGACAGTGCCACGGACCAACATTGTGCGAGATTTCCAAGGTATCTTTCTCCAGTTGAAGCTATCTCCAGTTCTAATGTACACAGCCCTTTTGCCACTTTTATTTCGCATATCTTTGATCATGTATCTGATAGCTCACCACTACGATCCCTGTCCCCAAATCGGACAACCCACACAGACTGTAGATGACAAATACAACCTTCTCAAGAGAACCCTCCTCATGCGATCTAAATATCGACCAACTTGTCGACCATGCCCGACGATGGAGTGCGAGCGTGCGCAGGCGGAAGCACAACCACGGTTCCCTGCTGCGACTGCGGCGTCTGCCTGGCCGCATTCGCCTTCAAGCCGTCGTTAAGTCCATGAGCAGCAGGTCGCGGATCCTGCCCCTGCTCCCGTTGCTGCTGCTGGCCATCCGATCCGACAATCACGGCCTGAGTCCGAGCCTGGTCCTGGCCCTGAATCCGACCTGCCTGAGCCTGGACCCCTTGCTGCTGCTGGACAACTCTCACATCCCCATTTGTATCCCCGTTCCCGTTCCCGTTCCCGCCCCCAACTCCACCTCCCGCACCCACCACCGTCGGTACATTCAGCGCGGCAACAGACGTCATTGCAGTCTCAATCCTCGGAGCCGCACCCCCCTTTTCCAGCGGCGTCATCTCACGCGTCTTGCGCACCTTTGGCCGAGGCGGCGCAGCAAACCCAGGAGCAAAAGGAAGAGCAGGAGTAGCAGCGCCACTCAGTCCCAACTCCCTCAGCAATCCAAGTGCCTCACGCAGCTGAGATTTGAGCTTTCTGTTGCTGATGCTCTCGTTGGCGGTGCTGTTGGTATGTATGTGTGCATGTGCATGGCCTTGATGGCCTTGGCCGCCCATCTGCCGACGGAGCGCTGCGAGCCGCGCGGCGTAGTACGGACGGGCGAGATTCATATTTAAGCTTGCTGCGTTTTCCTGACGGGGGTAGGGGGTTAGACCGAGACCGAGAGCGGCACCCGCAGCGGTTATGGCCATGTTGTTGGCGTCGATGCCGTTGGAGGGGGTGTTGCTGTTGCTGTTGTTGAGGGTGTTGGAGCTGGAACTGTTACCCCCTACGAGCATTTTGGCGAGCCACCAGGTGGGAAATTCGCTGAGGCCTACTTCAACGAGGCCTTCTGCCGTGGTGGGCATCGCGTGCTTGTAGCGGCATTGCTGGCCCCATTTGCATGTGCCGTGGTGGCACCAGTGACGGCAGTACTCGTCGTGTGTCTGGATCCGAGCGGGCTGGGGAGTGGCCTGGCTCGAGCTGGTTTGGGCGACAACAGCCTGTACGCTTGTTGCTGTCACAGAATGGGAAGCCAGCTCGTCAGCCTGGTGGTGGTGGTGATGCTGCGGCGCGGCAGGCGAAGGGACGGTCGCAGCGGATGACTTGGGTTGAGGGGGCTGGTTGTGAATACTGCCCTCGAGACCAACATTGCGGGCGTGCTGTCCCACGTTCCAATGAGCCCTCATGCGATCAGCGGGGTGGATATCGGCCACTTTTCCTTGTTGTGGCTGCAATGACTGCGGTTGTGGTTGCGATTGACTCTGTTGCTGTCCCTGTCCCCGTCCCACACCTCCCGTCGTAACCGTAGAAACAGCACTCGAAGCAGGAACCCGCTGCTGCTGCCCACCACCCTGAGCCGCCGTCTCCACGAGGTCCGCCCACGATTGCTTGCCCGCCTCGGCAGGGACCTCATCCGCAGAGTAGGCGATCCGCACGGTGTAGGTGCCATCAGCCTTGGCAATGGTGCCCAGGTTTCCCAGACCGACGGTCTGCTCAACCGCCAGCTCGCGCGGCGCGTCGACAATGTCGATCCAGTCGGGTAGATCGTCGAGCGCGATGAGGGGGACAATCGGACCGGGTTGCTTGTGGATGGATCCTGAGGGTGTCTGCGTCGTGACACCGGGACGCACAAGGAAGAAAAGGGGCTGCGGTGCCATGATGCTAGACGGTGCTGATGTGCCTGTAGTGAGTTTGGGGCTTGGTGAGGCCTTGTATGTTGGCTTGTTCCTGAATGGTAAGTAGTGTCGCCCTAGAGTTCTATTGACCGCACTAAAGCTGCCACGTAGGGAGTTTAGGGTTGATATACTTCTCAATTTTGTCCACCCAGGCAGTAAAGCTGCTTGACGCTGCTCAGCTTTCCCCTAAGGGCAAACCGCAGACCCAAGTCGGTCGGTATTTGCTGCAGCACAAGCACACATCGTTGGCAATTGCTTGCTTGCCTTACCTTTCCATGCAAGCACCCCCTTAAATAATCTCCACCCTAATCTTCACCTCCAGCCCATCAACACAATACCCAAACTGCCTCGGGCTATCCTTCAACTCTGTCTCCCGCTTAACCCATCTCCCCGTCCCTTTCCCAGCCTGCGACTGCGCCTGGTTCTCCTCCGCTGGCTCTTCTTCATCCTCCTCCTCCTCACTATCGTCCCCATCCTCCTCTTCATCAAACCCTGCCACAGGGTCCCACTCACCCGTCTCCCAAATCAGTTTCACCTGCATCGGCGACAAGCCAAACAGCTTGCCCGCAATCCCCTTCACAGCATAGATATCAAACGCCTTGGGAATCTTTGCCGTCCTGGTATCCAACACCGCGGCTACCCGCTGTTGCTGCAGCTGCTGGTGGTGCTGCTGCTGGGCCCGCATAGTCTCACCAGCCAAATGAAACTCGACGCCGATGAGGCGAGCCTCTAGGAAGTTGGGGTTGGTCTCCTTGCGGCGCACGACAGTTGGCTCGCCGTATAGCTCGCACAGCTCGGCCCAGCGGCGGTGGCACGCTAGGATCTGTGGTGCGTCTGATTCGGGCGCGGCGGCGAGTTGGCGGGCGATGCGCGAGAGGTAGAACATCTCGGCGTTGGAGCGGTCGGCGGGAGTGATGGTGCTGAAGTTGATGATTTTGAGGGTTGGGGGCAAGCGGGCGAGGAGGAGCATGTAGGCTTCTTCTGTGCTAGAGGCGGCTTTGGTAGTGGTTGCGGCAGAGGTGTCCTGGTTGTCGAGATCGGGGTTGTCGTAGATCGGATTGTGGGCGAAGCGGATGGAGGTGAGCCCGGGGAAGGAGGTCGGGAGAGAGTCGACGAAGGACCAGGAGGATATCTGGTTGTACGAGACGTCGAGATAGTGGAGGTTGGGGGTAAAGATTGGGACATCGTCAGGTGAAGAAGTTGGCGTGATGGTGGCTATGCGGTTTCCTTTGAGATGTACGTTACGGAGGGAGGTGATGGCTGCGAGTGGTGCAAGTTCGGCGATCGAGGTGAAGTCGTTGAATTCCATATGGATCGACACCAGCGTGGAGGTAAAGGGCGCGTTTGGGATGAACGACAGCGATGATAGCTGGTTGGCGCTGGAGAATATGGAGTTCAGGGACGGGAATTTGGAGGCGACATGGCATATCTCCTCCCATGACAGGAGAGTCTCGTCAATGGCAAGCTCCCTAATTTTTTGGAACACCGGCTCTGCCGATTGAAGCTTTTCATCTTCGAATACATTCTGGAAGCGGTTTCCTCTGGTGATGGGTTAGCAAATTGGCGTCTTTGGCATTATTCAAAGCCCTCCTTTCGGCCTCTGAGCGACGTACTTCACACGCAGCACATGTAAGCTGTTCAGCTCGGAACAGATGTCCACGACCGTCCCCAGATGATCAAACAGATTACGACTCAAGTCAAGCTCGGTAACCTTGGGGCACACCTGGCTGATGGACTGCTCGCTTTCAGCTTGGCCCGGGGGTGGTGAGGCATATGCGATTTGGGTGCCGTCGAGGAAGACATGCTTAAGCTCGGCAAGCTGGGCCTGCTGACGGCGAATCTTATCGAAACCAATTTCCTCAGCCACTTTGCCCGAGATGACGATTTGTTTCCTCTGCGGTGCGGCTTGGCCATCGCCGGCCTTCGCAGGGTCCGAGGCGTACTTGAGATTCAGCGCCGAAACGAATGTCCGGCGCGCGTCGGGCACCCTTGTTGGGCGTACAAAGGACGCCGCCGTTGGCGACTTGGATTTGCCTGCAAGTCAATCAGACAAACTCCACCAACATCGTATCGGAACGGGAACATATACACGAGAAATACCGGATGCCCTTGTGTTGGCCGTCGTGTTTGCCGCGGGACGGGTCGTCCCACTCGACTCCTAGCCACGATCCCGCTGTCCCCGCGACCTCACCGCTGTACCGCACAGTGCATAGCGCGCCGTCGTAAGACCGTCGCTGGCCGATTATTGCTTCGTCGGACGACATGGCGTATGGAATTTGGGATTATCTCGTCCAGCAGAATATGGTTTGGTTTTTCCGACCCACAATCCTTACCGGGGCTTTGCTGGGCTAACCTGCCATTTTAACGTCATCCAGAGATTCAGGCAACAACACATCGACTGCACTGCACGGAGAGATTGTTTGGGCCAAGACAACCAACCAATCATCTCACACCGTCGCATGATTTGAGATTCCATTTCGCTGCCTGGGCTCATATACTTTATGAGTTTATGTGACCTCTTTTATTTTTATCATCTCACTACTTTGTGTACCTCCCTCCACTCTCGGCTTCAATCCATCAATCGTAGTGTCAAGCCCGAAGCCTGCGGTGTTTCATGGCTCGATGGCGATCTTATAACAACACAATGATTTGGTCACTTACAGCTGCCTGTCACAGTTCATCCGGGCAGCGATAATTACAAAAAGCATAAAAGAAGGATTTGAGAGAGGAGGGGTCTGCGGGACGTGGAATCGAGTACAATCACTCATGCCATTGCATTGAAACTATTTCTTGCAAACATGCTAAATATTCCACAGCTAAAGTTTTACAGATTACGGGGTTGCAGAACATACAACACACACGTCAAAGCTTGCTATTTACAGGCCCAACGCACTTCATAAGCGCCCGCCCGTTGCTAAGGCACACCTTGCCACCCTCAACCTTGACCTCAAATCGGATCTCCTCCCAGCCGTCCTTAATCTCGCCCGTCCTCCAGGCCGAAGTAACAAGTTTGTCGCCTGGTCGGACTGGGCTCGCGAAGCGAGCCTGATACTCCTTGATGTTGGCAGGGTCGCTTCCACCAAGGTGCTGCAAGAGGCCGTGGCAAGCCCAGTTGAACGAGTAGAGTCCGTGGATGATTACACCACCGAAGCCCATCTTCTTGCCGGGCTCGGGGGTCGCGTGCAGGGGGTTGTAGTCCCCGTTCAGCCTGTAGAGCAGGGCGGTCTCGGCCGTAGTCTGCTCCTCGAACACTGCATCGGGCTTGCGACCCTTCGGTGCCGGATAGTTGACGGTTGCTGGGCCCTTGGGACCGCTCCAACCACCTTGCGCAACATAAAACGCGGATCCGATTGCGCGAGAATACACCTCGTTTGTGGCGGTGTCAACAAGATCGGTCTGGGTATCGATGACGGTGCCGGGCCTGCCCTTGTCCCATACGCCGATCACCTTGGTCCGCACCTCGAAATGCTTGCCTTCTGATGTTGCCGGAAGAGGCTTAAGAAACTGGACGAGTCGTTGACCATCGACAACTCGGGTGGCGTCAAAGGCGGGGACGCCGGGAATCTGGATGGCCTTTTGGGCGGCATAGAAGTCGATGACCTCCTGGGTATCCTTTTTGAATGGCAGGATAACGGGGTATGTTGGGAAAACAGCGAAGTCGGGATGAAGCTCGTAGAGATAGTGAAGCTCCTCCTTGGTGGCGCCAATCGAACGTGCGAACAGGAGCACGTCCCGCTTCAGCCACGAGACCTTTGCGGGGGGGTATTCAAACCCAACACCAGGATTTGGCTTAGACATCCTAAATATTATGGATATGAGAGAATGGTGGAGTTATTTTGCTTCTTGGACACAGAAACCGCCAATCGCAGTAACTGGGGAGGACGTTCTTATAGGGATGCTCTAGGAACCCGTTTCCCCAACAGTGAGCTGTCAGTGGTGGACAGCTTACCCCGAGCACATATCCCGGAGTGCGGGGGTGGAGTTCGCTAAAATCCCCGAGAGACCGCCAGCCGAGGTTGCTTCACGTGGGTCCCTTGGTGACCGACGGGCTCTCGGCCAATCAGAAAACCCCTTCCAGGGAGTCGTGGTCGATTGATCGAGAAACTCAAGTTGCCTGCCGCTTGAGCTTTTCCCCTGGCTGGGATCGGACGACCTCCTCGAACAGGTTGATGGCTTTGCTCCCAAGGAGAACTGGGTCCCAACCGATCGATTGGCTGCTGTAGGGTAACGGGGCCTCGGGCGAAAGCTACATGGAAATGCTTGTCTTTCCATTGCCAGTGCTTCCAGCTTGAAACCCACTGTAACGATAACTTCTTACCATCGATTTACCTGTCTTGAACACGAAGATGTCCGATTCCTTTGACCGGCCTGGAGGTATGAGGGTTAGCTCTCAAAGGGCATCAAAAAACCCTTTATTTATAGCTGATTTTATTCTAGTCTTCAGATGTGTAGAAGAGGTAATGCCTCGTCGTCTCCTATATCGATCGTCATTTTTAGGGGGGATTTTTTGTTAGCCGCCATGACTTTCCACTCAATTGCCATCTCGTTCATGCAAGACAAGGTCTGTCGCGTTGGGGCGGCAGGCACACAATCGGCGGCCCACCAAGAATGTGGTGGGACAACCTGAACTGCGATCAGCCCTAATCCGGGGTTGATTTCGACCCCACGAAAGTCAACACCAGATACCATTCCTCGGAAAAAGATAATCACTCGTGAACGAGGCAGCGTAGAATTCCACATCTCCTTGCTGCCGGAAACCATAGAAAATATTGCTCCATCTTTTGTTACCTGCCGTTGAGAGCCAAAATGGGCTTAAGGTGAAGGAATGCAGCCAATACCCACCATACAACGTGGGTGGACCCCTCTCCAACCGTCTGTCAAAAAAATTCTTGGGAGACCTGGAGGAGGAAAGACAAGCACTGAGAAGTTCAGGCGAACCATTGGGACTCAAGACCAGTCTGATTTTTCATATTTCGGCAGCTAGTAGCAGACCTAGTGCCCCTCATTCATACTCATGGGCCTTCGTTCTCAATAACCCTCACCGTTGCCCCTCCTATTGTTCGCTGTTGTTCACCGCAACAATGGCTACGAGCAACAACAGCACAATGGCGGCGCACAAAGACACCACCCTCTCGAGCGCGAGGATGCAAAAAACCGCGCCATCTCATAATCCATTCCAAGTGATTACAGCACACTCAAGACAACTCACAGATTTGGAGAATTGTCTGCAGAAGCGCTCTTCTGCTCATCTTCTTTCATCTCATCAACGCCGTTTCCACCAGCTCTCACAACGGTCTAAAGCGAGCCCTCTTGTGGCTTACTACAACAGTTTACGGAAACCTCGCGCTTATAAAGTCGAGAAGTGTTCGGACCACCCGTTCGCCGGCCGGAACAAGACGCTAGCCCGACTTCAAAAGCAGTACGGACCATGCCCCAGCCACTCAAGTGTCCGCTTGTCATATTCCTACCTGCTAACACATATCTCAGGCACCAACTGTTAAGACTCAAGCCACTGAAAGCTCGAGTAGGGAAACTGACCAAGATGGAGCGGGCTCCGTCTCTTGTCTCTGGCCGGGAGGATGGCTCTGATGACGATGCCGCCCAGACAGCCAGCGTCAGTAGTGCTGATAGCCGGACTATTTCTGAGGGCTCTATCATCTCATCCATCTCAACAAACGTCACAACCCCTGACATGTCCGAGTCTGAGGCAAAAGAGGCGGAGGCTGGCCCTCCTGCCAAGCGAGCCAAAATCACGGTGACCAAGGAGTCCCCGCTTGCAAGCACTATCGAGCATCAAAAGAAATCGGTCCCTAAAGCCAACTCCAAGGTCAAGGTCGCCAGCGCCCCCGAGAAGGAGAAACAGCCTGTAAGATTACTCGTCAAACAGAGAAGAAAGACAAGCTCTGACCCTTTTCTTCAGGTTGAGACAAAGGCGTTGAGCGATGTCCCAGTCAAAACAAATAAAAAGACACCCCCGGCCATGGATAAGATCCAGGACGCGACAACAAAGCAGGGAACCAAGCGGAAGCGCATTGCAGAGGACCCCCCAGCCGCCGCCAAGAAGGCCCCGATGAAGAAAGGAGGCGTCGATGGTTACTTTATCGATCGAGTCGAAGAGATGCTCGACGACCCCTTGGGGTTCGACGACTGCGTCGTCGACATGACTTCGAGCCTGCGCGGCAAAGCGCAGAGAAACCAACGGCAGCTCCAGGGATTTCGAAAATTCCAGGGGGTTCTAAAATCCCCCGAGATGTCCGGAGCCCTGCAGCGACCCAGAGGCAGCACGGAGGCAGAGGCCGGCGAGGAGGAGGGCGAGGCGGCCGGCACAGGGCCCGGCGTTGCCGGCGCAATCACCTCTCGCCTGGTGAAAGCCAGCAAGCTGGCCAAGTCGGTGCTGAAGAAAAGCCACCAGAAAAAGGTGGTGGAGGAGGCGCGAAAGACCCCGCCTGGCCGCCGCACCTCGACTGGTGCCTCGACTGGTGGCGGTGAGGGAGAGGACGGACCGGGTGTGCTGTTAGGTTGGGTTCCGGGTGAGCCCCGCTGGAAGAAGCGGAGCTACTTCGGCCCCCGTAGTAAGCTGAGCTGGTGAGCCAGATGACGGAGGCATCGCAACGATGCTGTTATGCATGGGGGGTAGGGTTTTCGGCATAGCCAGCGGTCTTGAAGGCATCACGAGGAATATTTCAGGCCTCGTCAGCATTTTGAAAGGCGTCGACACAATGTCTAAAAGGCATAAAGCAGGACTGAAAGATGCATACCTTGGAATTGATAAAGGGATTTACTAGAGAAAAACGCCTCGCGGCGGGAACGAACCGGGACATAGATGCAATATGTCGCGTTCCGTTTGATGAATAAACCATATGAACCTTAATGAAAATGACGTGTATTGACTTGTGTCCTATGTATCCTTTGTGGCAGCCGCTCAATGGGGCCCGCCAAAATGTCCTGTATTCCTCGGCTCAACAAATGAATGGGTGACGCCCTCCGTCAGATTTACAAACTCGAAGCGCATCCAAATCTTGCCCAATAGTCCTTAAAAGCAAAGCCCGTTCCCCTATTGTTACACCCCATCTATCCAAGGGTCCTCACACCCGGGCCCGAGCTCGATCGCATTCTTCGATGAAGCGATATATACCCTCGAGACCCTCGAAGTCCTCAGAGCAGTGTTCCCCAGAGCTACTGAGCGCATCTGGTGACATGCTCTCATAACCCTCGGCCTCTGGCGGTGACAACCAAGGGTTCTCCTCGTACTCGTCGAAAAACATTTCCTCAATTTCGGTTCCTCCCGAATTTTGGGACCTGAGCGAACCACCTGGCGAGGTAATCGTTTTGGTGCAGTCCTCATCTGGAGCAAATGGGAACTGTAGAGCGACCGGGACACCCACGCTAGCCTCGAAGGCTGCGTCTTGCCTGACCACTCCCCGGCGAACACCGGCATCATCACATAGCCTCTCGACCGTCTCGGCATCTACGCCTGGGAAGCGGACCCGCAGAACGCTTCCCTTTTCCAACGTAATGGGCAGATTTCCTAGTACCGCCAGACTCTTCAAGTCAGTCATGATAGCGGCTAGGTCTTGAAGCGCGCGAGCAAAGTCGACGGACAGCACATCCAAGAATCCCTCAGCGTGCAATGTAGCCGTCTCGCCAGCCATGGGCTTGAAGCCCTGCTCCATCGTCGCGGCAAAGGGGAAGACAACGCCGAGAGGGCTCAGGGCCGTGATGGTCGGACTGACGCGGAAGTCGATGAACGAGCCTGGCGCGTTGCTCGGAACGGAAGCAAGACGTATCCGCGCCTCCTCCTGCGCTGCGTTCACGGCCCGATAGTGCACTTTGCCGTTTGCATCCACGCCGTCGTAGCGCGCGCGATGGCCTCCAAGCCAAAAGGCCCGCATCGCCTGACTGACGTTGGAAACAACCTGGGCTTGGGCAACAGGTGTATGACTGAAGTACCGTGCACTGCCGCCCCCAATCGAGTAACCACCCGCCGTACGACCGAGAGTGCCGCCCGAAAGGTTGGGGCGGAGGGTGCAGGCGAATGGAGCGCGGCCGGTGAAGCGGGACACAGCACGGCTGGTGTTGGAGACCGGAAGCTTGGACCGGTCGAAGCGAGGCACAGCGCTCGAGTTGTGGCTCCCGGTGCTGAGGTAACGTCGGACGCTGGCATTGAAGTGGGCATAGGTGTTGCCAACGCGCTTCACTTGACGCAGCTGGGCAAGTGGGTGGATGGGCTGGCAGTTGGGTGTGTTGCGTGCGTACGCAGGCTGGAGTTCAGCGTTCGCGGGGCGGGTCGCGTTGGCGAGCCTCGATCTGAGCATCTTGCTCGCCCGTGCGAGGTTCTTGGAAAGAACCCGCAGGGCGGCAGTTGCCAAGAAACCTCCGCCTGGAGGCATCTTGGTGATTTATTTCTCAGTTGTATCGCAAGCCTGGCTGGACAACGGCTTGCGAGGAGTTGGAGAATGGAGGGAGCCAGGCATGGGAATGGCGGGTAAGATCGGGATCTTAAACAGTTATCGATAGGCCTGAGGTTCGCCACCTCCGTGACGAAACCGTTGCGGGGTCCGTTGATTAGCGTGCCTGGTGAGCCTGGTAAGCGGTTGACAAAAAAAACGAGACTGCTTACCTGGCAGTACTTCGGCACGGGAGAAAAGTCACCGCACTGCGAAGTAGCTCAAAGTACCCTCAGACCACCACCACATATCCTGACAATATCAGACTAACAGATCCTGAAGCAATATTCAGGGGCGGGCTGTTAGAATCTCATCATACGCACGGGCCACAGTTTTTTTGCGGTCTCGTTTTTTTCGTCAACCGCTTGCCTGGATTCTGTGGAGTCTACGCTAAGCAATTACCGGGTTTTGAGGGACAACCGATATGCACTTAGATAAACTCTTAGCTGCCCCACACGGCACCAATGGGAATAAATACTCCAAAATTTCCGGAGCCTCAAGAGTTCTTCCCTTCTCATCACGCGCTGGCAACCAGCTCTCTGAGCTCCCAACATATCCATCATGCAGAAAGGTAAGAACCATTTTCCTTTTATGTCGCCTTCCATTCCGCGCCAAGCGCACGCTTCTATGATGACTAAAAGAACGAACAATCCAATTCCGACCACGCCATGGGGACATCAATTTACTCTAGATTTCCACTGAGAGCACGAATTTTTGCCCCGTTGCGATCATGTTTCATGAGACCATGTGCTAACTCGCAAACAGTGCTGCAGGTTATCTTCCCATCTCTTTCGTCAACACCAACCGCAATTCTCATAATCTCAAAAGGTTAGTCGTTCTCGCTTTTTACGCACATACAATGCACCAGCACCATCTCCATCCAAAGTGATGATAAATACCAATACTAGGGAATTCCTCTTTCTTAACATACTATGTGGAAGCATTTGTTTCAGCCTTGTCTGACTTGGATCTTACCTTCTAATTGCTTGATCTTGATCTTCGCACAGAGATGCTAACAAGCGATTAATTAGGTATGCGATACGATTCTCCATTCACCTCTAGCACTATGACGAATACTTGAACGAACGGGCGGACATATCGAAGCCTCTTCGCCCCTCCTCGTGAAGCGGGACTGTACATCCTGTGAGGGGGGAATGGGGAGAACTTCATGATGAGATTTCGTCACCTGATTGTGCCCTCGATTAGCACATCATTTAAAGGCAATGTATATGAGAGTTTTGACTGACACCCAACCTCTCAGGTAACCATACATTCCTTCGCAAAGTTCAACCCCCATTCTTCCAACATGATGAACATTATTCACACTGTTTGATCTGCCTTCGGGTGGAAATGAACACAAAACAAAATCTGATTTAATGAGGTATGTGGATCCGATCCGAGCCGCTCGGGACAATGGCCACTAACATCGATACCAGGCTGAACATGAATTATTGCACCAATGTGCTTGATCAACAACATTTGCGGGCTCATGCTAATCAGATGGGCGCGCCAGGTAAACTCGCAGTCAACACATGACGCTTCTGCAAATCCTAACGTAAGTTACATGCGCTTTTCATTTTTCGCCAGAACCTTCGGGATGATCTATTTTTTAAGCTTTTTAACGCTGAGTTCACCGTGATGAACAAATTCACTTTGGAGAACTGAATGAGGTTTCCTCAAACATGGTCATTGCACTCGAGTCGAGAGTCTCGCTAACCAATGTACAGATCCTCCCAAGCCTGCTGGCAGGATAGGAGGAGGATTGTGATGTTTGCAGTGGTGCTTCATATTTATACTCTAGCGATGAAAATAGTCTCTGCTTTAATTGACACATGCTTCTCTCAAACTCTGATACCCAACATACCCAAGTGCTCGCTATATGCCTTGCAGTCCTTACAACCCTGATGGAAGGAGTACATTTGCAACTGGGCACACTATGCCTTCAGCTGCAGCCTTGCATTCCACCCGACAATGCACCTTACAATATCCCAATCTCCATTATTTCCAACCCAATCGATGACTACGATACCTGTGCCGGCATCACCGATGTCTAACTGCCCCGGTCTCTTTCCGGGAGCACCGTGTCCCGTACACAGGTACTCGATGATGGAAGGGTTGATCTTCGCGGCAATTCTATCCGGCCAGCAGCTCGCATTGAAGAAGTTACTGGCGCTGAGAAAATTGATGAAGAACGGGACCGGCCCGCTCTCGGCGCCCACAGACCCGGGCATCCCAGCCGGGATGCACGCCTGTTGCGCCGCCCTCTCGAGCTCCGCTCGTGCCAAGTCAATCTTCTTGTCGATCTCCTGAGCCTGACCGACCTCATAGAAGTCTTGGATCCGAATCTGTCCGCTGCCGCATGTCCCGTCGGCGCAGTTATCCGGCCACACTGACCCGTCGATACCCAACCCCGCGTCACGCAGGGAGTCATCCAGATGGAAGCGCCGAACGAGAACGATACGGCCACGGGCCTCGCCGAGAGACGGGATCTGTGTGGAGGTGTACCATCGGCGGGCGGCGTCACCGGCAAAGTACCGCCGGGTGAGGTACTTTGAGAGGAGCTGGTCGTTGCCCTTGCCTGTGCCCTCGCGCTTGATGCTCATGAGGAGCGTTTCGGACGGATTGGCGTCCATGTAGGCGTACACCTCTGCGAGGAGGTCGTGGAACCACTTGGAGCCCGAGAGACTGATTGGGAATGCGGAGTGGACGAGGGCGAGGTCGTCGTCGCTCAGGGACTCATCGGGACAGGAAACCCGGATGTCGAGGAAGCGTACGCCGTTGTCGAGCTGGGTGCGCACCGCCACGGCCTGGCAGCGCACTGAGGGAAGGGCCATGTAGTGCGTTGGGCTGTTGTGGGTGCCGGGGATGCTGAGGGTCGAGAGCGGCAGGGAGTCGGGGAGCTCGGCCATCCAGGCCTCGAGATGCGCGCTGCTGAAGATGGCGAGGTATGAGGCTCGGGGGAGATAGATGACGGTGAACTCCTTACCGGTTGGGTCGGCGGTGGCATGGCGCATCACAACGCTCTGGGGGGAGGGCCCGGGGAACTCGGCGACGTAGAGGTGGCCGGTGCCGGGCTCTTCGAAGGTAAGGCGCAGCTGCTCCGACCCGTGGGGGGCCACGATGGGGGCAAGGCTCTCCGAGAAGGGCTGGAGGACGACGCCCGTGATTTCCTGCTTGCCGTCGGCGGCATTCTTGGGCTGCGCCGATGCTGTTGCTGTGGGCGCTGGCGGTGCGGTGGCTTGTCCCGTCAGTCGTGCCGTGACCTTCGCCAGTCCACTTGTCCCTCCGAGGTGGCCAGGGTCGGCGGACTTAGCGACGCGCTCTGCCTCCTTGAGCTCCAGCGGAGTAATGGTCAGGTTGCGAATAGTCAAATTGCCCATATTTTCCGGCGGGTGGTATATGGCATGGTGGGAACTTGCTGCGGCCCCCATTTTGTCTACCTCTGGAGCGGATGGTCGTGTTCTTTAAACCGCTGCCTCCTTACCCGTTGCTGGAGAACAGAGTTCGAGTCCGTTAAATTGGTGTGGTCACAATTATGATCCAGAATTGTGGGATCGACGTTGTCAGTGGAGGTGTGCAACTTGGTACTTGTCGAATGTGGATGCAACCGTCTCTCCCTTCTAGTGCTGTCAATTGCTGCCCAAACTACAGGATGCAAAACACAAGTAGGTTGTCGAGCTGCCAATTGGTTCCTGCTCGACCACAGAATTGGATGAAGCACCTCGAGTTATCCAGTCCCGCCGCAGTAAGTGAGGTGAACACCTTTCATTTGAACCTGCTAGAGCACGGTGTCTTGGGCCTTGGTACGTCATCTTCGATGGGGTATTTGATGGGGTAGCCGTCACTGTGGTGATGGCTTACATAACCCAAGTAAGCTTTCGCCAACCGTTACATCCGCCCACCCCCTTTTATCAACCTCGAAGCAACATGCTATGGGTTCTCGGTTCTGATACCTAAAATGGACCAAGCGTACGAAGCACTCAGTAGGTATGGTTCACAGTCCCTCCCCTAGAAAGTGAAAACAGGAGAAGAGCCCTACGAGCTTCCGGGGGACATGCTTCCTGGCTCTGCGACTGATCCTCCGAGTATACAAGAAGCGATGCAGTTCGAACCGTGACCCCCTTGAATGCCACTAGTTGCTAGCTATCCCTCGCCATACCAACACTCGCCCCTCTGCTCCCGGGGATGGCGCGCAGTGCCTGCCAAGATGCCTGCTCAGAATGCTTGACAGCTCGGCAATATTACCGCCTCAACCCTCGCATTGGGAGAGAAGCAGCCAAGCCCGGACGAAGTCTTGGTATCTAATGCTGTATAAACAACCTCGATTTCGCCGAGGCGACGTCAGTCCCTTTGGAACCTGCCCTCCTGTTCCGACAACCAGATAACCGTCACTTTGCTGTCTTGGTTCGGCAGATAATCCGGAGAGGAAACGTCTTGTCGCCCGGGCTCGATCTATGCACCAAACCCCGAATCGGGAGTCCGCCGTGATTAGGAAGGGGGGAGGGGGAGAAAGATAAAGTGGTACGGAAATAGCTGGTGGACTTCGCCATTTTGCCCACTCCCCTAGACCCGGATTATGGACATCGGCCGCTGGGTACCGAATGCACTGTTCAAAAGCCTCTCAAATTTCACCGGATAGCATATAAATGGAGGCAGACATCCCTCCATCCCTCGCTACCGGATAGGTGCCGGATGGATAAAGGCAAAAAGACGGAGCCAGGTGCCGAGTCCGGGCAGCACAGTCAGCTGGGTGAATATATGCTGTCCATCAGCTCCCTGTCCGGATGCAGATACCAGGCAAATGGTAGACGGAAGACTATCGGATCCTTCGGCAAATGATAAGAGAGCGTATCTGTATCTCCAAGTCAGACACACTGGCTGCTTTGAGAGAATAACGCTGCTTGGTGTTGAGAATGCGGGACGACCGTTGCTGAGCCTCACGATATAGACATTACACGCCACAACCGGAGCCAGCAGCGTGGTCCCTCCCCACGGTAATTACCCCGGAAGGGAAATATTGTCGAGTCCTATGTCCGTGTTTAGCATGCAGGAACAAATTGATGAAGAAGCGCCACTCGGGCCCGAGAAAATCCAAGTACCCGCCACGATCGCTTCTGGGCAGAAGAATTCCCTTCCCGCTCCCTCGCCAAGTGCTACCGCGCCAATTGTTAGGTTACCAGCTGGAGAATTAACGACCCGGGGTGAAGGTCGAGCATTGTCTACCGGACGTCCGAGAAACGGTTATTAAAGCGCGGTCGGGGGATAACTGGATAAATAGAACTTCCAATTTGAGCGTCTGGGCAGGATGACTTCAACACCAGAAAAAAATCGGGTCCCGATTGCGTACACCAAGCTTTAGATATGGACATCGAGCAGCGATGCGGGACATGAAGGCGTGTATAAGTACGCGTTCCGTCGCCGAGAGGATGGTGATAATTCTCAAGACTTGAGCTGCCATCACTCTCTCCCACTCGCCCACGTCATCACAACTGACAAAATGCGTTTCTCACTTGCTGTCGCCGCCTTCGCGGGCTCGGCCGTGGCCATGCCCTCCCTGTCTCTCCCGTCGTTCCTCTCCCGGCGCGCAGACTGCCTCACCGAGGCCGAGGGCAAGGAGATCGTCGACCTCTACGTGCGCTTGATCGCCAACTATAAGGACGAGGACTGCGAGAAGTACTGCGCCGACAGCTTTGTCGACCGATCCGACAGCATCAACACCTTCATCTTCAAGCCGCTCGGCGAGCCCACGTTTGCGACCAAGAAGATCTTCATGGAGGCGCAGGGCTCCAACCCGCCGTTCCCCGTCGTCGTCGATGCTATCGACGCTATCGCCTGCAAGTCCATCGGACTGCGCTGGCACGCCACCTTCGGCGCTGCCAACAAGCCCAGCAGAGGCATCACCCTCATCGGCACGACCAAGGAGAAGGGTTACTGGCAGATCACCAGCCTCGACGTCGAGTTCAACAGCCTTATCTGGCTGCTCAATATGGGCGGCAACTACACCTGGGAAGGCTAAATGCGCGGAATGGTGTGTGCGGGGGAGTTTGCTCCGACGTGGTCTAGCATGAACGCAGCGAGGAATTCCTGGCTCCCTCCAAGCATGATCGAAGATAACTGGGAGAGAGACGGAGGTTGGACAAGCGCATGCAGCTAGCTGTACATAAGGGGGGAGACCTGCTAGCATGAAGCAAAAATACATGCCTACCGATACTGCAGCAGAATGCCCCGATAATAATGGACCAAATTTTGTAATGCGACAGTGAGATTGATTGCTTTGTGCGACCACAGGACCGGGAGCCGAGCCGAGCTCTAGAACCTATGCCGCCTGGCAGGACTCTTGAGAAGGTGAGCGAACGAGCAAAGGAACGCGATGTCTCACTGAACTGATAAAACGAAGTGGGGAGATCTGATTCAAGGGATGATGTGGTCGTGATCATCGTGGGGTCTGTAGGGCTGCAGACTGGGGGCTGGGCTGGGCCGATCGGGACTGCTCTGGCGAGGCAGATGACTTGGCGTCCTGTTCCTGACAGACGAACGGCCTCCTGCAGCTGCCATCCCATTCGTCGTTTCACGACGTTGTGACAGCTGAGCATCTGCAGGCTGGAATGCGCAGTCTCATCAAAACACTGACCGTGCGGACGAAGCGGAACAGACGCGGAGTCAATTCTCGAGGTGGCTTATTGGTTATTGTGTAGCGGTAACTATGACCCTTGGGTATGAGACGGCCGAAGTGGCTGGCCGCGCAACGTCGAGGCATGGCCGACAACGAGCTGAAGAACAGAGAACATGGTTACGTACTGGGCGTCGACGCGTTTGAATTGCGCCGGTCTCCTGCATAGGCGCGCATGAGTTTGGGTATGACCGTATGACTCGGAGGCTGAGGCCATGCGCGGATATTGCACCGTTTTGGGTAACCACCTGTCTGCTTGGTTTTTTATAGTACCTCGAGGTTCTTTGCAGGTCGGCATCTTGTTGACTGCGAGTGAATTGTGACTCCACAATCGAATTGTCAGCGGTATGCACTCGCAGGGAACTGAAGCTTTCAACACCTTATCCATGAATCTTAGTTTAGTGTACACATCAACATGATAGATGCCCCCAGGTTTTCGATTCAATGGTGTGTGGAGCTGATGTGGTAAGAACTGTAAATGCAACGCAAACGTGCTTTCCCTGTCCCTGATTTGGATGAAGTTGTCAGCCTGGCAGGTGTGGTTCCCGTCGCAGCGGCTGTGAGGTGCCTGGGAGCCTAGTGTAGGCGGCTTGCCCGGGTCCTGGTCCCACCGCCCCTGAGCAGGACCGTTGCAAAAGTGTGCCAGGGGACTTTGGCTCGACCTGAGTGGTCATGCCGAGATCCGGGTGGAGCCACACGGCCGGGTGCCCTTCCTCTGGCCAATTGGGCGCGCGGATCTGCTCCTACAGTAATTTTAATCCGCCGTCCACCGAGGTTCATCAGATGGGAGCTCAGTCGCAACGGTTTCCAGTCCCATTCGCAGCATTCTCAGCCTTCGGGCGACCAGGGTTCATGCTTGGAACGCCTCCGTCGCAGCGTTTTCTATTGGAGATGCTTGGATTATTACAGGGAAAGATGGGCTGGAAGTGGGGTCCAACGGAGGGGACAGCGACGTTAGAGATCTTTGCGCTCGAAAGGGGGGCGTTTCATTTTACTCTACGTAGGAACGGCGCAGCATCGCGTGCTGGGGCGTCAAGAACCTTGGCAGCCATCTCGCGGTGGATGTCTTCTTTGGCCTCCCGTTTCTCTTTTCCCTTCGCTCGTGTTCCCACTCCTGCATCTTCTCCGTCTCAGCCATCCCCGACATCCACCATTTTGCGGTTGTACCTTCCAGCCGCTGCCCTTCTTTTGCCATATATCACACTCTTTTGCGCCAGTCGATCTGCAAACTCACATTCTCACCCTTTTCCAACTTCATCCAGTCTCTCGTTTTATATAACACGCGCAGTCGATCGTCAACATGCGTTACTCTTTTGCCGCCATTCTCGCGCTCGCGAGCGCTGTTTTCGCGCAGACCGAGGGCTTCGATGTCATCAGCAAGCCGGGCAACTACGAGAAGGTGCCTGCTGGCTCGACCTACACCGTTGTGTGGGCACCTAAGCCCGAACACACTGGCACCGTCACACTCAGCTTGATCGGTGGCAAGGACCAGCAAAGCCTTTTCCCCATCAGCACCCTCGGCCGTGAGTACCTTAAATCGCTGCAGCCACCATTTGAATGAATGCTCACCTTATGACAGAGGCCGAGAACAGCGACGGAAAGTTCGAGTGGAAGGTTGCCGAGAACCTTGGTGACAAGGTTATCTATGGCGTCGTGATCACCTGGGACCAGAAGAAGGAGATCTTCCAGTACTCGTTCCCGTTCAACATTGCTGGTACCGGTGCCGGCCACGGAAGCGGCTTCCCCTCTGCGACGGGCTCCCACCCGGGCGGCTCGAACTCGACTGTCACGAAGACCGGCGGCCCGACCATCGTCACCTCTAGCTCGTTCGGCAACCTATCGACCATCGCTACCGGAACGTTGACTACCCTCGTTTCCGCCACCTCCTCGCCTTCTTCTTCAAAAACCACCACCGGCGCAGGCCCAGCCTCAACCGCCGCCGCCCCCAGAGACGTTGCCAGCACGCTTGCCCTCTTCGGCGGCCTTGCCATGGCTATCTTTGCATTGTAAAGAAACGTACAGTTGGCTGATTGTCTGGTGTTTTTAATTGCTTGACATGCTGCCGCTTATTCGGCAAGGAACAGGACAACTGGTTTACTGAATAGAGCGAGGTCGGATAACATGGGTTGTACTGGAACGATGTTACCACCTGGGTTGTTGTAATTGGTCCGATATCGCGTACAGCGAGGAGAAAATAATACCTAAAAACAGAGAATAGCCCATCACGTGGTCATACCGTTGGTTGAGATCTACAAAACAGTTTTAACAGCCGCTCCCCGTGTATTGCTATCGCGTCTTCGAGGGTTGTCCTGCGTCAACACCCACCTGGGCAGCTTGTGTGTAATATGGACGTCACCAATACGCTGTACGACTCTAGAAGTCGCACTGTTCTGATCCCGGGACGGCCAAATGATGTCTGAGCTTCCTAGGATCCACGAGGCACCTAGAGTAGGTAGTGCTACTTGATTCTCAAAACCATACCATTTCAACTACCTCTTAAAATCTCACAAAGCCACCAGTGGTTCACTCAATGGCATGAATCTGGGATGGCTGATCCTCCTTGCATGATCCCGTTTGCCCCGATTGGCTTGAGCTCGATTTCGCTTGGCTCGGCGTTGTCGGAACAAGCTGTGCTCAAGTAAAATAAGCTGTCAAGAAATCGTGGGTTATTCAGTCTGTCCAGGAACCTTTGACGTCTGTTGACTCTCACATCTCTAAGCTCCGCGTAGAGCACGGGTTCGGCCGACGTGCCTTGCATCCCAAGCTCGCGCTGGCAAATCAGAAGCGCTCCAGTTCCTGCGTAAACCCCCAAGATGAAGGCGGTGAGCTCTGAGACAAGTGCGGGGCAGACAGGGGCCTAGCGTACTTGGTACCTGCTTCTCCGCACTCACTAGGGGGAATCCATGGTACCCGGTACCCTGTGTGCTGTCAAGCGCGCTGGTCCACTGCCCCTCCCTGATTTTGTATCCACAAATCTGTCGACTCCAGCAACACTTCCTCGACTGTGACCATTTCACCACTCGCCCTTTCCTCTGTCAGTTTGCCTACCGCCGCGCTGCGCGCTCAAATCATCTCCTGCTACCTTCCGGACGACGCCACTTAGCCCTTTTGCGAGAAATCAAGTCGAAATGAGAGGCGAGGTAAGTTGCGAGTTACAAGCTCCTGCTGTCCAAAGTGCATGATACCGGCCCAGCGATCGCTTCAGTTTGGGTCCCCCTATTCCATGCAGCTATCGCTGGACCTGGGAAACTGCCACGGTCAAGCAGCGGCAACCACGGCCCCATGGCGTCTAGGACGGCGATTATGCAACATCATGTATCTCAGGAACACTCAAGTTAAATGTTCCAGTATCTGGGTTCATGTACTTCTCGGACCTGTGGTGCCAGGCACCCGAGCTTCTCCTTCCGAGACTACTGCCAACGTCTTGCCAGCCATAAATCCCCCGCACAAAAACCTGTCGTTGCCGATATGAGGTGCGAGGTGGCTGACAAGGCGATGAATAGATTCTCCATCTTCATCTGGGCCAGGCTGGAACCCAGCTCGGCAACAGTGCCTGGGAACTGTGAGACCTCACCGCTTTTGTTGGGCTACCCGGCCTCCGCTAACCAGCATGTTCCAGCTACCTCCTCGAGCATGGCCTCGGAGCCGATGGCCGCCCGGACCCTAGCGTGAAAGATATTGGCGATTCTGGGTCGTTCGAGACCTTCTTCACTGAGACGAGCAATGGCAAATACGTCCCGCGCTCCCTCTTCGTCGACCTTGACCCTTCCCCAATCGATGAGATCCGCACTGGTAGCTACCGCCAGCTATTCCACCCCGAGCTGTTGATCAGCGGAAAAGAGGATGCCGCCAACAACTATGCCCGTGGTCACTACACCATCGGCAAGGAGATGGCCGATAGCGTCATTGACCGTATTCGCCGTGTCGCTGGTAAGACACGCCTCCTCCCACACGCACCCTTGCATGTGCGACGACTGACGTTTTGCGGCTCAGACAACTGCCAATCCCTCCAAGGATTCCTCATCTTCCACTCTTTCGGTGGTGGTACAGGATCCGGCTTCGGTGCACTTCTCCTTGAGCGCCTGGCGACTGACTACGGCAAGAAGTGCAAGCTTGAGTTCGCTGTCTACCCGGCGCCCCGGGTTTCTACCGCTGTCGTAGAGCCGTACAATGCTGTTCTTTCCACCCATAGCACGATTGAGAACTCGGACTGCACCTTCTTGGTCGACAATGAAGCTGTGTATGACATCTGCCGTCGGAACCTGGATATCGCACGGCCCAGCTACGAGCATCTCAACCGCTTGATTGCTCAGGTCGTCTCGTCGATCACTTCGTCGCTGCGTTTCGACGGTGCGCTTAATGTTGATCTCAACGAGTTCCAGACCAACCTGGTGCCATACCCTCGTATCCACTATCCCTTGATCAGCTACGCTCCTGTCATCTCCGCGGCCAAGAGCTCTCACGAGAGCTTCAAGGTCTCCGACCTCACTTTCCAATGTAAGCTATTCACTGGTTTGGTTATAAACTCGTTGTGTTAACGATTGGCAGGCTTCGAGCCCAACAACCAGATGGTGGTTTGCGACCCCCGTAACGGAAAGTACATGGCTGTCGCTCTCCTCTACCGCGGTGACGTTGTCCCGCGTGACTGCAGCGCCGCCGTTGCTGCCCTCAAGGCCAAGGCTTCCTTCAACCTGGTCGAATGGTGTCCTACTGGCTTCAAAATTGGTATCAACTATCAGAAGCCCGTCGCAGTGCCCACTTCTTCGCCCTCCGATGGTGGCTTGGCTTCTGTCGACCGCTCTGTGTCCATGCTTTCCAACACCACGGCCATCGCTGAGGCCTGGTCTCGCCTGGACTACAAGTTCGACCTCATGTACAGCAAGCGTGCTTTCGTCCACTGGTACGTTGGCGAGGGTATGGAAGAGGGCGAATTCAGCGAGGCTCGTGAGGATCTCGCTGCGCTTGAGAAGGATTATGAGGAGGTTGCCGCCGACTCGACTGACGCCGACGATGGCGAGGCCGAGTATTAAAGGGCCGAGAAATGTGCGTTGTTGCGAATTAGCAGAGTTGATTACTAGCGACTGCGTTGGAGTTGGAAGACAGATGTCTGTTTCTGGTTTCCCTTCGGCGGAGAACATACCCCCTTCACCCTGTACAGTGGTTTTCACGCAGGAAGCGATCGATGACAGATATTGATGACGAAACAATAAGTCTTTCTTTCCCTTGAGCACCTTTTTGTCTCTGGTGGTATTTCTTTCGTGGTAGATGTGGATGGTAATCCGGCGGATTTAAAAGGAAGACAGGTGGTAGCCGAAAACGGTTTTGGTTTTCATCAAGACAAACTTTCTTACCACCGTTATTCACACCTTTCTTTTCCTTGAGATAGCAACCTAGTTAACCCGATGAATACGGAGCACCCTATCAGGAACATTTTGAGAAGTAAGATCCTCTGACGTAGCTGGAGGTATGTCATATAAAATCGTCCGGTTGACACGACTCCAAATGAAGTGGAGACGATTGCCCTTCCCCCTTCAATTTCAAGGTAAACTATTATTGTTGTAGGTGTAAGGGGCTAGCTAGTGGTATAGACGATACACATCATGGTTGGCGTATGGAATGTGACCGGCCTTTTGGTTCTTACAAAGCCCACTCACCTGAGCCCCCCATATACGACCCCGCTACTTCTTATCGCGGCTACAACGCCCTTTTGCAAAGCCCAATGATGGACGTCTTGCACACATCTTGCTATTTTCGTGATTTACTCCTCGAGTTACCATTACTGCCTTACTCCAGGGCGAGAGGTTGGTTCTTTCGCTCGGGGTCATCGTCCAACCTGCACTGTCTCGAGGCATCCACTCTGCAGGGGATCAGCCAATTGTGTAAGTTTTCCCGCAGGTTTTGAGTAACAGGGGCAGAGTGCGCAGGCAACAACACGCATGTTTGGTGGCTTTCACCGCTGACTGCCCCAGGTGTCCACGCAGCCTTACGGCACTTTCAGGAAATAAGTTTTTTTCCCTCGTCTCGCTCATCCATCACTACAGGAAGTAGTCTAGCCGCCTCTGAAGGCATATACGGGATTCAAAACACCAACAGCATCTAAAGACTTCAAGACAAAGGGCCTGAAACTCAAGTTTACTTGTCCCCACCACCTCCAGACTTCCACTTCGCGGCTCTCATTGCTCCCTTTCCACCAGACTTGGGCCCACCCTTCTTCTTGTGCTTACCGCCACCCTTGAACTTTAAGTCCTTCGGTCGGCCGTCCTTTGAACTTGCCCTGCGTCCTTCAAAGACAATATCTTCGGGGGATTTCATCACCTTCTTTCCGTCGGTTTCGGGGGCCCGAGCACCTGGAGCGCTGTCTCGCCGCCGTACAGCATGGGTCTTGTCCCACTTTTTCTTCTTACCTCCAAGTTGCGAGGCAGCCGATCGGCCAAGAAGCTTACCTGCCCGACCAGCCAGCGTCTTGTCATCGGCAGTGACCTTTGGCACATAGCTAGTGTTCTGTTGGTCCGGCTTTCCCTTGCCCTTCACGTTGGCGAGCGGATTCTTGCCATGCTTGGCCTCCATTGCTCTTGCTGTCCTGTGCGGAGCTTTGCATCGGCTAATACGGAGCGTGCGAGGAAGCATAGGCGGGAATTTCTTTTCGTTGAGGAGGACGGCAGACTCGACAGCATTGACATCCTGTTTCCTATCAGTACCTCTCAGACTTGGGGAAGCAATATGGGGGAGGGAACTGACATAAAACTGAACATAAGCAAAGCCCTTGCCAACACGGGTGATGGGATCCCTGACCACACGAACGCTCTCAACCTTGCCGGCTTCCTTGCTAAATACTCGCCAGAGCCCCTCCTCGACATCCATTGGAATCCTTGTCCGCCTCTTCTCAGTCACCTCCTTGCCATCCTCGTTGATCTTCCTGTCGAGAATGCTTTCATCGTCGACGAAGCCGAGGTTCCCAACAAAGACGCAACGTCGGTGATCGACAGCTGCCGGATGTGCCACGCTGTCGACCCTGAGGTGACGATCCAAAACGGTAGTGCCGTTGAGCTCGGCAACGGCAAGCCGTGCCGCCGCGCTGGAGCTGTAGACGACATACGCATTGGTTGACTTTGTCGTGGCCTCCAAAACTGACTTTTTGATATATGCCGCACGTTTGGGTATCGCAGCTGTTGAGAAGGCTGTTGAGCGGAACCGTATCGACTCAATCTTCTGCGGAGGCGACGCCTTCTTGTCCAGGATGGATGAAAGATGGGCCATTAAAATCTTCTTGGCTGGACGAGATGTGACTGCTTCGGCAGAGACGTTGCTGAGGAAGACCGTGCGGTTTGCTTTCTCCAAATCCGTTACAGCAGGATCGGCTGCCAAAGACTCATGTACGGGAACAACATCATCCGAGTCCGAGTCGGCATCGTTGTCAGAAGCGGCGTCGGTAGCGTCGGCCGTGGCTGGCTCATCAGCCTTCAGACGTTTTCCGGTCGGCTGCTCCTCATCGACCAGTCGGTCCAGGTACTTGGACTCGAGGTTGTCATACTCGTCCCTCTGCCTCCGCTTTCGTTTCCGCGGGTCCTCTTGAGCGCCCAATTCGTGAGAGACCTTGACCTTGGGGACTTCAGCGGCTTGGTCATCTTCACCCGCACCAGAAGCGTCACTTGCATTGTCGGATTCGGGTTCCTCATCCGAGGACCCCTGCCCGCTAACCGAATCGTCGAGACCTGACCCCTCCGACAATTCCTCCAGGTCGACCTCATCCTCGTCTTCGATTGTTGGTTTGCCCTTAGGTTTCCTTGCAAGCGGTTCGGCATATCTTGATTTCTGAGCAGGTTTTATCGGTCCGGCCTAATACCGTGTCAGCAGATGCTTCGCTTCGTGGAGTCTGTCTGCGCTCTTTGGCACTCACGCTGGTCAAGAAAAGAGCATCGAGGACGGGATCGACTGCCTTTTTCGGCGCAGTCAATGCGGACTTGCTAGGAAAAGGTGAGCTATGATTCTCGGCGAGGGGCAGAAATCTCGGGCGTTCCTCACCTTTTGGCCATGCTCGCGGGGTTCGCTGCTTGAGCAGCAGCTGTGGGGGAGCTGTCAACGACTCTAATTGTCGCGCAGTTGGAGGCAAATCGGAGATCAATCCTCGAAGATATAGTTCAGAGAGGCAAGTTGAGTTCGCGGCACAGTCCAATTGCAAGAGGGCAAAACAGAAAGTAGCAGCTTGCTGCTGTTCGCTGTTCCACCGTCCGATTTTTGGCAGGGCATGCGCAGCCGAACCCAGAAAATCGCTTTTCGCTTATCGTTATCAAAACTGCCGCTCGCACTCACCGCCTTCACTCAGCGGCGCGGCAAGCCGCAAGACCCAGGTCACCCGTACTCCCTCCCGCTGGTTTGATCCAGCTCTCCTCCAAGGTTGTCAATATTCGGTTCCCCCCCTCACCCTCCGTCCCTCACCTTCGTTGCGCATTCTTTCAACCCAAATCCCGCTATACAAAATTGCACGTATTTCATTTTTTTTAACCTCCGGAAGTGCTGTCCTGCCGCTCAGCTGGTCGCGCAACCTTCCCATCCGACCGACCATCTCAAGCTGCCCGCTTTGGGACCTCGTCCAATTTTGCGCTCCTCCTCTTCTCCGCCCACAACCTCCATTGGCGCAACCATCGCAGGGCCCCCTTCGGCCAAGTCGCATGGTTCACGATGGCCACAGGCGATACCGCCCCGCCTTTGGCACTTTCGAGCTCCCCTCCGCCCCTTCTCGACAATAGCCCTAGCAACCTCTCGAGCCCGCTGAGCGACGTCGAGGACAAGGACGCAGATCCTGATGAGATGGAGCTCGATATACAAGAAAATAGTCCCGGTCGTCCCGGAACGCCGAAGCGGAATGGCAACGGCGTCAGGGAAGACTCTGACGCAGACTCGGACTTGGACGACGAGAGCAAACTGTCGGACATGGACATCAATGACTCCGAAGCCGAAACGGAGCGACTCTACGATACCCCTCCAAAGAACGGCGCGACGCGCGACATGCTGAGTATTCTCGGTGAGGTCGGTAGTCGGCAATTCGTCGACCGCCGCGAGAGAGTTTTCGAGCGCAGCCCAAGCAAACTCCAGCAGCAACTGCAAGATGAACTTGAGGCCGAAAACGCGGCAACAGACAACGAATCTCTTTCCGAAGCCGAAGACGAAGAGGACGATGCGTCAGTAGCTTCGAGCGAGCCCGAACCAGAACCCGATCCTGAATTCGGCAAGGAGAAGCGACCGCGATCGCCCTCCCAACCCAAGAAAATCCAAGAGGCAGTCTTTTCTGCAGAGTCTGCCGCTTCGCTGCTTGCAAGGCAGGACTCGCAGGAATCTCGGAAGCGAAAACGCACCTCGATAGCGGAGCAATCCGAGTCGGAACAACCCCTCAGGAAGCGAACCGGCTCGATTGGGGCTCCAGAGGGCGAATTTTCAGCGGATGACGCCGTCGTAGCAGACGATGAGGGCGGTACATCTACAAACCCTCAAAGCGGCAATCACACGGGCGAAGAAGACAACAACAACCAGGCCGTGTCGACCGTACCGAAGAACAAGGAAGATCCCGTTGCTTCTGTCGAGGATGACACAATAGACTCCGGCAGATCCAAGAAAACAAAGCGGAATGTCGCAAAGAAGCGAAAAAGCAAAAGCCCTGAAGAATCCGCTGGCCAGGCGACAGAAGAAGCTCAGGACGACCCTCCAGATGATGCTGAAGACCCAATTGTTAGGGGCACCGCGACACACGTTGATGACGACCATAACGAAGACGCCGACGAAGCAGAAGCCGCTCACAAAAATGAGGAAGAGTGTACGTAGGCGGCAACCCCGTCAATTACGCCGAATGCTAACATGCGCACAGTGGAGAGAAAGAAGGCCGCCTGGGAAGAACTGACAGCCATTGAGAAGCAGTTCAGTAACTTTCGAGAAAGGTAAGCCTGCTTGGAACCCTATCACTGGAGTCTTGCTAATTGATGAGAAGACTATACCAGGAACGCCTAGACCAGCTTAACCAAGAGGAAGCGATGCTTAACTGCGACAACCCAACCCACCCCGAATATCTAGCGATGCTGAAGTGCATCGAAGATCGACGGCAAGAAAGAATACGGCTTAGCGAGCTCGAAATGCAGCTCAAGATGTCCGTGCTGAGGAGTCGAGCTGTCGCAGAACGATCACAGATGATGTCGCAGTTTTATCAAGCCGTGCGTGAGTCGAGGGAGAAGGTCCTTGATGAGCTGGGGCAAGAATGGTATGAAATCCAGCAGGAGCGCAGACACTATGCCAATACCATACCGGATTATGGCATTCCCTTCCCGACGTCAAAAACGCAGACCGTTAGGCAGGCGGTTGCGTACAACAAGGAGGTGTCCATTCTTTCTGGGTTCGCCAAACATGTTGGCTTTCCCGCCGCGCCGACGATTCATGGCGCATCCGAAGATCAACTGGAGAGTGACCTGGAAGCTATGGCTGTAAGTTGAATTCCTTCGTGGACGAATGGCTAGGTACCTCGCGCGTGGGTTTTTGCTAACAGCGATCTATAGCGCTCCCGCGAGCCTGTACCTCGACCAAACCATCCGCAGACCTTTCAGCCACAGGCACTACAACCAGAGAGGTCACCGGCTAGGAACTTATTTAGCCTTGTAGGTTCTGCTGGCGAGCAATTTCTCGAGCAAACGCCTTGGGCAAACCCAAATCACCCATCCCACCAGCTCCAGCGCCAGCAGCCTGTCCAACCTCCCTACTCAGGGCCACCGTCTGGAGATCGAAGACACTCACATCAACCTGGGGGCATGTTTTCCTCAAGCACAACCACTATGAACGGTGATTCGCCCGTGCAAACGCAGAAAACACACCCTCCGGTTGTCCACGAGAGTTTGAAGCGGATGACCGCCGAGCAGCCAAATAAGCGCGAGTCTATTGCTCAAGCATCTTGATGATGTTTTCTTTCCATATGGCGTGTGGACGAAGCATTCTTATGGGGTTGAGGTATCAAAAATATTTTTATGGGACATCAGCAGCTCGATTTTGCTGGCTAATATTCCCCGCGTCAATGACGTTGATGAGGAGTTTACATGGGTTTGTGGTTTTCGGGGTTCGATGGGTATTGGGAAGAATTGGTGGGTTGTTTGATGTTACATAAGTACATGTGTGTGTATACAGCATGACAAGCTCCTTTTGTATGGGCGGGCTGGGTGTTTCGGGCCTTGTTATATACCTTGTTGAATAGCTCCTTTGCTGTTATGTCGCAATACAACGAGGCTCGTGGCCTCCTGAACCCCACGACCCGTTCCCGAACGTCGCTCTCGACGCGAAGGGCTTAATTCTTCGGCCCCCGAGTCGCCCCTTGTGGACTCCTTACAGGTGTATCTGGTACCTTGACGTCGACAAATTCATCCTGGCCAACAACGGAAATGGTATATGCGTCTGGCGGCAGCGTCACGTCAGCCCATAGTTCCCCGACCCCGAAGAAAGCAATGATGTAATCTTAATCGACCGGGCGCAGCTTATACGTCTGACTTACAGATTCCGGCGGTGAGCAGGCAGAATCCGGCTCCCATGAGAGCATTCTTGACGATGTACGGCCGTCGAGCGCGGATGAGGGCGGGTGAATGGCGGTTCTCGCGATAGTAGCTGTTGTGTTGCATGCTGTAACGACAAGTTAGAGTTTCTTTACATATCCAATCGTCGCATACAGGGCATCTGATGTTGGACTTACCCAGCCATTTTTGCGTTGGTTGACCCTGACGGATCGTTGTGTGTGAAAGAAGCGACAGTTAGAACGCCCCAGCTGCGTCAGAACCGTGATGCGCCGCGGCAAGATGCTGAAAAGTGTCGGCTAGTTCCGCTGTGCTTCCCCGACTTGATAGCTTATCAAGCTGAAGCCAATCATTTGCTGCGCCGGATAGGAGGGAGCTCCGTCGCAAACGGCTGTTCTTCGGCTCATTGAGCTACAAAAAGACTAGGGTGTTCATGTGGGCCGCTGCAGCCAGCCCAGCCCACGTCAAGCGCGTTCAAGGCGGCCTCGGCGCAGCTTCAATCCAAGGCTCCAAACTTTTGACGGCAAAACCGACCATCGTCCATCGAACAGCCAGTGTTCTGGATTCTACGACGCCCCCATCTCCCCGATCGGTCCAACCTGGCTTCGCTTTTTTACATTGAGAAAGCCGATTAGCCGCCCGAAAACTATTGCTCATGCTTCGACATCTCTCCCTCGAACACGACTGTACTTTCCACGCCGACCACGAGACGCCCGCTTTCGTGTCGCACAGGATGAGCAACCTACCGGACCACAAAGTTGATATCTAAATTCACTGGGAGAGCGCGCTGGATTTTTGGGGATCGATCGCCGAAAAGTCCATCCTCGATTCGAGGGGACGGCATTGGCGTGAACTGCGGAGGTCGCTGCAGCTTCTTTGATCTTCACTTTGCCTGGGCTTTCGTAGATTTCTTTGACCATCATTTTCTCCCGCGCATCCCGTCACCAACGCGCTCTGACACAACCGCATTTGCACCCAGAGCGCTCGCTCGCTCTTGACCAAACCATCATCATGGCTGCTCCTGTAAAGCCGCTCTCGGTCGCAGAGCAGATCCAACAGCTCAACGCGGCACGCAAGATCGTTCTGGAGAATGCTTCTTATTACGATAGAATTGTCAAGGGCATTTTACCAATCATTGGCCCTTCGTCGCCCGTTGAGCTCCGGAGATGGGGCGCTGAGTTTCTGGCAGAGTCGCTTTCAACTCCTGCCCTGAGCAGCAGGGACAAGGAGAACTTGACGGTGGCTATCTTGGACACATTGCGGTCGCTGGTGGATAGCCCAAACGAAGACCCTCTGGTGCTCAAAGCCAGCGTCATAGCTGCTGCGAGCGCCTATCCAATTGCTATGCGATGGATGTAAGTGTTTGAAGAGATTGCCTCTTTCTCCCTCATGCCCTTGGCAACCCGCCATCCACATGCGCCGTCTCTGCGTCACGCTATGCCTTGACGCTATGTGCCTCTGTCCGTTTGATACATGGTCGCTCCAACCATGCTGGCCTCAGCGCGGTCAAGGGAGACGGATGTTGGAATAGTTCATCGAATCTTGATATGCTAACATGCTCACTTGTAACAGTATTCACAACTCCTATCACAAGGAAAGCTGGGAGTCTATATCGGCAATCAAGTCAAGAATCCTGCGAATTTGGGATGTATCTCCAACGCCCGTCAAGATTTGCTGTATCAAGTTCGTCCAGCGGGTCGTGCTGACCCAGACGGCCTCGAATGGCATGGAACAAAAGGTTAGGCGCTCCCGTTGGTGACTGCAATGTTGTTACTAACTCAGAAAACATCAGTCGGGCGGTCTTGATGTCTCCCTATCGATGATTCCACCAAACCATCCCCTGCTGGATCCCCGTCTTCTTGAGGCCGAAGCGGCTGGTCTGTTAGACAGAATCCTCTCAGTGTTGCAGGACAATAGCAGGTATACAAAACCACCTTCGTTTAAATATGTGTACATACTAACCGCAGGCCCCTCTCTAGTGATGCCCTGCTTGTTGACGCGACACTCAACACGCTCTCTATTTTGATCCGAACCCGCCCCGGCACGGCAAACCGTATCATGAACACGGTTCTCAACTTTAACCCCCTGAAATTGGCCAATTCCCCCATGACACCCAAGTCGAAGGTGCTGATAAAATCGATGGAGAAGACGACCCGCATGCTTCTGCTCCACTTACTCAAACGGTACCGGTTCCCCCCGCAGGATGTCGTGGATGTTTTGGCGGCTAACCTTGCTCAGGGATCCTGCTAACCCCATAGCGCCGCGCATACAACAACATATTGAGCGGTTGGTGCGGTCAAGGGCTGAAATATTTGATGAGGCGAACAGAAAGCGGCCATTTGTCCAACCCCTTGCTGCCGACTACAACGACGCCAAAAGGCCGCGAATGGATGGCGCACCTACGGCCCAGGTCCAACACATGGTTCCTGGGCCACAAAGCCTAGCAGCGGTTTACACACTCACCAACAATCCTGGCTTGCAAGCCTTCGACGCTACCCAAGTGCCCGCGGCGCTGGCTGCCAAAATAAATGTCAGGACGTTGGCTATGATGAACCCACAGATCCTCGAGCAAGCACTCAATGTACGTACTTTGTGTATTCCCAAGGAGTGAACGCAAACTGACACCGGTCTAGGGAGTACGGGCACGATTCAGCGCCCTCTATGCGGCGGCGGCGGCGGCGGCGCCAGCTCAGCCTCCTGTTATCCTTAACCCAGAAACCGCCCCTCTAGGTGTTGAGGAAGATGACGATGACTATGAGCCCAACTTTTACGCAGCTGAGGACACGGAGCAGATTCTCAACAAGCTCGATAGCGCACCCCCTGAAGTGCCAGTTGAGGAGCCAGTTACATCTACCGTTCTTGCTCCGTTGGGTCCCTTCAAACTTCAACCCCCACCAACCATCGATCCCGATATTGCCTTGCGGGTTGGTCAGGTCGCTTCATCTCGTATTTTCGGGCCACTTCCGAGCCTTGAGGAAGCCGTCGCGCGAAAACCCAAGGCGGGCATCAACCGTCTGGCTGCTAGCTCATATGACCGCGATTCTTGGCTGACACTGATCACCCGTCTGGCCACCCGGAGCACGGCGGCGCTTGAGGACTTGAGCAGCGGTATCAAGCCCGAAGACGCCGACAATACTCTTGACCGTACTCGAATGGGCCTCAGCAACATGATCAGAGAGTTGCTGTATAACTACGTGCTGGAGGACTGGCGCCGCCGCATAGAGGTGGCTGTTGCTTGGCTCTGCGAGGAGTGGTACAACGACCAGCTGACCAAAAAGAGCCGAACCGACGCACCGTTGCATTATGAGAAGTGGGCGCTGCGCTTGGTGGATGGAATATTGACGTATACCACCGCCCAGGATAAGGTTCTTACCCGTTTCCTAGCTGAGATTCCAGAACTCAGTAGGGCGGTACTTGGCCGGCTCAAGTCGTTGTGCGGAGACCCGACCAAAGTACAGCTGGCGTTGACCAGTCTGCTGTACTTGGTTATGATGAGGCCACCGGTAAGGGACATTGCGCTGGATACCGTAGCAGATATTTGGCTGGAGTGTGAGTTATCTTTGCTTTTTGCCCGTGCCGCTGGGTTTATACTGACGTTTCCGTAACAGACGAGGATGCTCGACCTTTGGCTAGCAAGTACCTGCTGAAATGGCGTCCGGGGTTCATCGAGTCGCAACAAGCTCGAGACAGCGCTGCTCCTAATACGATGATCAAAACGTGATGCGCCCGCAGTTAGGATGGCTACAATACGTGCTACTACATTTCCAGACATTACATAGGTTGTTGCAGATTGCTTCATCGGCCAAAGCAACATAAAGCGACGCTTCAGTAGCTGGGAAGACAGAGCGGGGACTTCATGAAAACAATGACACGAATAGGGATGGGCGGATTTGCATATATTCCCTTTCTTTATTATTTTGTGTGTTCTTTCCATTCGCTCAGTGGTCGGTGATGGTTATATACGGGTCGGGGACATCAAAACATGGCTTTACTGTCAAGCCAAGGCGTTCGGAGACTACAGGGAGAAAAAGGAAGGAAGATTGAGTGCATAGGGCTTCTTGGGAGCCCATCACGCATCATGTGCATTGCTTGTACATACCAGCTACTGTATCTTTAGGGTCTATACATTGGGGTCTCTAGAGTCTTTTTTGGTGACAGACGAGGTTGAGACCAATTGATGTATCTCCCGCGGCCACCACAACACCAGGACCACCCAGTAACTGCCTTGGTGGGATGAAAACGCGTGACATGAACATGCCCAAAATTTTGTGTTGATATTTGTGGGAATAACCGTCGGCATAAAGAAATAGATTGGCTCACACACATGATTGGGTGCTAACTTTCTCGGTATGGAGCACATCCTCTGGTGTTTGGAATCCGCGTTTGACAGGCAGCAAATGCCACAATGGTGCGTTACGTCACGGCTGTCAGTTGAGAAACGCATTGTCAGTGCGAGAATCAAAGATGACAAGTTTAAGTGGCGGACGTCCAAACTTTGGGGAAAAGTAGTTCGGTCGGTTCTTGATTCTTTGGATTGCGTGCGTCCCAAGGAAAGGGAGCCGGGAGGCTGCGGAAATTGGCAGCCAGGAGGAACGCGGAAACCTTGAGGGTGGATGCAATATCTAAGTGGTGATATATGTCTGTCATTGTTCACATATCGCCCTCAGTTTAGAAGATTGAAGTCGTTCAGAGCCATCAGAACCATCTACTGATCGCCTCGTGGGCTAGTGGATGCGCGGTAGCTCCCGTCTATCACCAAAGTTAAAGCATGCATGCTCCCACGCTGGTAAATGCGCGTTTGGATGGGCGGCTTGCAGACAAAGCCAAAACAAAGCTGTGAGCTTGGATGAATGAATTTCCGATAAACGTTGTAACGCCCAATCGTGTTCGTCACATCGTGAATCTTTGAGACAAGGGGTTCCCCAGAACTCATCTGCGCCCAGGCCATCGGCAACACCGACATTTGTTCCTGGTAAATTTGGAAAAGTTTCTGTTTCTGCGGCTAGTGAGAAATATGCCAAAGTACGGATTAAACATACGGAGAAGGGCGAGAAGAGAAAGGAAAGCGAGAAAAAGAAAAAAAAAAAAAGACGGAGAACAGCTCGATGTTACCATCTCGGTTGCTGGGGAAGTCAGCGGGTCAACGGGCACCCCTGTAAATCCACTCACTCCACCACACGCGAACACGTCTGAAAGAAGTCCATTTTGCATGGTATAGCAGCGGCCAGACGGCCCTTTGAATGACCTAAGGGGTTTCCCGTAACCTCATGAGGCTCGAAGACGTGTTTTTCTGCTTACCGGCTTCCGAAGTTCCTAAACACCAAGCGCTAGCACGGCAGAAGCCAGACACCATACCCCGTGAACGACGCGTCGCTTGCTTCGCCCTTCCGCAACAAACTCCACCAGACTCCAGCACCCTCTAGTTCTGGAACCCGCTGTGTCAAAGTGAGCCCCTGGAATCTCTGGATAGAGCCTTCCATTGAACTCTGCAAGTTCGCGCCGGCTGAAAACACCACGGTCGCTTCGCTGTCATCCCACGTCTCCTGGCGTTCCAGAGACGTACACTAGCCGGGACATCTTGAAACTATATCATTAGACGCGCGCCGACTACCTAAGCAAACACACGCGAGCGATCGAAGGCTTGGAGTCGAAACAAAAGCTGTCGATTTACGGGTCCACACCCACCGTGCAGTGGATGAGTTGAGGCGGCGCCTCCCTACCCTATCCGCTATCCGCACTCCGCGCTCCGCCGTGAAACCTTCCCAGTACACCGTCCCGGCGCCTCTTGCAAGAAATGCGCAATCGACTCTTCAAGCCTCGTCCGCATTCCAACCACCGGCCCGGCTTCTCCATTCACCTGGATAGTAGTGAAGGCGGTATGTATCTACCCGTTCCCACAGCCATTTGCGCCGAGATCCCCTCGCAGCTCCTGAAACAGCCGCCCCCTTTGCGCACATTGCAGACCGGGCCGCCGGTTGCCGCGCGCATCCCGACCAATGCCTGACCGAACGGCTCCGGTGTTCTCTGCTGGAGGACTACGGTGCCGGTTGTCTCTAGTCCTTTCCTCTGTAGAAGATCCGAGACCAGGCTGGGCTTTGTGAAGCGAATGAAGCAGTACCCCAGTGTTCACACACAGACAGCTAACACCGCCGATTCTTCAAGACTCCCCCGTTTCCGTCACCCATCTCACAGACACGGCGCAAACCGCCGGCGAACTCGACCGAACTGCTCCGACCAGGGCACCGAACCCCTCGCATGAGCGCGCCCCGGCCCGGCCTACCCTCTCCCTCGCCTCAGAAGGGTCCATCAACGCCAGCATGTCCCGATCATCACCCTCCAAAGGCGCAAATGGCAAGACCCTGCCCTCAATCCCCTCGCATATCCAACAACAGCAAATTCCTTCTCGGATGAACTCCACCATTCGAACCGTCACAAGTTTTGATGACAGGCACCGACTATCTGACGATTCGAGCGCCGAATCGCGGAACTCGGGGTTTTCCAGCTCCGTCAATAGCAATGCGAGCATGTCCTCATCGTCACAAGATCACCTGCACTCAACACAAAACGGCAGCAGTAAGGCCTCATCGGGCGCAAGATCGAGACTCAGCCCAGCGAGCGTACAAGAAGGGTTCCTGGAGGTGCCGAGGACGGTCAGCGCGAGATCAAGTGTCGAAATCCCACAACGGGAAAGCAGTCTTAGTGCGACCGCGTCAAATATCACGATACACAGCAACATGGAGTCCCAGCTTGGGGGAGGGCCAAGCCAGAACGACTTATCACTTAGTGAAGCGCATCTCTCTAACGGGTGGGATTCGACGGTCGGGAAGGCAGGACTGGGGAAGACAGGACGGGTCATCAACCGATTGGTGTCCGACAACGAGGCGCTGAAGCGGGACATAAAGATCGAGCGACTGCGCGCCGAGGAGTCCAAGCAAGCCGCCCGATTGCTGGAGGACAGGCTTGAGCGAATAGTATCCGACTATGAGAGTCGGTTGCTCGAGGCCAACGTCACCAAGACGCTTCTCGCGCGCAAGGAGCGCCAGGTCGAGACTCTGCAGTCTTCCGTGGAGCTGGAGCGAAAACGGGCCGTTGATGCGGGAGAGCGGGAACGCGTGTGGAAGGACGAGATGGAGAAGGTGCGGTCTGAATCATTACGGAAAGTGGACGAGGCGACCAACTACGCAGCCATGGTGGAAGGCCGGTATAATGCCATTAGCGGTCACTGGCGAGATCAAGGCGAGGAGGTTAGGAAGACAGTGTCTAAGATGAAGGTCGAGATTGCAGAGCTGCTCGATGAACGACGTAAGGATGATGACCGCATCGGCACCCTCCGGGATCTATGTGACCAACAGGACGGCAACATCCGGGAGCTGCAACAACAAAAGGAGGAAATCGCGGCGCAATTTGAGCGGTATAAGGCCGAGCAGGAGGCGGCGCTGAGCGATATCAAGACCAAGGCGGCCGAGAGGGAGCGAGAACAAGAGCAGACGCTGAAGGAGTCGAAGGAGGTTCTGAGCAAGCTGCGATGGGCATTAAACGTGAAGGAAAGGGTGGAATGGGCTCAATAGTGAGAGAATCTGCTTTGGCAGACACCATCACCACTCCGTCCTCGCCAACAGAGATACGGACACCGGAGCCAGGCAACGCCTGTATTGCCGAATCGGCCAACCACGTGGAACGCTGAAGCGTCCCGGGTTTCTCCTTTTTTCTTCACTGCTTCACTTGTCCAACTTTAACGACCATACATAATGACAACTAGGGGGCATAAAAACCAGCCATAACCAGGGAAATGGGTATAGATCGGTACGGGGTCTTTTTAACGAAATGGAACCAGGCACGCTGCTGCTGCCCTTTTTATTTTATCTTCTCCCTTCTCCTCAGACGAGGCAAGAAAAAGTGTACAGTTCTTCATCAATGCTCTGGGTACCTTTGTAATTCGCCGCCACGAGCTCTCTGTTCTGGGGTCTGGCGTTTCGGTTTCGTTGGCTCTGGCCTTCTTGTCTTTGCTTTTCTATCTGTCTGTCTGTCTCCCATGTGACCGGAGTTATCCACGGATGGGTTGGGCTGGGCTGGGTTGGTGTGGGGATCAGATTGTGTCTATCGAAGGGTGAAGAAGGAGTGTTTGGCTTGTCTAGCGAGGTCTGATAGAGTGCAGACAGATATTAGCGGAGTATTTGAACTTGGTTGCCCGCCCCATGGGGGGTGTTTTAACTGAACTTACGGTGTCTCACGCCGCCCGTTGTTTATACGTGCTGGTGTCAAACATTGACTGAGATGGGACCCGACTGGGGTTGGTTTCGGGCATCATGTCACGTCCGGGGAGCGGGTAAAAGAGATGCAAGCTCAGCATCGCACGTAGGCATTCTGGTTTCCTGATATCTGTCTGCCCCGGAGAACCACAGGCGACCACCGCATGTAATTCGGGCGTTGGTAGCTCGGAGCAGACCATTATGTGTTCCTGGAGCTTCGCATGGCTGTACTGGTCCAGGCCCGGTATCGTGTGTTCCAGTCGTTGGACTCGAAGCACCTTGAGTCGGGACAAGCCGAACTGTTCCTGGGACTTGGTCGGTCTTCGCTTGCTCCATGTCTGGTGCGTTTTATGGCGGTGTAGAGCCCTTTTAACCTCAGAACCTTTCCGTCCAGCCTTCTATTGGAAGAAGCCGGGCTGTTCGCATTCGCGGAGTGATCGAATAGGATACCCCGCGGCCGAGAGAGGGACGCAGAGGGCAAACCTCGATTCCTGTACGGTGTGAAGCCGTTAGGAATACCGCCAAGTTTGTGGGCAGCCCTCTGTTTGGTTTCCTAGGTAATATCATCCGTGGCTGGTTGTTGTCTTGACACATCAGGACGTTAGTAACAAATACAGTCCTTGACAGCTATGGTGTAAAGGCTTTCGGAGCCTTTGGGGATCGTATAGCACTGATGCCTCCTGCCCAGAGCTCCTCGATTGGCTGGCCTTGCCCCCGGGGGTGAGGATCGAGGGCGAACCTCTGGTGGAAGGGGGGATAGTCACGAAAGGTGTTATAGGCCACAATACCAGATGCAGAGGGCGTCCTTTGTATTCTGGCAATCCTTTTGGAAGACTGGTCTAGTGGCATTGTGCGCCCTGCTAGTCGCAGTCGTCACAGCAGGCAACCAGCCCATCAAGTTGAGAATAACTTCATTCTTATCTGCCCAAGATCCCGAATGCAGGATCACATCAGTAGCTTCAATGTTTTGTCCCGCTGTCGGCATAATTGATAGCCGACTCACATCTCGAACGCTGTTGACCAGTTCCGTCTGTTTGACATCTAGCTTCAGCTTGCTGTTGTCCGTGATTCTGTACACCGCCCGGCAGAGTCGCGACTCAGAGGCGGTTTCCCATCAAAGCGGTGCCTGTAAGACAAACTTTAGCATCGAAGGTACCTTAGATATGAGCTTTGCTCCTCAATAAAGCAGTCTTGTTCCCCGATAAAGCAGTCTCATTCCCCGATAAAGAACCCGGCCCGGCTACCTTGGTGGTCACCGCGGTCTGGCGGGCATTCCGGCCCCGGGAGCTGTCGCCGGTTACACAATTTTTGACCCCGGCTCAAAATAATAAAGGGGTTTGTTGACTTTCGAAAAAAGCACTGCAACATCACCATGTCTATTCCCCTGGCACCGGTGAAGCCCACCGAAAAGGCGGCCATGATCGGCGTTACCTCTCCCTCAAAAAAGACGTTGTTTTTCTTAGAAAATCCTGCCTCTCCTCTGTTCGGAGGTGCCTGGGGGTTGGTGCGCCCGGCAAGCCTGGCTCTTTTCCACTGACACCTGGCAAAGCCCTCTAGGCACCCTTCCGTCCGGTCTTTGACCCCATTGAGTCCATCACCTGCGATTGTTTTGATTTGGCGCTTTGGCCCGCACACCGCCTCATCTTTTTCCATTTATTCGTCAAGAAAATTTGTGGGAAGCTGTCCAAACTCAGAACAAACCACCACAAATTCCAAGTGAAAGGAGCCACCGCTGCATCGTTCTTGCTCGATATTCACCACACCCAACCAACCAAAGCCACATAGCTTGCTGGCAGTGATCATCTTGATCACAACAGACCATGAACGCCCGCAAGGAGTTCGTGCTTGGTACCCTTTGGACCTTTACACCCAAGGGCGCCGCTCGTGTTGTCTACGAGCTCGAGGGCATCTTTTATGTAAGCCAACCCACCCCATCCTGCACCGTCCGCGATAATGCCCGCGATAACGTTGCCGGTTATTGACTTGTGTTGTAGATGGACGCGGAATTCACCTACGATGCCGAAAATAAGTGGTTCAAGGCAAACTGCCTTCCTGAGGACTGGTCTTCAATCTCTTATGAATTCCAGCAGATTGTCAACCATATTGAGAAGACCGAGTTTCGCAAGCACCGCGAAGCCATCATGAACGGCGATGGTACTCTCAAGGTAAGTTGATGTGTTGATTGCTTGGTGAAAGAGAATGAATGCGCTGACAAGTGTTCCGAAGGAGGACTTCGACAACGAGCTCATCTCTCACATGAACGCTCTTGTCATTGCCGATGATGAGACCGAGGACGTTGATCGCTCATCGCTGCCAGATGAGTTTGCGCACCTGAAGCACATCACACTCATTGAGCCGCCGAAAGGCCTTGAGCCCTTGTTCGATAACGTAACTGGCAATCTCGAGCTGAACAAGGCTCGAGGTGAGCTGGCGGGAGACCTTGGTGTCACCATCTGGCTGGACTCGGTCAACCGGGTCCTTTATGCGGGGTCAAACGACTGTGACGTGGTGTCGGAAGCGGTGAAGCGCTTCCACCTGCACCTTGAGCATACGGTGAGTACTGGCGCCGGAGTATGACACATGTGGGGAATTGACTGACTGTTTTTGAAAGCAATTGCGTAAGAGTGGCCCGGGCCATCTTGTAGTTTCCCATGGAACGGTGGTTCCTCGCCCCGGTTGGGAAGGGGACAACATGTGGCCCCTTGAGTGCCGATTTGTCTCGCATCTTCTCACGAACACGGCGAGAACGACCCTCTTTGACCCAATCATGGTCAGAGATACCGGTCATGCCTACAAGATGTTGGTTGAAAAGGCAATCGTTGTTCGCCAAACTCTTAACATTTGCTATGATGATGAGGACTACTCCTTGATCTGGCTGGGGGAGATGGGAATCACCCTCTTCGACAAGGAGGTGGACGGCCGCCCCTTCCCAAGCAGGGCCTCGGATGACTACCGGCCGAAGCCGTCTCGAAAAGAGCTCCAGTTCGGCTTCAACCCAACTGGCGGGCTCAACAAACATGGCCGGACCGACGACTGGGCTCAAAGTCAGACTGACCTGCTGGACTCAGCCAAGGTTGCTGAGGTTGAGAAGGCTGTCAAAGGTTAGTTACTGCCCAAATGCGCCCGTGCTGCACCGTCCATGGCTAATTCAAAACACCAGACAATGCCACCTCCAACACGACCAACAGCCTGCTGGAGGCGCAAATTGGACATGTTGCACAAAGTGAGCGGCCCATTTTCATGGCTCCCGGCTCCCAGTGCTCTTCTTCTTTGGCTGGCAGCGATTTCTCGAAATTCAGTAACAGATCTATCGGCGCGATCCACAACGTCGATTCAGAGGTGAATGTCTTCCCCTGGTCCACGCTTGACCATGTCCGTTACGACTTGGACGAGGCTCTCCGACGTATGCTCGCAACGATGCCCTACACTCGGGGAAAGTTGACGATGCGCGCCGACCTCGGCCGCATCCTTCTCGCGAATATGGCCGAGGATGACATTGCCTTGAATGCGAGCGGTCCATCCTCGAGACCCTGGAGAAGAGACAAGCTGACCGGATATCTGAACACTTCGTTTTCCGATCGCCCCCATGTCCATTTCACCAAGGTGCTGACCACCTATCACTTCAACCTGGACGCGGTGTTCCACTTCAGGATCGCAGACAGGCAACCTCCAACCAACAGACCTGCAACCGGGGCCCGACTTTGGGATTCACGCACCTATTCGCGCACCTCAGACAAGCCAGCTCAGCTTATCTACAGCTTTTATTTCAGCCGTGGCGACGACGAGTACGTCATTGATGTCGAGGACAAGGGAGGCCACGACCAGTTCTCTTACACGATCCACACCCATTCTGGCCTGGGTGGCAAGGATGCACTCAACCAAACCTACGTGCACAACGTGACCGGACTGTAGGACGTCCGCATTACGTTAAGCCACGTAGATGAGAAAGAGATGGAAGAGGAGTTTGGAGAGTTTGCCCGTGCCTTCTTCGCCTCGTTGAAGATTGGATTTTCCAAGCAGCACCCTTTGTATGTGCGAGACAGAGAGAACCCTTTGGATGCCAACCGCCATCTCAAAGTGCGCTTCATTATTCCTGACGAGTTCAACGTCAAAGTTACGGCAGCTCGCGTCCTGACGAAGTGGCGTACCGACAGTACCTCAGGCCACTCTTTTTTGGAAGTGACTGAGGTCGAACAGCTGCAGCTGGATGAGAAAGCTGATCCTGAGAGTGGCAGTTGCACCGTTCACGCCAAAGCTTGGACGGATAAAACAAGGGTTGAGAAGAAGGAGCAAGGCGAGTTTCCCTTCTGGTACGAGATTGCGGTCGGCTCGACCAAGCTTGAGAATGAGTTCCTCGAGAACGAGTCGACTCGCCTCGGTCAGAAGGCGTCTTGGGATGCGGGCGAATTTTCGTGTGAGGGCAACGCTGCCTTCTACCACATGTATGCCCCAGCCATTGAGATGGCTCGCCAGTTGCCCCAACTGGGCATGTTCAGCGACAACAGCCAGACGGAGAAATACACACCCAAGGACCTTGTATATCCCACCCCGCCCGTCGCCAGAGAGCCGGGAAACTTATTCGGCAATGCGGTCGGATGGGAGAACGAAGAGGATGCACTCTGAGCTGGGGTCGGATGGAGTCTTGGGTCAGTGGCTTGGTATGTCGATGCCTTCTGGTATATCATGCCTCTCTACACGACTCAGATCATTTTGGGCGGTTTCGCTCGAATTATTGACGACTACAGCAAGTCTGATGCTCGTGGTTTTGTGCTGCCGCAACCAAGAGTGTGTTTGCTCCCAAAGTTTGGGATTTTGCCTGCCAGGGGAGATGCAGGGCATCAAATCAGGACCTCGATGGTCAAAGGGAAGCTTTTCAAGCAAGAGGAGCTGGCTTCTGGTTTTTGTAACTAGGTTCAAGTTGTCGATACAGGCAATAGCATCTTGCGTAGCGCTGCGACGTCTCTTTCATATTCTCGCGTTTCCGATTTCTCTGTATTTTGCTTTGTTTGTGTGTCGTGTTGGAAAGCAAATCTGCGAGGCTGATGATTCCGAAAAGGCGAAGGATTACTGATGATGTTTAGGAACCGCGAGGGAGGGAGGGATCCCTGGACGCCAGTTGTTGGGTAAAGTTACCCCGGATTGACACTGCATGCTTCTCCACCGGCTATGCGGCATGATGCACTTCAACTGCCCACACAAGGACCATGTCGTGGAACCTAAATTCAGGGCTCGCTGCCCGACGAAACGAGCTGTCAAGACAAGCATCTTCGGTTCTCCGCGATAGAGCCATCCCGAAGAGTTCTGAGCTGCTCCGAGATGGTGTCGCATGTACTGCCTCCGCCGTCGCGAGAGAGGGTGGGCTGAAGCCTGGTGCTTTGAGCATCACGCCTCAGGACAGCTGTAGGGTTCCTGAGGGGAAATAAGAAAAAGGTTCCTGGACCTGCCGCTCGAGTGTGACAGTGGCGTCATAGTTTGTGTGTGGGTTTTGGCTGGTGCCCTCCGAGGCAAGAAAAGAATATCTGCTGCATCTTTCTTTTGTCTCTCTCGTGTCGGCTGCGGGTTGGATCTTTGCAACGCAGGCGCTGTCCGGGTCTTTTTATTGCATGCGCCTGAGGAAGGCTATTCGGTGGACGTCAGTATTCCCCAGGGGAAACAATTGTTTGGAGAAGGGGGGCATCTTCTTGCCACAGTGGTAGTGTTGAGCATACGTTGGAAGAATATCCTCGAAAGAAAATCGTTGGAAGAAAATCAGCTCCTCGACATGGTCGACGTGGAAAGTGGGGGAATGGAAGCGGCAGTGGTCGGCAATGCCGCTATTTACGCCAAAGACGGCGAAGTGGCCGGCAGCGTGGCGTTCAGTGCCGACGTCGTTTCCGCCGAGGATGACGATGATGCCATTCTGCCGAAGGGTCAAGTTGACCCGGTGTACGAGGCCAAGGCGAGAGTCCTGAATCGCGCGGTAAGGTTCTCAATATTCGGCGAGGGGTTCGTCAGCTGATGTCATTTTTAGATCCAGGATATTGGAATGGGCTGGTATGTTGCTCATCGTGGGGCTGATCCCTTGTTTTTTTTGTTGCTGTGGTGGGGAGAGGAGAACAAAGGCTGAGATTGAGAGCAGGTACCAGTGGCAGCTGTTCATTGTCGTTGGCTTCGGTTGGGCATCAGATAATCTTTGGCCGATCGTGACGTCCTTGATCTTCACGCCGGTGAGGAATGAGTTCAAGCCTGATCGCCCTGCGTTCCTGACGCTGGGCCAAAATATCGGCCTCCTTGCAGGGGCGGTTTTCTGGGGTTTCGGCTGTGATATCTTCGGGCGCAGGCTCGCTTTCAACCTCACACTTGGAACCACGGCCGTACTTGGTCTGGCAGCGGCTGGAGCCCCAGGATTTACGGGGATCGGAATCATGGTGGCGTTGTGGTCGTTTGGTGTGGGTGGGAATTTGCCCGTGGGTTCGGCCATCTTCCTCGAGTTTCTGCCGCAATCCCACTAGGACCTCCTCACGGTCCTTTCGATCTATTGGGCAATTTCGCAGGTCATTGCTACGCTAATTGCGTGGCCACTGCTGGGAAATTTCACATGCCAGGAGGGAGAGGAATGTACCAAAGCGTCGAACATTGGATGCGGTACTTCCTGATCGCGATTGGGGGTTTGATGATGCTCATGTTTGCCGTGCGGTTCGTGCTCTTCAAGATCCACGAGTCGCCAAAGTACTTGATGGGAAAGGGTGACGATGAGGGCGCTGTCCGGATTGTCCATGAGGTTGCCAGGATAAATGGGAAGAGCAGCAATCTGAGCGTCGAAGATTTGAAGGCCTGCGAGCTCGAGAGTTATGCCCCCCAGACTGGTGTATCTTCGGCAGCCAAGCGCCATCTCAAGGAGGTCACGTTTGGCCGCATCCGCGCCCTTTTCCAAACAAAGCGCCTCACATGGTCCACGGGATTGATCATGCTCGTCTGGGCGCTCCTCAGGCTGGCATATCCGCTATACAACGCGTTTCTGCCGTACATCTAGGCCACAAGAGGCGCTCAGTTTGGCGACGGGTCGACAAATCTCACATATCGCAACTCACTCATCATTGCAGCGCTCGGGGTTCCCGGTGCTTTGCTGGGCGGGTACATGGTTGACCTACCTCGACTCGGCCGGAAAGGCACGCTCTCAATAGCCACGGTCCTGACGGGTATCTTCCTCTACGGCTCCACCACGGCCCTGAACTCCAAAGATCTCTTAGGATGGAACTGCGCCATCAGTTTCACTTCCAACATCATGTACGCTGTCCTGTACGGCTTTACACCTGAGCTGTTCCCGACACCGCAGAGGGGGACGGGTAACTCGCTGACGGCATCGTGCAACCGGATATTTGGGATCATGGCGCCGATTGTGACCATGTTTGCGAACCTCCAAACGGCTGTCCCGGTTTACACAAGCGGTGCTTTATTCCTTGCTGGTAGCCTTTTGGTTCTTCTTCCGTTTGAGTCGAGGGGCAAGGCCGCGTTGTAGTTAGGCTGTAGGACAAAGAACTCAGAGATAAAAAGCTATCATGAAATACATGCGTGTTTGGTCTGGTTGAGATGAAGTGATTGATCTGTGCGATTGTGGGTCTGACAAGGGGTGAACCCCTTAACGATCACCCTAGCTTTTGAACGGCCAAGCTGCCCAGCCGCTACCGGGTGGGTAAGGTGAGTCTGGCAGGTGGCCAATCAGAGCCTGATCATCTCCATTCATTCTCTTTTTGTTTTTGTGAGTATTTTATTTTTGCTCTGTTCGTCGCCCTGTTCTGTTCGTTACCAAGCTAGGTGCCTAATATGTATGAGGCCAGGGGGTCCTGCTCCCTCAAACTGGCATGGTAACGATCCCTTGGAAGCTTTGGGTTTGACGTTGTTCCTCATGACCTTCTTGCGGTCCGAAGTTGTGCGAGGCTACAATGTGCATCTCGGCCGAAAATGTATTGCTCGGACAAGGAGTTGCGCCGATGATGGCGCTCATACATTGTAGGATTTGCAGCCAGGCCTTCGCCGAAATGTTAGTTTGAGCATGCCATTCCCCCTCAAATGCGATATGCATGTCAGCCGGCACCGATCGTTATCCCCGCAAAATCCGCTCGGGGTCTAGGTCGATCCCGCGACGTCACCTTGAGCCGCCTCTCACCTCACCTCACCCTTCATTCAATTCTTTATTATAACAACCATCTCCGACCCAAAATCCCATCATCAACATCAATTCCCACTTAGATATATACCATCCATTGAAAACTCATCATAACTCCTCACCACACACCTTTTAAACCACTAAACCACTAAACCACCAAACCAACACCGCCCCAACCTCTCAAAATGTCCACCAAACCCCCCACCCTCCGCCTCGCCGAATCAGCCGCCCTCTTCCTCTCCGGCTCCCTAACCGGCCTCTCCTTCGCCTCCACCATCCTCCTCGTCCCGCGCCTGCTCGAGTCGCCTGTGCCCCTCATGCTCACCCAATGGACAAATGCCTACATCTGGGGCAAGACCTACATGGGGCCGACCGCGCTCGCGACCAGCTCAATCTATCTCTACCTTGCGTCGAGGGCGGGCAAGGGGACGAGCAGGGCGAACGCTTATATTGCTGCGGCGGTGCTGATGGTGGGGATTGTGCCGTATACGCTTGGGGTGATGTTCCGGACGAATCAGAAGTTGCAGGGGAGGGCGAGGGTGGCGGAGAGGGTGGGGAGGGGGGAGGTTGTTGCTGAGAGGGAGAGGGGAGGGATTGAGGAGGAGGGGGCGTGGGAGGTCAAGGTGGAGGGGTCGAGGTATTTGGTTGATCATTGGGGGATTTTGAATCTGGGAAGGACGGCGATGTTGACGGCGGGGGCGGCGCTAGGGTTGTATGCGACGCTTTGAGGGGTAGTACTGCTGGTGGGAATTGTATTAGTAGGCATGGAAGACTTCACTCAGGTAGTTTAGGAGGGGATCACGGTTGGGATATGCATGTACAGATGGTGGTGTGGTGGGTGGGCAATCCTTGATAGATAATCTACCTAGAGGGTTCATAGCTGACCCCCGATCGAATTCCATTGTTAACGCCGTCCTCCCATAACCCCAGAAAACAAGCCCCAACGCGTCGCCAGAATCGGTACCGGAATTTCAGCTACTTCTTGGCCGAACTGCCGCTTGCACCCGCGCCGCCAGAACCCGCGTTGCCGGATCCATAGCCAGAAGAGGTGCTATGGCCGCTCAGGGCTGTGTAGGTCGAACCGCCGCTACCATTGTTGTGGTAGGTGCTTCCATTCGGGTTCGAGTAGTAATACGAACCATTACTGTTAGGACGAGTCCGCGTCAGCTTGCTCGAACTTCATCAGGATGGCATCAGTGTAGCCTACGTGTTGGAGTAGTGGTACGCGTTTGAGCCGTTGCCGTAGTCACGCGAGCAGTAGTGATTTCCCTGTTGGTTCTAGGTTGGTTATCTGTCACAAGCGAAAAGGCGCATTGATCTCGGGCGAAGGGAACATACACTGCTGTTGGTGCCAGAGCTCTTGTAGCTGTATCCATTGCCGGACATCTTGTCAAGTATTGCAATGATTGTTCGCGAGCAAGTGAGAATGGCGAAGTTTGGAGATGGGAGGAGAGGTGGGCCAATGGGTCGCGCCGGTATTTAATGAAGAAAGGACTGCCAGCCACAAGCGCTTGCGTTTGCACCAGAAGAAAGCCAGCAAAAGCAAGTTGGCGCCGCTCACGTCGACAGAACAAACATCCCACTGAAATAGGTGGGGTGGTAGGCATCCGATAGTATGGTAGGTATCCGGCAGTAGTCTGCATCCGATGGTTCCCACCGTTAGGGCTGCTCGGAATCGGAGCCCCGGACAAAGCCAAAAAAGCAAGGGTACCATGGCCCCGAGTTTGTTGAGAAGTGGAGCCATCCGGCCACCTAGACCCGTCGCCGGTTAGACCAGGTCCGGTATGCGTCCTTGTGACTCAGAAGGCCACCAAAAGCGGTTTGATTGCCTTGTCATTCCCGCTCTGACGAGCTTCAGATAAAAGAACACACATGCAAGGAGGGCTACAGCCAAGAATCGTATGTCACAGGGGTATGTATACTCCGCAAAGATATTAGCAAACGTTCTATCTCATGCCAGGTCTATCACTACACTCAACATCTAAAGCTTTTGATCAGCCTTGTCCTCAAGCTCCTCGAGGTACTTCTCGGCCTCAAGCGCAGCCATGCAGCCGGTACCTGATTGTTTCGTCAGCATTATTCCATCGTCTGAACGGAAAGGGATCCACAAACCTGCACTAGTGATGGCCTGTCGGTATCTCTTGTCCTGCACGTCGCCTGCGGCAAAAATGCCCTCTACACTTGTAAAAGTAGTTCCCGGCTTTGTGACAACATAACCCTCCGAGTCGGTCTCGACCTGCCCCTTTACCAATGCCGTTGCTGGGTCGTGGCCGACGGCGTAAAAGAGCCCGCTCGCCTCGAGGGTCTCTTCCTTGCCCGACTGCACGTCCTTGACAACGATATGGCTCATCAGGCCCTTGTCGTCACCCTTGACCTCTACACCGACCGAATTGAAGCGCACGGTGACTTTCTTGTGGTTGAGTAACCTCCTGGCCATGATGCTGCTGGCCCTCAACTTGTCCCTCCGCACCAACACCGTGACGTGGCTGCCGTACTTTGTCAGGAACATAGCCTCCTCCGCCGCTGAGTCACCACCGCCAATGACCACCAGGTGCTTGTTGCGGTAAATGGGTACTGCGCCGTCACACACAGCGCAGGCCGAGATGCCGTTTTGCCAGTACTTATCCTCACCAGACAAGCCCAGCCGTCTGGCCGAGGCGCCAGTTGCCAGAATAATAGCGTCGGCCGTGTGCTCCTCCTCGGGCGACCACTCAGTCGAGTACTTAAAGGGGCGCGACGAGAGGTCCAACTTGGCGACTGTTTCGGTGACTATTTGAGTGCCGAAGCGCTCCGATTGCGCGCGCATCTTGTCCATGAGCTCCTGGCCCATGATGCCGTCGGGGAAACCGGGGTAGTTCTCGACTTCGGTTGTCGTCGTCAGCTGGCCGCCGGCGGCGACGCCATTCGCGAGGAAGCCCTCATAGAGGACGGCTAGTGTTAGTCATGTTAGCCCAGGCAAGCGTAATTCATCGTTGGGATGCGTGGGGCGGGACCGAGACTCACGCTTCAGCTCGGCGCGCGCCAGGTACACGGCCGCGGTGTGAGCGGCCGGCCCGGAGCCGATGATAACAACCTTGCTATGCATTTTTCGCTTCCCAACGGTTTGAATTTCTGTTGCTTTTGGGTAGGGCGATTTGAAGGCGGTAGCAGCAGCAGCTACAGAAAGACCAGCGGCGCTGGAGCGGAGGGTCCGTCTGAAGCCGCCCGAGGAAAACAGTTTGGCGGTTGGCGGGGTAGGAGCGGGGTGGTAATGCGATAGGCGCGCTATTTATGGGTGGATCGCGGGATTCGAGGTTGTTCTCTTGCTGAGCCGTATGCCAAACCAAAGATTCTGTCGCGTGCTGAGGGTGTGTGTTACGTACTGCAGATCTGATTGCTAAGCGCATTGAAGTTCTAGCACTTCTGGTGGAGTGATCTCTGGAATTTGGAATTTTTCGGGAATCGAGGGGTCCCTGCAAACGACATTTCAGGGGCATTTCGGTAAATATAGGGGTTAGGGTTGTTCCTTGCTTGTCAGGGGCTCCCCTGACAACACACACGAGTTGAACTCAGGGCAGTTACCATTTTCTACACTGAGGGAGACGCATGAAAGTTCTGGGTTCTTTATTCACTTCTGCTTCATAATTTCACCAATATATTCCCGAGCAGTTATTATCCCTATGTTCTGTTCATGTGGACGAGATGTTTGTTTGACTGGAGAGGCAGGATTACAAGTCGACAGTGCTTACAACCTTGGGCTTGGGCGTGCGCCTATCTTCGAGTCCTTGATCGGCGGCGAAATCTTAGGTGTATGTCTCTTTGGCATGACGCACAACTGAAGAATGACCGCCAAAAAGTAAAGACTCGACGTGGGCCTGATTCGAACAGACGCTCCCGAGGGAAATAGATTTCTAGTCTATCGCATTAGACCACTCTGCCACCACGCCTTGTTGTTTTGAGGAGATATCGGCCATAGCTGCCTACGTGGGCAGCTTCTGGTAGCTCAATTTGAGAACAAGGAAGTCGGGTCGAGATATACAAGTCCGGAATCGACAAAGTCTCCTCGAGCGTCTTCTATGTACAGTTCCCATCTGTCGTGAAACCCAAAATGACGGAACCAAAAGCAACGACAACACCCCGATCGGCAACAAATAACAACAGGTTAAAAGCCAAACAGTTGTACAGCCGCATTACAACTTGCTTTGTCCCGCCTGAGGAACTTCAACAACGACCTTACCCCACGTCCCTCTGCTGCCAAGAGCAGCGAGGGCCTCCGGAATAGATTCAAGACCAACAAACTTTTGGTCAGTAAACTCCGTACCCTTAAATTTCCCCTCGTCAATCAGCTTCACAATTCCCTCCCAGACCTTGACGACCGTCTCCTTTTCGTGGGTCGAGTACATTCCCCAGTGAATTCCGACCAAGCTGATGTTCTTGAGAAGAACCTTGTTCATAGCAACTTTTTCAATCTTCCCTGCCGCAAAGCCGACGATGAGGATGCGGCCGTTCCAAGCGGTGCACTTCGTGCTTTTGTCAACTAACCCCACAGGATCGTAGACGATATCGACACCCCTGCCCTTCGGAGTAAGCTTCTTTACTATCTCGGGCCACTTTTCATCCCGGTAGTCAACAACATGATCAGCCCCAAAGGCCTTGGCTACCTCCAGCTTGCGCTCCGTTCCAGCCGTCTGTGGCAAATATCAGCTTATATTCTCCATTTTGGGAAAATTCTTTGTGTCTCGGGAGCAGAAACTCTCTTGACTCCTGAGACAACAGAAAATGGACTGAAAGGAGAGAAAACCACTCCGATTTGCACCTACAGCAATGACGGTTGCGCCAAATGCCTTGGCAACTAACGTCACAGTCAGCACCTCGGCTTTAAAACATTGATAAATCACTCACTTTGAACCGCAGCCAGACCAACACCGCCTGCAGCAGCATGAACCAGCACGATATCACCGGCCTTCACCCCAGCACGGACAACTAGCGCACCGTATGACGTCGGTGCAGTAACAAACAATCCCGCCGCCTCACGAAAGCTCCATCCCTTTGGAACAGGCAGCATCGCAACCTCCTTGGCGATGGTCTTGGTAGCGTATGCACCCTGCGTGGCACCGAAAACCCGCGAACCGACGGGGAACTTGGGGTTCTTAGAGCCGGACGGCGTCGCCAGGACGATTCCGGCGAATTCGGCGCCCGAGATCCACGGGAATGCTGATCGTCTGTCAGTGAAATTCTAGAAGAAATAGAGATGGTAGTGGGGACCGGAATTTACGAGGCTGATGTTGATATTTCCCCTGGATTTGCAGGAGGTCAAAGAAGTTGGCTGCCGCGGCGTGGACTTCGATAAGGTACTCGTCTGACTTGGGGCTCGGGTCGGAAAGATCCGTCACCTTGAGGTCGTGAGGACCCTTATGTTGTTAGATAGGTGCGTCGAAGGTCAATGACGATAACTTACCTTGACATATTGGGCGAGCTGAATGCCTTTCATGATGAACGTAAGGTGAGAATAACACCCTAACCCTTTCTAATTGCAAGTGTGAGAAGCTTGCGAGACGAGACCTGGGAAATATGAACACAACAATATGAGGCCACACAGAATCGATGAAATGAGTTATCTACAGGAACAAATAGGAAAGTAGAGTTGGATTGGATTGCCACCGGTTTATGTTAGCCGCTTACATGAGTCCTGGTCGCGGGGTTGGTGGTTGAAGCCGAGGTACCTTGAAAATGACGCTGATTGGCTGCTCACCTTGCCAGCTCTCGGTGAATCCACGACATTCCACCGTGAGTGTCTGTGTCGCGGTTTTGGGTGCCGTTTTTGGCTAGTGTGGACCCGCCATTTTCAATAAGCTCGAGCACCCAGATACCCCTCCAATAGTTTCCCCACACATCCCGCTTCATGGATCCCAGCTTCAGCAACATTTCGCCATGGCATCAATTGCATCGAGGCCGGCGGCGGCGGTATCTCCATCGGCTGCATCTACGTCGGTATTGGCTTTATCGGCAGTTCTGTCGACGTCTACCATACTTACTTGAGTAAACTCGACAAAAGATAGCGATTCCCAGACCATACGATTTACTAAAGTGCAAGATCTCTTTAACAGAATTGATCATATTAGTGGGGATTCCCTCACTGTTATAAATATAATATTACCCTTTTATTTCTATATAGTATACTAATTATTTAGACGTCTCTCCTAGTCATTTCACTAAAATCTAATATAAGCGAGAGAAGCGAGAGAAGTAAGGCTGTAAGTACCGCTTTCACGATTACGATAGTAACTCTCAGATCTTTATCATTATAATTATAACTAACCTTCATAAGGAACTTCACAAACAGCTATATAACAAGTTTCTCAGGCAAATTCGCGATATAGGTTTAAAGAACAGTTAGAGAAATATTAGCAGTGCTAGACGTTAAGCACAACAAGGACAAAGCAGTAAAGAGGGTGATTTAACTGGTGGCCTAGAACCTTAACGAGCTGTTAAAGGTACCTGGCTAACACTTATTATCAAGGTGGGGTTTTCTCAGACACTAGGGCGATTACGTATAGTTATGTAGCGGTGGTCTTCTATATCAAACCTCGAGGTTAAGATTGTTCTTCTTGCTAAGTTTGACAGTACTACAATCCTTTTGGAGAAGTGGGAGGAAGAGATGCTAGTCCGTCCTAGAGCTACCATAACGCGACGCTTACTTCAACACCAAGAACTGGTACTTAGATAAAGCATTACCATCACCCGAGATACCATAACTAACCTGGAAACGTACAATGTCACTAGAGGTACATTGGTACTGTCATTCCGGCTTCTTTTCTTAAGAGATCCAGGCCTTAGGGAGGGAGACTTAGTTTACAGCATTCAAGACCTGGAGACGTATGCGGCAAAGGTCTGGGCTCAAATGTAGATTAGCAGTTGTAGATTAGCAGCCAATCAAATTCGGCATAGCCGACCAATTAAAAACGGCAGCCCCGGCCGCGACACAGGAATTCCACCGTAAGTGTCTGTGTCGCGGTTTGGGATGCCGTTTTTGGCAGCTTGGACCCGCTAATTTCGGCACCCCAAAACACCCTCGATAAGTACATTTTTGGCGGGGCATTTGTACCTCTCGAAGTCTACTGCACTCACTCACACAGTACACTGAGTGGCACAGTTGAAGCGCACGTTCCGACCGAAGTGCACCAGGGATCCAGGACTCCGGGCACCCAGTGCAGAGGAAGCAAGGATGGCAAAATTAGGTATTTAGGTCGACCATGCCGCCGTGTCTCCTACGTTGGCAGGCACAACCTCCGAGATCAACTTCGAGACCTGTTATTTATCGTGAGAGTGTGCCCAATTAGAGACGGTACAAATTTATCCAGGGAAGCAACGCTGCAGCGGAGCCCAGCCTATAAGTCTAGCTAACAAGTGCGTACAGTGCCGAGCGATCACCGGTCGGGTCCGTGAGCCAATGAGCTTGGACCTTATTCAGATTGCTCGCATCCAAGCGCAGCTTGCGGCGCTAGAGACGCCGGAAGCCCCACCGCTCACCAGCGAGGAACTTCAGCATTACTGGGATCGAGGAAACGAGCGACGTCCTATTCGACCGAGACACTCCGACAATACGAAGGTGAATATAGTTAACGGCCAACGACGATGGATCACTTTCTGCGCATCGCTGCCAAATGCACCAGCCTGGAAGCCCCCTTTTGAAAACACTGAGTTGGGACAACAGGGGTCTTGCCGAGTCATTCGCCAAGTACCTGGTGCGGAGGCCTAAAAACAGAGTCGGCGCCAAGAGTACGGTCTGCAGGTACTTAAGGGATCTGTCAGCGGTGTTTAACAAGTACAGCGGTAAGGGTCTCAAGGAGCGGGTTCAAGACTACTTCCTCATCTTCGCCAAGGTTGAAATCACACGCAAGTTCGGGCTACGGGTGGAGCCGAAGCGCAAAGAGGCCCTTAACCCCTCAGGGTTCACCTGTATTGCTCATTTCAGCTGGGTCTGGGATAGGGGGCAGTCTTGTCCTCTACCTATCTCCCAAGTGTCGACCCCTAAAAGGCGGTATGAGTGCATCTTCTGCAAGAGGAGCTTCCCTCGAAAGGGGAGGATGTGGGACTGCACAGAACGGCATCTTAAGAGACGTAGCACCGAGGTGGTACCATGTCCCATCCCAGAATGCAAGTCCAAGGGCACTGTGTTGGAGAATGAAATGCGGTTTAAGAATCACGCTAAGGTTGTCCATGGACGGGACTTACGGCCTAAGATCATCATACGGACAAGGACGGCGACGAACTCCCCCGAGAGCCTGAAATCGACGCCGACGATTGTTCTCGTGCGAAGAGAGGAGTCTACCCGTAGCCCGAGAATCGTTCTCCGGGTCGGCAAAAGACCAGCTTGATTTGGGCAATGGCGGTGATCCTCGACTATTTAAGCGACCATCATGCGCGAAGCGTGCGTTCCGATCCCACAGCGCGTCTGTCCGCCTGTACCACCTTCCCGCAAAAGATACAGGGGTTCCGGCTTTTTCCGAGTGTAAGAGCGCTGATGGTTCGGGACAACATAGCGAGCAGGCTCGTAGGATGGAGCCTAGTTCCGGCTCCCGAGTCGAATTCACTATACGGGGGTGGAGGTTGACGGCAAGGTAAACTGCTAATTTTTTTTTCGTATTTTCACAGCAGGAGAAACACGTAAGAACGGAAGTATTCTGGACAGTGGGCTTGGGGCATGGCGGCCAGGTAGCTTCCATCTCCAATAAGACCAGCTTTGATCACAGCGCTCTGCTAGTTTTTGTGCTGTCGGGATTGCGCCTAAGAAACCAGGAAGACAAATCACAATGTCTGGTGTTGGTGGCCAGGGCTCCATCGGTGGCAGGAACACATATCAGACTCTCGGGAGCGGCGTGCAATTGGGACCTTAGCTGGTCAGATATGGTCAACTCGCAGAAGGATAACGTGTTGTAGGGTGTCGAGTGTCTTGGCGAGAAGGACATAAATTAGGGTGCAGTTAGATCGCGGACGAGGTGAGGCGAGAGGTCTGTGAAAGACTCGATGTTTGCGTCTGGGCACTTGCAGTATTTAATCACCTATTAGAAACTCAAATCCATGAACTGTTGTGTCGCGGACTCTCTTAAGCATTTTTCTTCTTGTAGCATCCAGCACGGTATTGAGAACTGAAAAATGGTCTAGATGGTTGCTTGATTCCTCTAGTCTGGAGATTGGCCGCGAGAGCTGCCACTATAGTGGCCGGCTACGCACAGACCATCTACCCTAACCCTAATTCTAGGGGCACTTGGCCCTGAGGAAGGCCCATTGCTCAACAGAACTCATATAACCTCGTCTGACGTCTTGAGTGCGGCAAGTGCTAACACCTGCTCCTCGATGACGTTGAATAACGGAAAGCTAGATTCGCTTCCTGGCGTTTCAGCCCACCTCATATGGCTTCTCAAGCTACGCTCGGTTTCTGGTGCTTCTTGTGGGGCCCTAAAGCGCTGGAGTTGGCACTAGGGTTAGGGTTACTTTGTTTATACCCCTGAGATACGGGCAAACCTCCCACCCAACGAGATGGGTTGTGGTCAAGAACCGGGACGGTGCCACCGAAAACTCACTACTTGCTCCCTAGGGCGATGTCGCTCCGAACCTTAGCGCTCCGCCCCGTCAAACCTCACCATCCGCCGCGGGGCTGCTCCGCCTTGTGGCTCGCGAGGGATGCCGAGCTGGAGGGGTTCTCTTCCAGTGGCCCCTCGTCCGGGGTCGCATCCTCCTCCCTGCAATGTCTGCGCCATGTTTCCTGGATGGGGGCGGCGCAGTCGGTGTCGAGGATGGAGGGCAGCGTAGCGGTGCAAGCGATGACGGCGAAGCTCTCGACAGGCGACTAGGGGAGGAGTTTATCGGTCGTCTTGCCGAACAGGTCGTAGCGGAGGTGGCCGCGCGCAAGTCCGACGAGCTCTTATCGGCGTCGCGCAAGCGATGCGCGATGGAGGGATTCGGTGAGCACGATGGTGTCGGGGTGATGGCGAGCAACAGCCTGGAGAAGTTTTTCCTGACGCGGCACAATGATAAGGATAAGAGGCGTAGTCTTTTGGCTACCCTGCACTGGCGCGTCACCGCAATCCAAACATCAAACCTGGCGAACCTGTCAAGCGCATGGCAGGGCACTCAGCCTGCCGTGATTGCACTTTCTGAAGAGCCTCCCTATCGGCAGATGACGTGGGAACACTCGCCGGTTACGGAAGCGAATCACGCGTGCGACATCGCAGGCCGGCATTTGGTCTACACGTTATCTGGCTAGCTAGTTCGACACTGTTCAATCACTCTCCATCTACTGCGCCATTTCTGCGCAAACAGCTGCCCCTCCGCGCCGTCCTGCCAAGACGAGGCGATGCTCGAGATTTGTCATTACGGTTAAAGCGCATTCCCCTTCCCCTCTTCCTCAACTACTGAGCTGACCACAAACACAGTCTCTTAGTTCGTAAAGGCATCGCGCGCAGCGCGAGCGTTCGCCTCGGGGGGCGCGAGAACGATGAGTCATCCAGCATACCGCGATTCGACAAATCCACTGCGTTTGACGAATAGACAATCTTTCTTTCAGCGGAAGAGTATAGGACGTCTCAGTGTGTGTGCGCAAAGGCAGCGCTTCTTCCGGAGGTTGCCCATCTGCCAAGTCGCCGGTCACCGTCACTGGGGCGAGAGACGGCATTGTCGTTATCGTTATCGTTACTAGTGGCATGCCGCCCCGCAATAACGCTACAGACAAATTGTAAAGTTCTACATCGGAAGGCTGGCGCCGCGGACAAGGATCGATGCGGTGTCGCGTGGGAGTGGTGTGGCGTATGTTGGGGACTCTTCCGACCAAAGGGCGGGCATGGCAGGGGATCGTCGATGTCAAGGATTTGACGGACGGAGGGCAGCGCGGGGCAAGGGAGAACGGTTGAGGCTGGCGCGGAAAGAGGCAGAGTTCCATGTAGCGCACAAATCAAGTTATCAGCTGTTGAATCGGCGGTCAGTCATTGTGGTGAGGAGAAGAGGGGGAAGGAGTTGTACTCCAACCATCATGACAACATCTCGTCAAGCATCGCCTCGTCTTTGGTAGCTGCGCTGCACTTCTTGAGGACCGGGGAGCTAGCGCGAAAGGGGTATTGACTTTGGAGCGGGCGGGTTTGGCAAGTTTGCAGGCGTTCTTGGTGTTAATAGTCTCCCCGGCGTGCCGTGCTGCCCGGAGCCCGGCTCTCGTTCTGGGGCAGCAGACGAGGGCCGTAGTCGTCATCTGGGACGACGCGCGGAAGGTAGAGGGCTGTTGAACTCTGTTAAGCTGGCAGATGACAATCCCAGTGCCCTTGTGGCGGTGGCCGGTTGGCTTAGCTTCCAGAAAAACTGCGGGAGCTACGGGTTAGCGGAAAGTCGTGCGACATCAAAGCTCTCTCGAGTTCCATACCGCATGCGTCCTCTCAACAGTTCGTTATCCTGCCGCACCAATACAGCACCTCTCCGTCCGGCTCGCCCAAGAATCCACGTTTGGGTGGTCTGGAGACTGTTGAGGACGGGGACATACTAATCGTGCGGCGGAAATATAAAAGGCGGCGTTGAGAATGGCAGCAATGACGAGTGTGCTGACACGTCGTTGCAGGGGGTGACCACGCCTTCCGTATACCCGACAGGTCCAGTTACCCTCCGCGCGGCTCATGATCGGCGTATGGTGTTGCACGCGGATTTGCTTCCGTAACCGCACCAAATCCGGACCAACAGATGTGGGAACTGTTTCGCTGCTTCGTAGTGAGTTTGAACACTGAAGTTTTCTTAGCGCCACCGTTGTACAGCTCCAGCCAGAGCTTCCTGGTGCTTCCTTCTAAGTTCCGTTGCATCGTCGATTGAGAGGTGGCATTCGAATCCCACTCTCGGGAACGGGGACCACTCTTGCACCACCAGCGCACCCATAGTTGCGTCGTTCCGGAACGCAACACGACCCGCCGCACCCCTCGACGCCGGCATTTGAGGGACTGATCAGCTCGCAAGTCTTTCGAATTGGTCCGCGATTCTCCCCGATCCGCTGCGCTAGGGACTACGCCTGAATGAGTTCGAGATCCGCGGACGGAGGGTAGAAGCTGGCGTCTCAGTGAGCAGCAAGAACCTCAATTCCATGACGCTCGCTTTCGAGGGACAAGTCCAGTATATATATCCAGACCTGACATAGCGGTCCTGCTCGAACTGCTGCAAGGCCACAATGGTTGCCTTGTCTTCCTCGTTCGGCTGCCCACAAAAACGAGTTCAACATGCAGGATGACGGTACCACTGGCGAATTGCTCATCCTCATTATAAACGACCTGCCCTACGCGATTCCTGCATGTGTGCTGTTATGCCTGTTCCAATCGCATTTTCTCTGGACCTCACGGGAGGTTTTACGGGGACGGCGAGTTGGGGGCGGGCAGAAGCCGCCGCGGTGGAAGCGAGTCCCAGCTATTTCCACAGCTGTTCTCTTAATCCTTAACTTGATTTTTTTTTTTTTTTGCAACCTTGGTCGATGAGGTTTCACGCCGTTATACGCACCCGCTCTTCATCGCTTGGAAAGGCCTGGCACTTCTGTCTAATGTGGCGGTCATGGAGGTTGTGCAAGTGGTT
>Ga0247780_1000045_pt1 | contig 111081 bp, 129 predicted proteins | sample UWRJL079202R5_FD_179927 | JGI IMG/M metagenome (GOLD analysis project Ga0247780, IMG submission 179927) | Plant litter microbial communities from Arlington Agricultural Research Station in Wisconsin, United States - UWRJ-L079-202R-5 | ecosystem: Environmental > Terrestrial > Plant litter >...
ATGTTTATAACAGTGTTATAAAACCATACGTGAAGTTGCATTAGTTTTGGTGTAGTGGTGGTTGAATGGTGATGTTGTGGAATCTAGTGGTTTTGGTAGGTTTTGTGGTCGAAAGGGGGGGCGGTCAAAAAGCTGGTCACCCAACTTATTGTGTTTGTAGCTTTGAACCGTGCCATCAGTTTGACTATTTTATTTCCAACCCTAATTGGTAACCCGGAAACTGGGCTATTAGATTGTTAGTCCCTAATAATACTAAGTATCATGCAGCCTATCCATTTTCCGGAGAGCGTCCAGTCATTAAGGAGCGTATTATCGGACATTATTTCATATCGATTAAACCAAAATATTCCATGCATCATCATGCACCTTTACTTTATCCAATAAATTGACCATCTAGAGCTCGTCCCAGTGCTCATCAAAAACATCGAGAGTTGCGCGAGCAACAGCATCTCCGAGATCGATGCCCGACTGTCCAGCAAAGGTAAAGTGGATCTGCAATCAGAACTGGTTAGCGTTGGCCCCTTTTCCGCGCCCTTTGACAACAAAATAAAAACCGCGAGACTTACACCTCCAAAGACACGGCTTCGGGAATTTTCCAGAGCGGCCTCCTTCAGGCTCGTATACCGGCGAGTGATGACACCGCGGTTGTCGAGCGTGACGTTGCTGCTCCAGGTCGCATCGATGGTGTCTCCCTTGTTCCAGGCGCGGATGACGGCCGCAGCGGCCCCGCCGTATGTCGAGTGAGTCGAGACATAGTCGGGATGACTTGGTGTTGGGCGGAGGAGCGGTGTCCATGATGGGTCAGAGACGTTCAGACCGCTCGGTAGCCAGATATCAGTGCGCTGGAATGCCGTGACGGGTCGCCAGCTGGTATACGCGTATTTGACGTCCCAAGATGCGAAGCCTGCGTTGGCGAGGGCGAAGTTGAGCTGTGCCCAGAATTTGGCAGACTCGACCACCTTGGTGGCGAGCTTGTTGCCGACAATCACGGCGGCAAAGCGATTCCATCCACTAATAATAATGCGGGTCAGTTGTGGTTTCAACATATAGTCAGGCATCACTGGACTCACGTAATAGATGATTCTCTCCAGAAATAGGCCGAGTCCGTATCATAGGTGGTCCGGACTGTAGAGTTCTGGGCGCCCTGGGCCTTGATGTAAACCACTGCGGCCTCGTACTCTTTTTCGGTAACCTTAGGTGGGGGCGGTGAGCGGAAGCGCGTAATGTTTCCGAGGCCGGCAAAAGGCCTGATAAAGCGGGCGTTTGGGTTATCCGGGAACGCAGCGCCTCCGGGAGTGACCTGGTACACGCCCGGGTTCTTGGGCCCGTGAGTGAAGTCAACAAAGTCGTTGAGCCCGTCGTCAGCGCGGGCCTTAGCAACCTTTCTGGCGGCTTTCCTGCCAGTCTCGATGGCATTCTTGCCCTCGGTGGAGTTGGCTGCAAGGCCAATGGCAGGGATGACGGCTCTCAGCGAAGCGTCGGTAGCACCGAGGTTGCGGGTTCCGTGAAAAACCCAGGCAATGGTGTTGTGTGCGGCGTGGGACACGGCCAACTGCTGGTAGGCGAGGCTCTCCTTCTTGGAACTTACTGCAGCTTCGTAGATGGCGCCTGTGACGACGGCTACGTACCACGAAGACGGGGGCGACTGCAGGCCTCCGATGATGGTCCCGTTGACAAGGGCCGAGGTCTGGTCAACCCAGTACGACACAATGTCTCCGGAGTACGCCGCATTGGCTGCTGTCGCAGCAAGAGCTGAGAGGAGCGTTGAGGTCCTCATCTTGGGCAGACTGTGGACTTGCGGGTTGCAACACAAAGGTAGTGAAGTGGTGTGGTGGGAGCGATCACTGCAGCCCACGGTACGGAGGTGTAGAGGATATAGCCTGTACACTGGCCGGAGGTGCAATTTGCAGTGGGTACATGGATGCAGGAACCCGAGAGAGCAGCATTGAGGGTGAAGTTATAGCAGTGATCGTCGTCACCTTCTGAGTGCCCAGCCGCCATTGTCCAATGCCCAGCGCTGGCAAATAAATGGCGTCAGTTGCAACATCAATCACTCTACAATTGATGCGGGGGTCTAGACCATGTGGAGGTGCATCGAGGTGCATCCCAGGCAAGTGCTCGTGTCCCTTCTTGCCATTTCAGGACGGCTTGGCGAGGTTGCATGCGACTCTCGGCCATGCAGCATCAGCCGGACCAGTGAGGAGCTTGCCTTGGCCACGTGCCGTTCCGGCCGCCCAGCAACCCCACGATTTGCTCATCCGTGGCGTTTCTTTGTTCTGGTCGGCGAGGTTGATCAGTATTTGTAAAGTCCGACAACGATTGTGCCATCTTGCACCACCCGCCCCGTGATGCGAACCGGGGCAAGGCTTGCGGCAGCGTCAGCTCGAATCGCACCTTCTGAGACACCATTTTCCCCAGCCACCCTCTTTTGGGCGAGAATACTGATCGGGCAGTGAACCTGGCTGTTAGTGAGCGACGATGTTTTGGTTAGGCGATTCACGACAGCATCGTCGGCCATCGACTTTGAAAAGCGCAGAGGGTAAGACGGAGCATCTTTCGTGCACGCAGCGGGGAATTGATCAGATGGATGAAGTCTCATAAATTTCCTTCATGTCCCTGAACCAAGAGAACGTGCGCAGATCGAAATCTCTCCTCCCCGCACCTAACACAAAGCAGACAAAGAAGAACAAACAGACCCCCCACTTGAAGATGTCTCAGGCGTCCAATCATGACACTTCGGTCATCAACTGGCTGCTGGAGGCAGACGCATCCATCAGATGGCAGGCAATGCGGGACCTTCTCGACAAGCCCGAGTCGGAATGGGCGGCGGAGCGCAAGAAAGTCGAATTCGAAGGGTGGGGTGCTAGGCTTCTCTCGCACCAGGACGAGGATGGGCAATGGGATGGAGGATCCTTCGTCCCTCGCGATTTCTCCGCCGAAAAGTGGAAGTCTGAGGGCCAGCCCTGGACGTCCACGTACCACACCTTGACAAAGCTGCGCAATCTCGGGCTTGACCCCTCTTCGGAGAGAGCGAAACGGACGGTTGAGTTGATTCGCAAGAATTGTCGCTGGGACCATGCCGGCCAGCCCTACTGGGAAGGGGAGGTCGAAGAGTGCATCAACGGTCAGACTATAGCAACGGGTGCTTACTTCGGAGTCGATGTTTCGGCCATTGTCAACCGCCTCCTCGAAGGTCGTCTGGAGGATGGTGGGTGGAACTGCAAGAGGGAGAACGGGTCGGTCCGCTCGTCCTTTGACAGCACCATCAGCGTCTTGGAGGGCTTGCTCGAGTACGAGAGAGTCACTGGCGGAACTCCAGAGTCCATCGCCGCGAGGAAGTCAGGGGAGGAGTACCTCCTCAAGCGTCAGCTTTTCCGTCGCCTAACCAATGGAGAGGTAGTCGATAAAAAGTATCTCGAATTATTCGAGCCGGGTCAGTGGCACTATGATGTTCTTCGCGCGCTGGACTACTTCCGTTGCCAGTCTGTTCTCACGGGCTCAATTCCCGACCCGCGTCTTCATCAAGCCATTAATCACGTTCGATCCAAGCTCCGAGACGACGCGAAGTGGGCTGTTGATCAAGAAGACAAGGGAAGAGCGTGGTTCAAAACGCATGAGGGTTTGGGAAAGCCATCGCCATGGGTGACGCTCCGAGCGATGCGCGTTCTCAAGTGGTGGGACGAGAGATTTCATTAGATCTCTGATGACAGTGCACCGAGTTTGACGGGTAACTTACGACAGAAGTTTTGGTCTTCCTGCTTGCTACTCCGGATTTGAGGACTCATAACTGAGAGTGACTCATGGGAAATAGGTTAGTACTGGTACATTAGGAATTGGAGACGTCAAACTGCGATTCTGCCTCCCATATCTATTTAGTGTCGCCGATATTCTACTGGGCTACCCTATCTACCTGGGGCACATTCTCCCGGTGCGGTTACCACATGTCGAGACGCACCTCTTCGAGGCTTCCACGCATCTGGACTCCCCAGCATCACACGGTGATGACCCCTTGATACAGCGCTCGTTGACACACCTCTCCGCGCCGTTGCAAAACACGCCGTCGCTGCAATCGGCGTCCTTTGCGCAGTAACCCGCCGGCTTGTCCACCAAAAAGACATCAGCCGTGACGCCAAACCTGTTGACCAAATCTACAACATCCTTCTTGACCACGAAGCTCCTCTCTCCGTTGGCATCAAGACCCAGCGCGCCCGACACCAACGCCCTCAGCTTCTTCTCCATCTCTCCCGAATACGCAGTCGTCAGCTTATTCTTCTTCTCCTCCACGTACGCCTGCGCGAGCGCCTCGACCAAGTTGTCCAACAGATCAAACGGAATGCTCAACGCCCCGCCGATCGCAACATCAATCACACTCCTCTTGATATCCGCCCACACCTTGCTCAGACTATCTCCCTTCAACAGATGCGTCACTGCCTTCCACACCGACGACGTCCCGCCCAGCACAGCCGTAGCCAGCCCCCCAAGAAAGCTCACACCGCTCATATTGAAATCAATATCCGTCTTTCCCAGCTGCGCCGCAACCTTGACCACCGGGCGGATGGTAAACACCCAGTTGCCCTGGGCATCAGTGCGCACCGGCGCCGGCCCAAACGAGAACAAAATCGCCACCTTCGCCGTCGTCGAAACCCCACCGGACACCTTGAAGCTGTCGGACCCCAAGCCAACACACTTCCCCAGCACCCTCTGTCCAAACTTCTGCTTCACATCGATGCGTGCTTGCACATCGACGGGGAGTTCCGCCACAAACAAGCCCGGGTCGCTAAGGCTGAGCGGGTTGCCCGAGAAGTCTAGCGAGGCATCAGTGAGGAGCTTCGCCTCGGCGTGCGTGTTTTGGATGCTGGCTGTCACGGTGCAGCTGTGTCCGGTGTCGATGCCGATGTCGGTGGGGTCGTCGTAGATGAAGAGGATTCCCGAGCGGTCGATACGGAGGTTGGCGCTGGTGAGGGCGGCGTTGGCGCGCGCGGCAACGACGGAGCAGAGGGCGCGGATGGTGGCGTCGCCTTGGGAGCACTCGAGGAAGCCGATAAGGGGGTCGAGGATCTGGGAGAGGCGGAGGTCGGGCTTGGAGGGGCGGACGGCGATGAGGTTCGCTGATGCCAGGGAGAGAAGGGGGAGGAGGCTGGTGAGGAGGTGCATTTTGGCGGCTGGTGAGGAGGTGCTGAGTAGATACTCCGGAGTAGTTTGGTCAGAATGGTGATGGAAAAGGGGTTAAGATGTGAGCTGAGGGGGTTTTAATAGCTGGAGGCTGTCTGAATGTCTCTGAATGTCTCTCGATGCCTTCGGGATACGAGGTTGCCGCCGATAGTGCCAAGACTCTGGCAAGTTCAGCTTGCAACCCAAGGGGGTTTGAGCCTGAATTTGTTTGGCGGGCCCATAACTGAACACAAAGGGTAGCTGAGCAGGCACAATTCGTTCATGTTGTGATGTTGCAACCCGGCCCACAATTCAGGTGTTCGAGTTTGGTTCAAACTGTTCTGTCTCGCTTTGCATGCCTCGATGCAGAATGCGGGACAGGTCAGTTTAGAGTACATACAGGCCGAAAGAAAGCGATCCAATCGAGACGTGGATGCCTGTCGCGTAATTAGGTAACGGGAGCAGAGTTACATCGCCAATATCTGTACCAAGATCTCCTCAGCCTCAACTTTAGCAGCAGTTGTATCTGTCACATATTAATGTCACAGTCTGCGTTATTTGTCTGCAACTAAGTTTCTCAATGCAGTGAAAGTAGGCGAGTCGGGCAATAAACATGTGATAATTCATGGATTGTATTACAACCTCAGCATCGGAAGCAGAAAGAACAAGTTCCAGTGCTCCTGTCTTTCTCACTCATTCCTAGAGAAAGGACAATTCAACACATTATAACACTTATTTCGAGCGACTTAGATCCTTAAACTAATCAGTATATCAAAGAGTTTCAGCGGGAGAGGGCTGTGCCACAACATCAGATGTGGTATACATTTCTAAACAAGGACGTACAAAACTATTCGTTGGTACGAAGGCTCGGGCCAAAAGAAGGGGTCTCTTATCTCGGTGTGAAAATACGTTCTTGGAATCCTCACACAGTCTTATTCTGGGTCGGTAAGGCCTTAGCTTATCACATCACAGGCCTTTTCAACACGCAGGAAGGCTTTTTCAGAATTGATGTAGGTCTTTTCAGAATAGGAGATAGCCTGTTATAATGGAAGCCATAGGTGGTCTTTACAATAAGAAGGCATCTTCGCACTGGCTAAGGGGACCCTTTCTTTTGGCCTGAGCCTTCGTGGGTTCAACCCTTCAAGCTTGCCCTCGTAGGTAACATTACCACCGCCCAGCCCATCATCGTTTTATAAGCCGGGAATCTTGCTACCCTCTTCATAAAATTCAGGTCACATGTTGTGCCACTGTTATTTGAGGCATCGAAATGTATTACTACGCTCTCGATAAATAAACTCAATGCAAAACTGTGTGGCTCCATACCCTCCGAGACATCCGTGCCGTCCACGTCACCTTCAACCCTACAATCCTCCTCCCCTATCTCCCAAACCAATACATGCTTTCAGAACCCGCAAATCAACGATCAAACCCTCGCCTCCCTACCAAGCCGCTACCTAGAATCATCCTCCAACGACTGAAACATCCGATACCGACGGCCCATCTTGTTGTTGTTCAAAAGGGACGTCTATTTGGCCGCGCGCTTCTTTGGGGGATTCTCGTAGTATCCGGTGCTCTTCACCGGCTCGCCCTCGCCGCTCCCCTTCACCGGCTCTGTCGGGACTTGGAGGTCGGTGGCCTTGAACGGCTCTGCCTCGCCGGAAGGCTTCGGATCCTCGTGCAGGATGGGCTGTCTATTATCGTCGTATTCGGGCATTTTGTTGGTATTGGGTTAGTTTTTGCTTGAGTGAGGTGCGGTGGAGATGATGATGCTGAGAGTTTGATGGCTGTTGGTCTGTATTAAAGACGGGAAATTGTTTGCTTGAGATGTGCTTGCGGAATGATGAGGAACAGAGAGGGCAAAACTGGGAGCGGAATGGGGAATTTATACATGACTGAGCCAGCGCCGAGGCCGACTTCGTTCGATGATCTGGCTTGGGTCTGGTCACGCACACGGTGGCCAAGTCGCTGTGAATCATAGCAGAGAGATGCTCCGACTATCTCCGCGACCGAGATTGGATGAACTCCATGGCATCACTGGCCACGGTGTCGCAACATATGACCCCTCAACTTGAAGGCCACAAGGCACACCTGCGCCGCCGAAATAGGGCCATGACATTTCATCCGGTTTAAGATCAATGTCATCATTCGAGGACGCTCTGTTGGATGGTGTGTCATAGGCTCGAAGTGCTGATTCCAGTGTCATCGACTAACCTTGATTACGCACCCTAGCCTACAAAAGCTAACAGCTATCAGGAAGCACTGCAAGACAAGACGGCATGCCCAGACCCGCCTGGTCACCGAAATTCATTGCGATACTTTTGATAAACTGAATACAAAATTATGAAGCCCAAACACTCTCCTCCCCACCAAGCCACTAATAATACCTCAGACACTAGAATATCTAACACCGACCACCGACCTCATTGTTGCTCAGGGGGGACGTTTACATCTGCTGCATCCATTGATCCGTAGGCGCTGTCATTCCCACTGCGGTTGATGTCGTTCGGTCCAACCGGGGCAACCTGCTCGGGCTCTTCTGACATGTATACATTGGCAATACGCTCGAAGGGTGGGGCTTCTCTTGCCCGCCGTTGGCGCTGGGCTGCCCGTTGTTTGTATCGTTATTGCTGCTGGTGTTGGGCTGGGCGTAGTTTGTGTTATTATCGCTCATGTTGTTGGTATTGGATTTGCTTGTGCCAGTAAGACTGGATGCAGTGAATAGATATAATTGTTTTGGGTGTTTGATAGGTAGTGATTGTGGGCTAATTTGCTTGCTGTATAAGAAGAAGAGAGAGAGCAAAGTTAGGCGTGAAAGGGGGTCGGTAGTTATACACGATTGGGGCCGGCACCAAGAATGACTGGTGGAAGCAATCTTTTGGACCACAGCCGTGTTTGGCCGAGGCGTGAGCACAATTGGTGGGTCCCACGATGGGTAGGTAAGCTGGCTCCTGCCGTCACAGTGCTCATGGTGTGGAGCTGCCTGCTGCAATTTCATTTCTCATCTAAGCTCGATCGTAGCGTCACAAACCTCTTTGGTGTCGGTGCTTGGCTCGAGTTCTTCCGAGGCAGAAAGGTCAACTTCAATGTACGAAGAGTCGCCAAAAGAGAGGGGCTCTAGTCTCCTCAACCTCACGAATCGAGCCTGGTAAGCCCCAATTTCTGCCTCTGCTCATCCATTTCCCTGACACCCTGACCTGGTTCATCCAAGCTTGGGTCATCCAGGAAGTCGCTCTCGCAACGGAATGTACGATTCGAGTCTCCGAATCCGTGTTCCAATGGGAATCCATGGATCTGGCAGCGCTCGGTCCCGCAACCATCACGAAAAAAACACACAAAGAGACGCTGTCAGGGGCACCAGTGCTCAGTTACGATGGCCGCCGCCGCGATTCGCCACATCCAATACTGCAAAGACCTGGACAAGCAGGAATGCCCGAGCGAGATACGGGGATTTCCTCCATCTACTGGGACGTCTCGGCCTAACGATGAATTGCATCGACCCCCGTGATCGTGTTTACGCCTATCTTTCTCTCTAAGAGGAAGGCTCACGGGTTCTCGACGCTGACTATGCGCTGACGGTCGAGGAAGTTTTTATGAAATCCTCGGCAGCGCTTGCAGCAGCGAGCAAGCGTTTGGACATATTTGCTTACACTCGCTACCCGACCATTGGCCGTGGGAACGAGGCTTCGCAGGTTCCTCCGTGGGCTATAGACTGGCGTATACCAAGCACCGCCGCTGGCGCGTCCTGGTGATTTGGTATGCATCATCCATGGCTCTAAAACTCCCATCATCCTACGAAAAGGTACCACTCTTGGGCGGTTTCATGTTTTGGGCCAAGCGTAACTGGAGGATTGGATGCATGGGGACAGGATTTGGTGGTGCGAGGAAGATGCAAACGTCTTCGAGCTCGAGTAATATTGCAATGAGCGGGCGGATAGGGCTGGAACAGCCATTCTTAAGAGAATGTCTCTTCATTATGGCCTCAGCCCTGGTCAGGCCAGTAAGGCGTACGTAGTTAAACAACATGCCCTGCCCGCATTATGAGAGGCCTTGACTAAGTAGTGGGAGGCCCTTGGCTGTGTTGGAATCGGCCTCTTGAGAATGCAAGAAGGTCTTGTGAGAATGCGATAAGACCTATGATAGGTATCGAACTCTAGGCCTTGGGTGCACTTGGTGTTCTGTGTGGGGCTATTGTGCAAGTTAGACAGAGGCCATAGTGCAAAGAGACATTCTCATTATGAATCGACACTGAATATGGCTTCTGTTACTGGCACTGGCACCGACAACTTTGTCTCAGTGAAGAAGGGCTTTCAAATGAATTGAGATTATGTCGGCTTTTCAGGGGTTTCCTAGCGAGAATTACAATTCCTGTATTTATATTGTTCTCAACCATGCGAAGGCTGGTTCCGTACTCCATGCGGTGCACTGCCGTGGTGGACCCTCTCTTTTCCTCCGCTCATGCTGTATTTCTGGCCGATGTCATCGGGAAGATCACCTCCGGAGGCACTGATGGTCTCTCCGAAACCGGTCGTGGCAGTTGCGTTGTCGGCTGCTTGGTGTAGCGATGAGCTTCCGAGACCCTGTGAAGGCGACCGTGTCTGATCGGGTCGCGGAACTGAGAGGATGGTGTTCGGCTTGGCCGAGTCTTCAGGGACTGTTGGCGAGGACAGGTTAGCAACTTTCATGGTTAGAGTAGGGGAGGCGGAACAGACCCTTGGTGCCCTCCTTGGCCATATCGAAGATGTCGCCTCCTTGCGGGTATGCGTCAGACATGATGCGAGGAAAAGTAATCTTGGTAGCCCCTGAGCTTAGATACGGGAGGCTAATCGTTATTAGTTTCCACAAACTCAACGCCGCTCTCTCAATAAAGTACGACCCCAATCACACCAGCAACTAGAACTGCCAACCTAAACAAAACCTCTCCCCCTTTTCAATCAACACCCTGAAACACCGCCCGGATATCAAACCCCCTCCCTCCAAACCCAACCACATACAACCACACCCACTGGAGAATTCGGGATCCCGTCTGCTCTCCCATAGACAAGCTAGTGAGGGCCAGACTAGTAGTTGGGTTGGTGACGACCAGCGAATCCCTGGTGTTGTATGTGATGATGTCCTTTCATCAGTCAATCCCCCGTGGCGCAACTGGCTAGCGCGTCAGACTATTATTTTTTTAGATTGGATATCTGGACGTTCTCGTTCGGTTAAGATGATCTTGTGCAATCTGGAGGTTCTCAGTTCAATCCTGAGCGGGGGAGGTATTTGGCTTCGCATCCTATGTGGTCTTGAACACAGGCAACTGGGTTCCTTTTTTTCTTGGAGTTTTGTTGTTCTAGGGCCTGTGCTCATGGATCTTGTGGTTGAGTTGCGGAAGTGGGTTGCGAGATGTAGAAAAGAGCTGAGGGGTTGGACGTGAAAGGGCATTCTCCAGGACCACAATGCCGCCCGCGTTTGAGAGAATGGAGATGGCCCGACAAATGCATGTGCCTTTGATCTGAATTAAAAATAATAACTGAACCATGGTTGACGTAGAGCCTTTGATGCGACATTGCAAAATCCCAGGGTTAGAAAATTAGTTTAAATTGTATGAGTCTTTGTCAAGCGCATCTGTGTGCACGGCACGCCATTTCATAACACTGAAACTTCACTGCAGCCCAAGACACATCACCAACAAAGATAAGGGCAAGATCTCATCATGTACTCAAGCTCAGCGAAGCTCGTCCAAGCTTGTCCAAGCTCGTCCAAGCTTGTCCAAGCTCACCAAAACATCATCTCCACCATCGCTACCAACCCACAGCGAGCCGAATCCCGAGCGCACCGTGCTAGCCGAGCAAGGAACCGGGTCCAACAGATTGCCAAGACACCCCGAGCCGACTTCAGTCCGGATGGGGTCGAAGGTGTGGAGATGGAATGGCCGACGGTGCCAAGCGAGGACCTCGTCTCGCTCCGAAAGAGCCTGGTTCGGCTAGAGCGGGCGCCAAGTCCTCCGCTCAAGGATTACTAAAGGTCGTCAAGGGCGCTGCCCAAACAGATTTCCGGGGAAATTATCCGCGCTACAACCTCATTTGATGGCGCTGCCACACCGTCCATAAACGGCCGGCCAATTGCTACGGGGCATGATTGCCAGGCTTTCGGCTGAGTTGGACCGAGCCAGTGAGCGCCCATTCGGTTGAGCACTTGTTGCGAGTCTGTCGTGGGTCTGTTTCGGCACTTGTTATCACTCGCTACCCCCCAATATTGCCCCAGTATTAACCCCAGTATTACTTGACCACCAGCGAGGCAGCCCTGCAATGACCTCGGAGCGACATGCTCCTGGCCCCTCGCCAGATAGGCAGCCAAGTCCTTGTCGTGGGAAGCCAAGTTCCTTACCATCAGGAGCCAAGTAACATCCAGGTAACCTGTTGGCCGTGGCATGGCGCCTCTGTGTGACGGTACCCTCACCAGGAGGGCGAGGGGGCGAGGGGGGTCTCCCTTATCTACCGTGAACCCCTAGGAAGCCCGTCCCCATGGCTTTGGTGTCGCAAGCTGCTGTGCCCTCCCATACCAACTGACTGCCATCCATCATGTCGACCTCTACCACCAGTACCGCCAGCGGCTCCAAAAGCAGCCGTGCTAAGGTAGCAGCCGGCCTATCAGTGACAGCAGTACTTCTCGCCCTGGGAATCCCATACTTGTACGACCTTACACCCCCGCAGCTGGTCTCCCTCGTCGCAGACATCCCCGTGCCCAGCTACATCCCCAAGTTCTTTGGCAACTCCACTACCGCCCCAGCACCCAACGCCCCATTTGTCTGCGATGCGTCCCATTCCTACAAGACACAGCTCGTCTCCGTCGAGCCTCTCATAATTTATATCCAAGACCTCATCACACCCATCGAGATAACCGCCCTTCTCGAGACCGCCGAGCCCCTATTCGCCCCCTCGACGGTGACCAAATCCGGCCGCAAGCAGCACACCAACGACCGCACATCCAGCTCCGCCGGGCTCCCGCGCGAGGACCCTGCTGTACAATGCGTCCTCGCTCGCACACGCCACTTCCTCGGCACCATGATCCGCGACGGATGGGATGAGATGGGCCCGCCGCAGCTGGTGCGATATACAGCCGGCCAGCATTTTAACGTGCATCACGACTGGTACGAAACGCCGCGTTGGGCACCCGACGGGAGCGATCGGAGGTGGAACCGCGTGGCGAGTTTCTTTGGGATATTGCAGGACAACTGCACCGGTGGGGAGACGTACTTCCCCTTTGCAAAGAGTATCGCTCCGCCGAGTCCGCTCGGCGAGAAACGACACGGGGACGCGTGGTGGAGAGAGCATGAGGATGGTGGGTTGGCTTTCAAACCGGTTGCGGGGAATGCAATTTTCTGGATCAACTTGCATTCGAACGGTACGGGCGACCCGCGGACGAACCATGCAGGATTACCGCTGGTGGATGGGTTGAAGACGGCGATGAATATCTGGCCGAGACACTACTATGCTGTGGACTAGATTCTGTTTGCTGCGGCCTGAGCTCCCTCCGACGAGAAGACCCTGGCTCCGTTATACCACGTCTCAATCACCTTGGCCTCCGTCAGCTTCTCCTTTTCCCACTCCATGTCCACGACGACGAAGTCCGCTTTGTGTCCCGCTTTCAACACTCCTATTCTACCGTCGTCAAAACAACTGTATGCCGCTCCCTCCGTCCCCGCAGCGACCGACTCGCACAGCCCAAGAGCGAAGTGTGGGTTCACCGTTGCCTCATACGCCGGCTCGCGATATGATCTCCTTGTCGTCCCGACATAAACATTACCGAGAGGCGAGTGCGGTGCCGTCGGGGCGTCGCTTCCCAACGCAAGCGGTGCACCATAATCCGAAAACTCGCGATATGCAAACGCCCGTCCGCATCGATGTTCTCCCAGCAACTTCGGCCAAGCACGAAGAATCGCTGGGTCGGCATGCACGGGCTGAATCGACGCGGTAATCCGCCCCTTTCCAAGCCTCGCGGCGTCCTCCTCGCTCGCCAGTTCGATGTGCTCCACGCGTGGCCGCCTTTCGGGACTCACGTACTTCTCCAGCACATCAATAACCATCTTGATGGTCGCATCCCCAATCGCGTGCAGCGCAACCTGCAAGCCAGCCTCGTCCGCCCTCTTCACCACCGGCTCCAGCTGCTCTTCCGTCCAGAGCGGAACCTCCATGTGATCATTGTGCGCATATGGCTCCGTCAAGCCGGCCGTACACGCATCGATAATCCCATCACAAATCACCTTGACTCCCACAATTCGACAGTCCGGCGTCGTCTGGGCGTTATACACCTTCGCAAGTTCAATCGCCCGCTCCACCTGCGCGAGGTTCTCTTCTGTGGTCTTCCCCGGCCGTATAAGCCAATACGCCGCAATCCGCATGGGAATCTCTCCTCCAGCAGCGCGATATGCCTGCAACGCTTCCCACGAGCCATCGTCCATAGCCATGTCGATTAGCCCCGTGTATCCCTCCTTGTGATACACCTCAACCGCAGATCGAATCGCTGCCACTCTCTCTTCCATGCTCGCTACTTGTGCAAGATGCGGCCACACATATGTGATATTCGCAGCTTCACTGAACACACCCGTCGGCTTCCCGTTGGAATCACGCTCGATGGTTCCTCCCGGCACGTCAGGCCAAGAATCCGCCCTGAGCTCCACCAGTCCAGGGGTGTTGCACCACGTCGAATGAAGATCCTTGGTATCGATTAAAATGGGCCTATCAGACCCAGGAATATCCAGTCCGTCGAGGTCGGCAGCAGATACTCCGCCCGGAGTCATTGAGTGCATCCATCCACGCGCGAGGATGCGCGGGGCGATTGGGGTTGCCTTAGCATGGGCAGAGATGGCGGATCTGATATCGGCGAGTGTCTTGCAGTTTCCGAGGTCGAGTTTGTTGAGTGACTGGCCCATCATCATGAGATGCATGTGCCCGTCAACAAATCCCGGGAGGAGGGTCTTTCCATGGAGATCGTGGCCGGTTGTTTGAGGGTCGGAGAGGGCGGCGGTGACTTCAGGGGCGGAAGAGGAGCCGACGAAGACGATGCGGTCGTCGCGGACGAGCAAGGAAGAGGCAAAGGTTGGGGGACGATGAAGGCCCGCGTTTGTGCCAGGTGACACTCCCGAGAGGAAGATATTGGCGTTGGTGAATAAGGTAGAGGTTGGTGGCTGTGGTTGTGCCATTGTGGTGAATGGATCTGTGCCGTACCGCAAATGCAATGCTACGAGAGAATTTGGCGTAGTTGAGTTGTTTCGCAGTGCCGTGCCGTGTTTTGGGGTTCTGGGAGCGGGATTGATGCAGGAACGTTGGGCAGCGGGGGGTGGGACGGATGGGCCCTAAAGGTAAAAGGGGGAGATGATCTGATAAGATAACTGGGGACCGCCACCATCCAGCACACCATCAGTCGCCACTCACCATCCGAGTCGTAGATCCCTGCAGTCTCGACCACCCCACAAAAATGGGAATGTCTTCGCATTACGTATGCCATTGGACGGTTGCAGTCATGCCGCCAGTGCTTAGCTTCTCCGGGTTAGCTCTGCTGCTGCGATTCCGGAGGACAGAGTGTGGGGCCGGCTTGGCGGACGTGATCCGAAGGTGGAAAGGGGGGAGGCCGACATGGCTATCTTGACCGACACACGCAATGCAAACGGTCCAGTAGTCTGACAATTGCGCGACGAGTATTGGTCGAATGAGCACATATTACATGGCGCTAGTTGGCGCCACTGCTCGTGAAGGTGGTGATCGATGCAGGCCCGCCCAAGACTTGAACGAACAAGTGGGCTCCAATATGATCACGCGGTAGTTCGGAAGAGACAGAAACGTGCTCCTCGCAGCCTGCAGGCCATCGGATAGGAGCTGATGTTTCAGATACCCGTCGGGGTCTTTCTCTCTTGCGATTCGTTGTAACCGTCCTCGTTGTGACTGCCACGGGAGGAAAAGAGATAATATTGAATTATCATTTTGTCCTGGAATCAGTCCCGGAACCCTTTATCTTATCCGATGGTGCGTCCTCTTCCGCAGGTAAAGAGACTAGGAACCGCAGCTTCAGGTCGGGCTGAGATGGTCTATAAACCTCACACCCCAGTCGCAAGAGGCTAGTCAGCCGGCATATATCGTCCGGTGTGGCCGTCTCGATGCTTTCCTGCTTATAAGAATGCCGCGCAGTAAACTCGTTGGACGTAAACCCCTTCCCGGCTGTTAGAGACCAGCCAAGATTTTTGTTGTTGCTGTTGCTGCTGCTGAGGCTCTCGTTTACAGGCAAGTCTGGTTGCTGATTTTCATGTTGCTCTTTGGACTCGCCCGCAACGATAGTCAGCATCACCCTGTCATCGTTGGTTGATTCGGCCGCAACGAGCCCGGACTCAAGGACGAGGGAGGTACGGCCCAATACAGGGTCATCGCGACCTATGATCCCTCCGTGTTCGAGAATTGTCCATCGAACCGAGCCCACCACGGCCCCGATATGCTCCGAGGCGTGTCCGACCGGCCACACACCGACTTGACAACGCCATCGACGTGCCATGTACGGCGGCATCTGAATCCAAATGGCCCCCTCGGGTTCCACGCGGCGAACAAATATTTCGCGAAATTTGGCGTGGTGTCGCAGCATTTTACGCTCCTCCTCCTCCACGAGCAATAGTGACCCTGCGCTACGCTGACGGGAATATGTCTTGTTGGTGTGTCGCCTGAGGGCAAAGCAAACCCGCTTGTGTTTCCTATCGGCCACCTCGAGGAAGGCGATGGCATGGTCGCGCTTCTGCTTTGGCGCCGCCGTCTCGTCAGTCTCGGCAGATCGTGAGAGTGGCCCAGCCTCGATGAGCACGAGTCCGATACAGAGCCCGAGGTTGACGATGGAAGCTGGTGTTTCCTCCCATTCGTCGTGAGGCCGATAACGTGTGGGCACAAACTCGGCGGAGCGAGCGAAACAGACGGGATCAGGGGCAAGCATTGTAGATCGGCTCTGCGACTGCCAATCCAAGGCGACGTTTTGCAGATATTCGTGGCGGCGCTGTGGGAAACCGGGCTCCTTTGTCGAAGCGGGCAGAAAGTCCCAGGCAAAAATCGTCTGGTCCCCGCTGATCTTGATCAGCTCCTCTTGTAGCCGCACAAATGCCTTGGGGCCTTCGCCGTACAACAGTGGCATGTTAATGTTGAAGATTCCCATCATGCAGTAAGCGATATCTTCGAGTCGCGTCGTGATACGGTTCGACACCCACGACATTCGTTCGCTGTTACTCGCCTGATCGAGTGCATCGCCCTCGATAAAACGTGCGCCAATACCCGTGATGGCCGAGATCTCGGCGGCGAGCTCGACTTTGTAGCCCCACATCAACCACGTCGCGTCGAAGAAAACTAGATCATCAGGTGCCAACAGCTCCTGGAGCGTCCAGCCCCTGGTGAACCACAGGCTGTCGCAAAACCTCGCTTGGACACCGTGGCCTGCCACCGATGGAGGTGCTTCGTCGTCATTGATCCAAAAGTCGTCGAGATACGCGTAGCAAATGCCGGATCTCTTGTAATACAAGAACATGGAGTTGATGGACTCGGACAGCTCGGCACTGCTTGTCTTGTCGATACAGGCCGTGTCCGCCCAAAGATATGGGTAGTTGTCGTAGCGTGCCTGGTCGCACGCGCTCACGAGCTTCCGGATGCCTGGCTTGCTCGGATCGCGATGTCCGCTCGTCCATTCCTGAAAACTGGTTTCCTTCGGTCCCCATCGGTGAGAAAGGGTGGCATATGGCGGCGGCCTGGCGACAAAGTACTCGAGGTTGAAATTTGTGGTGTTGATGAGCCACATTTTACGTGGCAGCTGAAGAGGAGAATCGACTGTGACGATCCTGCCTTCCGCCTGAGTCGCTCAAAATTCGGCCAATCGCACAGCCAGCACCTCGCTGTGCTTGTCGTCTTGCGAGGGCAACCGAAAGTCAATCAGTCCCGCACATTTTGCACGGCGGCAAACAAAGTTGCGACATCATTGAAACTGCTCTGTCTGGACGGTCTTGAATGTTGTAGGGCTGAGGAGATGTGCATTAGCAATTTGGGGAAGACGACGGGACCAGACAATCTAGATCCGGTACGCCCCGCACCCGGCCCCGCCGCGTATTCGTTCACGGGCCATCCCCTAACCGCAATGCTACCCTCCAATCGCCGTTCCCCTGACTGCCGACACACCGGCTGAGCCCACATGCCTTCGCAAACTCAGCCCCTCTTGATGTCGTACGGCAGAATCTTGGGAGAAACTCCGATTCTTCATTTTCCCACGCAGGATAGCAATCAACAGTTGAAATTAGGACTTGATGGGTGTCGCTCAACTCAAAGTTACCCACCTATTTAATCCCAGTTCTTTCCACTGAGGCTTATATAAATTATTGTTTATTTGTCTGTCGTCACACAAGGTTCGGTGGCAGTGCATGAATTTAGTACCATTGTTATCGACCTCGTAGCCGCAAATCTTGCACAGCTCTTCCATGCACCAAGTCGGACAAACGCACCGGCAAATGGTACGAGATGTTGTGGAACCAGACGCAACCGAACAGACGGTCCAGGCAGCCTGGTTGTCACCTGCAAGGCACATAGACTTGCACACCCAAAAATGCCTGGGTCTTTGCCTACTACCATCAATATAACCTACTCAAAGCCACAATACCCGAGCAAAGTTCCTACCTATCGAGAGAACACAGTCATCTTCTTTGTCTCCGCCCCTCAGCCGCAAGTCCCCTACTGAGTTGCGATTGTCAGCATGTGAGAACCCCTTTTCGATTGAAAGCTGAATAGACACGGATATTGAGAGAACTCGGAACATATTCTTCTAGTTCCAAGAGCCGCTGTAATTGATCCATTCCAAATTGCACCAAGCTTATCCAAAAAGTATATACAACAAGAATTAGACCCTCAACCAATCATTACTTCTTACCTAGGTACTCTCGTCATACCCCAACCCTACCTACTTCCGACAAAGCCTCCCATTCTGCGTCGGATAATACGGAATCTGCCCCGTCACATACCAATCCTCACTCCCCACCGCCGTCGGCGCATAAAACAACCCCGTCGGATCATACTTCTGCTTGAGTTTATACAACTTCTGATAGTAACTCCCATAAAACGCCTGCTGGAAGTCCGGTTCGTTGATGTCCCCCTCAGACATATACGAGCCCGCTCCGGGCGACACGTCCCTCCAGCGCTTCATCCAGTCGGTGGTCATGACCTTTGCGTTGGCGGCGATCTGTGCGTCTGTAGCGTTGTTGGGGAGGGCACCGGAGCCGAGGATGAAGAAGCCGAGGTTCTTGCGCCAGGCGGGGTTGATGGCGTTGTCTTGGTTGATGGCTGGGTTGACGGCGGACTTGATGTTGTATCCGACGAGAACGCCGCCGGCTTCGATGGCGTAGCGGACCGCGGCGAGGGTGGAGTTGAGCTTGGCAGGAGTAGCGAAGTTATCGCGCGGGAAGAGGCGCGAGGCGGCGTGGCCGACGGGACCGCCGACTTGTTCGGGGGGGAAGCTGCCGTTGAAGGCCTGGTAGTAGGTGGGGTACTCGGTGATGTTGGGGGTCACGGCGATGCCGAGGCTGGCGAGGTCGTTGAGGAAGGGGGTGACGAGGGTGGTCAGCTGGGGCTTGGTCATGTTGCCGCCCCAGAAAGGCATAAAGTTGAAGAGGTACTGGCCCGGGCCGATGCCGACGACGAGCCAGTAGCCGTACGCGCCGGCGCTGGTGAAGCGCTCAAAGTAGCTCATGTATTTGCCGACGCCGGCCCAGAAGGTATCGACAGTGACGTTGGGGCCGTTGGTGTACGAGAAGGTCATGGTCGTCACGGGGATCTTGGGGTAGGCCTTGATCACCACCGAAGTCACCACACCGTAAGTGCCTGTGCATTGTTAGCCCTTTTCCCTTTTCAGTCCCAACTAACAGGAAATAGGGGAAACTTACTGCCACCGCCACCACGAAGCGCCCAGTACAGATCTGTGTTGGAATCCTCACTGGCCGTCACAAATCTCCCGTTGGGTAGCACCACATCGAGCGAGATGACCTGGTCAGCACCCATGCCCACAAGGGTCGACATAGGCGAGTGTCCACCGCCAGCAATATACCCACCAGCCAGACCAACAGTCTAAATTTCATGTCAGCTCCTTTCCACCAACACAACAAAACCAACAAAACAAGGAGAAGCAAAACTCACCCTACACTCCCCCCCAGCAGCCGTAACCCCCTCCCTCTCCGCCGCCGCATACACCTCCTCCGTAACCACCCCGGCCCCAAGCTTAAATACCGGCCCCTTATACTTCCCACACTTATAATCCCCATAAAACTTCAACTCCTTCAACTTATGCGTCCAAATCGACAGCGACCCTGCGCCAATACTCTTATCCGCAAAGTCATGTCCCGTATTCCTCACCACGAGCCTAATATTCGCATTCCGCGCAAAGTTCAGCGCAAGCTGAATCTGCGCCACCTTCGTCACTGCTACAGAGTAGGAGGCGAACCCGCCCAGCGTACAGTTCTGCGTGGGATCGTCGGTCGGCAGACATGTCCGCCCCTGGAAGATGGGGAACTGCGCCGAGGTCGGGTCCTCGACGTGTAGATGTGGGTCGGCCCAGCGCGAGGTGATGTACTCGCATTGAGCGGCGGAGCGGACGGCGGGCCAGTTGTTGTAGCAGGGCGCAGCGAGGGGGATGGTCTTGATGAGAGCGCCGCCGAGGGAGGCGTTGAAGGCCTTCCAGGCCATGTCGGCGGGCCAGGCGGCGTCGCCGGGGAAGACTTTGCAGGAGGGACTGGGACCGGGAGGGGATTTCTTGGCGGAGGAGGGGGATGAGGGCTCTAGGTCGTCGCCGAAGCCGAGGAGGGCGCTGGAGCTGGGGTCGGCTTTGGCGAGGTCAGCGATGGCAGCGTCGGTGAGCTCGGAGTTTTCAAAGCTGAACCGGGGGGCGCAGCCTGGGTCGACTGCGGCGGCGGTGGAGGAGAGGGGGAGTTGGAGGCTGATGAGGGCCAAGATGGCTGCTTTGGTCCATCCGGACCAGAGACTCAGAGCCATGGCGGGTGAGAGCGATGGTAGGTAGTGAGTGAAAGAGTCTGTGAAGACAGAGTGTAGATGTAGTCCAAAGAGGGGACCCAAAGAACCCGAGGACTCGTTGTTGTTGCTATGAGGCGTGAGTACTCCCCTTTATATGCAGTTAGTAGCAGGTATGCCACCAACCTACCACCTTAGACATAATTAGACACGCGCCACGCCTTTGATCGGCGGGGACGAAAGAGGGGTAATGACATGCACAGCTACCTTGTTGGTCCCGAATCAGATCCTAGGGTCGTGTTCAAGCTTGATAGGGAAATTATCGTCTGACATTCACGACGACACCGGCATGTGGGGTGCAGGGTTGCCCTGTCCGCCTTTTACCTCCCGAGTTCCGGACGGGATGTATTGACGCGTGTCTTGGCAGGGGAGGTCTGCAATAACGTCAAGGCGACACCGTCAGGGGCCAATCAGATCCGAAGAGGGAGCTGTGCGTCAGGTCAGCCCAGAAACTCGTGCATCGCCAGTCTGGGTTGGGATGCAGCGCGTTAATAATTACCTGTTCTGAGCGGACGACGACCTCTGCAGGCTAAGAGCGCGACTGATGACAGGCTATACCCGGGAGCCGGGAGTGCTTTGTGTGGTTACACACCCGGGGACCGCCCGCCCGTTAATAGATCCTTCTAAAACTTGGTGCTGTGCCGCACGAAGACCGCTGTTGAGTGGACGGACGACTCGCAAGCAAAAGGCCTATCCCACTGCAATGTAACCTCGCCCGGCCGAATTCCCCGGATGGCTGGAGGATCGCCATTGAGGAACATGAGAACGAGACCCCCCCCCCTAGTGACCGGCAGTTGCCGGACACACGCCATCCTGCAAAACCAAAGCAGCGCCAAATAATGTGACCCCAGTTGCCAATGCATCAATGCACCCCTGAACCTCGTGGAATATCGTTATGCAATGACGCTTTTATCATGCTCCTGTCCCAGCAAATGCTGCCCCACCCCGTCTACTCTAATTTAGTACTGTTGTCCAACGTCTAGGGAGGTATCATGCCATCTAATCCTCTACATCTATGCCCAACCAATTCTAAACAGTCTATAGTACGTCTCATCTCCACGCCCAACCCCATCACTCTTCTCGAGCCTCTCGTTCCCAAGGACTTTCAGCGCAGGGCCAGTCTGCAACGCTCCGGCATCACTCTTCGAGAACACCGCTTCCACGGCGTCGGCTACGCTGCCGAACCGGCCATTCTCCCGCACGGTCTGCAGGAGCCAGAACATCCCATGGGGCGCCAGCAGCCGTGCTGCGCAGTCGCGTAGCATTTCCGCATGCTCGGGCTCGTAAACGACGTCGGTCGCCAAAAGAACATCCGCAGGCGCGCCTCCAAGGGGCCAGTCCGGATCCAGGTCGGTTCGCGCCCAATCCAGGAGATGCGCCTGCACGGGACAGGCCACGGTACCCGGCGCCACCGGGTCGGGGAAATTAGCCGCGATGTTGCAGCGCAGATTCGCAATCACGGAGGGGTGGTAGTCCGTCGCGACCAACAGCGGTTGTGCAAAGCCGAGCTGAGGGGCCAACCGACCGAGTACCAAGCTGACCAGCCCCGTGCCGGCACCGAGCTCGACGATTCGCGGAGAGCTACCGAGGTCCGTCGGGGAGAGTCCAAACCGATTGGGAGTCTCACACATCATGCGGCAAAAGACGATGGACGCGCCCCAGGTCTGCAGGCCGACATCGGTGTGGTCGTCTGCGCGAGTGCCAGCCAGTCCGTCGTTGAGACGGACGCTGATGCTCTCCTTTCCAGGGACGGGGAAGCTAAAATCTCGGTAGAAGGTGCCGTCAGTGCCGTCGTCTTCTTCCTCGTCTTGCTCGGGATTGAGCAACGCCGTCAAGAGATCCGCTGCCTTCTCCGCGGCGAGGTGCCATGATTCGTCGGATGCGAAGCACCCAGGTCGATCCTCATCCTCAGCGGCGCGGGTGATGAACTTTTCGAGCCATCGAGTCGTGAATGAGCGCTCGAGAACATCTCCGCGAAGTAGCGCAAGATGCTTCTCTAGCTCTGAAGCTGAGTTGCCCTCGTCCTCGTCATTTTCAGACGTGTAGCCAGAGTTGTAACCGGAGTCGGTCAAAGGCACTAGCTTATTCAGGAGATTGAATGGCTTGGAGGCCTTGTACACGACCGATTTGGGGACTGCCACGGGGTGATAAATGGCGAACAAGTTATCCAAAGAGGAGAGAAGCTGGGCCTCTGCAATGCCATCGAGGTTGCGAAGAGGGGGCAAGCTGCTCGTTGGAGTCAGCGGCCAAACCGCTGGTCCCATTTGATGAACGCAGCCAGGGTGCTGGTTTTAGGGGAATCGAAAGATCAAAAGATGCCAAAAACGTGGTGATGTGAAAATTGACTCCATCGTGGGTCCCCAGATAGGAAACGACCACGGAGGCGGTTTCGGGAGTGGGTCTTGAAAATTTTCGCGCCATCGAACCCCGGCTGCCGATAAGCGTGAATTTACCGCGTTTCGAGAGGCGGTGAGCTGGACACGTAGTGAATTTTGAACAGCGGTACTAAAAGATAAGAAAAGTGACTGCATTGCATGCGGAAAATCGGGAAAGTGGACGCGACGCGGGTACGAAGTAGGATCAAGTATGGACATCGGCGACGAACTAATTCTCATGGAACCGCCAATGAGGGGCAATATTGAAAAACGTGCCAGTAACTGTTCAACATTGCGTCTGAAATATTTTCAAATTGCCCGTACATAGAATTGTGAAAGTCATTCCCAGTGCTGCAAACGGAGGTATATACGTCGTTGGGTAACTTGAGTTTTAGGCATTTACTTACACATTAATACCTACCTTTCAACACAGCTTATATCAGGTAGATTTACTATAAATTGGATATTAACTTTTGCAAAGCGACTCAGCGTGAGTTGTGGAATAAACAGCTGCAAGAACCCACACACTCTCTACGGCACCGGCAGTACGTAAGCAAGGAATGATAGAAAGCTGACATTAAAGGGGTTCTCCTTTGGGAATGCAGATCTCGTTGTCCGGTTATGTCGCAGCTGGTGATGGGGTTGCACTTTCAATTGGTTGGGGTCGACGCCACCAGCGGCTGTGCTTCAGCTCGCTGTTCAGCTTGACCACATATAGAGGCCCAACACCGCTGAATGCTGCCTAAAGATCTTCCCTCTTTCTCTTCCCCCATCGGCGCGACGAGATCCCATCAAAGCTCCCCTTTGGCATCACACCGAGATTCTCAGGCGACACCAAAGTCGTCACGAGCTTCAATGAACACCGTTGGTTTCATCCCTGAACCGAATTGCGGCCGCGGTACCGTTGGTATCATTTGGAGCTGTCTTACCACGATATTCCTCACGACCTGGACGGCGACGCATAGCGATATTCAATCGACGATACCGCGGTCCAAGCGCGATCGATGGCAGACTTCGTTGACATCTTTCTTTTTACCAGAAGTGTTAACTGCAAGTGCCGTCGATAACTTCATCGACGCCTACATGCTAAGAAGAGCCATCCAACGAATTGATGGCTGGGAATCTTACAGTCTGAAGCAAGCATTTTTGGTCGCTCTAGACGGAGTATATCTCGACCACGGGGTCTCTGATTCCGAGTCTGAGCCGCTCGAGAGAAGGCGTTTTCTGGACCTCGCTCATTCTGGCAGAATCACCTTTAACGACTTTCCAAGCGGCGCCAAAATCGACAGCCGGACAAAATCGGACTGGATTGCAAAGTCGGTGGCTGTTTTGCAAGCTACCTGGTTCCTAGCAACCGTTCTGTCCCGAATCACACAAGACTTCACCGTTACACCGCTTGAAGATATCACGTCAGCCTCTGCATGCTGCGGACTCACGGCGTTTCTGTTGTACTTCCGGTGTCCCCAGGATGTGCAAGAACGGTTTCCTCTCAAGCTGAAGGCAGAAGCCTCAGGGTATAGGCCTCCCAGTAACGGAAGATTGCTGGAACTGTCAGGAAGCCAGGTTGTTAGCTTGGCGATAGTGGTGTTAGCAGCCTTTTCGGGCATCCACTTGGCGGCTTGGAATTATCCCTTCCCTTCAGTCGTGGAAGTTTGGATGTGGAGAGCAGCAGTTTTATTCACGTTTATCACTGGTGCGGTCACTATTAACATGAGGAACCTGGTACCTGACCATGATATGCTGCTAGCGATGTATTATACTCCCCTGGGGCTTTATATCTTCTGTCGTCTTCTGACGGTTACGCTTGCCTTTGCTGCCTTTCGGTCTTGTCCGGCAGAAGTCTACCAGCGGCCAAGTTGGTCTGCGTATTGGGGCCACATTGGGAGTTAGGATAGTAGCATTAGGGCTAGAAAGGCCGTTTTTGGATAGGTAGTCATCACCACTGGCAGATATCGGGAATTAATGCAACGTTTCGCTTCCATACTCATCCTCATATCCTGAACAACATATGAATCAAGAACTATCAGCTCCCACAACCGACTCTTCCCAGTCACTATCAACAATCCTCACCCTCCGCCCCCTCTCCACGGCCTTGGTCATCTCCGCATCCCTAGCGCCCCAACCCTCCCAAACACCCCCAGCCCCCTGTTTCAGCAGACTCGATGGCAACACCACAACATCCTCAAACACCCCATCCGCCTCCCTCAACCGCATCTCATATCTCTGCTCAAACTCCCTCCCCAGCTTCAAAAACCTAATCGCATTCTTCCCCAAAACCCCCGCCCTCTCCTCCCAACTCATAAACAACCTCACCCGCTCATCCTCCAACAGCATCTTCCCCGCAACAGGCACCTCGCCCAACGGAAAGGGGTAATCACTCCCCAGGACAATCCTCGCGGCCCCTCCGGGCCCCAACTTCCTTAGCACAAACTCCAACAGATCCGGATCGTGCATCAGCGAATCAATCCATATCTGCCCCTCGCCTGACGCATTTTCGCCAAACCGTCCCTCAAAATGCTCCGTTGGCGTCACACCGCACGCCTTCCCGGCCACTAGGTCGGGTCGACAATCAAACCCCTTTTGGATCCTCCCCAGTAGCGCGGGGAAGGCCCCCCCTCCATGGGCAAAACACACCCTCAGCTTCGGATGCCTCACCAGCAAGCCTGAGCTCATCACTACGTGCATCGCTAGCGCGGTCTCGCACGGCATACCCACCAGCCACGAGCCCCAGTACCGGCCCCAGCGGGTGGGATTCTCCTTTGGCAGCGCGTACCCCAGCGGATGCACAAATACCGCGCACCCTAACCGTTCACATTCCTCCCAGAAGGGCTCGAGCGCGGGATCATCGAGCATCATCTCCCCGATGCTGGTGCCGATTTGCACACCTTTCATCCCTAGCTCGGTGATCACCCTCCTGAGCTCGACTACCGCCCCGTCCACGCTCTGCAGCGGGACGGTACCCAGCCCGACAAACCGCTGCGGGTTGGATGCGCACACTGTGGCGAGATGGTCATTCAGTGCTCTTGCGAGGACCGGTGCCGATTCAACTGGGGCGTCGTAGCAGAAGAGGACGGGGACGGTACTCAGGACCTGGACGTCTACACCTGTGGCGTCCATTTCGGAGAGGCGAACGGTGGGGTCGTAGCAATTGGGTGAGACGCGGCGGAAGAAGGTGGGCCCAACGTACATGTCGATTTCGGGGGTGGTGTTGTTGGGGTCGGTGGATGTGACGGGGCGGAAGGAGGGCCATTGGTAGGGTTTATCTGCTGGGAACGTCGATGGTGATGGGGCGAGTGAGCTGAGGTCTGGAAGGGAGGGGGGCATGATGTGCGTGTGCATGTCGATGCGGAAGAGGTTGGCGCCCGAGAGGGAGGCGGGGCGCGGGAGGGAGGATGACGACGAGCAGCATGTTGAGGAGCTGGAGCTGGAGCTGGAGCTGGAGTAGGAGGAAGAGGTGTGGATGTTGCGGGCCATGGTTGGATTCACTTTGGCGGTTGGGTTATCTTGCCCGACTTGGTGGAAATTTTGGTGGACGTTGGCGATGGCAATGTTCACCTACAGCGCGAGGAGGGGGTATTAAGTGAAGAATGAGATAGGAGTGAGAACCGGATCTGAAACCGGCGAGACAAGCTAAAAGAAGGTAGTATGATGTAATATCAAACACGAAAGAGCTAGTAGCCAACCAGCCTTCCTAATTCCTGTGCTTGTGGTCGGATCCGTCATTGTGCTCGCTCGGATCAGTTCGGGAGGAGGCACGGATGTCGGATAGCGGAACGGATGTAAGTGGCATTGGCGCCTGTGATTGGCTTGCTTTGACTTCGCTCCACTATGCCCGCACTAGGACCGATCACTTGATCAACACCACCACCAAACTTTCCCCCGCGAGTAAACAACTAACCAAAATCGCTTAGTGTCTCTTCGGCACACACTGCCTTCAATTCCGAGTCTCGCAGTCGAGCTTTGACCCGGTTTCCACGCTGTGGAAGTAACGAGTAGGGCTGAAGATGTGTGACATGTTGGATTCATGTTTGTCCCCAAAAGCGCTCCATCTTGTCCGGATCTTGTCTGTTGTCAATCGCTGATGCCTAATTCGATGATGTCGATGAAATCACTAGCTACAAATCAGTATGCCGGTAGGTGCACAGTTCGCACAACCGTGAACACATCCCGGGAGTGCTCTCCGCCCTCTCTGCCAGTTCCGCTGGCTTTCATTCCACCAAAAGGAGTTCCCAGCTGGCGCTGCAACCACCCATTTACCCAGATCATTCCAGCCTGGAGTTGCTCGCTGACCCGCCGCATCCTTGCTCCATCGGTGGTGAGTACGATGGCTGCAAGCCCATACTCGCTGTCGTTCGCCAGCTCGACCGCCTTCTCCTCACTACGAAATGGGGTGATTGTCACAACAGGGCCGAATATTTCATCCTTCATCACCCGGGAGTCCAATGGTACGCCTGTCAGTACCACTGGATCGATCCAATACCCCTCACCTCGGCCCACTTCCTTTGGCACCTTTCCCAGCTGGAAGACAGCCGACTGTTCCGCGGCAAGTGAAAGATACTCCCGTACCTTATCATAATGCTGTTTGCTCACCACAGCCCCCACTGTTTTGCCCACGACAAAGGCCTTCTTGACGTACACCACGAACTCTTGCACAAACGCATCAAAAATCGATTCCTCAACATAGATACGCGACCCACAGAGACAGATCTCGCCCTGATTCTGAAATGCGGCGTTTGCCGCTGTCCTGATGGCACTCGTTTGCTCGGTGATGTCCTGGAAGGCATCCCTAAAAACAAGGGTTGGGTTTTTTCCGCCTAACTCAAGGGATAGATGCTTGCCGATTTGGTGAGCAGTTGCTTGACGAAGGGCAATACCAGTTGATGTGCCCCCAGTGAAAGACACACCACTGATATGAGGTGAGATGGCCAGAGCTGCGCCGGTGGTGGGTCCATCACCAAACACGATGTTGATGACCCCTGGCGGTATCTGGGCGCTTCGGAAGACACCCGTTAGGACTGCCGTTGTGAGTATATGGCACAAAGAGGGGTCCGTTACGGAGAGCTGGAGGCCACTTACGGAAAGCTGTTATGCTGGTCACCTCGCTAGGCTTGGCGACCGCCGTACACCCAAACGCCAAGCAAGGGGCGATTTTCCACTATAAAACCCTGTCAGCTGAATTCATCAGAGACACAGAGTTGAGTACGGCCGACGCACGCTAAGCAAATATAGTGGCATGTTCCATGGCGAGATCAAAGCGAAGACGCCGGCTGGGGACCGGTGCTCGTACGTCAACACCGAGCAGTCGTCTATCATGCGGGCCGCCGTCTTCTCGTGGAGTATGAAAGTTGCGAAGTATCTAGGCATCTATTAGCATTGTAGTTATGGTAAATAGGGCCTTGTGATCTGGAGTCTCACTCGAAATTGGCAATGGCCCGATCCACCTCAATTCGTGCACGGTCGAGAGTCTTTCCCTGGTCAATACTCTCCCACACAGCAAAGTGCTCGCGCTTCGATCGGATCAGTTTTGCCACGCGGAAGAGATATTCAGATCGCTCGGCGCGTGTAGTCTTGCTCCACGAGGGGAAAGCGTCTTTGGCGGTTTGGATTGCGATGTCGACATCGTTCGGCTGCGTGCAGGGCACCTTGGCGAATACGAGACCAGTTTTCGGGTCGATCGAGTCGATATACGTGTGGATGTCCGACGAGACGTAAGCACCCCCGACAAAGTTCTTCAGGTGAAATGGTGCATCGGCGTGGGATTCTATCCATGTTTTGGCCTCTTCCAGCGTGTTGCAGCTCCACACCGGGTGAAGGCGGTCAGCGTCCATAGCATCAGGGATTCGCATAAGTATTTGTAAAGTAATTTGAAATAAAGAGAATGCCGTATCGAGTTTTTTGTGACGTCTAATGTTGCTGGCGCGCACAATGGGAGATGCTGTGTTTGTCGTCAGTCGCGAGCGAGGTGTTTGAGAGGGAGTGGAATTGCTGCTGGACGTGGTCCCGCCCGTGCCACTAATGTCACTGTGAAGCACCCTTGATTGGCCCCGTTGTGCTTGCGGGCGACTGCCTGATAAAGGGAAAGCCCCACTCAAGGCACTGTTCAAATATGCAGGGTCGAATGTCCTTGAAGCCGCGAGAAGCCGAACGGCAACCTTAAGTGCGGATCGGAAGGCGGATGTCGGAACTTGCAACAACCGAATCGGGAACTGGAATTGCCTCGGCCCCTTCCTGATCGAAACACAACATCGCCGTCGTGCCCTAACTAGTTTCCCAGCGTTATTTTCGGGATGTCCAGCATGTCAACTCCCTCCCTCAACGGCACAGGCTTCCTCCTCCCGGCCACAGGCGCCCAGGGTCTCGCCAACTACCCACACGCGCGGACAATTCCCAGCACAGCAAGCACCATCTTCGTTTCGGGCATATCAAGCCGGCGAGGGGACGGCACATATGAGGGCTGCACGACCCGGGAAGATGGATCTCACGAGCTCGACTGCGGGGCCCAGACAGCAGCGGTGTTGCGCAACATCGAGACCGTCATCCGCGGCGCAACAAACGGCCAGCGGGGTCTGGAGAGCGTCGTCGACGCGACCGTCTTCCTGACCGACATGCGCGCCGACTACGCCAAGATGAACGCCGAGTGGAACAAAATCTGGCCGGATCGGAACAAGGCGCCGGCCCGGACATGTGTTCAGGTTGCAGCGCTGCCAAACGAGCGGCTGAACGTCGAGATCAAGTGCCAAGCAATTGTCGATTGAGGGCGGGATAAATCATAGCTTGGGGAACCCGTGATCCACAACAGAGCCCAAGTTCCACTTGCCGAGGGGCAGGGACAAGAGCTAGATTAGAGCAACGGTCATTTATAAAGTTCTGTCGGTTCATCTGACGATCAGTGGTTTCGACTTCCATGTGGTTCACGAGAGCGGTCTGCACCACTGAAAAACATCGCCATGATATCTGCCTTCTGGAACCTCCCGTGCCTCCCAATGCCAATGCTGGCAGGAAAGCACTTCATTTCCCAGGCTTGCAGATCAGGTGTGGGGTAAACCCGCAGCGGCGATTGCGACGTTCAGGGCGTCTGGCAGGTGTTGCACCCGATTCCAGACACCGAGCCCCGTCCTCCCCGCAGTGGGCATGGATGGCCCGGCGACATCCGGCGGCGACAATTCGGGAAGGTGCCAGTTTCGGGCCTTTTTGAGTTTTGAGTGTTGCCTACAATGAGCCTCATAGGACAGCAGGATTGCATCTAAGACACTAAGACTTTTGAACTGTTACGTTTCTATCTCCCAAATTCGCCGTTAGCCTTGCACCTTCCACTCGCAGGGCGTCGCCCCACCCTTGCAGATGATGTAATGCTGGGACCAAAACCTGCTTCCCCATGCACCTCATTCGTGGGCGAAGGATTTCGCGCAGGTCATCGCACGACGACACTGCAGTGCACCCTTGGACGGCTCTTATCGGCCTCACGACATGAGGAAAATGTTCACCCCGCCATCTGGAATACACTTTGTGGGGAGATGTGCCGAGGTGGGGCGCACGATAGCGATCAACCATAAACCGACCTAATTATGTTCTCAGGTCGCGTGCCACTTTCCCCTGCTCTCCCTCTGCGTTTCCTCACGCACGTTTCTCCTCCTTGCCATCGTCTCATCTCATCGCAACTGGAGCATCACGATGGAGGAAAAGACGCCCCCTTACGGCAATGGCGACCATGTCTCCGAAAAGGACGAGACGCCCAGCGTGATGATCGACGGCGGTATCTCGCTTGATCGCGATTCACAGCTCGAAAGAGGGCTCAAAAGCAGGCATATCCAGTTCCTAGCCCTCGGTGGCGCGTAAGTCAAGCACCGAACCCCTGAACTGTGTGCCCTGTGCTGACAGTGGGTTTTCTGGCGGTGAAGCATCGGGACAGGTCTTTTCGTGGGGTCTGGCGCCATTCTGGCCGTTGTTGGGCCCGCGCCGTTATGGCTAGCGTACATGTCCATGATGGCCGTTGTGTGGGTCGTCATGAACAACATCGCTGAGATGACGACCTACCTGCCCATGAAGGGAATTACGCTCCCGTACTTCACTGGGAGATACGTCGATTCCAGTCTTTCCTTCGCTGCTGGGTGGAATTACTGGTATGCGTATGCGATTCTCGTTGCTGCCGAAGCGACAGCCGGAGCCATCTTGCTGGACTACTGGAACACCGTTGTTCCGACGGCAGTTTGGATCACCATCATCTTGGTTGTCATCCTGGCTCTCAACATCATTGCTGTCGAGGTCTTTGGCGAGGCCGAGTTCTGGTTTGCCTCCATCAAGCTCATTACTATCATGGGCTTGATTATCATGGGTCTGGTCATTATGCTCGGTGGTGCACCAAACCACGACCGGCTCGGGTTTCGGTATTGGAACAGCCCGGGCGCCTTCAAAGAGTACAAATCAACGGGCTCGACCGGTCGATTTCTGGCTTACTGGACGGCATTTATCCGCGCAGGTTTCAGCTTCATCACGTCACCTGAGCTCATTGGTCTTGCCGCGGGCGAGACCGTCGCGCCTCGACGGAATCTCCCAAAAGCTGCGAAACGCTTCCTCGCTCGATTAGCCGTCTTCTATGGCGTCAGCAGTCTCATCGTGGGGTGCCTTGTTCCGTCAGACGACCCGAACCTTCTCTCCACAGAGTCCAACGCCAACGCTTCTCCGTGGGTGATCGGAATCCAGCGCGCAGGCATTGGTGGATTCAACCATGTCATCAACGCCGCCATCCTAACCTCCGCCTGGTCGGCCGGGAATGCGTTTCTGTACTCCGGCTCACGCGTGCTGTACTCCATGGCTGTGAACGGTCAAGCACCGAAAATCTTCGCCAAGACCAGCCGCCGCGGTGTGCCCTATCCAGCCGTCCTGATAACCTGGGGGTTGGGCTGCCTCGCTTACTTGAACGTCTCCACCGGCGGCGCCCAGGTCTTCCTGTGGTTCATGAACATCTCCACCATCTCCGGGTACATTGCCTGGATCGTCGTCATGATCACCTTCCTTCGCTTCCGCTCAGCCTTGAAGGTCCAGGGCCTACTGGGCACGCTCCCGTTCAAAACGCCCTGGCAGCCGTACATCACCTGGTTCATGCTCGCAATCGTGTCGCTGTTGACTATTACCAACGGATTCCAAACGTTTGCGCCGTTCAACTACAAGGATTTCCTAGCGGCATATATTACTATCCCGGCGTTCCTGGCTCTCTATCTGGGGCACAAGGCCGTATATCGCACCCCGTGGGCGAGGTCGGCGGCAGATATCGATGTGATTACGGGGAAAAAGGAGATGGATGATTTGTGTGCTGCTGATGTAGAGCGCGTGCCGAAAAACTGGATGCAGAGGGTTTGGTACTGGGTTGCATGAGAGATGTGTGTTGGAGTCGGTTTTGGTGTGGAGTTGGTTGTATCATAGCGTACTAATAGTGAAGCGAGGGCCTTTCGTTGACTGATTTAAGCGGGGTACCGGATGAAGCCTATGATTATCAAACCGAACCAAGCATTGCATCACCGAGTACGAGTATGCCCACATCCCACAGCATCGGTGTTTGCAGTGGAGAGCTTTGTCATGATGCCCCAACTTGAACGCAAGATTACATGGGTACGGGGAAACCCCGAGTCAGTTCGGGTGCGTCTGTTGGGAATTTTGGTCTCCTAACCACCATCCAGACGTAGGCCGCAGATCTAGAATGTACGGTGGGACCATCATGAAAGAATCTGGCGAGGTCAGACCCATAGTCAAAGGGCTGTCTCATGCCCGAGGGCCACACACTCTCCCGGCCACCGCCCAAAAACACCCCCGCCGACCCCAGCTGCTTCACCGATCCGCCCATTTACTGCCGCCGAGTCCCCGCCGTACAGACAGGACAGCTGCTCTCCAGCTCAAAACCTATAGTCTGGATAATGCCACAGTTGCAGCCGCTGCTGGTCTGCGTCGTGACATTGTGGGCTCGAGTGTGCCTCGGGCCCGGACCGCCGCAGCTGAAAACAAGCAAAATTTGATATCTGCACATTGTTACTAGGAAAGAGTTAGAACAAGATGCTGGAAAGTATACGAGGTGATTGTAATAAGGAATACAGAAATCAGGAAAGAGGCTGCAACTTACTCGGTCAAGTAAGCTCTGTTGGATCCCAGGTCTTGGTTTGATTTTGAGGGCGAGGGGGAGTGGTGAGATTAATAGAGGAGTTGCTGCTTGTTACGAGACACGTTAGACACTCCAATTCGACACTCCGTGAATAGAAAAAAAGAAAAAAGAAATACTTACTTACCGTGCGTATCTCAGTACCTCCGAATTCGCGTCGAAACTGGTGTGATGTCTCGTCTCAAGGTTTTGTCTGGTGTTGGAAGTTAAGACGAGAGGGTATTTGCGGCGTTCTTGTGAATGTAAAAGCGGTTGATTTGGTGGTTTAATCTTTATCATTCAGGACTTGAGTCCCCGGAGAAGGTCTACAAATAAAAAGCACAATTCCTTGCAATGAGCTGAAAAGTTCACAGATTATCACAGAACTCACAATATTAGTTGCCTAGATACCTATTCAAATTCTTCAACTATTATACCTGGTCTAAAAGGAAACAAGTGCGAGATACACGGCCTTGAAGCAGTGGAAGAACAATAGTCCTCCGGATATTAAGAAACGAGGTCAGCTTAAGCAGTGGATCATGAGTGGTTCTGCTGTACCTACATGTAAACACCGATTGGTATCCATGGGATAATGACGGGGTACGGCGAACCGCAAGAGGCTGGGATTCCAACCACATGGAAAGTTCTCTCGCACGACCCACAACAACCACTGTGCACACGCTCTCACAAGTTCCAAATCCCCAAGCAATATCTATATTACACCAATCCAAAAGCTTCAAGTTCCAAGTTCCCTCTCGAACCATTGCTTCAAGTTTCGTCCCGAGTCGGAATGTATGAGGGGTCATAAGAAAGGAGGCTCGGAACATAAAGTTCCACTCTAATCGGAATCATTGCTACCTGGAATGGCCGTACATAAGACAAACTCCCTACTCGATCCCTCTAACCTGGCCCTAAATCTGGGAACAGTTCACTTCCTCCATCTCCCTCCTCAGCCCTTCATCTTAGGTACTTTTAGGCTATTCATCAGCCTCAAGCTGGACACTCCCAGTGTCGTGCTGCAGTCCAGGCAAATCGCAGTTCGGATGGCCGATGTACACGTCGATCGGTGGGGTGGTGACAAAGGGGCATTGGCAGCCCTAGGTCTTAGGCGCCGTGATATATTTGCTGGCCCGCTGCAGCGGGTTGCTGCAGCTGTAGGTGTGGGTGATGGCACTTTTTAATGTTTAACTTCGATTGGGGTTAGAGAAGAGAGTAGAAAGAAGTTTTGATGAATGGAATGGAATAGAGGTGATTCACTTGCTTGAGATGTCTGAGTGGTGTCTTTGTTGTGGCGATATGGTGGGGTTTGCTGGTGTGCCTCTCCTAGCTGGACATGTCCCGTTTTCTCAATGATGTTACCTATCTATCCCACCAGTCCAGCACTGACTTCCAATCATTTTCTTACCACAACGACGAGTAACAGTATATGTCCCCATTCGGCCCGTCATGCCAGATGTTAAGTCTCCGAGTTCAACCTACAGTAATTTAAGTATGAGGATGTATGAATTAGATGGTGCTCTTTTCTTACTCTGACTCCCCTGGCAATGCCGTTGCCTTTGGCTGGCGCCTCAAGTTTGGGACCCTCCCAGTATCAACAGTTGGAAAATAATGGAAGGCAAAAAAGAATACAAAGCCCTGTTCGGCTGTTTCGTGGCGTTTAGACGGAGAGCAGTGTCACCTCTTCCCTCCAGTCAGAATGGAAGCATCTGCCTCGACGCTTAGCTGCCGCCGAGGTTAGACCCATTAGTAGTACCGGCAACCATCGACAGATTACGCCGAGCAAAACAGGGCTTGCAACAAAGCGTGGGTCCTCTGATTCCACGATGTAAACATAAATCAAAACCAAATCAAAAAATTAAACAAAGCTCTTCACAACACCAACCAAACACAACAAATCGTCACACCAGCAACTCCTCTCACACCAAACACCACAAAGCCTACTCTAAACACACAATCCCACTCAAGCCCATATCCCAAGCAGATTCAAAAGTTCCAAGAAATGGGCAGTAAGTCACTATCAGTCTTCAGGTTTCTTTTCGAAGCATTTCGTCCCAAATCTGACAGTTAACAGAAATGTGCCAACACCACTTCAAAATCATCTGCGGATGCGGCACTCCCAGACACAGACCACGCGGACTGCACGTGTTACGAGATGGACCTTGTCCTGCTCATCCTGAGAACCGGCTGCCCGGCCTGTAATGCGGCACAGCTTCGCCGTGACGGAGGAAACCCGGAGACGGAGGCTGAGGCGGGTCCCGAGACCCAGGCCTAGGGGTGATGGAGAAAGACTCGGAACAATGGAGAATGAGAATGGGGTGGAGGTAGTCCTGCAAAATTCCTGCTTTGCTCGGCATCGCGAGCAGCTGGCCTTCCGGCAAATAAGACCCTTATAACGACTGTTGAGGCTTGAATGACCATTGACGTGTGAGAGCGCTGTGGACAGTGTCATTCTGTTGAGTGATGAGCCGAGATATGATGGCTGTGATCGGGGTTGACTTCATGCTGTACCAGATGACCACTCTAGAAAATCATGGCATGGCCTCTGCTCATCAGAAACACCGATTGTGATGTTCGCAACATACCTCAAGGCACCTTATGCTTTGCGAAATGTGTTCGACTTTCCGACCACGAGCTTGAACTTTGTGCTCTATGCGGACGCACTGACTTCACAGCCTCGAAGCACCTAATAGTTTTCGCGAGATTAAGAGACCGAGGGAGATGTTTGTGGGGACCGTGGATTCCGGATGCTAAGGAGGCCATCAGCACCTCTAACAAGGCGGGGCTGAGTCCGGCCATGGTAATGAACATTTACAGCAGTTAATTCGGGCGTGGTGCTGGTGTAAACAGCCAGGGGAGGTTTAAGTCTGCATCCTCGGTTATGATAATCAGCTGTGGCAGCCCCATCTTAACCAGCAGGTTTGTTATAGCGGTCCAGATGGAGTTTTCGTCCAGCTGACAGGCGACGCTATTTAGAGATAAGGTTAGTTTAAGTCTTCATGTCATGGTTTGGAATAGTCGTCTAACTAGGCTTTTCAATCCTACCTCACTCTTTACCAAGGAAACCATTCCCTGTTTAATTATCCACGATTCCATCTCCCGCGACACAAACAAAGGTGAAGTCGATTTGGGGTCCGAACTGATAATGGGGTCATGCGGCAGCCAGTGAGACCCAACGCCCGCCGCTGAGCCTCAACTGTACCGACCTAGAGTTCTCCCGGCCGTTGAGGTACCGGCGCCGGCAGACTGCGCCGCCTCCAAGAATCCAAACGGGTCGGCAGTGGAACGACCCCTCACCGAATTTTGTTTGCCCAGCCTCTGAAAAGCTAACGCCCAGCCCCTATTCGCCCACCATCACCCCACTGAGATGCGGCTGTCCAGAGCGGGCCTGCGTAGAACCCAATCCCGTTTCATCGGTGGGTCGACATCTGACCAGACTGCGGCCACTAGCTGTGTTCTGGCAAGTCCTAGGGGGGCAAAAAGCTCGAAACAGCCCATCCCGCTGCACATTTGGCGCGCATCGGGCCCACCCGTCGGCGGAAGGCGCAGCCAGTCCACCGATCACACCTCTCACAACGACCGGAACCAACCGACTGCGAGCACCACAAACCAGTCCGTTGGGAATAAACACACAGCAACGTCCCTCAAGCTGCTCAGCCGCGCATCACCAGTCACCGCCTACAATCTACGCTTCCGTTTGACACAACGTCGCAGACGGAAAGCCTAGCACAGCGCCCGCCGCGCAAAAATGTCTCACCAATCCGTACCCCCGAATGTCAAGGTAGGTGCAAGTTGCCGCAACAAGCCCGAACAATCATCCGCGAACCACCTGCCCACCCTCTTCTTCCCGAGACCCGGCCCGTGGACTAACAACACCGGTCCATCAAGGTCGTCATTGTCGGCGCCGGCTCAGTAGGCGTCACAACAGCGTACGCCTTGCTACTAAGCAATCTCGCGTCGGAGATCGTCCTCCTCGACATCGACACCGAGCGGGCCGAGGGAGAGGTCATTGACCTCAGTCATGCCGCTCACTTTGCGCACGCAAAAGTGCGCGTGGCGCGCGGGTACGAAGACTGTGACAACGCAACCATCGTCATTATCACGGCCGGTGTCAACCAAAAACCGGGACAGACCCGTCTCGACCTCGTCAAGACCAACTACCGCCTGTTCGAGTCGGTGGTGCCCCAAATAGCTCAGCACGCGCCCAAAACCATCCTGCTTGTGGCGACAAACCCCGTTGACGTACTAACACAGGCCGCCCAGGACCTCTCCGGCTTTCCGACGGAACGCGTCATCGGCTCCGGTACGGCCATGGACACCACACGCTTTCGTCACGAGCTGGGTCGCCACTACCATGTTAATCCGCGCAACGTGCACGCCGTGATAATCGGCGAGCACGGCGACAGTCAGTTGCCAGTGTGGTCACTGGCGAGCATCGCGGGCATGCGTCTGCGCGACTATTGCAAGCAGGCAGGCATCGAGTACGACGAGGCGGCCATGGACGCACTTGCACACCGCACGCGCAGTGCCGCGTATGAAATCATCAAGCGGAAGGGCAAGACCAACTACGGGGTTGCGTCGGTCTTGGTAAGCATCGTCGAGCCAATCGTCAAGAACAGCGACGCCTTGGTGACGGTGTCGAGGGTGGGCATTTATGAGGGCGTCGGACCGATCGCGCTCAGCATGCCGTGCAAGTTGAACAGCAGCGGCGTACACATGGACGTACCGCTGCTGTTGGATGATGCGGAGAGGGCACTGGTGAAGAAGTCGGCGCAAAGTATTCTGGAATCTATCGATTCTGTGAGGAATGCGGAATCGTAAGGGGGTGGGGCGAAATTCAACCAAGTTTCAAGTTCCGTGTTTCCCTGTCTCTTCGCTGTTTAGTGACACTGGGGCCGGCTTCGGTCGTTTGGGGGGGCTTTGGCGTCTGTTTATATGGCCCGATAAATGAGCTTATTCTGGTTCGTTCGGTTGCAGAACTGCTCAACTTCCTGTCCGTCAAATCGACCCATGCCACATCACAAGCAGAGAGATCGCATCCCAGATCGAGATCGTCGCCAACAAAACACGCGTCGAGGCCAGGTATGATAAAAAACCCCATTCTTCCACAGCTGTCTAGAACAAGTAGTTTTGCTCCGATTATTGAGTCGAGGTAAGAAGCAACGCCATCGAAGCAAAGCAAAGCAAACAAACGCAACAATGGACGCAGACGCATATCCACAACTCCACGTGTTCAGTTGTAACACCCTGACGGTCGGCGACCTTCGGCATCCGAGAGGCGGTGCGGGATACGACCACACTAGACGACGCAAGATCCTCAGACTCGATGAGTTTTGCCCATGGTGCGAGAAGACGCGCGAGTGGGAGCTCGCCAGGACGGAAGCGTGGCTCGTCCCACAGTCGCCGCCGCCCAAGGGAGCACAACGACTGGAACTCCTAGATCCGAACCTTGCAGAACAAGAGGACGGCAAATCCGACTAGTCCAAGGGCCAGATGAGGTGGAGGCAGACAACCGAGAGGCATCCCCGACATTGGCCATGCAAGCTGCCAGGCAGCAACGGGATATTGAGACGGGAGACGGGGGGGGATCATCAACCCCTCAAGTTCAAACCCCAATTCCCCAACAGAAAGTCGCAAGTCGTGATGACTCGCAGGCAGGCGGATGGCGAGCACAACAGGGGGGGCGCGAAGAATGCCTAGAGTACACGTAGCAGCAATAGAGAGCGTGCAGCCGTGCAGCTGCACGTATACTGATTCAATGCGTCCAGGGTCACATATGTGTCACCTCATCAACATGGCAATTGCTCGGTCTTGTCAGATCTGAGACCCTGCCTAGGTGCCTGCGGTAGTACGCTGCCGATGCCGACGTGACTCCCCTTCCCCCGCTTCACTTTTTGGGTTGCTGATGCTGCTCTGACCCTGCGTCTTGTATTCCTGAAGAACCCGCCTACCCCTTTTCGGCTTCCCCAACTGGCCGCCGAATTTGCCACCCGCGAGGACGCTTCGGTCTGCCGATTCGCATTTGCAAATCAATGCCTGAGGTGAGCGAGCGAGGGAAGGCGAACTGTGCGACCACAGCAAACGTCATGGCTTGTGCTTCGCGGCCCATCCAGGCAGACGTGGGATCATCCCATCCGAATGCCAATACACCTGATGAGCAGAGCGGCCCCGTCGGATGGCGTGTCCTCCGCGTGTCTCCGGTCCGGGCGTCGTCCAATCGCGCAAGACAGCGCTGTTGGCCGCCTTCTGAGGGCAGCCTCTCAAGATAGACGGGGAAACATTTTGTCGCGCGTCTGTGAAGACGACATTGCCCTATCTCAGTCGGAACCAGTCTGTCGGATTGCTGGGGTGGTCAATTGCGGCGTCGAGAGCCAATGCCTGCCGAAAAGCTGGGGTAGGCTGGGGAAGGGGGGAAGATTGGGGTTCGTGCCGATGGGGCCATTGCAGCCATAGCCGCCTGGCGGCCTCAGAAACTGACCCGGACACGGGCGCGGGGGTGGTTGCGGAGGAGGCAGTTCATCGGTTGGTGGAGGGTGGGGTGCCTTGAATCTGAGGCCGAAGTGCATTTCCCCCACATGTGTCCTCAGTCCTCCTGGTCCGCCTCAGTGGCAGTGCTTCGGTCTGAGCCTCAAGCTGGCCATTGGCGACCTCACGGGTTCGATGGTCTGCAGTAGCACAGAATGAGGACAACACACATTTTCCTGCCCCCGATCTTTAGTCCGCCACCCAAACTGCAGTTTTATTTTGAGGCTCCGGTCGAACGCGAGAATTGTTCTCCGTCAATCGATATTCCGTGCAGCGGGTGCGACGGACGGCGGCCATGCCTGCCCACCAGATCGGTCGGTGGAACAACGGGCCAGCACCTCCCGGTGCTTGCTCCAAAACTCTGCCTTGTTGAGCATTGTGGGAATGTTTATCGGTTGCCTGCGCCAAGCGGAACGCTGCTTTGCACACCGCGGCTGTCCGAACCGCTAGAATGTGGGTCGCTCTGGAAACATGGGATTCATCATTCATGCAACCATGGAGACCGGCCGGCCTGACAACCGCCAATGCGCACACACAATAGGCTGGACTGCTCAATCGCAATTGCGCTGCCTCAAAGGGGTGTGATACCTGCAGCTCCACCCCACGCAGGCTCTCTGAGCCACCACGCCGAATTACGCACAACAAACCCTAGGCCGCAGAGGTGCCTTCCACTCATGTACGTCGTCCGCGGCTGCGCGATCGTCGTATGCGACGCAATCCCACAAAGCCGATTATTAAATAGCTAGCAGTTTCCGCACTTTGACGGCGCCTTGTTGTGTCTGAGACCTGCAAGACAAACCGCAGCAAGCAAAGACCGATCGAATTGGCATTGTTCGCTGCAAGTGTCCTAGCTGCCCCTTCCCCTATTTGAGCTCCAACAACAGCCCCACCTCCCCACCGCTTCCCTTCCTCGCAAGGCTCCTGCCCAGATATGCCCCGCAGAGTTGTGCACTTCGCGCCCAACATGACTTCGCACCGGCATCACCAACACCTTGACGACGACCTGGTCCGCCGACCACGCGTCCAATTGTATGGGGAAGAGGCACCGCGTGCTACTCTCCCTACTGCCCCCGACTTCCTCTTCTGCGTTGAGCTTGGCCTGCTCATCCGCAGCCGCCAGATCAAGCACACGTCCGTCTACACGCTCATGGACGAGGTCAGCGCCCGCCTCCGGGACGTCCGCATCACCAACCACATCCACCATGGCGGCGCCCACGAGAACCACAAGGACTGGACCATCATGGAAGACAAGGCGATCCCGACCCAGCTGTCCGATCACCGCTTCGGCGTCAAGATTGTCTCGCCCTTCTTCCGCTTCGGCCCCGGCCACGGCGAAACCTGGCTCCCGCTGCTCGACGTCGTCATGTCGGTTCTCAACTATGACTTCGAGCTCACCACCCACCACCAGTGCAGCACGAGCGTGCACGTTGTCCCAGCACGCGGCCACTGGACCCTGGGCGAGGCCAAGGCCCTCGCTACAAGTGCCATCTACTTCGAGCGCTGCTTCGACGCCCTAATGCCATACTACCGCCGCCGCACAATCTTCGCCAAGAGCAACCGACACAACCAGTACCTGGGGCGCCGCTCCGTCACCGCATGCGTGGCCTCGATCAACGGCCAGACAGACTCGTTCGCCAACCTCGCCGCCCGGATGAACTGGTGCGGAGCCAAGACGGCGACGTCCGAGGCACTCGGCAACAGCGACGACTTCCCCCACGATGCCTATCGTTGGAACTTCCTCGGGCTCAGCAACGATAACGGCTACGGCACCATTGAGTTCCGCCAGCCCCCGGGCTCGACCGATTCCGCTGAGGCCATCAAGTGGGTCATGCTTGTGGGATGCTTCGCCCGTCTGAGCTGCGCCTTCTCGGTACGGCCTGAGCATCAGCCCAGCCTATTCAGCCTCGGGAAGTGGATTCGATACGAAGCGCGGTTGTGCAAGTTCAACCGCCTGTACGTCGACGAGTTGAAGCGGATGTTTGAGCGTGCCGACGAGCCCCAGTTCGCTCCCGGCGCGGGACGAGACCCCGAGGTCATCTCTGGCGACGAGGCCTCGAGGCTTCGGTGGCTGGAGGCGCTGCGCTGGAACGCGGGCCAGCAAAAGTTTAAAGAGCTGGTCAACAACAGCCAAAAGAAGAAGAGGCGAGCTTGAGGATCACTTGAGTGGCTCTCTCTGGTCGATGTTTTGCTACGTTTGTATGGATATGACTGTTTACGGAAGGGAAAAGGCGTTTCAGGATATACCCCATTGGATACGGATACCACGGAGATGGGTATTGCCGCTGCAGATTGCACACGGCGGCGTCAAGAGATGGAGACCAAAATGGTTTTGCCCCTTAATGGTTTTGGTGGCCACCCATTCTCACTGTTTATTTTCGACTTCATGTCGTTTTACGTTACAGCAGGGGCATGTGAAGGCAAGATGCCAAGGATGACACAGCATGGCCCTTGATGACATACCCAGGAACTCAGAGTTGGCGATTACGCATTTCACTCAGAGCTGTAGATTATACAATACGTTTACCTATACCTCTTCCAGTTGACCCCGCAACGTGCACTGCCGATCTAGACCTAGATGCAGACCCCACAACAACCCGCAGTCTTTTACCCGGAGCTCCGAGGACCGGCCTCCACGGCGTACAGTCACAGTTATTAGCTCTCATCAAGGCTTGGTTCGATGTCTCAGACACGAAAGTACCTGACACCGACACCGATACTGCACCACCACCCACGCTGTCCAATCCAGGCACCTAGGCATAATCTGTCCGTCCCATATGCCATACTCACAAGGCCACCTCAGGCACGGCACATGCGTCGATGACGCGTGCGTGTGCGAAAGCACCTATCAGATTCCATCGCACGCAGGTCCCATCCCACGAGTGCGTGGAAAAGCCACACAATGAGAGGCAATTCGATCTAGTGCGATGGCAGACTTCGATACCCACGCCCATGGCTGTCTGCGTGTCGGGCCAGTGTCCAGTGTCTGTCCAGTGCCTGCTTGGTGTCTGTCCACTGTCTGCCCAGTATCCGGTGAACAATGCTTGCCGAGACTCTCGAAGTTCGAGTTCAAGTTACATGACACGTGTGACGATAATATTCGCAACATGATTACCCTGCATGGCCATGTCCGTTTGGGAAGGGGGTTTTTGGTAGGAGGGATGGCGTGTCTGTATCTGAGTCTGGCAGACCGGGTTTGACCGGGTGGGTTTTGGGTCAGGTCCTAGTTTCGGCGTGGCGGGTGCACTGTGGGGGACGAGATGAGGTTTTGGGCCGGTGCGTCGTCATCGTGGAACTAGGAACTAGGAACTGGGGGGGGCTGCTTCTATTTAGTCGCCATTTGAGGTGCTCCGATGCTCGCCCTTCGCGGTTGATCTCGTCCAATCGCTGAGGAGCTGTTGGGGCTTGGGATTGAGGGAGGGAAGGGGTCACTTGAGATTCATTGTTCGGATGTAGGCTGAGTAGGAGGGAGTTTGGCACTACTAGTATGGGTTGAAGAGAGTGAGAGAGGGCCTGAAGGGGGCAAAGGGGTGTAGTACAGACGGACACAGATGGTGTAGTTCGGTGGCTCAAATGGAATTGAACGAAAATAACAGTCCTCGATCTTGGCTCAAGTGGTTCGTGCAATGTGCTGATTTCACCCCGTCATTCAGTCAGGGGTATCGTACAATCTCTCCCCTCCCAAAAGACCTTCGAGTACTGCAGACAACGCAACAGCTCCTCCCAATTATAGACACCAAGCCGAATATCGCAAGGCATTATGTGCTTGCGCCCGTTATCCCCGGAACAGTTGTTAGCAAGCTCAAACACCTCTACAAACATGCGGGCTACCACTCTGGTGATGCCCGCAACGCATTCAGGGTCAAATACCACCGAGTCGTCTTCGAATCGGGACAGGAACGACTTGATACGGCCGCTCACAAACGCATAGTCGAAATCGGGTATCCCTTCCTCGTTGGGGTTCATGAAGTTGGGGAAGTAGAAAGCGTCGCCGCTGTCCGAGCCGGTCCGCTTCTCAGGGGAAAATAAGGCCTCGGCGGCCTCAGCGAGGCTTTTGTTGGCCATGTGAGGAACGACTCTGCGCTGCAAGTAGCCCAAGAGCATCTCGTTGGTGACATCGTACAGCGGTTCTATCCATGGCTCGATGAACTCCCCGATCCGCTTTGGTGGTAGTCCCCGTAGCCGCGGATCAGTCGGGGGCACTCGATGGACGCGCAGGGCGTTGATATCCTGTGCTCGCAGAATGTGATCGCTCAGGTCGTGGGGTCCGAAACACTCGGCAACCGAGGGCGGCAGTGGGTAAAACTGCGGGATGGAAGGATCCTCCTGCTTCTTGGCCATCTTACGGACCTCCTCGAGCCCCGAAAAATCGCACCCTTCACGCATTCTGCGGTCGAACCGCTCTTCATCCGTCTCCTCCTTCCTCAGCGTTCGGTCCGTGCCCGCGAAGACGGTTCGCGTGAACTGAGTGTACGTCGAAAAAAAGACAAACGAGCGGGCTGCAACATGTTCGTCGTCGAACCCGAAGCGGCCGAACATGTATTCTCCCCCAGGGCAGAGGAGCCAGGCGCCACCCCCTGACCACTCCCGTCGGCTTGGACGCTGTGTTTTCCACCGTGACACGAAGGACTTGGCCTCGGCAAAATCAACAACGCCCAAAGAGTTTCCGTTGGAGAGGTAGTCATTCTCCGCCTCCTGGACATCATCGCCAACCTCGTCTTTTGACCGGTCGTCGTACCAGCCCCAGTCGTAGCGGTTGATCACAAACACACCTGCGGCCTCTGTCTTGTCATCGTTCATTGCGCTCCCGCTGTCGTACTCGTAGGGCGAGCCGGATACAGAGAGGATCCTGTCAATCTCGCTCTCGGGATCGACGTCGGAATGAGCCAGAAACCAGGCCACCACTCTGGACGAGGCGATGTCTACGAGCTGGAAGGCGTTCCATGTCCCGTTGCGCGCGGTGACGTTGTACTCGATGCGATTGACCTTGACGGTTCCAGTTGCGAAGGGCTTCAGTCGGATGTGCGGGAGACCCTGTACCGCCGGCGCGGAAGCGCCATTCCAGATGTTGTGAAGTCCGCCGAAGCAGAGGCGTCCAGAGGACACGTTGATGGTCTTGAACACAGTTGGGGTGGCTTCCATGGCGTAGTATTGCCCTGCGGATGTCTGACAGAGTTTTTCTCTTCTCGAGCTGAAGACAGACGCAGTGATCAGTCCAAGGGTGACTCACTGCCAAGACATATCAGGTAGCAATCGAGGAGGGTTCTCCGACGGCTGAAGAGCGGCAGGTTCAAAAAGGACTAGGGCGACACCATCAGACAGGCAGCCACTGTGAACAAATTGAAAATCTCAGGCTCATTCCGTGCTTCAAGGTCTTCTGAATCCGAGCCTGTGATGCCAACTCGGAAGACCAACGAGTTCCTTCTCACCCAACCCTCCGGATTCATATTTAGACGACGTCAGAGACATCCAAATGTGTGCGTGACTGTTGAAACGTCGACTAAGCCATCGAAATACATTCATTTCATCTCAGAACCACTTTTAGAAGCGGTAGCTCGACACATTGGCTTGTGTTCTTTGTAATGAGTGACCTGGCACGTCCGTCCGCAATACGGAACGACTTTGCACCTCCCACACCACATCAACTGCGCAGGAACCTTTCCGCAGTTCGCGCATCGCGCCGGTGTCGACACCAACCCCTTCACATTACCACCTCCGCTCTCCACCGCCGACAGCAAATCCTCCGCTCTCTTTCTCGCCAATGTTAACACTCGCTGTTCGCCCAAGCTAACGTGCGCCGCAGACCATCTGTTCCCTCCCGGGGAATAGACACCCTCCGCAAGTTGTTCTTCTAGCTTTTCCAGCTGCGTTCCGAAACTATTGAGAAGACGACAGAACGATTCTACCAAAAACCGCAGGACTTCCACTTCGTTCGAATCGCTGATTTTCTCAGCTGCGGCCTCGATTCGCCGAAGCGCCATGGCAGCGAGATTCGAATCGTCCGATCGCTGAATACGGAGGTATCGAAGGACATTTTTCGGTAGCGGATCGGTGAGAGTGAGGGAGATAGTACAGGTCGAATCGAGTCCAGCCGATACCCAGAGCTTATGCTTTTGCTGGAAAAGCGGCGCATTAGGGTGCGTTGCAAGAACGAGATCGTAGCTGTCGTTAGGATTACCAGGCACCACAAAGCCATAGAGACGTAAAAGGCGACTGTTCGGAATGGGTCCATAATAGATAAAAACCTGAAAGAATCGTCCCGACGTAAACAAATTGGTAACTAATTACCATCAGAGAACAAGACGAACATACCTGATCTCCGGCTTCGTAATCTTTCCCTGCGAGGACAGAGAGGTTTCCAGACGAGACATTGTAGGCATGACACGGCTTGACTTCGGACGAGTGGTTCAACATATCGGCAAAGGGCGCCAAAACTCGAATCGAATGTCCATCGGGCAGTACAAAATCCATCGCACGACTCCATACGGTGCAGAGAGCCCACTTGTACTAAAACGAAGGGACGAAGCGGTTAGTGGCTGAGTTTCAACATCTGTCACACGTGTATATTACTTACGTCTTCAATGGTGAATTTGTCAAGTGGAAAAAGATCTCGATACTGTACAAGCACTCGCACGACTAATGCCTTGTAATCGTCTTCGATCGATCGACCCAGCTGCTTCGTGATGGTGTACAGTGAAGATCCAGCGCAAACTTCCAACTCGTCCTCCGCAAAGAAGATGCTTGAGGAATAGCTCGTAGGTAACGCCGCCACATGGCTTCGAAGGCCATCGTATCCCGACTCGCGAGATCGGATAAAGAGAATGTACGTAGCTAAGGTGTCTTCGACAGACAAGGGCGGCTGCGCAGAGCGCAGAGCTGGCCCAAGAAGAGGATCAGCGTATGCATGTCCGACCGTCCAGAGAATGCCGTGTGGAATGGTGAGAATCTCCTCTCCTTCCTTGAAACGCCGTAGTGTTTGGACACCGCGCCCGGTGGCTGGGAAATGGGCAAGGTCCAGGCCGTCCAAGCCTACTGCTCCAGATAGTTTCAGCCAGCTTTCCATGGAATTTGGCCGAGAGAGAAGAGTGGGCTTGAAAAACATGGGAGAGAACTTGCCAATTTTCTTTTGCTTGGGGATGAGCAAATGTGCATTACCCCGCTTGGCGACCGGAATCAACCGGGCCGAAAGAGAAAAGTGGGTATGCGGGCCTGTAACTGACACGTCTGCCATAATTAAAAAACGTAAAAACCTGAGACCTTAGTAAACTTAGTAGTTTTTATATAACTTGCTTACTTAATTCTTTATAAAAGAATAAAGTAATAGATTAATTTTTTATATTATTATAATTACAGTATGTAGTAATATAATTAAAGAAAGAAGATTATATATAAAAAGTTTTTAAATAGACCCTTTATATACTTATATATTTAAGTTAATACATTTCAAGTTTCTATAATATTATAAGTTAAACAACTTATAACTATATATATTATAGCTATATATATTATTATTATAATATTAATTAACTTTTAGCTTTAATATGATTAAAAAACTATAATAATCCTTTTTATATAGATAATAGAAGTGAATCTGTTTTTAAAAAACACTATACTTAGCAAATCCTACAGAGCTATTAACTTATTCTAACCAGTTAGCTGTACTGTGACGACCCTGCAGGCCGTCACTTGGGCCGGCGCGGCCCGACGAAATCCCCGCAGAAGGAACAGTGCAGGAAGGTAACACGTACGGTGTTACGCACTGGGCCAGGGGTGTAAAGACCCGAAGCCCCTACGACCAGTAAGAAGAGTCTCTGTGCCAAGACCTGACTCTGTCAACAGAGACTCGCGGGGTCACAGAGAAAGAGGTCTCTGTGGCGCCTGCCCCTAAGGAGCACAGAGACACGGCCCACAGAGACAGGTACAAGGTACCTCTTAGTTAACTAGTATAGATAGTCATCATCGTGACCACGATGGCCGTGAGGGACTCCTGGTTCCTCACGCTAGTATTACATTGTTCATTTGTGTCCTACTGTTCAGACTTCCCTCTGTGCACTATAGTGACAGCGACTTACAGTGACAGTGTACCCTCGTCTAGGAGTGCTAGCTCAACAAGCCGTTTTTGGATCACCCCTCAAGGTTTGGCATCCTGCCATACGCTGTCTTATCTTGCCCGGACCCCCCTCGGGCCCTCGTCAAGAGCAGGTCGTAACATGTACACAGCTATACATAGGTATATATATATGTAACTGCACATATATTAAGTAACTCCTTAACATCCTTACAGTATTATAAACCCTCTTAACATCACTAAATTTATTACCCTTAAAGGCTTATAAGTGTCGTTATAATAATATATATTAAACTGGTGCGGTGACGTAACAGGGAAGAAACTACAAAGAGAACCACACGCACAGAACGTCGCAGTTGGCTTAGAAGGCCGACTCCCAGGCTACTGGTCCTCCGATCGGAGGGACACAAATGCAATTGACGTAGAAAAACAGATACGCACCTAGTATGGAACAAGACCTAGTTAGTGATGGTGCCTAGCATGAAACGGAGCCTAGCATGGAACAATAAAGGAAACGCGACCGTGGACTAGGTTATCTTCCTTCGATCAGAGGGCCAGAATGTCACTGGGCTTCAAATGGGAGGTTTTCGCGGTGAAATCGTCGGTTGTTAATTGAAGGAAGCACGGTTCAAGGAACCGCGCGGCGCGGCCCCTTTTTGACGGTGGCACGCGCCAGAGAACGCATCGCTATGTACAAAAACGGCTACAGTAATATCACAGAGCCCAAAAAGAACGACAAGGTCGGCCTGAACAGGCGCCCCGAGTCAATAAAAGCCTTTCACTTTTAATCTTCCTCTTTTAATTACACACTTATTGTCAGTAAGTGGAGCATGTCATCAAGTGTAACTGTCAGAGTTCCGGCTAGCGGCCAGAACGCACAAAAAGGATGTAACAACCCATTCGCTCAGCTTGCCCTCTGCTCCCACCGTCGCTAGCTGCCGACTTGCAGAGACTCTCCCTCCACGACACCACCAAACGATACCACCACCCACCGCCACCACCGCAACCGAAGCCATGGACGGTACCGCTAACAAGGAGCGCTGCAAACAGCGCTCCTGACTACACTACTGGGCTGGCGGCCTGGAAAAATTAAAGCGACGGAGATAGGGCAGATAACTCCAACTCCGACTCAGGATAGGCTCGGCGATGGGTCTGCCACAGATGCCCGTTGTACATTGTCCATTGGGAGGAATCGCCAGGCAGCCGGCTATGGTGAGTAGTTTGAGTTCTGGTACTTGATGGTCGGTTGCCTAAAAAATAACGCCAGCGAGGTTAAAAGTACGAGCACGCCTCTTGATCCTCCGCGAGGATCGGATCTTACGTGATGGCGATAGAGTGAGAGATTTTGGTTCCTTACATTAATATTACATTAGTTATTTATTTATATCTTCCTGTTCAGACTTACCTCTGTGTATTATATTGATAGCGACTTATAATGACATTATATCTCGTCTAGGAGTGCTAGATTAATAAGCCGTCTTTAGAATAACCCCCAGTCTTTGGTGTCCTGCCATACGCTCTGTCTTGACCTCTCCAGTCCTTTGGGTCTGTAAAGGTGCAGGTTGTAACAGTCCTATACCCTAACCCCTGGTGTGTAACACCTGCAGCTTGCAGGGGCGAAGAACCAGAGTTACCATGGTGCTCAATGGTATGGGGTTTAAGGTAGATTGAGTTATGAAATGTCATATGTCAGGGTTGGTAGGTTGAGGTCATCGTCAGGCCAGAAAAGGGCTTAGCTCGCAACTTTACACTAGGCCCAAACAAAAATACTTGTTCTTTTTTGTTAGAGTGCTTATCTCAGCATTTCATATGCAAGCGACAATGTTTGCAGCCCTCTGCGGCACAGACTCTGCGGCACAGAGCTGGGCGGGACGACCCGCGTCTTTGTGAGCCTGATTTGGCAATGCCGGTCTCCCTAGCCCGTGAACCTTGCATCGAGTGGTAATCTTGGCGGACTGGTGGGCTGCGCCGCTTGAATCCTTCTCCAAGCCGCCGGAGGCTTTTATATCCAGGCAATTGCCGGCCGTCAACAGCCAACAGGGGATTGTCACAGACTGTTGCACAAAACCCCCAACAACCAACATGTTGGCCGCCTTGGCGAGGCTGCGGGAGGAGACAGCGCGGCGTGGTATCCTAATTTGCATCCTTGAACCGTATCTGGGGGCCAGAGTTATAGAGACCTCATAACAGAACAAATGCCGCGTCTCATCTGAAGCTGGTCAGTTGCCCCAGAGTTGGGGGCTTCTTGCTCGCCACCAGCATTTGAGGTGGCACAACCAAATCGTGTGTGTGAGCGTCAATCAATCAGGTTTGTGAGCGTGTGGAGGGGTCTGGTTGGGTCCTAGAGAGAGACAGAACATAAGGCAAACATCTCGCCCAACTTCGAATGATGGGGAACCTCCCTCCTCTTCCCTGTGCCACCGCCGCAGGTAAGTTCTGTACCAATCGACAGCAATCAAACCCACCTGTGCCTGTGCCGCCAACATGAAAACTATGCCGACGTCTCTGTCTGAGCTACCGCCTGATGTTGTGGCGTTTGACATCGGGCCCCAGGTTGTTAAAGCAACAGCCTCTCTGACCGGCGTTGCGGCGTTAATGGTGGCCACTCGGTTCGGTGTTCGGTGGCGAGCCTCTTCGGGCCTAACAGTTGGAATTGACGACTGGTTGATATTCCTAGCACTGGTGAGCCCCGAGCGTTGACAAAGAATGCACGGTCACTAACTGTTCCAGTCGCTCCTTTGTGCATTCACTGCTACAGCATGGCTAGGTATGACTCCGGTCCAGCATACGAGGCGTGTGTAATGACGCTAATGTATGGCCTAGGGGTTTACAAAGGTGGCGTTGGAAGACACCTTGTTGTGAATATGCTCAAAGACCCAGAGCTTCTGCAAAACGCGCTAATGGTATGAGACACCTCGGCTATAACGCGTTGCTGGCGCATGGAAGACTGAGAACTGACAGTTGTTAGTACCTGTACATCTCCGAGTTCATCTACTTCACACTCCTGCTTTCGATGAAAGCGTCAATATTCATCATGTACATTCGCATCTGTAAGTCAACATCTCATCTTCAACCCCCTTTCAAACATCCATGGCGTCCAAAGGACCTATCCCAGAAGGAAGCACTCACACCTGAGACATTTCATTATCAACTCTTTTCGAAAAGAGAACAACTGACTGATATCTCACACTACTAGTCCCTACTCGATTCATGCGGACCGGTGTATATATTCTTGGCACCATCGCCGGCGTTCGGTGGCTGGTGACGATTCTGGTCACACTCTTCCAGTGTTCCCCGATCGAGAAAGCATACATGCCGTACCTGGTAGGAGGGAGTTGCTTGGACAAGAGCAAGTTTTTCTTAGGGAGCTCGGTTCCGAACATCGTCGAAGACATTGTCATCCTCTTGCTTCCAACCCCCCAGATTTGGAAGCTCAAGGTGCCGAAAGCGCAGAAAGTTGCCATATGCGCCGTGTTCTTGCTTGGGTTTCTGTTAGTATTGGTCCGATGTGGCCTATGGCATCTGACTCCGCTTACATCGCTTGCAGCATGATCATCGTCGCATGCGTTCGACTTGAGTCACTCATCGAGCTTGTCGGGAACCAAGATGACATTACCAGTACGTCCCAACTCATTCGTGTTTGTTTCTCAACTGTGCTGACCTGATGCTACAGAAGCGATCGCACCAGGCTGGATTTTGACAGCTGCTGAACCGGCCGTCGGCATCGTGACGGCCAGTCTGCCGACGATGCGGCCATTGCTGCGCTTCATCTTCGGGAGGGCGTTTGCCTCCAAGCAGACACACAACGGCGACGAAGAGGAGGCAAGGAGGGAGACGATGACGATTGGCGGGTCCTTTCGCAAGTCAAGGGGGTATGCATCGAGACTGGAGAGGCTCGTGGGCAGCCATGCTAGCTCTCACTCGTCTAACTCGGTCAAGAGCGGCGATGATGACAAGGACGGACGACCAGACACGCCGGCCCCCTGGCCTAGCGCGGCGGGCTACGCATTTGGTAATCGGGTCACCATCTACGGGAAGCCGGTCCCGAGCTCCGCCGACATACCACTCGTTAGTATCACGGTTCGACGCGACTTTCGGTGGACAACTGAGACTGTCCATCCTCGGGACAAAGTCGCCAGCGAGCAGAGCGAAACTGACGCTGAAGTGAGGGACTATGCCTGTGGCCCATGAAAGGGAGTTGATCGGATTCGGTGGCACGTTGTTATGTGTAGGTACGTATGTACCAGCAGATTGCAGACCTTGCTGGCGGGGACATAGCCTCCATCCTGCAGGTCAGGGATGGTTTTGGTTTCGGGGACGCATCAATTGCCAGAGGGCCTCACACGCTGCCTCGGTGGCACTTTCCTATTTTGCAGTGTCTACCAGCACTAGTTCACGCGCCTTCTCCCAAAACAAACGACCGGTCTGTGATTCGGGGGAGTCAAACCTTGCTCGCACCTTCTCATCCAACCAGAGAAGCCGTTCCCATTCGGGATGTGTTGAGTCACTGCTTCGATGGACACAATGCCTGTCCGAGGATATACGCTGGGTTTCACGAGGTAAGGAAATCCGTCTCGTTCGAAAGTCCGGACAAACATCCCGCTGCAGGCCTGTTAAAAGGTGAGCTAGGAAGTGGCAAGCCCCGGACAAACGAGATGATGGATGCTTCCATCATCTCCCTCGAGCGAAGTGATGTACGGGATACAAACGCAAGCTCGACAGGAGTTCCGCCCCTTTCGTGACCATGATAGAGTGCCTGGGTGGCTTTGCTATCGTCACGAACCTGCTGCATGATGTCCTTTTCACCTGCCACGTTGAGCCAAGCGTACAAGCACCTTTCCAGGACCCAGACCCCGAGACGAAGGTTGGGACGACTCGGACATCCAACACAGTCTGCTCGCACCCAAGAAGTTGTATTTGAATTCTCAGTCGGGCGCGACGGAAGGTAGGCAGGCAGACCACATCTACTTATGGACATCTCATCCACGGTCTGAAAACATGAACTGCAGGAGTAGAACCAAACCTGCAGAAAAAGAAAATCATCACTGACCCCAGAAGGATTGCAGCATTCTAGAAATAGAGCGGGAAATACGTAATCGCCCGATTGCAACGTAGTCGGAAATTCGGCGCCCGGAAACGGCTGAGAGCAACTGTGGACCAGACCGGGCCGTTCGGGTTTGCCATGGAAAATCGAAGTCTGATAACCGGGAGCAGTTCGTCCCCAGTGTCAAGCAAAACCGACTTCTTGATCCAGCAAAGCCAAGGAGGAGGGGTCAAAAGCACAAGAAGGATCCCTGGACCCTGCCATGATCAATGAATAATCACGAGCTGTGCACGTGGACCTCGGCCCCCTTTTCAAACTTCAAGTTCATGGGCCATTAATCACATAAATCCCATCAAACACTGGAGCATGATGATGCAGGAGACCTCATCAAGTGTATGTAAGTCGGAGGCTGGTAGGGGTCACGGTCACCCGACATCCAGGACAGGCCGCCCAGGACCAGCTGTGCTCAGAATCAGGGGGTCGTCGCACGACAACGAACATTCAGCTAGCCCCTGAGCGGGCACAGATCAGTCGCCGAATCAAAACGAGGCAAACACTCCCAGCTCCCTGCACACAATCCCGATGCCCAGTTGGCTCATGCTCATCGTGCCCGAAACCAGCCCGGGAAAAAGCTCATTTGACATGGATGATAGAGCAAAGGAAGAGCGTGCTGTTTTTGGCATCACGAGCCCTCGCGCCACCGGGTTTTCTCCGTATTCGAAGACGGCCAGAAAATTTGGTCTGGTCAAGAGTAGCGCGGTCAGTACGATTCGTTGTCACGTCACCCACCCCTGAGATATGGTCTCAGCGCCTTCCATGTTTCTTCTCCGTCCTAACAAGGCAAAGCTGGCCCACATTTTGAACTCGCCCAAAGCTGCGAGATACACCCACCACGGAGGAGTGATACCCATTTGTACAAACACGCAGCTCGCCACTGGCCACTCTCTGGGCTCAGCCCTACTATAAGAGCCCCCTATTAATACGTAGCGTAATACGTGCGACAGGTAGCATCCATGAAGCCAAAAAGGTTCGCAGATCGCGTGGCGGTGGTTATCTAATTCACATATTAATCACAGCCCGTGCCATATTTGGTTCCAGGCCTGGCTTCCAAGACCTGTCACGTCAACCACCTGAAAGTCGACGAGGACCGCGTAAAATGTAAAATATCACGGACATTATAGCGCATCCAACTGACGTTACATGGCCCAGTGCTGCTGTTACTTTGTTACTGGTACTAGTATCTTCTAGGCCTACTAGGCTCGTTCATGGTTTGCTTTTGGTCTGGAGGGGGAGGGCTGGCTCCGGTTTTCCAGCTTGGGCGGCCGCTCTCTTGTTGTTGCCAGCCACAACTACTTGGTGGTAATTACCGCACGATCCCCGACACCACCACAGCGACAACCACGAGAAATCGTTGACGTTAAATGGCTGCCTTGTGCGACGAGAGATGAGTGACGCAGTGACTTCCACGTGCAGTCTGAATTGGGGAACAGAAGTGTTCTGTTGACGCGAGAGTTGACCTGAGCCACCTCCTGGTCTTGTGGGCGCCACCGGTGGTAAATATTGGTGATCATTGAACGCCAGCTGTGTGATCATGCCCTAGGGCGAACCACAAAATAGGAACGATGGAACATCACTGCTTGAGCACGGTGCCAATTTCTTTCGCTAGCTGAAAGATCGAACTGGGCTTAGGGTGGTTTGCGCAGCTCCATGGCAGAACTGGCCATGTGTTTGCTATCTCTGTGCGGCGTGTCGGAGAATTCAATAGTCGAGTTGCCACCATCACTGGACAGCCACGGAGGGGAGCAAGTTCTGGACTTGGTTGGCTGCTCATCGACGTCGCCTCAGCCCCGCTTTTGCAGCTGAAGGCCTCACATCGTGGATGGGCCCAAAGATCGGCCAATGCAACCAAAATGCCAAGACTGTGAGAAACCTGGAGCTGGTGTCCAGTCGAGATTAAGCGGACGTTATAAGACCAGCCCATTATCAGGAGCTTAAGCCGAATTTGAGCGGAGACACATGGTGAAAACCACGAAAAGGTAGGTCGGTCCGTGCTCGCCGTAATTAAGAGGGCTATTTTGGGATCGACTACCCCTGTCGCTATCACCAGCCTGAGCGTCGCTTGCGACCTATAATGCGACGCTGCTCCACTAGTGCCAGTGCGCCCCCAGAAATCGACGAGTGAAATCCTGCCCTGATGCCCGCACTGGCAATGGCGTACGAGGTACCCGGTCGCAGGAAAGCCATGGGTTGAGGTTGTGAAATTGCTTCTCTCTCCATCGTCCGGATTGGTGATGTGCTGGAACATGCTTTGATGAGTAGGTGTCGCCACCCATGACAGCTGGAAAACCTGGGAGACATCGCAGGGGATACAGGGGATACGCATGCCAGTGCAACTAAACCCGCGCAGCTGGGCCCCGCGACCCCTTAATTGGCGATCCGGAACGGGCCACGCTTGGACTGGCTGTCACCCTCCCATATCACTGAAAAGGAGGAGCTCCCGAGTCCTTGGGTCCCCGAGAAGTGCTCCGAAGTTCGAGATTTTCCACAGCATCAACATCGATCAGTTGCCGCCCCACAGTCAACATGTGGACTCTTGTACGACAAGCCCTCGTCGGCTCACTCGCCGTGTGGTCGGTCGCAGCCGAGCTGACCTTCAGTGCCGAAGCCGAGGTCCAGGTCGACGGCGCCGCAGTCGACATCACAGAACAGCTTGACTTTGTCAAGGTACCGCCCCGAGAGCGATGGCAGCACCGCTCCCCACGAAGGCCAAATCCCCCGCCTGGCAGAGGCACCGCCAAGCGAGACACCCTCAGCTACAGCGGCAATTGGTGCGGCGCCTCTCAGCACTCTGTTGCGACAGACCAAATCGTCAGCTCATACAGCTACTTCACCGCACCGAACCTCAAGCTTCGCCCAAAGATCCCGCAGACCCAGTACGCCGCCGCATGGGTGGGCATTGACGGCGCATCTTGCACTCAGGCGCTCTTCCAAGCCGGTGTGACCACAGTGGTACGTGCGGAGCAAAGTCACGTCGCTGCCTGTTTGGACGAATGCTAACAGTCTGTCCTCAGATCAACGCAAACGGCGGCCAGAGCGCGTCGGCATGGTGGCAGTGGTTCCCCGAGGCCTCATACAAGATCAACGGAATTCCGGTCAGGCCGGGCGACTGGATGTCGGTCAACGTCACGGCCATATCGGCGACGTCGGGCAAGGTCGTCATCAGCAATGTCCAGCAGGGCTACTCCGTCACACTCACCATCAACGGCGGCCCGAGGCTGTGCCGTGTCGACACCGAGTGGATCGTCGAAGATTTCTACGACGGCGACGACGGCAAGCAGGTGCCGTTCGCCAGCTTTGCTGACCTCTGGTTCGTTGATGCGGGGTCGACAACGCAGAAGGGAAAGAAGATTGGCATCGACGGAGCCGCGATGGTGCAGCTTCAGAACGAGAACGGGACGCTGAGCTGTAAGTCTGAGAAGTGGGACAACGCAAATTTCGTCGCGACCTCGGGTTGATGGGAGGAGCTCAGAGGTTCGGTGTATAACAACAGCATCTGGTGCATGTCGGTCGTTCGAGAACGGCGGTGATGTAAAGGGAAAGGGAATGGGCGCTTGCAAGATACCCGGTTGGCTTCGACGGGGCAGTGGCGACTGCTCTGCATTACAAACTACCAAGTTTTATGGGTCGGATTGTGGAAAAGGAAAACTGGGGGGCAGCGGATAGATGTTCGAGCTGTCTCCGCAACAGTATTGTAATTATTATTCCCAATTGTATCCAATTGTATCAACAATCGTATCCGACTGTGTGACAACTCGGCCAGCAACCTCGGCGATTGCTATGATCGGCTGGTCAGTGCACCCCGCAGGCCCTGTTTTCCAGGTTTCCGGGCTGCGGGCTGCGGGCCTGACGCCTGGCCGCAGGAACCACAGTGGCAGGAGCAGTGCCGCGAGTGCCCCTCTCGCTACGTCCAGAACAATTGAAAGAGCCGCATGCCGTGTGCCGCGAATCAGCACACCACACCACCTCTTGGCTCACCTCCCAAGGTCCAGGGTGCATTTCGGCAGAATACACGGCGAGGGAACCCCCGCCTTCGATTGCTTCCATAGTCGTTTCGACTACGACGGCCGTTCATATCCACGCGACTCAGGTTGGGCGTGCGCCTGGCTTGCTCGGTCCTCGGGAGATAGACAGTTCGGGTCCCACAGGCCGCCTTTGGCCACCTTGACTCACTGGGCGAAACCGCGATGGGACTGCGCCAAATAATATGGGACAATTCGTCCACGCCGTTCCGCAATCGCAGTCGGTTGCTCCCGGGTTGCATTCTGCTCGCATTTGCCGTTCAATAGATTTATTTACCCGCGCCCAACGCCGCGACCGATAGAATAAATGCGCGCGGAGTCACGCCAATTGACAGTCACCCAGTCACAGTCGCTTGGCAATGCAACTGGCGGTCGATTGGCAGCGAGTTGGCACGAGGCGGGCTCTCCGCCGGGGGACGCCTGCCAGAGATCCGCCTTTGCGACACCTTGGGCCATGTCGATGACGTCGTGGGTTTCCACCACGGTGGCGGATAGAGGTTCGAGGCTGCTTTTACCGCTGCGTTAGCTCTGCATCTGGTGCCTGGTAGCCCGAGGGCATCCCCGTCTGGCCGCCAATCGCACCAACGAGAGCTCGGCAGAAGTCCTGACGGGCCGATGGGCGGCATCCGCATCCCCCGAGGTCCCTGAACCCTAAGATATACGAGGGCACGCACGGGATGGTTGTGCTAGTCTCCCTTGCATATCTCGCCTTGGCCAGTCTCCATCGCGGCGGTAAACATCGCCGTGCTCGATTCCCTATAATGATCCATCCGCGGTTTTTGCTTTGTTGGGCTTGCTTTCTTTGACCAATACCCCTCAAGGCTCACGTGGATGGTGTGCTAGCATCTGCTTTCTCTTACGTTCGCTCTTTGTATCAGATCACATTCTTTCAGTCGATCACAACTCCACCGGCATCCCTCGGAGACATCCAAGCCTTGGCTGCCGCCTTCTCTAAACTTTCTCAAACTCTGCTTGCCCGCCCACGTCATACCGCAACTCAGTGGATAGTCCCGGAGATCTCTTCAAAATCTCACCTTTGCGGATGTAACTGCTGGCCAAGTCCAATCAGTTCTATCCCCCCAGAAGCCGCTTCTGATTGTTGCTGGTCGACGCCGACGACAGATCCGTGTCACTCCCGTCACAACCGCGGCCATGGTATTACCTCGACTGCCCGAGGACCCAGACCGGTCAAACCCCTTTTCAGACGACGACGACGACGACGAGCCATATGCATCCCCTCCCGGCTCCGAAAGGGGCAAGGAGAAGAAGCGAGTCGGATTTGCCAGCGACACAGAGCACCAGGGCGGGTTCTACGGGAGCCCGTTCCACACGCCGAATGAGCCGCAAGGGAATGCTCTCGACTACTTTTCCGTGTCACCAGCCAACGACAATGACCGGGGATTATCGCCTCTCAGAGATCCAGACCCGATGGGCCCGGAATCCTTCAACAAAGCCGCAGTAACTGCCGCCCTGACGGCGATCTTCAAGCCCGGCGAAGACGGCAGCCCGGTCGCTCCAAGCAAGCCACGCCCGGTGCTTCGGAAGAAAACCCTGATAGGAGATCCGGGTGACTTGATGTCCGCGCCGCACCGATCCGAAGTCGAAGCCAAGAACCGAGCCGATCGTCTTGCCTATGCCGTCGGAACCTCATCCGCACCCGCTTCGGAGCGAACGTCCTTGGAAAGTAGCCCCTTTGACGGCGATGCCTTGCTTGGTGTTCCCGATGCCGGCACCACAGGTGCAAACCCAAACGGCTTTGCTGCCACAGAGAACTCGGATGGGTTGAGGCCGCGGAAAGGGGCACAGCAGGCAGCCAATGACCTCGTCAGAACCCATACCCGCCATCTGAGCCCCCTTTCCCAGCCCTTCCAATTTCCCCAGTCCGGGACAGCTACCCCGATCCCTGACGACGTGGAGTATGTGCCCCGGCCGGAGAAGTACAAGGGTGGGATTCTCGGGAGCTTGTTGAAGCTTTACAACACCGAAGACAACAAGAATAGAACGGAGAGCGGCGATTTCAGCGTCCCCAGTACGCCTGGCTGGACTCCAAACCGTACACCGGCGAGCACACCACCCACGTCGCGCCCAGGAACACCAAAGCCAGAGAAAGAGAAGGCCCGGTTCCGGGGCCTACGCTCCTCGTCTAATACGACCTTGGCGGGTCTGATGGAGAGTTCGTTCATGTTTGCAGCCCCTGCGTCCAAGGACATATCCGGAGCCGCCACGGAAAAGATCAGAAGTGAGAGAGAGAGGCCCAAGAAGCGCAGCAGGTCGAAGCAGAGAGCAGAGCAGTACCGAATAACCGTCCACATCGCCCAAATTATCAGTCGCCACCAGTACCTCATCAAGCTCTGTGAGGCCCTGATGATGTACGGCGCCCCGACACATCGTCTCGAGACATATATGCGGATGTCAGCTCGCGTACTGGCCATCGAGGGCCAATTTATGTACCTCCCCGGAACGATGATCATCTCCTTTGACGATAGCAACACCCATACGACCGAAGTCAAAATCATTCGAAGTCCGCAGGGCGTGGATCTCGGCCGCCTACGCGACGTGCACCAGATCTACAAGGAGGTAGTTCACGATCGCATCGGTGTCGAGGAAGCCACGTCCCGACTAAAAGATGTTATTGGACGCAAGGACAAGTTTCCAGTATGGCTCCGTATTCTGCTCTTTGGGCTTGCATCCGCGACGGTAGCTCCGTTCGGTTTCGAAGGGCGCTACATCGACATGCCCATAGCCTTCATTCTCGGCTGCTTGGTGGGCTTCCTGCAGCTGTTTCTCGCTCCCTCCAACGAGCTCTACGCCAACGTTTTCGAGATCACCGCAGCCGTGGCAACATCTCTCCTGTCTCGTGCTTTTGGATCAATAAACAGCGGGAATCTATTTTGCTTCTCTGCACTGGCTCAATCCTCCATTGCTCTCATCCTCCCTGGATATATGGTTTTGTGCGCAAGTCTGGAGCTTCAAAGTCACCAGATGATCTCCGGCTCGGTCCGCATGGTTTACGCCCTTATTTATTCTCTTTTTCTCGGTTACGGAATCACCATTGGCTCAGTTATATACGGATATATTGACGAAAACGCCGTCAGCGCAGTTCATTGTACATCAGGCCCGGAGTGGTGGGCACACCGACCCGACCAAAACTTTTATATTCTTTTCGTTTTGCCATTTACGCTCTGCCTTTGCGCTGTCAACCAGGCGAAGTGGAAGCAAATTCCAGGTACGTCTCTCGTCAACCCCCTAGTTTACCGATATCCATGCTAAACTCGTCTTCTAGTTATGGCGTTCATCTCTCTGGCTGGATATGTTGTCAATAACTTCTCCTCACGTCACTTCCAAGGCAACCCGACCCTCTCCAGCTCCCTCGGCGCACTTTGCATTGGTGTTCTCGCCAACCTCTACTCCCGGCTTGGCCAACACACCCAAAATAGCTTGCTCGACTTCTGGGACAAGCAATTAGCCCCGCGCGTCCGACGTATTTTCGCCCGCGGTCGCAAACCTAGACGCCCTAGCTGGGAATACGACGCATCGAACGCATACTCTCGAGAGTCGGTAGACAAGGAAGATCCGGAGGCCGGAAAAGTCCCTATCATCCAACGCGCCCGGAAGATCGGCTACGGACTCGCCGCCGCGGCCATGCTCCCCGCCATCTTCGTCCAGGTCCCGTCTGGCCTGGCTGTTAGCGGGTCTTTGCTTAGCGGCATCACCAGCGCTGACCAGATCACCCGAAACGAGACGATGCTCGCCAATGGGACGGTTATTAGCGGTATTATTACTCCTACGACTACCTCGCAGGATACGGATCTCAACAGCACGGCGTTCAATGTCCTGTTTAGCGTCATTCAAGTCGCCATCAGCATATCGGTCGGGCTATCGCTCAGCGCACTGATTGTGTATCCGCTTGGAAAGAGGAGGAGCGGCTTGTTCAGCTTCTAGTCTCTTCCGCAATGTGAGAGTGGCGGACTGGATGGTGTTCATTGTTTATATTTACATGGAAACTTTGGATATATGGAGGGCGGTTAGATAAAGGACGACAAAACATACGAAGCCGCCAAGTATGGCGGCCAGGCGTTATGTCAAGGGCGCAGTTGGCCGGAAAGGCAGCCAAGGTGACGGTTTACTAGCGCATTAGGATGCGGAGTTGATGATGTATAGACGTTGTTAGACATAGATATTAGACCCCTAACTAGAAGGAGAAATCTCGCGATCATCTCCTGTAATTTTAATGCCAGATTAAAAGTTAAGAGAACCAGGAGTACTCGAGTGTGCAGAGGTGCAAGCCAGAAGCGCAGTTGCGCAACAGGGATGGACGAGGCATCTCAGGGGCAGAGTCAAGCGGACAACTCAATCAGTTGACAGACGTTCGGGTGAAACAGATCGTAAATTCCAATGCTATCTTTGAAGGGTATATAGTATGGCAAGCAAAGCAAACAGAAAGCCAACGCGATGCTATGATGAAGAACGAAATGCCATGTGCAAGCACGCTTCAACCCGCAAATAATCCCAAGCAAGGCAAAGCCCGTTTCCAAAACAATGCGAGACCGAATTAACGCAGTACATCCATGCATCTACGTCATGTTGCAAACCCAACACCCCACCCCGCCTCCCTCGACAGTCTCTTCACAGTCCGTGTCAAGCCATTGACGTCCGCCTCCGCCCCCGCGTCCGCATCAGGGTAATCCTGTGCTGGAAACGCTGCCTCCCCAAACGGCATCCCATCGGCCTCACACACGGTCCCCTCAGCAGGCATCACGCCCTCGCGGAAATATGACCTCACAGCGCGCGCCGTACAGCTCGACGCAGCAGCCAGGCTCGTATGCCCGTATGAGTTCTGAACCAACACGATGCTCCCATGGAATGCGACCGAGTTGTTTCTCGCGCTCACGAGCGGCGTCACGTTGTCTGCGATGTTGTTGATAAACAGGATGGGGAAGCTGGTGTTGCCACCGAACGGCCCCGCAAAACGCCACTTGGGCCTGATGACGCGCCCGGCGCAAGACAAACGTGTGGTGGCTTGTTCGCCCCCGACGACGGTGGAGAGGTTTTGTACTGCAAGCGCATAGGCCTCGTAATCTGCGGGGGTGTAGCGGAATGGTTCGCCATCGGAGCACATGACGGCTGCGAAGCCGTCGGGGGTGTCTTCGTCCGGCCCAGGCCCGGACGGGATGGTTTCAGCTGAGCAGAACAGAGTGGAGTCCGGCTTTTCGAGCGAGGTGTAGGCGTAGTAAGGACGGCCATCGCCTTGCTCGAGGGCCGCGAGGACCGAGGCCACCCGCTGGAAGCGGTAGATGGGCTGGTAAAGGGCTGTGGAGAGCATACGTTTGATGCGAGAGTAGGTGACGAGCTCAGGCATCCTCGGGCCGGTCTCGGATGGAGAGAAGGAAACAAGAACCGGGCTACGGCGGATCTGAGCGAAGAGATCGGCAAGCCGTTTGCGAATCTTGTCCGGCGTCGCAGCGTGGAGCGCACACCGAAGCGGGCCGGCTTGGTGACAGAAGAAGTAAAACGCCTCCATCACTTTGTCGGTATCCCTCACGAAGTTGATGTAATCCGCGACTTGATACCACTCCCTGTAGTCAACGTTTCCTTCCCACAAGTCAGCATCAACCTCATAGTTACTTCCCCAACCAACAAGCCCCGCAACTCACCATCATTAACCATTCTCTCCACCCGATCAGGATACATCGCCGCAAACGTCCCTCCCAGAACAGTCCCATAACTAAACCCCCAATACCTCAACCTCCTCTCACCCATCTGCTCCAAAACCTCCAGCATATCCCTCGCATGCGACGTAGTACTGCTATACCTCAAAATCCCCTCCTCCCCACCGCCCTGATTCCCCTCACACACCCTCCACAGCGCCGCCGCCCTCGCAAACGCATCATACACCACCCCGGGATGCGTATCCAACACCCCCACGTCTTGCAACTCCCAGAGCACCCTGTCTTGCATGCTCCCCCAGCACTCGATCCGCGGCACTGACGCCCCAATCCCTCTAGGATCAAAACTGACAATGTCGTAGTCGTCCCCCACAATAGCTTGCAAGTCCCGCCCGTGGTCGCGCAGCGCCCAGATGCCCGAACCGCCTGGTCCGCCAGGGTTAAAGAACAACGGCCCGCGCCTGGGACTCGCCGTGGCACGCAAGCGGGCGACAGCCAGGATGACGCGCTGCTCATCGGACGGGTCAAGCCAGTCCATGGGGATGTCTAGGCGGGCACACTCTAGCCCTGACGGGTTCCGGGCGGTGACATAGCAGGGATGCCATGAGAGATTGCGCGAGGGGGGGATATCGCCCCAGCTGAATGGGAGGTCGTCCTGGGGCTCAATCCGGGCAGGTGTATGCTTGGGGGACCACAGGGGTCGGTGAGGCTCTAACGCGCCGCACTTGCGGATGGAATGGCACAGGGCCAGGAGAGCTATTGTCGTCACGGCGGCGGCGGTGAGTGACGTCCATCGGCGCCGCGATGATCCGTGCGGCCGTCCCTCCGCCGGCACCGACAATGGTGGGGTCGGCCGTTTCCTGTCATGGCAACCGTTGCTGCTAAATAGCGCGGAGCCGGGCGTCTCCATTTTCAGCGCGGTCGTACTGCGGGAAGGATGGGGTTAGAGTGATGGGTGACAGACACGATGGCGGGTCCATGCCGAGCTGGAGGAAATTTTCGAACAGACACACGGGAAGAGGTGAAACAAGCCATCGAGCAACTAGAGAGCTCCATCCGAGACATACTGCAGACTAGCGACATTCGGAGCGGTTGATTGTCGTGGGGTGCAATCGGGAGGGTCAATCCGCCAAGACAGGCGAGGGTCGAGCGATAGGGACGGGGCAACTGATAAGCCCCACCATCCCGCAATGACACCCTACCCTCCCATCCTGATGTAACACCATGAAGGAAAAGTCATCGGCCAAAGAATACGATACATCGTAGGATTTCTCAAGTACATCCGTTGCGCTATATGTTCAGGCTGAACACTGTGGTCTACGGATACAAACTCCAACGATATATGGGCATCCAAAGTCCCAGCGAGCGCATGTGAAAAGGGCCGCAGACCATCTCGGATCAAAACACCGCGCATGTCCTCTGTCCTCCCAGAACAAAAAACCACCCGCCCCAGTACGTGCTTTTTCGCTTGCGCCCCAAACGCCCCTAACTAAGCCAAGCCTAAACGCCTTCCTACGGAGCCGTCACCTAGACAGGCTGAGTAGTGGCGACTTCGCTTTCCGTCTTACCGCTTGCTTCTGCCACCGACGTCTCTGCTGGTTCTGCTGCCTGATCGCCGTTCTTTGGGGCGCTCCCAGAAGGAGAGGGGGAAGCACCGTCCTTAGCCTTGGCAGCTTCAATATCGACAGCCGGGTCCGCAACTTCGGGGGCAAGCGACTTCTTACGCGCTGATTCTGAGATGGGCGCGCCATCGACCTCTTCGGTCTTGATCGTGGTTTCGGTTGCCTTCTCTTCAACCTCCTCCATGCTCACGTCTCCGTCTCCATCAATCTTGGCGGCCTCGGCCTCGGTCTGGGGTGCAGCGTCGGCCGCGGGCTCTGCCTCGGCTGCCGGCGGAGAAGCTGGTGCCTCGACGTCTTCCAACACGGTGTCATCGTTGTCGACAGGCGCCTCACTCGCCTTGGGTGCGGGAGTGGCAACTCCGCTGTCAACCTCCATGTCGTCTGCGACTGCGTTGGGGTTTTGGTAATCGAGAATTGACTTGCGGCCGTTTACTTTGTATACGCCATTCGCCTCGGCCATGTCCTCGTCGTCGCTATCCTCATACTCGTCCTGTCTGGAGACTTTCTTTTCCCACTGTCGTTGGGTCATGCGAACGTCTTTATTCTCGTCGTCGTCAAGATCGTCCATCTCATCATCCTGCTCGTCCGTAACACCCATGCTTGCGCGCGGGATGTCTTGCATCTGGACAGAAGGCACTGCCGCTGTCTTCTTGAGGTTCTCGATCACGGCGATCTTGATCTTCTCAAGATATTCGTAGCTGTTGGCGTTTTCCATGTTAGAAGCGCGAACATCGAGCTCGTAATCGGGCCCGTAATACTGGCTGGGGTTAGCTTCACGCGACAAGCCTGGTCATTGAGCGAGGGCGACTTACATCGTAATACTCGTTATATGGCAGAACGGAATCCATCTCCACACCGACAAGTCGGCCAGTCTCATATGCCCACGTGCGCGCGACATTGCGCATTGTGTAGCCACCACCGCCGAGGACCAGGGTAGGCAGGTTGAAAGAGCGCACAAACTTGACGCAGTTGGCGTGGCCACGCATGCTCAGATTGAAGCAGCCGAGACGATCCCCGGAAAGACTGTCTCCGCCGCATTGGAGAACGACCGCTTCGGGTTGGTAATATGTCATGACAGCGCGAATGACAGGCTCGAAAATAGTCTCGTACGCAACGTCGTCAATGCCATCTCGAAGCGGGAAGTTGACCGCATAATTCTTGCCTGTTCCAATTCCGATATCGCGAAGCTCTCCGGTGCCTGGGAAATATTCGCCGTATTTATGGAAGGAAACCGTCATAACACGGTCGGTGGTATAGAATGCTTCCTCGACGCCGTCGCCATGATGAACGTCGATGTCGATATAGAGGACTCGTTTCTTGAAGCGCAACAGCTCCAAGATGGCCAGGACGATATCTGAGACGAAAAGTTAGCGGGCGTCCAAAAACCAGACGACAAACAGGCACTCACCATTCACGTAGCAGAACCCGCTAGCTTCGCTTTTCTTTGCATGATGCAGACCGCCTGCCCAATTGATTGCGATGTCGCACTTTTCGCGGTTCAAGCGCGCAGCACCCTCCATGCTGCCGCCCGCGCTGATGCCGCAGAACTCAAAGAGCCCGTCGAAGACCGGGCAATCATCGCCTACATTATACTTTCCCTGCTCGCGCATGTATGTGTCCATGTTGTCAGGGGTCACCTTCTGTAGGAACTCGATGTACTCGTCCGTATGGAATTGCGTCATCTCGGATGTTACCGCAGGTTTCGCGCGCTATTCAGGGTGTCAGTCCAGCTCTTTGAGGGCAATCGCAGTAGAAGGCACGAGGGGCAACGCACATAAATTTCGAGAAACTTGTAGACGTTGTAGTTCATGACCAAGCTGTGCGCGAGCCGAATACGGTGCGGCTTCATGGGATGCCCGGTGACATAGGCATAGTTTCCGATGTCCGAATCGTAGAAATAGGCAACGCGCTTCTTGTCGTTGTTGACAACCTCATAGAGGGGTCGCGAGCGGTCGACGCCTGCGGGGTCGCGATTTGTTGCAGGCATGGTGTTGCTGTATATCTGAGGATTGGGAATCCAAAACTCTGGTTGCGAGCTAGGAGGATCGAAATGATGGGAAAGTCCAGGAGGGAAAGCGGGGGTGCTGTTGAGTCTGCTACCGCCGTTCCGGTTGTTGCGGTTGCGATGTGGCGGGGATTCGTCGTCTTCCTCGCTCGAAGGATTCACAAAATCGCTGTCGTCGTCGTAATTGTCAGAAGTAGAAACACTGGATGAGGGCGAACTACTGCTGGAGTCTCCGTCGATGCCCGTAGATATGGCTCGCCTGTCAGTTCGGTTAGACGAGGCGCTGCTCGGTCCAGAGCTCGAGGGTGGTGAATTCGTTGGAGACCGATTGGAGATCGGCAACAAGTGGGTGGAAGCCCAAAGGCCGGGCGGTCTGCCGTTTCGCGCCATGGCAGCTCTGTCCGGGAGGGTGGCCAATTGGCTCGCTTCGCTGCTGGGGTTCCGCTGCGGCGCACTAAAAAAATCTTGGGGCACGCAAGGCTCGCTGGCTGAGTGGCTGCACGAGAGTCCAGCAGGGTCTGATGCTGCAAGGCTGCCGAAATTGTGGGTAAAACATCGGAGAGCAGCCGGGGTGGCGCCTCGGCAGGCAATTGGTGCACAGGGCACTCGGACCCACATTAGGTAATCGAGCTGTAGGCTGCCAGGGCTTTCGTCAACGCCGCTGCTGAGCTACTCCAGCCCGATGGGGACCGCAGAGCATCAGCTACTGTCCTTCGCCTTCGAGATTCCACGAGCATCCACCAACCCATCGACAGCATCTTCAATCTCGCGATACCAAATCCCGGCCAACAGACATAACCACACTTCCGCACTACCTTTTACCTTGCCGCAGCCGAAATGGAGCGTTTCAGGAGCATGCTTGCAGGCGGCGGTGGCATGAGCATGGGAGCTGCTCCAGGGACTGTATGTATTCCCGGCGCCGCTTCAATCGTGGCCATGGCGCATCTCGATGCGCAGGCGCGTCTACTGGCAATTTCTGACCTTGCGTTCCTGCCCAGGATAACACCAGTCTCATCGACAACTCTGAGACTGTCTACATTTCGTCGCTAGCTCTGCTGAAGATGCTCCGGCACGGTCGCGCTGGTGTGCCGATGGAAGTCATGGGTCTGATGCTGGGCGAGTTCGTCGACGACTTCACAGTTCGCGTGGTAGACGTATTTGCGATGCCTCAAAGCGGTACAGGTGTCAGTGTAGAAGCCGTCGACCCCGTATTCCAGATGAAGATGATGGACATGCTCCGCCAGACCGGAAGGTACGTCACATGCGACAGCTAGCCCTTGTTTTGACTGATAGCAAAGCTAACAATACTGCTTGGCAGACCGGAATCCGTCGTTGGCTGGTACCATTCCCATCCGGGCTTCGGCTGCTGGCTCTCCTCCGTCGATATCAACACGCAGCAGAGTTTCGAGCAGCTGACACCTCGAGCTGTCGCCGTCGTCGTGGATCCCATTCAGTCCGTGAAGGGCAAGGTCGTCATTGACGCCTTCCGCCTGATCAACCCCCAGTCCCTCATGCTCGGCCAAGAGCCCCGCCAGAGCACGTCCAACTTGGGCCACCTGAACAAGCCTTCTATTCAGGCGCTTATTCACGGTCTCAACCGACACTACTACTCGATCGGTATCAACTATCGCAAGACGGCGCTGGAGGAGAACATGCTGATGAACCTGCACAAGCACGTTTGGACCGAGGCGCTGCAGATGGAGGACTTCCGGACTGAGGGGTCGCGGACGAAGGAGCGGCTCGAGCGCTTGGTCCACCTGGCCGAGGGCTACGAGAAGCGAGTCAAGGAGGAGACAGAGTTGACAAAGGACCAGCTGAAAACACGCTATGTCGGCAAGCTGGACCCGAAGAAGCATCTGGAGGACGTTGGCCAACAGCTCATCGAGGACAATATTGTTGCGGTGTCGCGACAGATGATCGACAAGGAGGCAACGATGGCCAAGAAGGATGCACCGGCGGATGCGAATGGGCATCCTAATGGGGACCAAATGGACGTGGAGGATGAGCTCTGAACCATGACAATTCTTCCTATTCGCTCTTCGAGGAGCAGCTCTAGACCAGGCATGTATGATTAGGCGTTGGGCAAGATCGGGGTGGTAGACTGGTATAGCCATTGCTGAGGGTTGGTTTCACCCTAATTGTGAGAACCCGTCCTAACCTCGGGTCGATTTTACGATGCTCACAGCTCGGTTGGCTACTTCTACAAATTTCCGTTCTTTGTTCCTGTTCCATGAAAACGCATGCATGTTCGCTCACAACCGCTTTGTTTCTGCCTACCAACAAGCCTATTGTCGAAAGGATCTTCACCGACCTGGGAAGCTCTTCTGCACATAGCATATAAAGCATAGCTACTGCTGACTTTGTGGTGCTCTAGGTTTCACAGACGTATTTGGTGAGGATAACTTCTGAGGTTTTGCGGTTCTGGTAAAGGTCTTTGCAATACACAAACAACTCGCTGTCAGCGCTTAGCAAAGTACTTTGCCCCTCGCCCTTCTAGCACCTTGTCGATCTTACCCGAAGCTACATATCAGGGGCCAACCACAACGATGGGGTGTCTCTTCAGCCGCTGCCGTTGCTCGGAGCAGGGCAGACAGAGCCGCCGGAGGCGCTCCAGCTATCCGGAAGCCCGACCATCACCATTCTCACAACACCGCGAGTCTCAGGACGTGCTGGTTTCTCCTCGCGAGCAGATGAGGCAATGGCGGGCGAACGTCCCTCCTCCTCCTCCACCGCGTCCAGCAAGGCCCGACTCAGCCGACTCGCCTGGAAATCCATGGGGAGGATCTTCTTCATCATACGCTGCTCTCCCCCCGCCAAATACCCCACGGCCGCGTGCCCAGCAACCCAGCCAGATGCTGACGCCCTCAAGCAACCGCACCCCGGGACCCCGCGTTCCGCTCCAGACTCCTCCTCGTGATGCTCTCCCTCGGCAGCATGACCGCTCCCGGTACGACCAGCCCGACGGGCGGTATCAGTCCCAGGTCAACCACCATGCCCGCCGTCAACAGCCTCAGGTTAGCTACCAACCTCAAGTTAACTACCAACCCCAGGTGCCTCAGATCCGGCCAAACCCTCTCCCCCATCCAGCTCCTTCATCACAACGACCTCCAGCTCCGCTCTCACGGCGGCCACTCCCTCCTCCCCCTTTCACCCTCCCCAACACAACCTACCACCCCTTCCCCCTCCTCCGCCTCATCATGCCCCACCTCTCCCACACGCACACCGCCCTCAGCGGCCCCGAAGCCCTCACCATATGGGGCCACCCGTCCGCTCCCCCGCTGATACTCGACCCTCTATCACAATTCATCACCCTCCTGTGTCCCTCGTCCGACACCTCGATAATCCGCTGCTGGGCGTGCGTCGCAGGCTGGGACGTCCGGCGTTCCGGACAGCATCCCAACGGCGACCACGACGAGATCGGACTCCTCAGTAGCAGGGAAGGTGACTACGGATACCGATGGGACTACACGGTGCGAGTGAAGGGGTTGCCGCGGGAGGTGTGGGATGATGAGATCGACACTGAGGTGTTGCATGGGGTGCGGGTGTTGGGGCTGGTGGATCTGCTGGATGAGTTTGCGGGTCACTGGGTGGCGTTCTCAGGGGTTCAGAGGGAGGGGGAGATGGCGGAGGCGGTTGTGTGGATTTTGGAGAAGATGCTGGGTCAGGAGCGAGCGCCGCAGCTGCGTGGCTGGAGGGTGCCTCATGTTGTTGATGAGAGGTTCTGGGTGCCGTTTTTGGCGAAGTATCCTGTCTCTGGGCCACTGTTTGAGTTGTGTGGCCTCGGGGTGTAGGTGAGATGTTGAGCAGCAGTCCTGGGCGACGAAGTAACCTAGGGTTAGGAAAGAAAAGGGATGGGAAAGTCTCGGGATAGCACCCACGAACGAATGAAACACAGTTATTAGACAAATGTGGAAATGCAGGAAGAGGAACAGCCGGTGACAATGTGTGACAAAAGGTAAATTTACAGCAGTAGTTCAACTATCTAGTTCCATACTCATGTGGCGGCTAGCCATCGTGCCTCAAGATCTCGCTCAATCAGGAGTAATCTCGACAAACACAACTCCAATCTAATCTCAAAAACTCTTGAGTAGACTCAGTCCCTGTTATCCCCTGCCAGGGACTCAACATGGTTTTTATGGCAGATATCCAGCCTGCTCGAAATGACCGCCTTGCAAATATCCTAATACTGAAGGTATCATTCCGCGTCTCAAAGATGTTATTCGTGTGCCCGTCGTTCTGCGGACTTTGTAACTATCTTTCCGTCCACACATTCTGTTCCGGCCGCTACTTTCTGGGGGATAGCCAAGCCCCAGTCGCAGATTCCGAACATCTCGTTCTCTATACAGATGAGGGCGCCATGGTCAGAACAAGTGACAGCACCCACAGGACTAGCTGTAGGGGGCAGGCTTGGCTCCTCTCGAGAGGTGTAAGACACGGTTGTAACCTCTGAGCTTGTTGCCACCCTAGTTTCAGTCACCGCCAAGGAATTGCTATAGGCACCGCCCGTAGAGGTGAGAGAGTGAGACACAGAGCTCGCCGTAACTCTTGCTGAGCTTTGTATAATAGAGGTCTCTTGGCTGGCAGTGGGTGATCTGTATGTGGCATTCGGAGCACCGCCGGAGCTTTGGATTGTGCGGGTGTCAGAAATAAAGCTAGGAGACACAGAGGCGGCTAGGATATCTGAGCAGTAGTTGGACGGCTTTTGTTGCGGATCGCTGGGATACTCGAGGATTCGGCCGTTCTTGCCTGGATTTGGGATGTTGAGAACAACGTGGTCGGCAGAGGTGCCAGTGACACACTTCGACACCTCTGGGGAGTCGGGAATGTTTGCGATGAAGATGTTAGGGAGACTATCGATCTCCTGCTGATCGCCCATGCCTCCGGTGATGGTGATTGGTGCGCAAGTCCTGCCTTGTGTCAGCCAGAGTCCAGCAAATCGCGCACCAGCGGGAGTGAAGGCAGACTCACATGTACATCTCACGGTTGCCGACTTTATTGAACCAGGTCCAGGCAAAGGTTGCTGGGCCGTTCTTGAGGCTGCTCATCATCAATATTCCCAAAAAGTCAGAAGCGGAACGGGGAATTTACAATCGTGGGAGAGGGACCAAAAATTGGCGGCTGCAGTTGACGTCAACATCGTTGCCGCACTTGGCGGTATTTGCGCGACCTTGACTATCCGGCTGAGCAGGAGGGAGATTTTGGGACTCGTCCGTAAAGTGGGCGGGGCAACCGCCGATGATGGTGTACACCGTTTTGAACTGCGCCGAGTGATTCCAGCCTCCATTGCTCGGGTCATCGTACGAAATGCTGAACTGACACGATCCGCCTCCATGCTGCGCCCCTCCAGTAAACTCGACGAGAGTGGCCGTGCCCGCCTCGATGAGCGTGCGGGACCCGGAGACGTTCGTGCGGTTCTGGCAGGGGAACGGGAGGTCGCCGTGGAGGGGATTGACCTGGACATAGGGAAAGGTGTCGAGGTTGTATGGGGTTGGCGACGACATGATCATGTGGCCGCTGGTGCTGTCGAAGAGCAAGAGCGCGGCGCTAAGGAGTGCAAACATGATGGATGTGATTATCATGACGTTGGTATGAGTGCTGGCGTTCTGAAGTTCTCAGTTTGAGAGGAAGACGAAGAGGTCTCTGAGGGTAGAAGGAGGGGATGGGAAAATAGTGAACGCGCTTTATGGAAAAACAAGAAGGCCAGGCAACTTGTGAAGTGACAACGCAATTTGAGTGAGCGTTTGCTGGCAAGCGCGTCAGTTCGTGTCGCGTCACTTCCGAAGTTTCCAAGATGAAATGACAAGGCAGCAGACGGGATGAAATGGTTACGGCCGAGTTGCCGGCTGACCTGGTGAGGAAGGAGCCAGCGAGAAAAGATTTCGGAGCAGCTGCTCCTTGCACTGGCCCATGACTAGCCAACTATGAGGAGGGCTGCCAGTCAAAATCTCTTGGAAGTAGAGCAACCTCGAACATATAGACTGACGTACTTTCAATTTGGTCATCGATGTGTATGTCTGGTATCCCCTAGCTCGGTCTCTGCAGCGGTACCATGAGCTCCTGTCGCGTCAGTCAATGGTGTCGGCGCTTCTTTCTCGCGCCTTCCGTCCCAGCTCCGGGCCCGCTGGCCCGTTGGCCCGTTGGTCATCCAAAACAAGAATCCCGCGTACCTGGGTAGATTGGCAATATTTCGTCAAGTCAGCTACACTGAATTCGCGGTGACGATGTTGTTCTTCCAGCTGCTCAGCATCCGCCTTTCGTCAGCCGGCGATGAGAATGCCACCGTATAAAATCATCGAGGCAGTGGCACAGAGCGAGCAGCACATCACAATCGTGCTCCAAATTCCAAAGGCCCAACCGTAGTCTATTAATCCAAGCGTTATCCACCAGAGATACTGACCAAAGCCGAGCAGAACTGGCATGAAACTGGCTACCTAGCTCCCATCGTTCAACCCCCAAAGATCGAGTAGCTTGGCTTTGGTGGAGTCTGATAGGAGCACTCAACGCGGACCTGCGTTGGAAACGTCTGGGTCCCCGAGATATATTCGCCTGCAAACAGACAAGCCCGTTTCTTTTCATACACCTGCTGCAGCCGTCCTTCCCGTCACCTGGCGCTCGATCGCAATAGTAAGGGGCGCACTGGCGCTCTGCGCATGTCAGGCAGGTCACCCGCCGGTAGCGTCCGGTAATCCTGTTGAAGCAGTATATCGTCTGTACTGGGCATTGGGGTGCAGTTGCTTTACTGTTCTGAGGGGGTTACAATACCAGGTATATCATTCGTCACTTCAAAACATAAGACCGGGAAGCTGACATGGAGATGGGACAGAGATGTAACTGCCTACTACCTTTCGGTGACGACGGCGAACCAGAGGATGGTGTTGTCGATGATGCGACCCCGGGGTGGAAATCGGCGTCCGACGCGTGCTCCGGGGGTGTATTCGGCTGCGCGAGAGAACACACAGCTGACTCGGTACCGCCCGAGGCTGGTCGGGTGGGTTGATGCATAGCTGCAAACTTGGTGGGGGTACGAATATGGCTAGGACTGATCCTAAAGTTGCTTCAATCTTCAGGGGTTTGTAAATAAGAGAGATGAGCAGCCGGACACCCTTGGTCGCTCTGGGTCACCCTGGGAGCCGCGCAGAGTCGACTTTCTGGCCGGAAAAGGCCGCTCTAGCATCAGCGCTTTCTCAAACAGTTCAAGCTTAACAAACAAGGCTTGGTATTCCTTCCACGGGGACGCAGACAACCCACTCCGTCATGATCACTCCCAGGTTTTCCGAATCGAACCACACTCAGAACACATCAAACATTTGATTTCGAAACAGTCCTACGTATTCGACTTAGCCAAGATGTCCGAGTCCGACAGGCGGGGGGATCGCCATGACACCAACGAGCCACACACACCCGTTGACCGAACGCCTGTCTGGAGTGCGCCCAACTCGGCCGGTCTTGTCGGTCCGGTTCTCTTTTGCGAGCCAAGTCCCGGCCTCATAGCTCCTCCGAACTTAGCGGTCCCAATCAATCTCTTGGACCTTAATCTATTCACTCCAGGGTATGGGCTACCTACAAAACAGCTTCCATTTGGACTCTTCGGTAATCCCATGGTTTTCAATCCATTCGCTTCAGCGTATGGGCTGCCTATAAGCCGGCTTCCATTTGGACCCGCCGTTCGCCAGGGAGAAACCCCTATCTTATAGTCACCCACCCACAACAATGCCACTGCGAATACCCTCGCGAACAATGTCATCCCCGCGAACTACTACGCGAATTACTACACGAACACCGTCACACACGCCCCCGCCGTTGCGAACGCCAGCATGAGTTCCCATGCGAATACCCCCGCGAACTACGTCACGAACAACCCCACGGGCACCATCCCGACCGCCCAGTCGGATGCCCGTGCGAGTGCCAACGTAAACACCCTCGCGAACTACCACGCGAATTACCACACAAACTCGCTCACACACGCCTCAGCCTTCGTGAACGCCAGCATGGGCTTCCATGCGAATATACCCACGAACTACGCGAACTCCTACGAAAATGCCTTCACACTCGCCCCAGTGGCTGCGAACGCCAGCGCGGATCCCCATGCGAATGCCATTGCGAACGTCCAGGCCGTGAATCCCGGACAACAACCTAGAAATGGCCCCCCAGGAGTTTCTGAAAACCCCTCACGACGCCACCGATGACGTCCACGCCGCCCCCGCCGCCGAAGTGTGCCATAGGTGTAAAGCTGGCAGACTGACGCGTTGTAGCCGAAGGAGGGGTGATGGACTGCATAGATGCAGAAGATGTCACAATCGAAATAACAGGTGTTATTTCGATGGCGAAAATCCGAACAACGTCCCATCGCATAGATGGTGGTGGCATCTCAGGCAGAGGGGGAGAATGTATAGGTATTTGCGACAATTCTGCCCGAATATTGACCTGGTTAATGGTCTTGATGCGAGAGGAATTCCATTGCGCATGTAGCACCAGGAAAACAGGTCTGGGCTTTTGCAAGCGCTGTATCTTTTGGCTGATTGGGGCCCATAACTGTCGTTTAGCTTGGTAGCGTCAAAGTTAGCTTATAAGCGGAATGTGTAGGAGAATGAGCACAACAATTTGTTAGGCCCTGCATGTGTACTTGCTGTGCCCTGGGTGTGTCTTTCAACGACTTGGGCAGTGATCATGCCCGACGGCTTGCGTCTCCAGTGCAGTGAACTCCCTTGCTGAAAGCGAAATCTCCGATCAAGAGACAGGGTCTCTTTTCTCCGTTTGAGAATTCGTTGCAGAAAGCCTCGTACAGCTTGTGCTGGAGCAGAAAGGCCAAGATGATGACAGTACAGGTCTTGGTGGCATTGTGTCAGGGTTCTTTACGTGACAGTACCTCGCTACTGAATGCAGGAAGCCCTCTGAGAATCAGGTAGGTATCAGTGTGAGTCGGCTGATGATATCAAAGTTTTTCGCCTCAAGGATGTGTGTGGGTATACTGCAAGAAAACGATACCATTACATTGCAGGCTTTTATCGAATTTCGGGAGGCCTCGATTACACCAGAAACTTTGGAGAATGAAGGAAAGCCTGTTGAAAAAGCATATTTCACATCAGCCTAGGGGCTCTTGTCCTTTGTCGGGACCGTCATTCCTGCTCAATGCAAGAATACCTATACAACATTCTATCTCAAAAGCTTCCTACAAAAACATATCGACAGAGATCTAGTATCCAATGCAGTTGCCTCACAGACAGCAGCTCCGCGAAACCAGTCTCTCTCGACCCTCATCTTCGACCGAGAGAGAATGGACCTCTCATCTCTCATTTCCACACGAGCCGTCCACCGACGGCTTAGAAGGATCCGATGGTGGCGGCAGGTAGGTCCGCGTGCGCCAATCCTCGGGGATGTCCAGACCAGAGCTCCCGTAGGAGTAATTATCCTCTTCGTCCCCCATCTTTGGCAGTTTATTTGAACTCGAGATAGATCACGTTGACGGCGAGTGAAACTCTGGGTTTTTTTATTAGACACGGCAGTATTCACAAGAATGTGTTAGGGGTAGATACCTCAAGCAGAATGTTGAACTTCCAGGGTACAGTGTTCAGGCTGCTATGCCAAAAGGGGATGTGGGGCGTTTATGTTGAGAAGGCTCGGCGTAGATTGGGATTCAAAGAACGGTCCCCGTCAAAAGGTATAAAAAACGGCCTGGGTCCACAGAGGTAGGGTGAAACAAAAGGATATAATAAGCGGAAGAACGCCGGGGGGTGACAGAGCCGTTTATATGCGTCAGACCCTTCTGCTTCTTGGCAACTTGAGCAACTGGCGTCTCTCACCGATAATGGTGCGTGCGGCTGAAGCAGAAGATTGCCAGAAGTGGTGTGTTTGGCGCTCAGCAAGGCTCTGCGGTTGCCCAAAGTGCAATATCTGTAATATGCGATTTCTTCTTCGGCCCTTTTGCGGACCAGCTCCCCTTTATATGTGCGCGTCTTGTAAAGGCTGCTTGCACGGCCACCTTGGTCTGAAACCTTCTCGATCCCGTGGATCTTGGTCTCGCTTCGATCATTGGAACAGATACGGATCCTTGTGTTGTTTCGATTCAAAACAATACGTCAGAAAGATGACCCAGTGCAAGCATCAAAGTCAGACTCGGTGAATCTTTGTGTAGCGACAAAAACGCTGCCCGCGTTGCACTACACTCCCAAAATGCTCTTCCCCGGGACATGCTTCCACTGGGATCACGACAAGTGTTTGGCAGTCAGTACCTGCTCGTGATATGCATGGCGGCTGCTTCAAATCCGACAGCCTGGTTTCATATTACACTTTGATAGACAAATCGTATTGCACTCGATTAACCCTCCAACCTTACGCCTTACTGCTCCTGCTGCTGCCATGCCCTCTGCACCCGTTGTGCGACGCGACGCCTACGTGGCACCAAGCATTTCTAGCGCCTTGCGCAGTTCCCTGACGGCTGTGTTTACGTCCTCGAAGTTGAGAGCAGAGATTGCCCATTTTGCATGCTTCTGAGCGTTGACTATCGAGGCCTCGTCCACACTTGCAGGAGCTGCGACGGGCGCGTACCTTGTCGGGGTAGCAACAGGAGGAACAGCGGGTCTGGAGCCATGCGCCGTCGGGACTATGTTTGTATAGTAGGAGCTGATAGGGGGGCTGACTGGTGGCGGCGCTACTGGTGCGGTAGTATGGGGACTCGTGGCAAACGTCGGAGGTACTGGAGGAGGGGCGACGGATTGGTGGTAAGGACTCTGGGCAGAACCCCAGTCAGGACCAGATGGTGGGGGGTGGGTCGGCCAACCTGTTGGTGCTGACGGGATATCCGGGCCATTCCCTGGTTGGTTCCAGCCGCTAGGTGCCGGCGGAAGATCGGGGGAGGCTTGAAGGTCGGGCAGGGGGGGTGACACCGGGGAGGGTATTGTCTCCGAGTCGAAATACCCGGGTTGACTTGCTGGCGGACCGAGCTCGGTCGGCACTCCAGGAAGCTTGAGATCACCCCCGGAGGTCATCGAGGCAGGACTATGCGGCAAGGAGACACCGGCCGCATCTCTCTTTATCTCTGCGTCAGGAACATCTTCCACTGTTGCTGGCCGAGGGCCTGTGCCCGAAGGACCCCCCAGCATCTGTACTTCTGGGTCATTCATGTCCAACTCTGGCTGCGGTTCCACCTCTTGAGGCTTCGGGTTCGACTCGTTGGGGTCTTTCCCATCTTTAATCGCCTTCGCTATACGTGCCGCATTCCACTTCGCGTATTTGATCTTTTGTTGTGTCTCGTTATCAGGGGCGCCCCAGATGTTGACCAGGTGGAAGAAAGTAGCCGCTGCATCGAATGTCTGTGCCGTTTGCCTAAGGAGTAATCAGTATGGCCCGGAAGCGAGGGTGCGCCGAGCATACTGGGTAACCTTGTTCGCCTTGATCACACGTTCTGCTCGATCCAGCGTTTCCTGTGCGAACTGCTCCACATAAGCCTGTCCCGCGGTGTCGTCAAGGATGGCGTCCTCAGTCGCGTACTCGGCCTTGGTCTATGACGCAGACGATCAGCAAGTGTGACAAAGAAGAGCGCTGCGAGGTCTCTGAACCTGTTCCAGCTTGTCCATCAAGTTGGTTGTGTAGCGCAAAACATCTGCGTCGGTGCTGTGGAGCTGCTTCGCGAGAATCTGGTTGACAACCCAGTACTCGCCTGGGAGCGTCAGCATCGACATAGCGGTAGCTAGAGGAGGGCGAGCGTACACCAGTACGCGATGATAGGCTTCACGGTCTGGAGCTGTGCAGCCTTGGTCGCGCATTTCCAAATCGTGATGTCCGCCTGCCTCAGCGCGGTAGGGATGTTGTCGGCCATGGTGCCGTAAATCCGCCTAACTGCGCGGAAGAGGAGGAGTCGCTAAAAATACGCGATGGCGGTTTTCGGAAGAGACAGAACAGTGATTATTTGAAGCCTTGCGTAATTAGGAATCTACTTACCACTTGGGTGCATCGCAAGTTCAACAGTGCTTGGCCAGCTCCGAGGCATTCGTCACTGCCACTGCCAACCGCAGGGGTTGGGCCCGACCCCACAATGAGGGGAAAGGAGCTAGAGCCACTATGCGGCTGGGGCGCATGCATATGTGGGCCAATGGACTCGGCGGCTTCTGGATCTCAAGCTTCACGCATGAGCAATGTGTTCTTTTGCCGAAGATGGAAAGTTGCCAGCTTTGTGTTCCTCCAACAACGGCGAACCCGTTCAAGCGTTGACCAAAAAGATATATTTGCCTGGCCAGCATTCGCCTACCAAACCTTGATGAACTAGTCTGTCTTCCCCAAAGCACTCTTGTTTTGTCTTTCCTCTCCCACTTTGAACTTTCCTGCCCCACCATCGACCAGCAGCTTCGATACTCCACAGCCACCCGAGTACAGAGAGCAACGAGGCCGCGATGCATCACCCCACTCTCTGCGCCGTTGCAGTTGGTGTCCTGTCTACACTTTCTGGAGTACAGGCCTCCCTCTACACCAAGAACTCTCCCGTGCTTCAGGTTGATGGCAAGAGCTACGAAAGGTTGATTGCCAAGAGCAACTACACATCTGTAAGTCAAAACGGCTTCCCCGTAGCTGCAGCTGGACACTGACGCCGCGGTCCTCAGATCGTCGAGTTCTACGCCCCGTGGTGTGGGCACTGCAAGAGTCTCCAGCCGGCCTACGAGAAGGCGGCCAAGAACCTCCAGGGCCTCGCCAAGGTCGCTGCTGTCAACTGCGATGAAGAGACTAACAAGCAGTTCTGCGGCACCATGGGTGTGCAGGGCTTCCCGACGCTGAAGATCGTCAAACCGAAGAAGGGGGGCGGTAGGCCAATGGTCGAGGATTACCAAGGCCAAAGGACAGCCAGCGCCATCGTCGAAGCGGTTGTGGGAAAAATCAACAACAATGTCGTAAAGATTGAGGACAAGAGCCTTGACAAGTTCTTGGCTGAGAAGAACGAGACGGCAAAGGCAATCCTCTTCACTGATAAGGGGACGACTTCGGCCCTCATGAAGGCCCTTGCGATCGATTTTCTGGATGTCATCACGGTTGGCCAGGCCCGTAACAAGGAGGCCAAGACAGTTCAGGCCTTTGGGGTTGAGAAGTTCCCGACCCTGGTTCTCCTGCCAGGTGGTGATGTGCCTGGCATTGTCTATGATGGCGAGATCAAGAAGGATGCTATGGTCAAGTTCCTCTCTCAGGCTGGGACGCCGAACCCAGATCCTGCTCCCCAGAAGACAAAGGAGAAGAAGGATAAGGGCAAGAAAGCGTCATCTTCAACCAAGGCCAAGAACGCCACGTCCGAGTCTAGCTCGACCACCAGCGAGCCCAAGGCTTCCACCGAGACCCAACAGGCGCCTGTCATCGTGGAAACCGCATTACCAATCCCAGCTATCAATACTCCCGAGAAGCTCATCAAGGAGTGCCTGACAGACAAGTCACACACCTGCGTATTGGCCTTTGTCCCGTCAAGCGAGGACGAAGCGGCGAAGAAGGCTCTTGACGGCCTCTCCGCACTTGCCTTCAAGCATTCGCAGAGCAAGCGACATCTGTTCCCCTTCTTCGAGGTTCCCAAGAGCAATAGTGGCTCGGCTTCTCTGCTCAAGGCGCTTGATCTTAGTGGCGAAATTGAAATTATTGCTATCAATGCTCGCCGTGGATGGTGGAGACACTATCAAGCGGGTGACTTTGGCCAGGCGAGTCTCGAGTCTTGGATCGACGCGATCCGAATGAGCGAGGGCGTTAAGAAGAAGTTGCCGGATGGTATTGTTGCCATCTCCGTTGAAGAGACCACGCCCGAGGCCACGCCTGAGGCGACACCTGACGCTACCGAGTCTGTCAGCAGCGAGGAGGCCACGCCTGTTACCCCCGAGCCTAGCAACGACGCTGCTGCTAGCGAGTCAACGGAGTCCGCTTCAACGCAAACGGTCGATCCCACTGTGGAGCCGGAGACGGCCAACGAGACCCCCATCAAGCACGAGCATGAGGAGCTCTGATCATATTGGACACGGTATGCTCTTGATTGTTTGTCTTTTGGCTTGTCAGCGGAGTAGAAGGCACGGCGTGAAGTCGTTCAGGATCACAGCGGTGTCGTACCAAAAAGCAACATCGACGTAGCATAAGAGTTCGTAATGTTCAAGTAGTGTATAGGAACAGGTTGTCTCTCACCTGAGCATGATGTTATGGTAGTCGTAACATTCATGGTCTGATCCTGGCCCATCCCATCTAGTGTTGCACGCTCACAATAGCTTCCAAGACGTTTTATGCCGCCCCTCAATCAGTCAACGTCCATTGCCTCCACCCCCGTACCCTTTTCTACTGTCCCTTCTTGGATCATGCGCCGGCCTTTGTCCCGCACGACCTGGTCCAAAATCTCCCTTACTTGCTTGCACCCATCTACTCCAACCGCCAGCATACCCTCCAACCGGCTTACCTGCACTCTGCTTTCACACACAAGGACAGCAACACGGTCGGTCTCGCCGAGTGTTGCTACTGTCAGGCTGGGAAGCTCTTGCTCTTCCTGGTGGTTCATGTCTAACAGGGGATCGGCCGTCTCGTCGTTGGCAGCGTAGGTTGATGTGGACCCAGCTGTGCAGGCCACGACGTAGTCAGTCATGGGAATACCCGCGTCAACGCAGGCTAGCGTTGCGGCGTTGATTAGAGCTGCGAGGAGCGAGCCGTCTTGCGAGAGGACGTGGAGAGAGATGGAGATGGAGCTGTGCGGGTAGAGGTGGGTGTGTAGACTGGCCGCCAGGGCGTTGGAGATTGTGGACTGGAGCTCGAGGTTACGCCTTGATGCGATGTCAGCAAACTTCCCGGATACGGGCGCCAGGTGCCGGGTGGCGCATGGGGCCTAGTCGGATACGAGGTGGTAGACTCACTTGTCTCCGCGCCCGCTTCTCTTGCGATCAACCGAGCTAAAGCCCGCGACGACGACGCTGACGGATACTTCGGCTGCCCCGCCCGCGCCGCCTCCGCCCGCCGTGCCGCGTCGGGGACCGGGCTCACTAGGCCCCGTCACCACGCACATGACTTTGGTGTGGCCCATCTCGAGGTAGCTCGAACCATCGGCAGCGGCCTGGGTGCTGATCTGGGCGTGGATGCGCCGCAGCTCGTTCCATCTGCGCCCATCAACGCGGAGCAGTGCGAGGCTGTAGGCTGATGTGTCGAGCGGCATTGCGTGTTCGTCGTCGATTCGACGTGGAGCGTGGCGGGGTGCCGTAAATGGGCCGCCTGTCACCGGGAACTGGACACTAATAGGTATTTGCCGATGGGCTTCTTGTTTCGGTCCGTCTTTTGTTTGGACTAGAGCTGTCGTGGTTGTCTTGTGGCCTGTGGTTTGCCCAACCGGAAACGTGGCTGCAAAGCTAGCTTACGGGACCGGATGTTAATCCGAGAATGTCTACCGGGAACGATCCCAACTGTTACCAGGTCTTCGGATGTGAGGAGCGCTACGCTGTTCGTTTTGGGCCGTTCAAGGTCGCGATTGTCACGATTGTCGCGGGCTGATTGAGCTCCAGATCGCCGACGAAAAAAGTCAGAGTGGAGCTCGCGGGGCAGTCTTGGCAGATCTCGTTCGCCCAGCGGAGTCAACCGGCAATAGAGGGGCACAGGCACGTGTTCTGAGGATGCAAATCGAAACGGATTGATCCCTCGACAACGCGATTTGTTTCTAAACCTGCTGCCACTGCAGATCCAAACTCTATTCAAGGCTCAGGCCATGGGCAGTTGAGCCATCCAGCGTCTTCGTCCGATCTATTGGATGTTAAAAGCCTTCAGCAAAGATTACCAGGTCGCGCGGCTAAACGGAAACAAGGCCAGCTTCCAACTCGTCAACAAGGCCCAGCCGGATGCAGCCCAATATAGCCAACATGAGCATTCCAGGCCGTGGCAGCTGGCTTCCCGAAAATAACACATCGGCGGTCAGGGTGGCGCAGAATGTCAGCATTCAATCGGCAGTGCCTCTGCATTTTGCATCTACACTGCCCAATTTGGATTGTGGACTGCATCATGAATCATGAATTCAAGCGGTGGAGCCCGGAATCCGGAATCCGATGGGAAGGCAATTCCCATTTCGCCAATTGCTTGGGTCTCGCTGCTCATCAAATGCGCAGAGCCGCCAAGGGGGGTGCTAACGCAACCGCTGCGAAGCTGGCCGCCGCCGTGGTAAGAGACCGTCGTGTCAATTCATCTCGACTGCGAAACCAAGACCAGCCACTGGCAACGGCTCAAGCTAGTGCCAGTGGCGCCCAGGAATTTACCGTTCCCTTGAACCCTTGCGCATGCCGATCCAATGTTCGAGGCCCATGCCCCTGCGTTGTCCGATGTCCACGACAGTGGATTTCTGGCCCCGAATGAATAATAGTTACGTGTACAGTTCAGTTTGCCCTCGTATGTCCACGAGAATTCTGTGCGGAAATCCTGGCAACGCGCAGTAGTCGGGCCGGAGGTGTTGCGTGGCATTGGCCATCGGAGTGGAACACGTCAAGCTGGCTGGCGATGCTGTGTGGCTGGCCGCTGCGGAAGGAAGCGCACGCACATGTTTCCAAGTCCCGACCGGCAGCGTCCTCTTTTGGCGCAGTCTGGCGGTGGAGAGAAACAGGGATCGAGCCAATGGTGGGGCAGCGGGACCTGCGCGAGGTTTTAAATGCGGGTCTTGGCTGACCACTCAGAGCACGGATCGGGAGTGATCGCTGCGCTTGGCGCAGCCAGGGCCTGAGCCTGAAAGGGGAGGACGTTGACCAGGATTTATTAAGACACCCGCCTGGGACTCGAGCTCATTTCCTGGCCCCTGCTCGAACAACATTGGACTGGTTCTCTCTTTTAACCCTCCGCTTCCTCTCTTTTTCCTCTTGGTTCTGTACGCCGACGACGCTTTTTCGCGCTTCCATCCACTCCTTTAGAGATATCGCATCTCGTGCCGCTCCTTCAGCATCGTGCCACCGAACACGATATCACGATTAACGTCGCTTGCGCCGTTTGCACCGCATCGATTGCAGAGCATCGCGATCCACCACATACCACAACATCTGGTCCTGGAAGCCTCCCAATTTGCGATCACAGTCTAAACTCTACAGTTTTGAGAACCCACGCTGTCGACATATACAAACATCCCCAAGTCCAACATAACGATTTGAAACGATATCTCCGATTTCCGTATAGACGCAGAAAATACCACCAGTTTTTAGGTCCTTCAAAATGCAGTTGACAAGCGTTATCCTTGTCGTCGCCGGCGCGCTCAGCGCCGTCGCGCACCCGTCGGCGCAGCCCCACGGACACAACCACCTCCATCGCCGTGCCGGTAAAGGTCACACGTACTGGAGGAACATCCACCACCACCCGATCCCGCAGCCCAAGCCGACCCCCACGCCTGTTGCTACGCCTGCTGCTCCTGTCTCCGCCGCACCTGCTCCCGCTGCACCGAGCCAGGACGCCCCGCCCCCGCCCCCACCTCCGGCCTCCACCCCCTCCAGCGGCGGCGGTGGCACCTACAAGCCTTTCTGCAGCGCTGGCGGCGCCCCTTCGGCCGTCAACAAGCGTGTGACGCTCGAACAGATCAAATACGTTGGCGAACTTGGACTGGGTAACGGTTGCCCGTGGAACTCCAACATCATTGAGGTGCCCGCCGCCGTTGCCGACCAGTACCAGTACGTCCAGAGGTACACCAACGTCGCCGGCAGCAAGTATCAGGTCCGCTGCGCCAACAAGATGGGCGCGGACGGTGAGCTCACCGGCATGTTTGATGTTCCCGGCCAGGTCCAACTTGTCTTCGATCTTCAGCCCGGCGAGAGCAAGTACGTCGCCGCCATGGGTAACACCCAGATGGTCTGCGCCTTCGCGCCCGGCACTGTCGGAAAGACAACACATGGACAGTTCGCAGGCAACTGGGTTGAGACCGACTTTGGCAACACCAGCAACAACAAGTGGTCCGGAGCCGATTGCTCCTCTCTGGTTGCTCAGGCTTACGGTCTCGGCTTCCCCGGCTGCCGTGTCTGCCAGCCCGGTGGTGTCTGCTCCACCATCTGGGAAAACGGCAAGAGTGACAACGCCTACACGACTGGCATGGAGGCTCTTGACGGCATTGGCCTCAACATCCCCGCCGGCAAGGTCTTCCTGGAGGTCTCGGTTGGCTATTCTTGAAGGGTTGCAGTTCTTATTTTTCTCACTTCTTCATCGCTGAAGGTGCATTCAGCAATAGATGCACCTGATAGGGCTATCTTTTGGTGTTGGCTGAGGTGTTTTGTATTCGCTGTTTTGCATTCGCTGTGCCTTTGGAGGTAGCTTTTGGGCGACTGGGGGGCACTCGGCTGGCTTGGCTCCACATACGGATACACATGTATGCTTCGCCATATTGCAAATCTAGGCACAACAATGTTGATCGAAATACCTCGTTTCCCCGTTCTCAAACCTGGCATCGCTGTGTTCCTTGCTGTTTCTATTGCTCTGTTTAGGCAGAACCGGGTTTCATGCTGGTATTTTCCCGGCTCATCTGAACCCGCTTCGCAGTGACCAAAGGCGGGATGGGCGACAGTCCACCATGACGTTGACCAACCGCAGCCCGAGCACAGGAAACAAACTGACGAAAAACACGGTGGTCGTGTTGATCAAGGTTACAAGTGGTCGAGCGGCATACGCCAATTAACATGGACGCTAGAGCTGCGCCGTCACGATCTTCGGCATCTACATCGGATGCCGAAGACCTGGAAACTTATTGACGACTACCGCCTGAAGCACAGCAGGCGCCGCAGGTGAGAGTCGAATGAGTCATCACCATTCATGAGCACAGCGCCAGTATTCATCTATCCGCGACAACATCCGGTATGGGCTACCAGTCAACCCCATCAGAAAGGTATCTATCCTGCTGTCGAAACCTTATCGCAGCGCAGCGCAGTGCAGATTGCGGCTGCGCCCGTCCGGCTGCTCGACAACAGATCGATGTGCAGTGACAGCTCTTGAGACATGGGCCAGGCCGGCAGAGCCCCAGTCAATGCGCGCGATCCAGAGTTGAAAAGGCATGAACGCTTGGCCTGACACCACTCGATCGTCTGAATTTTCTTCTTCCTTCCCTTCCCTCCTCTCGCTGATGCAGGGATGCTCCTCGGTCGAGGCACTCATCTGAATCACAAAGGAGGTCCTCCCAAACCCCTTGATCAGATGAATGCGTGGCGTTCCCACTTCCACCAAAACGGCGCCACATCTAACCATACGAGAGGCAAAAAAGAGAGTTATCTATTTTCGGGAAGGCCTAGACAGCGCCTCTAGGTATCCCTAGAACTCTCTCTAAAGCCACAGAACACTCGACACCCTCCTGGCCAGCAGATGCCAGAGCGACGGGATACTCCGAACCGCAGGGTGTCGGAACATCAAGTGGGGGACTTCGGGACCCTGATGGCGCACCCGAGAGAGTTGCACTCGGACAAGGTTCAACCCGCCCTCTCGCCGCCTTATTGCGCAAGGCGCCCCGCTCGAATTCGTGAGACATTCTACGAGTACAGCGAGGAAGGGGCACGAGCCCGCTGCTGCTGTGGCAGGGTTCACATGTCCAGGCCAGGCTCGCGAGAGAGACCCTCGCTTTCTAGTGGAAGTTGGAAGGTCGCGAAGAGTTCCACTGCATTTTGGGTGAGAGGAGTCTCGGTATTTCTGAGGATGGCTTTGGGTATGAGACTGCTCATCCGGTATTCCCCGTGCTGGTCTCGCGGTCTTGTTCTAGAAGGATTTGCCGACGGGTTGATGGAGCTTCTGGAACGTCATCGACAATCCGCGGAGTTGCTCAACCAGGTGTCTCCCAACCCATCTCAGATGATGCTGCATGGAGATCTGAGACGCGATTTCGCCTGCGAGAAAGTTGTCATGGTGCCAATGCCGACACAGCTTTCTGCACGAACAACAGTTCGCAGATGTCATTGGCGACGGATGTTCACCAACAGCATCATGCAACTTCTCAGTCTGGCATGATTCCTCCACCTTTCGACGTGATACTGCATCTTTCTCCTCTTTCCCCCCCTCATCCCGTTGGTTGCAAGCCCTGACTTCGCGGCTAGACGCCGCAGTCGCACAAACAATCACCCCATCCCTACCAACCCCGTACCGTCTTTCCTCACTCAGCATCACGCGCTTAATCCTTCCCTTGCAGCTCCCCGCACCAGGTGCTCAGAATCTCGTCAGACGACCAATGTGGTCTTGTCATCAGTCCACCGAATGTGGTACACCCGCGGGTACAACGTTGCGGCCATCTAGAGTTTGCACGCCTACCTACGGTCCCGAGTGACGGTGACACGGGGGTACATCATTTTTTTTCTGGTCAGCCGCAACGGGTGCCAGACGATGTCGAGGGGTCCGAGAGGGCCATGCTTAGGGGGCGTGGTGGAGGTGAAGGTGAAGGATTGTCAGTTAGACGTACGAAGGCTCGGGCTAAACGACAGGCCCCCCTTAGATAGTGCGAAAGATGCTTTCTTATTACTGTCAAGGCTACAATGGCTTTGGATATGTTAGGTAATCACCTATTCCCAAAAGGCCTGCCTGCGTTCTGAAAAGGCCTTTCACGATGCAGCTAAGGTCTGTAATATGGTAATGCTAGGCCTTGCTCGCCGGTTGAGGTGCGAGCAGGCCTGCATTCATAGGCCAAATCTTAAGGGGTGTAAAACAGCCATCTCATTGCCTTGAGCCGCACACAACTATCCTAGCAACTAAGTTGCGATCAAAAAGGTAACATTATGCTCCATCGTTGTGTAGCTATGACATGACGATATGATTGAATAAGTGATGCTCCTAGCTAGGGAGGTAGTTTACAACTATATCGTGGCACGGGGTGGTTTTTCTCGCATTGTACAGTTCCACGGCAACCAAACGGAGCAACTGAAGCTTTGAATGTGAACGACTAGAACTAAACTCAACCAAACAGCTCTTTCAAATGTCAAATGTCTAGTAGTCAACCTTGTTAACAAATGTCAATTCTGGTTAAGGCCCCGGTTTTGCTCGCATTACAGCTGTGAAATCAAGGCAAACCGTTGGCACCGTGACTCTGTCATGTGCTGCAATATTCTACCTAGAAGCTTCTCACGAGACTCAATCTCAACACTGAGTATCCCAAAAAAAAAAATGTTCCAATGATGTTCCAGCACAGCCGCACGCTATCACTTGTTTCATGCTCAGCTCATGCGGAGCAGCCCTTAGGCGCCCATCCTCCTATCAAGTCTAGTGAAGATGTGCTTGGCTTGCAGGGAATGCGGGTGTGGGATCCCGATTCAGCTCTCCCCACCATTCGCGAGCAAGACCCCCAATCGCCACAGACCCATCGGAGAGGAGGTCTAGAATCATGCGGAGCCCTCCTTTTTTTTCGCGCATTCCAGCTGGCCCAACTCCTCATCGCACGCTCCAGCCCAACAGCGACGACATAACCCCCGAGATCTCCACTCTTCAGGCCAGGCCGGTCTCACTCATTCGCGTCACTTGAGACAACAAAATCCACTGTACTCCAGTTTGTAAGCTGTTTGAGGTAGCCAACATGCCAAGCAAGGGAGTTCACGTCTTCACCTACATCGCCGTCCCGGGGGTGCAGATCGAGGTGTCGGTGCCGAAGCAGACCATCAAGATCGACCAGAATCAGTTCTGGAACGGCACGTTGGAGGTCGAATCGCGCAGCATTGACAGCTTTTTCAATAAGACCGGCCGCTTCACCTTCAAGGTGTTCCGCAATGGCAGCCTGGTGACGGAGCAATGGGTCGATGTCAACGCCATCACCGGTAATGCTAGCGGGGGCACCATGGAGACCATCGCCAACACCCCATCCGTGTTCCACGGCCCCGATGCCATCGTCACGTACGGGCTGTACGAGGCCGGGGCAGGCCGTGAGGGGCTCCCAAACCGGCACCAGTGCTATATCACTGTCACCCCCAATTACGGTGACTGGATGGGGCGACTGGCGCCGCCAGGCTCGCCGCAGGAGAACAAGCCGTTCGGGCGTCTCGTTTTGCCGTCGGCGCACGATGTGGGTATGAATAGCATGCAGAGCAGCGAGGCGGTGCTCAAGAAGCTAGGCGGGGCGATAGTCGGGACAATGATTCACGACGATAAGCTCCTCGGCCAGATCACCAACGCCATCTCGGCGCCGGCCATCCAGCTCATCGCGCCCAACATCATCTACAGTCTGGCCATCACGCAGAAAGACAGCCTCGACACCATGCTGCAGATTGGAGGGCGATACTTCGAGTTCCGGCCGGCGCACTGCCACAAGGCCATCATCCCTAGCGGGGCACTGCCGGATCGATTGTACTTTCAGCATGCGGCCATCCCGGGAATGGATTATGGAGCCTTCCTCCAGGGCGTCGTCTCGTTTCTGCTGGCGCACCCCAACGAGATTATAGTCGTGCAGCTGCGGTGGGACGGTGTGCCAGCCGATTGCGCGCGCCCGTCCGAAGACGAGCAGCGCCAGTATCTCAACGAGGCGTTGAAGGCAGCCAACGGACATATCGTGGTAGGCGGCCTGGGGGACATGCATCGCTCCACCATCGGGCAGCTGCGGCGCGACAAGAAGCGGCTGATTGTCTTCGTCGAGGTAAACAGTCTGTCGACGTATACAGACGAGGGCAACGCAACGGTCAACGGCGACAGCATTGTCGGGGCATTCCCACGGATCTTGACGCCTGACAATCAGCGAGATAAGGCGTTTATCAACATCCAGTGCCAGGCCACGGCGACGAACATCCCCAAGGCGGTTGTGGTGTCTATTTTGGAGGCCGGCACAACGACGAGCTGCATCCTAGCGACCAAGGGTATCGTGGACTCGAAGACATTGCCATGGTGCAGAGACAATGTGCTACGCACGTGCGGTACGGAGCTCATGGTGGCGCTGATGAACGACTTCTTGGATGGCGCGACTGCCGATGTCGCGGTGCAGCTGAGCAAGCAGAGGCTGGAGAAGTAGACCGCAGATGTCTCACGGATGTTATGACTTGAATGATGCAAGACAAGGTGAAGGGAGACACAGTTCTTGGAGAGCTGAATGAAATCAAGCGTGAAGAGATAAGGTTGAGCCAAGACTCCACAACCCCCACAAGGTGACAAGGTGGAAGTCTCGACTGGAGGAACCTGGAAGAGACCGAAGTGCCCGGCGTGCGAAGTGTCATTGGACATCTCGGACTCCTTGGTGATGAAAAATCCCGTTTCCCAATATCACAGTCCAACAGACATGGCTCTTCTATTTCCCCGCGTTGATCTTGTGCCATGCATTTTACTCTCCGCGTTTCCCCTCTCTGACTTGCATGTAGGCAGGCGCAGCGACGCGTTTCCAACAGTGCGATCGTCCAACCCTCTCTCTACAAATACCCCAGCGCTTCGACGCCCTTGAATGCGTGCCGCCCTTTTCATCAAGCTAGGTTGAAGATCAGATTTTCTGTCAAAATCTAAGCCTCGCAGCACAACGAGCAGCTCCCCAATCTTTAGCTTCCCCTCGAACCCCGCATGCAGCAACGCCCTTCAGTCAACAACTGACCTTCATTCCACGAGCTTATAGCAGCGTGCCAGCCCCCTTACCACCATCAGAACAACCAAAACTCAACCGCCATCATCACCACCGTGATCACCACCGCCAGCATGACCTCCCCTTCTATCCACCTCAACTTATCCGCCCAAACATGGCGGTACACCCCCTCCTCTCCGTCGCCCCCCTCCCCCTCCGAATCTCCAATCCTCACCTTCCACAAGCACCTCCCCTTCTACACCCTCACCCCCCTCCACAGCCTCCCCACCCTCGCCTCCGAGCTCAACCTCTCCCACGTCCTCGTCAAAGACGAATCCTCGCGCTTCGGCCTCCCCGCCTTCAAAATCCTCGGCGCCTCTTGGACCCTCTACCGCGCCGTGTGTGACCACCTCGACCTGGCGCCTCTTTCGCCAGAGACGCTTGAGGCTGGTGCGCTTGGAAGGATTGCTAGGGAGAAGGGGCTGGTTGGGTTCAAGGTTGTTACTACGACCGAGGGGAACTGGGGGCGGGCGATGGCTAAGATGGGACTGTATTTTGGCGTGGATGTTGTGGTTTATGTGCCGGGGCATATGGTGGAGGGGACGAGGGAGTTGATTCGGGGGGAGGGGGCGGAGGTTGGTGAGTGACGTGTGTCTTTTGGCTTCTTTGGTTGAAATCGGGGTTCTCCTGGCGTTGAGCTTTTGTGTTACGGCACTGGGGGTTTACTGACACTTTATGCTGCAGTGGCTGTGGATGGGGATTACGACGATGCAGTCGCTGCTGTGATGAACAAAACTCAGAGCGACAAGAACAGCCTGATGGTCATGGACATTAGCTTCGAGGGCTACGAAGATGTGCAAAAGGTTGGTGCTCATCTTTCAGCGTTATTTTACTCTTTGCTGTGTAACTAGCCTGCCGGTTTCTGCTGACACTGAATCCACAGTGGGTCGTCGAGGGATACCAAACCATGCTCGACGAGTCGGATGAGCAAGTACCTCTCGCCACGGGTGGACGGCCCGCTACCCACGCCATCATCCCCGTCGGCTGCGGTTCCATCGCCCAAGCCGTAACACAGCATTACAAGTCTGGTGAAAGGGAGACTAGGGGTACTCCAAGAGCCACAGTGATCGCCGTTGAACCAACCACAGCTGCTTGTCTTCAGGCCTCCCTCGAGTGCGGGAAAGCCGTGCAAGTGAAGACGGCAAACAGTATCATGTGCGGAATGAACTGCGGGACATTATCGACAACAGCGTGGCCTACCCTAAGCGCTGGAGTCGACGCTAGTGTTGCTGTGGGTGAGTTAGACTCCCACAAGGCTGTTCAGGAACTGCACAGGCTGGGCGTCAATGCTGGCCCCTGTGGAGCGGCGACTCTCGCTGCCCTGCGAAGCATCTGTGCAACAGAGAGGGAAAAACTGGGGCTGAACGAAACCTCGGTGGTTGTTCTGAACTGTACTGAAGGGGCAAGGGAATATGATGTCCCGTCATATTAGAGAAGAGAGTGTCTATTTGTACCGATCCCCAAATGCTGAAGCGCGTTCCTAGGTACTGCTACGGCAGAGGGGGAAAGGCCTTTGATGTAATAATTCAGGTCTTACTGTTTTAACACAAGGTGTTCGAGGGTGTCTCCAATGCATTTCCACACAAAACACCCTCTGGTATTACAGTACCAATAGACAGCAGTTACAGTGTAAATAGACAGTTTCCAGACTTTTGGGCCATTACCATGCCCAAGCACTCTACACATAATTATTACACACGACATTATTACGAATCATTGTCATCTTCTTCCGAACTGATCCTCGACCTTTTCTTCACCTTTCTCTGTTCAACCTCTTCCGATCTGTCTCGCTTCCTAGACGAGTTTCGATCACGGCCATCCAAGCGCTTGTTCAGGTCTGGTGACAAGTATGCATCACTGGCATCGGTAGTCACGACCATCCGTGGTGCCCCTGCTCTCGCATCAGAGCCGCCACGCGGAAAGAGGGTGCTGCTTCCCCCGGACAACCCCAAACGTCCCCTGCCTGCTGCAGCAGCGACATTAGGGCTCACTGACCGCCGCACAGGATCGACTGAACTACGCCGACGCCGGCGGCTACTGCCCTCTCCTCCGCAATGGCCGGGCCGTGGGCTGCGCGGTTCGGCATACCAATCCAATGATTCCCTCCGAGTCTCGGCTTCGCGTTCGCTCTCGTCGTCGTCGTCATGAAACCGCTGATGCTTGCTCACAAAATGGTCGGCGCGGTCACCACGCTCGTAGGCCTGCTCGCCGCTTGTCTTGCCTATTGTCTCTTTCACGTACTCCTCGAAGTCTTCAGTGACGATATGAATTGTCTTGAAGTGTTCGACCCTCAACATTGGAGGCGCACCGTCGCGGCGAGCTTCGTAGTGCGCCAGCGACGATGCCACCTGGAAGGCGTTACGTATTTGGCGACCGTTCCAGATGGTACCCTTCTGGAAAATCCCCTCGGCGAAGCGCCGGATGCCCTTATTCGCGATGCGCAGCGGCTGGGCGTTGGGGTTCCTAAGGCACCGTTCCTGCTCGATTTTCTCGAGTCGCTCAATGTTCATGGCCCATATCTCCCTGGTCTGCTCGGAACTGAGCCGAGGATAGTGCAACTTTAGATGTATGCGCGAACTGAACGCTTCATCCAGTGCGCCGGGGCGGTTGGTGGTCAGGAAGAGCAGGCCGTCATAATACTCCAGGACCCGAAGGAAGACTGAGACAAGCGCGTTTCTAGCAAGCGCCGTGTCGCCCTTGGCCCGCTGCGAGAAGAACGTATCAACCTCGTCCAGTAGAAGCACGCAATTCCACGTGTCAGCAAGCCGGAAGATGCGCAGAAGCGCGGCTTCGACGGAGTCCGGAGTCAGGCCCAGATCGCCGCAGGTAATGGGGAACAGGGGCTTGCCATTCGCGGCGGCAATGGCTTCTGCTGTAGCGGTCTTGCCTACGCCAGGCACGCCATGGAGAAGGATGATTAGCCCTTTACCTTTGCCCCTAATCAGATCGATGCTACCGAAATCGACACCGCCAACTCGGTCGCTATTCTTGCGCTGGAAATGGTCTTCAACCAACGACTGAATGATGTCCTTGTGTCGATCAGAGATCTTCAGGTATGTGAAGGCGTCACCGGACTTCTTGACAGGGCTCAGTCTCTGTACCACGAGCTGAACGAACTTGCGATCGCGAAGGACGTATGCGAAGATGCGTGACGGCAACAGGGGAAGATCACACTGGGGATCGTCGGGGTCCTGGTTGAGGTCATCCTCGGTAGTCTGCCTACCGTTTATGTCGTTGTCGCGGAGCTTGACTAGGAACCTGTCGGCCTTGGGGTTATCGGGGTCTAGATTGTCGTTCCGTTGAAAAGCGGTGATGCCGGAGCGGAGTATTATGATCTCGTTATCATCTCGCAGGTGCTTAGTTCTGTCAAGATCTGACCACCAACTGATGGCGAAGTCATCCTCAACTTGCTGCGGATTTGGCTCTTTGGCCTTTATAACAACGGCCTCAGGCTTCCAAGCAGGGCAGGTCTGGAAGGCCTCGGCAAAATCAACAATGATCTCGCTATCTATAAACTCGGGGCGATTCAATGGTCTTCCCTCGGCATCAGTCGTTTCTTTTCCGCGAGGGTCGACGACTGTGGTCCATCCCTGATATTGTGCGTGCTGAACCTTGGTGCTCTGGAGAAAGCGACGCCCAATGTCGATGGAGCCTCTGTACAGCTCCTTGTGGTTGGGGACGAAGCGATAGGGGAAGACCTTGAGCGATCTGATGTTCCTCTCGCCCTTAAACGGAGGGATTTCAAACGTCTCGGTCACAACGCAGAGTTCCTCCCCGTTATAGTCGATGTAGTAGCAGTGCACACCGAACGAAGAGCGCTCGCTGTCGTCTTCGCCGGAGTAGCTCCGGTGCTCGGCCGGTGTGATGCGGTACTTGCTCCAGTGAGGTCTCGTCCCATAGCATCTCCACGTACGGTTGCCGAGGGACGTGTTGCCCAGCTCTTTGTTGGCGCCAGTGCCAACGGGCCGGAACAAGAGGTCGCCGACTCGGAAAAGGTACCAGAGATCGTGGAAGCGAATCTTGGTCGGAAGGCTCTTTTCGGGTTTGTCGCCGTCATACTTTGTGTAGAAGGTCATGACCTCGTCGTCCATGAATTTGACATAGGCGCGCAGCTCCGCCAGCGCCGCTGGGCAGTCATCCACGGCAGCATTTGTCGAGCCGTCGTGCTCAGACCCGGCCATGCTCGACGGCGTCCCCACGGAAGGGTCAAGGTGTTCGAGGGAACCCCAACGCGCCTGAAGCCCAGCCAGCTCCCGCTTGACGGCCTGGTGGTGGAAGATCAAGGCGCTAAATGGACGAATGAAGGTGCGTGGCTTCTTGGTCCACTGCTCTTCGCCGCTGGTAAGGATGCGCGACAGAATGCGAAGAATGGCAGGAGACTGGATCCGGATCCGCAGCACGACCATTCTGCCCGAGTCGGCAAAGTGGAAGCCTTGGGGCGCGGCAGGTGCCGGCATTGCTGCCGCCGCCGCTTTCAGATTTGCCAGTCGTACCTTCTCTTTAGGGGTGCGTCGCTTCAAACACTTCTCTCGAAACTTGAGCTCGTCCTGCATCTGCGGCCCAATCTCGGACGATTCCGACTCCAGGACATCGACAGCATACAGAACCTCGTCGTCGCTGAAGCGATTCTTGAAGTGGGCCACATCGCACTTCCGGACCTGGGGCCTGATGACAATCGGCCCAGGGTTTAGCGGGAACGCACTCGCTAGTTCCTCGACGATAGCATCGTCGAAATCAGCGCCCGTGTCCATTTGCACGGTCCCGTTCGACTGCTGCTGGGAAGCTGTAACCGAGATCTCGGGCACGTTACGGTCTAACACAGACAAACCAGTGGTCAGCAGCATCCAAAGGCTAGGGTCGAGCGGTGGAAACGAACCTTTTCCCTGCAGGGACATGGTGCGAGGGCTGTAGTCATGTGGTCTCGTGCTAAGATTCAAGCCGGATTCAACGATAGAGACGAGCTCCAGCAAAACATCTGACAAGGCCCGTGAAAAGTCTTTGGGGACGACGCCGGTGCATGATATATCACCGAGGAGGTTCTTGGGGGCAATCGCAGGCGGCCTCTGACCGGGCGAACCAGGCGAACCACTGCGCAGCCTTCTCACATCTCATAATGCGGCAATGGTGGTGTTTGCATGGAATAGCAAGCAGGCTGTCAGGCAACCATTGAGGCACGGGGCAGAAAGGCGTTCCCCGCAGATTCGGTACCACCCTTCTCCGATGGTGTGCAGACGTTCGCATGCTCAGAGCCAATCCCCGCAGTGCAGGACCCCCCTTGGCGGACTCAAGGCAGACGGGAGAGTGAGGCTGTCGACAGTACGGCCGAGCGTGGAGAAGGGACATCGACGCGATTGGTCGTGTAGCCACACCACTGGGCCGCTCTGGCTTCTGCCCCAGAGCGTTCCCCGGCTCTCCATTCGTCCGGCCCAAAAGCCACAGTCAAAGCACGACCAGAGCACAACTTCCAGGACGTCATCATAAAGCAAGGACTGGCTCGTGTGGTGCCGGGAGCTGAGGTACGGCGTAAGCACGTTCTACCAACCTTCCACACCGGTCATGACTGGAGGTAGGATTGGGGTCATGTAGGTTGCCTGCTTCGAATCCGAATATCTGCGCGCCGCCTCCCCCGGACTCTGCGCCGCCCTGCCGGGCCTATTTGATCGGGCAGGATGTCGCACCACAGCGAAAAGGCCAAAGACCTTGTGAACAGCTTTTTACGCGACCGCGGCGAAGAGATCGAGGAGATGCACGACGCCTTCAGCACGAAGATGCCACGACCAAAGTCACCCCCCCAGTACAAATTCAAGGGCCCCGTGCTCTGGGACCGCAACGAGTACGTCAGACACCCTCTGCCATACAACAGCAGTTGAACTTACCTCCCCGTCTCCAGTGATTTCACGAGCGAACTCCACAAGTTCAACCGTTGCCTGGACGAAGTTACCCGCCAGGTTCATCTCGACTTTAATCCCAAGACAGTAACGTGGTCCAATGTTCTAAAAAGGCTCAAGGATGCCAACGATTCCCTCGCTAAGCGGATGGAGCTCGATGAGACGTGGTGGTCCAAGGGTGGTATGTGGTTGGCAGACTTCTCCAGTCTCTCGCCCGCCCTGCAAGCCATCCCGGATGACTTGTGCTTCCTACACGGCGGCTTGGCCCTTGTGCTTCATCTCGCGAAAGCCCGAGAAGCAACGAAGCGGAACATTGTCAACGCCTTCGAAGGCGTTACCTTTGCATTGGCCGGAGCTGGGAACGCAGTGGAGCATTCTGAGGATGACCCACAGCTCTACGATGCTCTGGGCATCCTGCGGATCACCCTTTTCAAAACGCTCCCGCCTCTAATCAGCATCCTCGTGCCGGAGAAGCTACGTGAGTTGTCGTTCTTTTGACCGAAGGCGGGAGTCTCTTTGACTGATATAATATATCATAATGCGTGAAGGCACTAGACTCGGTGCTTTTTTCCAATCTACAACGGCGGAACGACTACTGGATCTGCTCCGAACTGATGCAAAGCGTGTTGAGCTGCGGGCGCGAACACTGAATGAGCAGCATACCAACAAAGCGGCCATGATAACCAACAAGCATGTAGAAGACATTCACATCGGAGTCCGTGATTTGAATGAGCAGGTCAATGACATGGACTTGAAGCAAGATGCTATCAAGAATATGGTCATGAGTGCCCTCGAGGGCCAGGAAGGCATGTGCAAGATGTTCGCGGATGTCATGGCGCTATTCGAGTACAACCAGAGCCAAAAGGGGAACCCGGCGTCAACGACGGCCTTCTCGGCCAGAGCATACTCTCCATCTGCCACCTCGCCGGAAAGCGCGGTCGGTGCTGAGAACAAGCTCGCCAATCTTCAACTTATTCTTGGTGTTGATGACAAGCACTCGTCAAAGGACATCAATTATATCCGCAGGCAGAGCCAGGAGTTTGATACCAAGTCCAAGTCAGCCACAGCAGCCATCTTTCTAAACAAAAACTTCCAGCGGTGGACGGTGAATCCCACTTCGGATCTCATCTACCTCGACGGCCGGCCTGAGAGAACATACAATAAGACGTCGCCCATATCATACTTTTGTGCCCAGCTAGCTTCCCGATACAAAGAGGGGCCATATACAACAATCACGCTATTCTTCTTTTGCGGGCAACACGTCCGCTCTGACGACGCTCTAGCCGGGCCAAGGGGGGTGATGCGTAGTCTCATCTCTCAGGTGCTTCGTGCTCGGCCCAAGTTTGACCTTGAAGGTTTGGACCTCACATCGCTCGATGGTACTCACAACTCTATACCATTTGGAGACCTGTGCCACCTGTTCCAGCTTCTTGTGGGCCAGTTGCCTCCAAGCTATACTGTATACTGCATCATTGATGATATCAACCGGCTTGAGAGGGACCAGTGGAATCGCGACTACCGGGCCCTTATCAACATGCTTTACGCCATGGTCGGAGACTCTGGTCCTTTGTGTTTCAAGGTCGTCATCACAAGCCCTGCGCGAAGCAAGTGGCTGGGTGAAGTCAGTTCAGAGCAACGCGTCTTGGTTCAGGAGGGCGGTTTCCGATAAGTTTGCAGCTTTGAAAATGAGAATGCCTATTTACAAGTGACCTTCGTCAATTTGTACCGTAATAATACATGGTGTTTGTGTATGCCGTAACAGGAAGAATGCACTTCGACATTAGGGCTACGGTACAGATAGACGAAGGCTGCGGTGCAAATAAACACCCTCAAAGTCTGGTTATCAGGGGGAAGGTTAAGGGATCTTGGCGTCGAGCTTGGTACGAAGGCTCAGGCCAAAAGAATGGGTCCCCTTAATTAGTGTGAAAATGCCTTTTTCGAATCTTCACACGGTCCTGCTCTGAAACGGTAAGGTCTGGGCTTATTGCATTATAGGTAGGAAGGCCTAATTAAAATATAAAAAGGCCTTTTCAACATACAAAAGGCCCTTTTTAGTATTCATATAGGTCTTTTTAAAATAGGGGATGGCCTGTAGTAACAAAAGCTAGAGGTGGTCTTTACAGTAAGAAGGCATTTTCGCACTGGCCAAGGGGACGACCCTTTCCTTTGGCCTGAGCCTTCGTAGAGAGGACCCCGGTCAAACACGGCCAACCGGGAGAGGGTAGTTATGTTCCTAATTCGGTCTGTTGTATGTGGTATGGCTTGTGAGCTATTTTTCTGGACCTGCATAATTGAGGATTCGTGAATGGTCTGGCTGGACCCCCCTGCCTTGGCTATGTAATCCTTTCAGTCTAGAGCGATGCCGCTGGATGCACGGAATGCGACTCTGTGATAAAGCTAAACGGAATGCGCTATCGAAACCGCTTTGACCAACTCGGGAAATGGAGGGGAGGTGCTTTGGCGCCTCCGGTAATTGGACCAACCAGAAGTGAGACGGGATGTTGAATCCCTGATGGTGGTCTGGAATCAACAAGGGGCGGGCGAGACTGGTTAGCGTACCAAGCAAGCAATCCCCGTACCCATCCTACCTGGGATAGTAAAATCTGAAAGTCCCGCCGCTTCTCAGACGGAGGCCTTGAAATAATGTGTTGGCGAGCATCGTGAGGCATTCTCAGATTTTCGTCATGGACAGTCTACAAGTAGTAGCATCATGCGGCAACGTTGATGCCGTTCGTCTGCTTCTCGCAGCCGGAGCTAACGCCAACGATGGCAATCCGTTACGGAGTCCCCTCTACGAAGCAGCTCTGCGTGGGCATTCCCTTGTCGTCGAGGAACTACTGACCAGTGGCGCCACGATATTTCGACCTGGGCGACTCCCTAACTCGTTGATAGCCGCTTGGTACAGCAAGAGCCTTGAGATCCTCGGTCTTCTTCTTAGACGTCTATTTGGTACCGATGGTTTGCAGCCTGCGGTCGATGACGCCTTGAGATTTGTCACACGCCAGTATGATGAAGATTTGTTCCTCCGACTGCTATGCTTCACGCCGCCTAGTTCGAAGTATCTCTGTCATGCGTGTGCCTTCGGCTCAGAGCTTGGAGTACGGCACCTCCTCGATTCAGGGGCCAGGGCTGACGGAGGAAACGGGGAGGCTGGACACCCGCTACACACGGCGTCTCTCCATCTTCGTCCGGTTATTGTTCGGCTTCTTCTGAGCCATGGTGCCAATGCGAACCGCGGGGGGAAATATGGGGACCCTCTTCTAGCTGCCCTGACGGGCTGCGCAGCACCTTTGCTGAGGAGACTTCGATCAAAGCGGGCGGCGGCGTTGGTTGCAAAACTGCCACCACCTCCGGATAGGTCGTCGTCAGTCTGCTACCGCGATGGGGAGTTGGAACTCAGCACCATGCATGTCTCACTCTGCGAGCAAGTAGTACGTGTCCTCCTCGATTCCGGCTCGGGTGTCAAGACAGGTGCGAAAGACCTCGGCACTCCGTTGCAGATCGCCTGCTTCATCGGCAGCAAGGTGCTCGTTAAGTGTATTCTGGAGAGGGGGGCCGACGTCAATGCGATTGGTGGTTACTTCGAGACTCCGCTGTTCGCAGCCCTGGAAGGAAAGCGAACCGGTATCGTGGACCTTCTTCTGGACAGTGGAGCGGATGTCTGCCACGTCCACCGGGATTATGGAACTCCACTTTACCATGCATGCGCAAAGAACATCCTCCCGTCCGTCCGGAGTCTCTTATCGCATGGTGCGGACCCGAGCACGCCTAACATGAACAACGAAACACTTGTTTCAGTGGCATTGAAGAATGAGCGCCTCGAGGTGCTCTCGGTTATTCAGGAGTCCAAGAGGACGTTGCGCATCCAAGACAAGGACATCCTCGCAGCTGCAAGGCTATATGAGCATCCCGAGACTCTTGACTTGGTACTGAAGCTCGACGAGAAGATGATCCCTTCAGAGGATACCATCTGCTCGGTTCTTCGAGAGCCGAGACCCTCTTTGCAATCTGTTCGTCAACTAGTGGCTAGGAATCAATATCTTGGCGTCACCGAGGAAATGTTGAAACTCGCGGCCAGAGCCATGGTTGTGCGAGTTCTGCTGGAGATTCGGCCCATCTGCAAGCTCACACTTGGTATCGTCGAGGCCCAGAAAGAGCGGGAGGCAATCGAGCTGCTTCTGGAACACGACCTCGAATTTCCAATTACCGAACGTGTGATCTTATCGGTGCTGAGGGCGGCCTGCTCACCGTCGCCAACGCTGACACCAGAGAAGGATCTTCTCCGGGTTCTTTGGAGTCGGAATCCTCAGTTGCGGGTCACACGGTCTATGCTCGAAGCGGCGTCAAAGTACCCTCGAGATCTCAAGTTCATCCTTGGATGCAATACCGCTGTGCCGGTTCCGCGCGAGGTGCTCTGCATAGCAGCCTGCCACCCGTACCATGCCTCGCTTCTTGTCCGTATGCTCCTGGCACACGACCCGAGTCTCAGACCACAACAGGACACAGCTCGCGCGGCCATGGCGCGTTACCCATCCGACCGGGTAATCTCGACTCTGGATGTCCTTCTCGAATATAACCCTGGGCTGAAAATTCCGGCGATCATCTCGTCGGCTGCTTCGGACCCGGGCCGTTCGATCGCATGGATTGGATTGCGGAAGCAGCTCAATGATGTCTTGCGAAAGCATGGAAAATGCGAATTGAGGAAGTAAATAGCACACAGCGAAGGTGCCACGGTGTTTTTAACGACGTTGCGAAATCAAGTCCAGAACCGACAATCCTTTCGGCGCTGGAGGGTTCTAGCTGATCTGTTGTCGATTGGAACTTGAGAATATCAGGAAACCACGACCTACCCTGGTTCCTCCAAACCCAGCAACTCACCACATCTACACACCGTGACCCGATCCATCAAAATCCGAGTTTCCCCTCATCTTTGGTGATAGGCATATTGTCTCCACACATTTGCTCTCAGATGTGTAATGGGGCAGCCTTCTTTTTTGATTCTGGGGTTTAAGTTGGCAGCATTCGTAGATACGACCTGGTAGAGCGGTTTCGAGGTTTACTATTTAGTTAAGAACAATGCTGTAAGATAACAAAAATTGACGCTCCCTTCGTCCCTTCTACCTACCTACCAGTATGTTAAGATGAAAGAACTTAGGAAGAGGTTCAGACACATTCTAAATGCAGGGTGGCGCTTTAAACTTGCGGTTCAAGTGCCTCTGTGGATTATCAGATATCAGATCCTACAGTCCAGACCACACTAACAAAAGAATGAAACCAAGCACTGCATCCGCCAGTGTTGAAAGTTCATGTTTCCTTCTGGGTTCGAAATTCAAACAGGAATTTGAACCGCGGAAGCCGAGCATCTTTGGAAGTATTGCCGGTGAGACTTTTACTCTCTGCTACCTACGTTCTTTAGGTATCCCAGCAGTTGTGGCAATCTCTGCTTGAGATGTTCTATTCTGAGGGGGGCGGTTTGGTGTTTTCGTTTCACATGCTACGACCCGCCTGATAGCCCCGAGACTAAAGATGATCAGTGGCGCCGCCTGTTCAATGTGTCTGACTCGACGTCTGGTGCGAGACGAACCGATGCAAAACCCCCCAACTCAACAGGACTGTAAGGTAGTGGATTGGTCAATGTAGGGCTTGTCTTTGTGCAGGCTCCATCTGCACTCCAGCCATCTGAAGGGGAAACTGCTACAATATTGGGATCATCTTCTTTATCCAAGGCTGCTGGATGCCAAGAGCTTGTTGGGTTTGAAGATCGCAGGCACAACCGCAACCCAGGAGTGGAAAGAACCGCTTTATGACCTCATGGCCCCACTTCGATGGAGTCAGCATCTTTAACACCCACACATCAGTGGATTCAGGGATGGGGAAAATCGGGTTGGTCTTTTTGCGACCGCCTACAGCTGGTCCAGGGGCTGTTCGGGGGCCAGCACCAACCAAAAACACCAACCGATTCTATCCACCTTCCTCGCGGGCCATCAATACTAGGGGGCTCACAACACCCATCTCAAATTGCCGATCTCTAGCGGGAGCCGAGGATGTCGCCTTGGAAGGCGGAAGCGGCCATCTGGCGCCGAAAACGGTCACTGGCGTGTTTCCGACCGTGGTTTGACCGACGTTCCGTGCAGCAGCTTCGCGCTCCACGCCGCCCCATCACAGGTGGACTCTTAGCCTTGCTCGGGATGGCGATCAGCGTCATACCCCCCAATGTGCACCACATACCGACAGGGTATCCATCATGGCCAGCGCCGGTGTACCACCTCGTCTCCATCCGTCCCACGTCGGACGGCTCTGGCGCCGTTCCCCAGGGCCCTGAAAATCCTCGTATAAAGAAAGGGACGGCGCAGTTTTGCGACTTGGAGAGATTCTCGGTGTAGGTAGGCAACCGGCAGCAATCATCAGCAGACATGGCTCCTCCAACATTCATGGGCCTTTCGGGCCAGTCGCTATCCCTGGCTGTGTCGACCGTTGCGACAACGGGGTTCTTGCTTTTCGGATATGACCAAGGGTTAGTGTTCCAGTCGTCGATGCTTTTTTTCCGGCTTAGAGTCTTGCTAACACCGTTGCCAGTGTCATGAGCGGTCTCATCACCGCGCCGCCTTTCAACAATATGTTTGAGGCAACTCGAGACAACTCGACAATGCAGGGGCTGGTGACAGCCATCTACGAGATCGGTTGTCTGTTGGGAGCCATGTTCATCCTCGCCGTCGGCGATCTCTTGGGCCGGCGAAAGGCCATCATCTTGGGCGCAGTCATCATGCTCTTGGGCGTTATCATTCAGATCACGGTCATGCCTGGCTCGACACCGCTCGCCCAGTTCATTGTCGGCAGAGTGATAATGGGTGTCGGAAACGGCATCAACACGTCTACCATTCCCACATATCAGGCCGAGTGCTCCAAGACATCCAACCGCGGCCTGCTTATCTGCATCGAGGGAGGAGTTATCGCCTTTGGGACCTTGATTGCCTACTGGATCGATTATGGCGCATCCTTCGGACCCGATGACCTGTCATGGCGCTTTCCGATCGCGTTTCAAGTCATCTTTGCGCTGATAATATTCATCCCCATGATCTTCCTGCCCGAGTCTCCACGATGGCTCCTCAGCCACGGACGAGTCGCCGACGCCGACAAGGTTATCTCCGCTCTCCGGGGTTACGAGATTACAAGCGCCGAGACTGCCCAGGAACGCGACGGCATTGTCGACTCTCTCCGCGCGTCGGGTGGAGTTGGACAGAAGAGCACCCCGGTCAAGCTCCTGTTCACCAATGGAAAGACGCAACATTTCCGCCGCATGCTTCTCGGCGTCAGCTCTCAGCTCATGCAGCAACTCGGAGGTATGTTCTTTCCAGTGACTCACATTATCTTCACGAGGCCAGTTAAACTAACACCATCGTCTTCTACCAGGCTGCAACGCTGTCATCTACTTCATGCCGCTCTTGCTGGAAAGCATCGGCTTGTCGCGAAACATGAGTCTGCTCATTGGCGGAGTCAATATGATTGTCTACGCCATATCTGCTACATTCTCCTGGTTCTTCATCGAGCGTATCGGCCGGCGTCGTCTGTTTCTGTATGGAACCGTGGGTCAGATGGTCAGCATGACCATTGCGTTTGCCTGCTTGATTCCCGATGACGAACAAATCGCCAAGGGCGCGGTCGTCGGGTTCTTCACCTACATTATCAGTTTCGGCGCAACCTGGCTTCCACTGCCTTGGCTTTACCCGGCAGAGGTGAATCCCAACAAGACCCGCGCAAAGGCAAATGCCGTCAGCACTTGCACCAACTGGCTATTCAACTTCATGGTTGTCATGATCGTACCCGTTATGGTCAGCAGTATCGGCTGGGGAACGTACCTGTTCTTCGCGGTTTGCAACGCCTGCTTCATACCAATCATCTACTTCTTCTATCCCGAGACAGCAAGGAGATCCCTGGAAGAGATCGATATCATTTTCGCCATGGGTTTCGTCGAGAACATGTCATACGTCAAGGCCGCCGAGCAGCTACCGCAGCTTCAACCGGAAGATATTGAAGGCTACGCCGTGCGATATGGGCTCATTGATACCATTTCCCGTACTTCGGCAGGGCGAAAGGCCCGGGATGAGGAAGAGAAGGCTCTTGAAACTCAGACCGACGGGAACTCGAGTGGTGGCAACGAGACTGTTGTGAATGAGCATGGCGTCGGATCAGGGTTTGGAGACGGGGTAAACACCTCTGAAAAGGCCCGTCGGGACTGAAGGGATACATAGGGGATGGAGATCTTTCAGGAATGTGGTTTGAGCAGAGAAACTGTTGGAATAGAGATATGAAGGAGCGGTTTCTTCGTTGGAAAGGCGTCTTCTTGCGCTAGTTGTTAGATCGATACCCACATTAAATACAACTTTCAAGTTTATTCGTTATCTTCGTTACCATAATACTGTCCAAAATGAGTGTTTATTAATGTGATAGATTCTGAAGCTGTATAGGCTCAGACCTTGAAGTAGCTTTGGTCTTTCTTTGATGGAAAAGACTAGTCTTTGCTCTGTTTCACAACCTTTGAGTTTGTTGGGCTACTTTGTTGATTAATAAACTGCACGGCAAAAAGCCTACATGCCGACAGGTACAGCTGAATGTACCTTATATATTTATCAAGCCTCCGATCATAGAGAAATTCCTGGCTGATTCCATCCCTGAAAGCTCGTTGGCTGAAACTAACGAGCCAATTGCTGAAATTACGGTGAATAATAGAATCACTGGAACGGGCCCGGATAGCCATTTACCCACGCAGGCACGCATCTAACGCTCGTGTACTTGCAAAATGTGCACTTTGTTCGGATTCACACTTTGGCCTTGGCCATCTTCACAACGAGCAATGTGTTTTTATCCAAACCATCATCGACCTCACCCTCCTGAGGTTGCTGCCATTTTTCACAGGAGATATTCAAGTTGACGCAGCACCGGCACCCATCTTCCCGAACCGCCGGCAAGGCGAGTCCCGTCTGTTTGCCGTACCTTTCCATATCTGGATGTGAATGCGATTGGGGGCTTGTGTCTGGCTGAAATAGGAGTTAGATGGGTAGGTAGGCATGCCGTCCAAACCACGGATTGCAAGGAACGGAGTGAATGCTTAGGCTGGTGCATACCTGGATCCAGAAGAAGCCGTTGAAGCAGCGATCACAGAGCATCCTGCGGTACGAGATGACGAAAACTCTACACCAATGACATTGAGGCATGCCCTCGGCAGGATGTACCCCAGATTTGTTTTGGGGGTAGCCTCCCGGTGTGTAGCGACCTTGTGCTGGCTCTTCTGCTGGCGCGTTTGCCGACATCATTGATGATTTCTTTTTGACTTTTAGGTCATTGTTTTCTGATGAATTAATGCCGACGAAGGAGGGCTTGAATGGGGTGACAGGTGGCAAGAGGAAGGAGTGCCGGGTGAGTAGCAACGAACAACAAGTAGAGGTAGCGTCAGATGAGAGGCGGGAGAGAAAACCATCCCAGGGAACCCTTTTAATAAATTATGTTTTGTGCCGCTGAACACGCTTTCTCCAACCGTGTTTTCTTCCGGCCAATCCAGCAGCAAAAAGGCTTCATCAGTGAACTAAACTCTCCAGGACAAACGTGAATTTGGCTTCCGCCACCTGTACCAACAAATCTTCTCGAACACCAGGACCGCAAGCAGCTGTGCCAACGCCAGCAACAGATGCATCCAGCCTCAAAAATGTGGCTTCTTCCTCGACAAGGTCGCACGGGTGTTTGGCGCTTTCCACACTCTTGATGCTCTGCCTGGTGGCCACCCAGCTGAAGTTCCTCTCGCAATTATCAGACCATTCGGCTGCATCTCCCGCCGTAGCCCGGATTGCCGAGCCGTGGGCATCGCCAACTGTGACCCACCGCGTCCCCATCCGGTTGCCATTCTCCTGGGGCACTTCGTATGGGGTCTGAAGGTCCGCAACGGATTCCGCGGCAAAGACTCCCACTCTTTGGGCAGCTTGCTTGTCCGGATAAGATTCTCCAGGTCCGAGGCCATGCCACTTGACAGCGTTGAAGTGTTGCGGAAGGCGAAGGTCGAGGCCAATTCGAGGCACGTGATCAGGCTTGTAGCCTGTCGGCTTGAGGTAGACCGCAATAGTGAGCGTACCGTTGGCCTTGATAGTATACTTTGTTGTAGTCTCATATCCCCACGCCAGAACGGGAGGGCTGAGATAGGTCACGGTATCGATCACAACAGAGCCGTCACTGGTGGTCACACTACTTGCCCGCAGCTGACTAGTAAGTGTATCCACACCAAAACGCTGCCAGTATGGAACTGACAGGGGGTTGTCATTGTCTGTTGGCGGTCGCCAAAAAGACGGAATGATGGCCGCGTGCGTGGCAGAATCAGCCTCAAGGAGCCGGACGCCCCCGGAAACCCAACTCGTCAGGTACCCACGTGCTTTGTCGAAGGTGAAGGAAAATCCGTCGCCCTCTATGACGGTCTGGGAATTAAGCTCCTTGCAATTGAGTTGAGAGTAGGCCCCACTCAGGGGGGGTGCCAGCTTTTCCGCATTGGATAGTTGGTGTTGAAACCATGCAACTTCGTGACCCGTCTCAGCCCACTCTGTAGGGTGTCTCAACAGGAAAGAAACAGTCAAGTATGTCTCTTTTTGGTCGTCAATATGCTCTGCTGCACCTGGGAGTGGCACTGTAGCGATACCTCCAGGGGCGACTTCAGGCATCTCCAATGTGCCAGATGCAAGGAGGGTGGACCTGTAAAGTATGTTAGTCCCCATGCATAGGTAAAACTTGAAGTGGCCTACTCTTCGCCCAGTTCCTCGACCTTGTACGTCGCTGTGAGATGATTCAATCCGATAAAGTTGTAAAGATTTGAGATCACGAGCTGGCCATCCTTCAAGCCACTCTTGACGGGCTCGATGACCTTTTTGAGCTCAAGTAGCCCGGGGGTTGGCTTATGTGCGCTGAAGAGGAGGCCGTCCATCACAAATGTTCCATCGTTCGGGACGTCTCCAAAGTCCCCGCCGTAGGCGTAATATGATTTCCCATCAGGGTCTTCCTTCCAGAGCCCATGGTTGGCCCATTCCCAGATGAAGCCTCCCTGCAGACGCTTGTGGCTACGGAATGCCTCCTCGTAATCTTCAAGCCCACCAGGTCCGTTACCCATGGCGTGGGCATACTCGCAGAGGACGATCGGCTTATCAAACGTTCCGTCGTCCCTAACGCCCTCGGTTTTCGCGAGCTTGATTAGCCGGTCGACAGACGGGTACATGTAAGAGTACATGTCGGCAGACTCGGCTTGCGGGTCGCCCTCATAATGCACGAGGCGGCCTGGGTCAAACTTATTCGCATACTCGTACATGGTTTTGTGGTTTCGCCCATAGAACGCCTCGTTTCCAAGCGACCAGATGATCACAGAGGCGTGGTTCTTGTCGCGCTGTACCATCTGAACCATCCGGTCCAGATATGCGCCCTTCCACGACGGATTGTCACTTGTGTACTTGGCAGCTTTGGCAAAGGTCAGTTTCTTACGCTTTTCATAATCCATCTCCTCGGGTATGTCCTGCGGCCGAGCGACGGCGTCGTAGAAGCCGTGGCATTCGAGATCGGCTTCGTCAATCACCCACAGGCCTAGCTCATCAGCGAGGTCAAATAGTCTGGGGTTGCTCGGGTAATGACTGCAGCGCAGGGCGTTGATGTTGTGCTTTTTCATCAGGAGAAGATCTTTTCTGATGAAGTCCAGGGGCACTGCCCGTCCGAACAGGGGGTGATGCTCGTGTCGGTTCACGCCGTGGAACTGAATGGCCGTACCATTGACGCAGATCAAGCCGCCTTTGAGCTCCACTTTGCGGAAGCCAATACTTTGGCGCACTGCCTGGATTTGCGAAGAGCCTGTGAAAAGGGTGATTTCGACACTGTACAGGTACGGTGTCTCGGCGGTCCACTTCTTCGGACCGTCAACCGGTATGCTGATGTTAACTTTACCGTCAAGGACCTCAGTACTTTCCTTGCGGGCTATCACGCCACCGCCATTTTTCGGGAGCTCTCGAATCAGAACCTCGACACGGACAGATGAGGTCGCCTTGACGTCAATGGTTGCATTGAGAGCCCCGTTCTGGTACTCTTCGTCCAAGTCGGTCCGGAGAAACCAATCCTCGATTCGGTTCTCGGATGGAAGAGAAATGAGATGGACGTCCCGGAAGATACCTGCTTCTGTCAGTACGGCAACCGGCCTCGATGGAGGCTCGGGAGCGGACCTGATAGCCACCACTGGTCTTGGTCTTCGATGTAGGAACCATCAGACCACTGATACACGCGGACGAAGACCTCGTTCGGACCGGATCTGTCGACGGAGGGCGTCACGTCGAACTCGGAGGGATTCCTCGACCCCTGGGCGTATCCCACCAGCGTGCCGTTCACCCACACATGATATGCACTGTCAACGCCATCAAAACGCAGACGCAGTTGGGAGCTCGAGCCCCACGATGAAGGGACGTTGAAGGTTCGTCGATACGTTCCTGTCGGATTCTCTGTCGGGGCGTACGGCGGGCACACGGGAATGGGGTACTGGACATTGGTGTAGTGAGGGATGCCGTGGCCCTGCAGCTGCCAGTGGCTAGGGACCTGGATTGTTGTCCATTCATCGGCGCCCGGAAGATCAGGAGCCCGGGCAGGGTAGGGCTCGGGGGCGCCAAGGGGCGTCGCGGCATAGTGGAAATGCCACTGGCCGTTGAGCAGTAGCGAGGTATCGGGGATGTGATACGAGCGCGGCGGCAGCGTGTTGCGGCGGAAAACGGCTTCGTTGCAAAAGTCAGGCGTCCCCTCCATCTCCTGCGGAGGGATGCCACGGCTCGGATGCAGGGAATCAGAGCCCATGGCCACGGTTTCCAGAATTTCGGTGGTGTGTGGTGTCAATGCCTCGCGACTGGAGCGGTTGGGATGTAATGATCAGCTCTTCGAAGGCTCTGGAGCTCTGGAGCTCTTTATCGTGCTTTGGAGAACACTAATTCTAGGCAGGCAGAGAACCTGGAAAAGGCCAAAGACAGTGTTGCCCCCGGCTCGTCGTCCGACAATGTCCCGAGGCCGGTTCGGCAAGCATGGTCTCGATTGGACCCGAAGCCCGAGGAGCTCATGGAGCCGCTCTGGGTGGCTGGGCATGACCCCGATCGCGGGCGCGCTGCGCTGGATGTACGCTGCCATGCAAAGCTGCCCATGGATGCCCGGATGGAATGCTACCTAGTTCCAGTAGCGCCCACTGGACAAGCTGGAGCTGGGCAACCCCTCAGTTTCCCCGCAGCCTGGATTTCCACCCTCCACTGTGCCCCGTCGGGTCTCCCACAATCGGGGCACGACATTGCAAACAGAAGAGTGGCTCGGTCAGTTGTCACAACCGTGAGAAGAATATTAAATATCCAATTGGCCACAGTTGCTATAAATATGACGGGATAAGGGTAAATTTTCACAGAGGCAGTGTGCCGAGAGTAAGGTAGCTCGTCGGAAGTACCTTTCTTTGCCCTTATCGATCACGTAAACGATCTGCCTTGGGGGCCTGAGCTGCCCCGCAACTGAAGTGCCCCGCTCCCGGGGAAGTCGGAGCCGACACCTTTTAAAGTGGGCCCCTGTCGATCTCCCCTGTTAACAGTCCCTGTCTCGTCCCTGTCCAGCCGGCGAACGACAACGTTCCGCGACCACCCAAATGAGACCGAGATCGATGTCGCATACAGGCAATACCGGGGAATACCCCCAGACCGGCATATACAGATCCTCCGACGCGCCGTGCGGGGAAGATGGACATCAGCAACACCTGGCGATGTAATGTCCTGGGTTGGGGAGCTGTGGTCGGGGAGCTCCCGTCTCTCGCCGGCGCAATCATGGACGCGTCCGTGGCCAGCCCGTCACACACCCACCACCATCACGACCCAGCCATTCACGGAAATCGCTTTCCCGAGAGGATGTTGGTAGCATATTAAGCGGCCTGGCTGCCGCCCACTTCCCTCTCGCCCCAACACGCCGATATCGCGATTGCTGTCAGTCACCATGGCCACCAGCGCTGTCGAGAAAGAGTCGGCCGCCGCGGAGCATCACGACGACAAGTTCAACGAGGCCGATGTAGCTGTCCAGCTAGCCCATGATGTCGACGACACGGTATACTCGCCCTGGACGCCCAGGCTCTTTCGCCTGTATCTCGTCCTGTTTGTTGCCTATGCGTGCGGGTGCCTGAATGGCTTCGACGGCAGTCTAATGGGTGGTCTGAACGGCATGGTGGCTTATCAGAAATATTTTAACATGTACGGATGGTCACGAAGAGGCGTGGTTCGGGCTTCATGTGTTGATTCATACTAGGTCTACCGCTGGATCGACCACCGGACTTATCTTCGCCATGTATAATATCGGCTCGGTGGCAGCAGTGTTCTTCACCGGACCTGTCAACGACTACTTCGGACGGCGATGGGGAATGTTTACGGGCGCCATCATCGTTGTCATCGGCACCTGTGTCCAGGCACCATCGACAAACACCAATCAGTTCTTGGCTGGCCGCTTCGTCTTGGGCTTCGGTGTCTCTTTCTGCTGCGTATCGGCACCATGCTATGTCGCCGAGATGGCACACCCGAAGTGGCGAGGCACGTTGACGGGCCTGTACAACTGCACCTGGTACATCGGAAGCATCATCGCGTCCTGGGCAGTGTACGGATGCTCCTATATTGACAGCATCGAAAGCTGGCGCATCCCCATCTGGTGCCAGATGATCACGTCGGGCATCGTCGCTCTCGGGGTGCTGTTCCTGCCCGAGAGCCCTCGCTGGCTGATGGCCCAAGACAAGCACGAGGAAGCCGCTCGAGTTCTAGCAACCTATCACGGCGAAGGTCGACTCGACCACCCAATGGTTCAGCTTCAGATGAAGGAGATGATGAACCAAATCTCCTCCGAGGCCTCGGACAAGAAATGGTACGACTACCACGAGCTCTGGAACACACATTCTGCCCGTCGCCGCCTGATCTGCGTGCTCGGCATGGCTGTATTTGGCCAAATCTCCGGGAACTCCCTCTCATCGTACTACATGGTCAACATGCTGAAATCTGCCGGCATTGTGGAAGAACGAAAGGTTCTGGCGCTCAATGGGGTCAACCCGGTTCTCTCGTTTCTTGGCGCAATCCTCGGCGCCCGCATGACCGACGTTATCGGCCGCCGGCCATTGCTGCTTTACACGATTGTCTTTGCATCCATATGCTTTGCCATCATCACCGGAACAAGTAAGCTAGCGACTGACGACCCTACCCAAGCCGCCGCCGCCAACACCACTATTGCCTTCATATTCCTTTTTGGCATCGTCTTCTCGTTCGGTTGGACGCCCCTACAAAGCATGTACATTGCAGAGACACTGCCAACGTCCACGCGCGCCAAGGGTACTGCTGTCGGCAACCTTGCGTCCTCGGCAGCATCGGTCGTCCTCCAGTACTCGTCTGGGCCAGCCTTCGAGAAGATTGGCTACTATTTCTACATAGTATTTGTCTTCTGGGATTTGCTTGAGGGCGCCTTCATCTACTTCTACTTTCCTGAAACTAAGGATCGGACCCTGGAGGAGCTGGAGGAGGTATTTTCTGCCCCCAACCCCGTTAAGAAGAGCTTGGAGAAGCGAAGTGCCCAGACGGTGCTGAATACAGTCGGTGCTACGCACGACGGAAAGTTGGAGGCCTGAGCGGAGGATCACAAAAGGGATCGAGGTCGAGGGCCGAGGGTCAGCAAATGTTGAGTGCTGGCGGTCGATGTATCTTGGTGTATTTACTGGGTTGGGTCCATGAGATAGAGCCGGGGGTTTCGGTCAAAGCAGTAATTTACAACACCTTACTGCTCACGCGCCCGGGACCTTGGTGTCCCGTCAAGCATCCCTTCTTTGGGGCCTTCTTTTGCCGGAGCCTCATCCCGCATTGGTGAAAACGGACCGAATGTGTCCGCTGAAGGTCACCTTTTTGAGATGCACTCAATTACTGACAACAGGGGCCTTCTCCAACATACCCCCTGT